>ERZ1645192.214-NODE-214-length-44446-cov-43.928409_pt1 | contig 44446 bp, 39 predicted proteins | sample MGYA00575354_ERZ1645192 | MGnify/ENA primary metagenome ERZ1645192 (study PRJEB40844, sample SAMN11349763) | freshwater sediment metagenome | isolation source: river sediment | host: Sediment | place: India: Faizupur Khadar , New Delhi | collected 2017-02-21 ...
GGACAGCACGTTGTTCCTGCCGCAGGTGTGCTCGGTGATGCCCAGCGTGTAGCAGCACATGACAGGCTTCACCGAGGCGAGCTTGCGCGCGATGTCCCTGATGAGGTCGGCGCTCACCCCCGAAATCTCGGCGGCGCGCTCTGGCGGGTATTCCAGGACCTTTGCCTTCAGCTCGTCGAAGCCTTTGCAGCTGTTTTCCACGAACTCCCTGTCGTAGAGGTTCTCGGTGATGAGCACGTTCATGAGGCCGTTGAGGAAGGCGATGTCGCTGCCCACCCTGATGGGCGCGTGAATGGTGGCAAAATCCGCCAGCGGCTGTTTTCTCGGGTCGACCAGGATGAGCTCGCCGCCGTTCATGACGGCGTTCTTGAGGAACGTGGCCGCCACCGGGTGCGCCTCGGTCATGTTCGAGCCGATGACGAGGAACATCTTCGCCTTTCCGAACTCGCCGAAGGAGTTCGTCATTGCCCCGGAGCCGAATGCGATCGCCAGACCGGCGACCGTGGGGGCGTGTCAGGTTCGCGCGCAGTGATCGATGTTGTTGGTGCCGATCACCGCGCGGAAAAGCTTCTGCATCTGGTAGGAGTCTTCATTGATGCTGCGGGCGCAGCTGACGCCGGCGATGGCGTCCGGCCCGTGTTTGGCGATGATCTCTTTGAACTTCTTGGCCACCAGGCTCGTGGCCTCGTCCCAGGACGCTTCCCTCAGCTCGCCGTTCTCCCTGATGAGCGGGGTCGTGAGCCTCTCGCCCGAATAGATGAAGTCGTAGCCGAAGCGGCCTTTCACGCAGAGCCTGCCCTTGTTCGGCGAGGCCTCGTCGACCGCCGTCACCTTGAGAATCTTTCCGTCCTTCACGTGAAGCCACAGCTGGCAGCCCACGCCACAGTACGGGCAGGTGGTGCGGACCTTTTCCACATCCTTGATGCGCCCCTGGAACTTCGCCTTCTTCTCGATGAGGGCGCCCACCGGGCAGGCCTGCACGCACTGGCCGCAGAACACGCAGTCGCTCTGGTCGTAGCGCACGTCGCCGCCCGCGACGATCTTCGCGTGCGGGCCCCGGTTGCCGAAAGAGATGGCCCGGTTCACCTGGACGTCCTGGCATGCCTGGACGCAGCGGCCGCAGAGGATGCACTTGCCGAAGTCCCTGATGATGAAGGGGTTCACGTCCTCGGTGGGGTACGGCTGGGGCGTGGCTTCGAACCTCGGCTGGTCGATGCCGTAGCGGTAGGCGAGGTCCTGGAGCGTGCAGCCTCCCGACCTTTCGCAGGTTATGCAGTTGTGCCTGCCGCTGGCGAGGAGAAACTCGGTGGTGAGCCTTCTCGTCCGGTGCACCCTGTCGGATTCGGTGTCCACCGTCATGCCCTTCTCCGCCGGGGTCGAGCAGGCCGCCACCAGCGACCGTGCGCCGGCGACCTCGATCAGGCAGATGCGGCAGGCGCCCGTGGGGGTGCAGCCTTTCAGGTGGCACAGGGTGGGAATGTGGATGCCGTTGCTCTCGGCAACCTCCAGGAGGGTCTGGCCGGGAGTGAACCCGACCTGTCGCCCGTTCAACGTAAGTGTGCTGCCTTCCATCAAACGCTCCTCGTTCAGATCTTGATTTTTTGCGGTAGAACCTTTCATTACGGAAACAACTGAATGAACCCTCAGTCCTGCCATGTGTCTTGTAAGACATATTTCAGGTATATGTCAAGTATTGCATAATATTGACTTGCCGGGCCCCTCCCGACATGGTATTCACAGGCATCCGGACATTTGGAAAACACACAATCTCTCCAAAGGACAACTCACATGAAGGACATCGAAGACATCCTCCAGAAGCTCGAGAGGCTCGCAGCGCGCGCCATGGAGCGGAACCCGCACAGCGCGGGGGTCGTCTCGGCATTCAGGCCGCTCATCATGGCCAGGGCCCGGCTCGTCGACTCCCTCGATCTCGCGGGCAGGGGCGAGTTCACCCTGGACGAAAACCTTTTCAGACAGGGAATCCCCGTGGCCAGGCAGAACGCCTGGTTCAGGGAGGACGACCCCTTCGCGCCGGTGGCGCTTTCCCTCATATCCCCCCTGAAGACAGGGTTCCCCGATCTGAACAGCACCTGGGAAAGATTCACCGGGCTCATCGACGGCAAAAAGATCGTTCTGCCCGATTTCTTCCGGTCATACCCTGCGGGCGGCGATGATCTCCTTGCCTCCTGGGCGCAGCTCCTCGAAGCCGATGTCCGGATTCCCGCCTTCCTCGCGAGTTCCGTCGCCCGGGTGATCCTGGAGAGAAGGGCGCTGGACTGGGCCGGCCTCATGCAGGACTTCGAGTGGGAGAAGGGATACTGCCCCCTGTGCGGATCCCCTCCGAACATCTCCAAGCACCTCGAAGGGACCGGGCAGCGATGGCTCCACTGCCCCCGGTGCAACCACGAGTGGAGGTTCAGGAGGGTCGTGTGCCCCTGCTGCGAAAACGACGACCAGAAAACCATGAGCTACTTCACCATAGATGAAAAAGAGCAGGAATCCGCCTTCGGGTGCGAGATGTGCAAAAGCTACCTGGTCACCGTGCTGAAGGTGAGCGGCACCGCGGAGTTCGACCCGGACATCGCGGCGCTCAGCCTGTCGCACATCGACATCATAATGCAGGAGAAAGGGTACCTGCCCATGGTTCAGCCCGAGTGGAGCACCTTCGCCTAGATCGACCGGGGGTGGGGCTCTCAGCCCTTCACCCCTGAGCTTCCCCGCAAGCCGTCACCATCGCTGAATATTTATGCTCGGAATTACTCATTATGTTATTGATAACATACATCGTTCTTTTTCAATCAGTTGCATGAAATCAAACATTGACTATTCAGTCCGGGCTGGCGTATTATGCATATCGTTATATATGTAGCGTCTCACCTATAGAGAAGAGAGAGGAGAACAGAATGGAGATTACCAGAAGAGGTTTTCTCGCCTTGTCAGGCGCCGTCGGCTCCCAGGCCGCTCTGGGGGCGTTCGGCCTCATGGGCCCGGTCAAGGCCTATGCCGACGAGCTCAGCAAGGCGAACAAGGTCAAGGCGTCGAAGCAGTACACGACGGTCTGCGCCTACTGTTCATGCGGCTGCGGGCTCATCTGCAGTGTCGATTACATGACGGGCAAGATCTTCAACATCGAGGGAGACCCCGAGAACCCCATCAACGAAGGCTCCCTGTGCGCCAAGGGCGCAGGCTTCTTCGACCTGACCGAGGCCAACAAGCACCGCCTCAGGAAGGTCCAGTACCGGGCCCCCTACAGCGACAAGTGGGAAGAGAAGGACTGGGACTGGGCATTGAACCGCATCGCGCGCCTCACCAAGGACGCCCGCGACAAGGACTTCGTCGTCACGAACGAGAAGGGCGAGCTGGTGAACCGGACCGAGAGCGTCGCCCATCTCGGCTCCTCGAACATCGACAACGAGGAGTGCTGGCTCATCTCCATGTCCGTGCGCTCAATGGGCCTGGTGTACATCGATCACCAGGCACGGGTCTGACACAGCCCCTCCGTAGCGGCTCTGGGAGAGTCGTTTGGTAGGGGTTCGATGACGAACCACTACATAGATCTGAAAAACGCGGATGTCATTCTCATCATGGGCAGCAACGCCGCCGAGCACCACCCGATGGCGTTCAAATGGATCCTCCGGGCAAAGGAGAAGGGCGCGCAGATCATCCACGTCGACCCGCGCTACACCCGCACCTCGGCCCGCTGCGACTACCACGTCCCCTTGAGGTCCGGCACGGACATCGCCTTCCTGGGGGGCATGATCAACTACATCGCAAGCAACGACAAGTTCTTCCACGACTACGTCGTCAACTACACCAATGCGCCGTTCCTCGTGAACCCGGACTTCCAGTTCAACGATGGCCTGTTCTCGGGGTACAACCCCGAGAAGCGCAAGTACGACAAGGCGACCTGGACCTTCCAGATGGACGCCAACGGCGTCCCGATGAAGGACTTCACCCTCCAGGACCCCCGCTGCGTGTTCCAGCTCATGAAGCAGCACTACTCGCGCTACACCCTGGACAAGGTCTCCAGCATCACGGGCGTCTCCAAGGAAAACCTCCTGAAGGTGTACGAGGCGTACGCCTCCACGGGCGTGCCCGACAAGGCCGGCACCGAGTGCTACGCGCTGGGCTGGACGCACCACACCACGGGCAGCCAGATCATCCGCACCATGTCCATGATCCAGCTCCTGCTGGGCAACATGGGCATCGCGGGCGGCGGCGTCAACGCGCTCAGGGGCGAGCCCAACGTCCAGGGCTCCACCGACCACTGCATCCTGTACGGCAACCTTCCGGGCTACCTGAAGATGCTCAACACGTCGTGCCCCGACCTGAAAACCTATCTCGAGCATTATACGCCCAAGTGCAATGACCCGCAGTCGGCGAACTTCTACATCAACTACCCCAAGTTCACCGTGAGCTTTCTGAAGGCCATGTACGGCGACGCGGCGACGCCGGAGAACGAGTTCGGCTACAACTGGCTCCCGAAGCTCGACGACGGCAAGCACTACTCGCTCATGCACCTCTTCGACAAGATGTACGAAGGCAAGATCAAGGGCCTCTTCTCCTACGGGACAGACCCCGCGGTGAGCTCCCCCAACTCGGGCAAGGTCCGCAAGGCCCTGGAGAAGCTCGACTTCCTCGTGAGCGCCAACATCTTCGACAACGAGACCTGCTCCTTCTGGCACGGCCCCGGCGTGGATCCCACGCAGGTCAAGACCGAGTGCTTCCTCCTGCCCGCGGCGGCCACCATGGAAAAGGAAGGCAGCCAGAGCAACAGCGGCAGGTGGGTCCAGTGGAAGTACAAGGCCGTGAACCCCCCGGAAGACGCGCTGGCCATAGGCGACATCCAGATCAGGATCATGGACACCATCAAGGCCCTCTATGCCAAGGAGGGCGGCCCGAACGCCGAGTCCATCCTCAACCTCAAGTGGGACTACAAGGACGGCAAGGGCAACTTCGACGCGCTCAAGGTGGCCAAGCAGATCAACGGCTACTGGCTGGCCGACAGCACCTACGAAGACAAGCTCACGGGCGCGACCAAGGACTTCAAGAAGGGCGAGCTCGTCCCCAGTTTCGGCATGCTCAAGGACGACGGCACCACCTCGTGCGGCAACTGGATCATGTCCGGCTCCTTCGACGAAAAAGGCCTGAACAAGATGGCCAAGCGCGAGAAGGACGACCCCACCGGCCTGGGCCTCTATCCCAACTGGGCCTACTGCTGGCCGGTCAATCGCCGCATCATCTACAACCGCGCCTCCTGCGACGTGAACGGCAAGCCCTACAACCCCAAGCGCAAGATCCTTGCCTGGACGGGCGACAAGTGGGTGGGCGACGTGCCCGACGGCCCCTGGCCGCCGCAGGCGGACAAGGAGAAGGGCAAGTACCCCTTCATCATGAAGCAGGACGGCGTGGGCTCGCTGTTCGGGCCCGGCATGGTGGAAGGCCCGTTCCCCGAGCACTACGAGCCGCTGGAAGGCCCGCTGGCGAAGAACCCGCTTTCGAACCAGCTCATCAACCCGACCATCGAGATCTTCAAGAGCGAGCTCGACACGGTGGCAAACGCCAGCGAGAAGTTCCCGTACGTGTGCACCACCTACTCCTGCACCGAGCACTGGTGCTCCGGAGCGCTCACCCGCTGGCAGGCATGGCTCCTCGAAATGCAGCCCGAGCTCTACGTGGAGATCGGCGAGCAGCTCGCCCGCGACCTCCGCATCGGCAACGCCGACTGGGTGCACGTTTCATCCGCCCGCGGCAGGGTGAAGTGCCGTGCCATGGTGACCAAACGGTTCGTGCCGTTCAAGGTCGAAGGCAAGACCGTCCACCAGGTGGGCCTGCCCTTCAACTACGGGTGGCTCTACCCCGAAGACGGCAGCGACTCCACGAACTTCCTCACGCCCACCGTCGGAGACGCGAACACCTTCTGCCCTGAGTACAAGGCCTTCATGGTCAATGTGGAAAGGGCGTAGGGGGTGAACCATGAAAGAGCATAAGATGGAATACGTGAAACTCATCGATACCACGCTGTGCACTGCGTGCCGCGGCTGCCAGGTCGCCTGCAAGCAGTGGAACGAGAACCCCGCGTCCAAGACGCAGAACCACGGGAGCTACCAGAACCCGCAGGACCTGGAGTGGAACACCTGGACCCTCATCCGCTTCCAGGAATACACGGACACCGACGGCAACTTCAAGTGGCTGTTCCGCAAGGACGGCTGCATGCACTGCACGGATGCCGCCTGCGTCAGGGCCTGCCCGAGCGGTGCCCTGCACCACACGGACTATGGCGTCGTGGCCCACAACCGGGAGATCTGCATCGGGTGCAAGGCCTGCACGTCTGCCTGCCCCTTCGACATCCCGCGGTACAACAAGACCACGGAAAAGATCTACAAGTGCGATCTCTGCTATGACCGGCTCAAGAACGGACAGCCGGCGGCGTGCGTGAAGGCGTGCATCACCGGCGCCATCACCATGGGCGAAAAGGAGACCATGATCAAAAAGGCCTACGACCGGGTCGAAAAGCTCGGCGGCAAGGCCGTCGTCTACGGCGACAAGTTCGTGGGCGGAACCCACGTCATGTACATCCTCTCCGAGCCGCCGGCCGTGTACGACAAGCTCCCGGTCAAGCCCAGCGTGCCCATGTCCGTCATTCTCTGGAAGAACCTGTTCAAACCCTTCACCCTCATCGGCATGGGCGCGATCGCAGGGGCGGCCGCGCTGCACTACCTGATCAAGGGCCCGCACGAGGTGCACGAGAAGAAGGAAGGGGAGGAGTGACATGTCGAACCATTCTGCTGAAATGATAAAGGTAACGGACGGCATCGAGCGGATAGCCCACTGGATCCTCGCGGCAACCTGCCTCTTCTGCCTGCTCACCGGCCTGGGGTTCATGTTCCATTCGTGGAGCGGCATCCCGAACATGCTCGGCGGCTATTACGCGGCCCTGTGGATGCACATCTTCTCGGGCCTGGCCTTCGCCGCTTCGCTCATCTACGGGTTCTTCATGTGGAAGAAGGACTGCGCCTTCGAGGCCGACGACGCGAAGTGGATCCTGAACGGCGGCGGCTACCTGTGGCCCACCACCAACCTTCCCCCCGTCTACAAGTACAACGCGGGGCAGAAGGCGTTCTTCTGGTGCATCGTGGCTTTCGGCGCGCTCATCGTCCTCACCGGGCTCGTGATGTGGAACGCGGATTCCTTCGCTCACGTGGTGGCCCGCTGGGCCTTCACGCTGCACGCCATGAGCGCCATGGTCATCGGTTCGTTCTTCGTGGTGCACTTCTACCTGGGCACCATCGGGAACCCGGGCACGGTCTCGGCCATGTTCACCGGCAAGTGCTCGAAGGCATGGTGCCAGACGCACTGCCCCCGGTGGCTCGAAGAGAAAGAAAAGAAAGTTGCATGATGCCTGATCAGGCCCCCTCTTCCCCTGAGGGAGAGGCCCTGATTCACCGGCGGAGAAATAAAAAGAGCCGCGGCTGTCCCTCATGGCAGCCGCGGCTCTTTTTCGTGATAAGAACAGTCATGCATTTCCACTCCATGCGCGTGCCACCACGCCTGGTGTGTCCTGCCGCCGCTCCCCCTCCCCACCCCCTTCAGATCTCGATCTGCGCGCCGATCTCCACCACCCGGTTGGGCTGTATCCCGAAGGAGGCCATGGGGGTCTGGGCGTTGCGGGACATGAAGGCGAAGAACGCCTTGCGCCAGGCCGTCATGCGGGAGCTCCCGGAGGTGAGGAGCGTCTCGCGGCCCAGGAAGTAGGTCGTGACCTGCGGGTCGGTCACGAGGCCCTGGCGGGAAACGAGCTCCATGACCTTGGGCACGTTGGGCTGCTCCATGTACCCGAACCGGGCTACGAGGCGGTAGAACCCCTGGCCAAGGTCATCTATGGTCACCCTGCGCCCGTCGGGCACGACGGGGACGTCGAGGGTGGACAGGGTGAAGAGGACCACCTTCGCATGGAGGGTGTCGTTGTGCTTCAGGTGGTGGAGGAGCGCCGGGGGGGTCCCCTCGGGCGAGACCGTGAGGAAGACGGCCGCTCCGCGCACCCGGTGGACAGGGTGCAGCTTCAGGTCCTCGAGGAACAGGTCGATGGGGAAGCGGCTCTCCCGGAGCTTCTGCGCCAGCAGGGACCGGCCGTCCTTCCAGGTGGTCATGGCGATCATGACAAAGGCCGCCACGGCCAGCGGGAACCACCCGCCCTGGAAAAACTTCAGCAGGTTGGCCCCGAAGTAGGCGAGATCGAAGGAGAGGAACACGCCCACCAGGGGGATGACCTTCCACAGGGGCCAGTTCCATACCCTCATGAGCACGAAGCCGTAGATGATCGAGGTGAGCGTCATGGTGGCGGTCACGGCGATGCCGTAGGCGCCCGCGAGTCCGCTCGAGCTTCGAAATGCAAGGACCACCCCGATGCAGCACACCATCAGCGTGTAGTTCACCAGGGGGATGTAGATCTGCCCCCTGGTTTCCCGTGAGGTGTGGAAGACGCGCAGGCGCGGGCAGTACCCCATCTGGATCGCCTGCTGGGTGAGCGAGAAGGCCCCGGTGATGAGCGCCTGGGAGGCGATCACCGTGGCCGCGGTGGAGAGCGCCACCATGGGGTAGAGCAGGGCCCGGGGCACGAGGCCGTAGAAGGGGTTGAAGGCCTTGTCCGGATGGGCCAGGAGCAGGGCCCCCTGGCCGAGGTAGTTCAGGAGCAGCGCGGGGAACACGAAGGAGAACCACGACACCCGGATGGCCCCCCGCCCGAAATGGCCCAGGTCAGCGTAGAGCGCCTCGCACCCGGTGATGCAGAGCACCACCGACCCGAGGATGATGATCCCGTGGCGGCTGTGGACGGAGAAGAAGGTGAAGATATGGCCGGGGTTCAGGGCCAGGAAGATCTCCGGGTTCCGGAGGGACTCCACGAGCCCGAGCCCCGCGATGGTGAGAAACCACACGCACATGACCGGGCCGAAGACCCTCCCCACCCCGCGGGTCCCCCACCGCTGGACGAAGAACAGGGTCAGGAGGATGGCGCAGGTGAGGGGCACCACCAGGGGCGTCAGCGCCTTCGTGGCCACCTCGAGCCCCTCCACCGCGGACAGGACCGAGATGGCGGGCGTGATGATGCCGTCGCCGTAGATGAGCGCCGCGCCGAAGATGGCGGCCGTGACCACGAAGGCGTACGCCCGGGAGGACCGGGTGCCGCTGCTCGAGCGAGCCAGGGCGAGGAGCGCGAACACGCCGCCCTCGCCCCGGTTGTCGGCCCGGAGCAGGAAGAGGACGTACTTGACGCACACCACGACCACCAGGGTCCAGAAGACGAGCGAGGTGACCCCGAACACGTTGACCTTTTCCACCGGGATGGCATGGATGCCGGAGAAGCATTCCTTGACGGCATACAGGGGACTGGTGCCGATGTCCCCGAAGACGACCCCCAGGGCGCCGACGATCAGGGCGAGCTCTTTTTCGTGTGTGCCGGGCGACGGCTGGCCCGGCTCCGGACCGGACGGATCCGGGCCGGCGAAAGCGGAATCCTGCATGGAAAGACCCTCCTTACCTTTTCAGAGGCCAGGCCTCCGAAAGCCGGAAGGTCTCACCTCTTCGACGCCTGCGAGGTTAGCTGACGGGCTCGGGCCGAAGAGATTGCCCTACGCTTTTTTATGCGATACGCCCCGTTTCCTGGGTCCCCCGCTCCCTGCCGTGCAGGGATTGAGCGATGTAAAATTCTTCCTACGCTCCTGATTTTCTTTTGTCAATGATGTCGCGGCAGGCGCCGGGCGCCCTCCCGCTCCTTCAGGAGCACAGTGAGCGGCCGAGCTTTTCCTGCCTGATCCTGGCCACGTTGCCCGCGATCTTCATGGAGGACACGAGGTCGTTGGCGAGGACGGCATAGTCGTGCCCCATCTCGAGGCCGGCCAGGCCCGTGATGGCGCTCAGGCGCTCCTGGACGTCGCTCGCCGCCTGCCTCAGGTAGAGCGACAGGGACAGGAGCCCGGGGTGGCCCGCACCCCCCTCGTCGAGCATCCGCGCCCCTTCCCGGGAGAGGAGCTCCAGGGACTCCAGTGCCGCTGCCACCCAGCCGAGGGCCGAGGCGACGTCCCGGCCCGGGTCCGCCCCCCTTTCCCGGAGGGCGCGGGCGATCATCCCCGCCTGGGCCCTGGCGCCGCCGATGAAGGGGGCCGTCATCATCACGTCCTCCACCTGCCGGAAGGGCAGCGCGATGTCTTCGTAGGCGCGGCCCTCCCTGCCGATGACGCCCTCTGCCGGCACCCGGCAGCCGTCGAGGATGATCCCGCCGTGGGGGCAGGGCCGCAGGAATCCCAGGTCCATGGGGGCGGTCCTCTCCAGGCCCCTTGCTTGCCCGGGGACCAGAAAGGCCGTGTAGCTCTTCCTGCCCCCCTCCTCGGCCGTTATGGCGAGCACCACGAACAGGGTGGCCATGGGGCCGTTGGTGAGGTAGGCCTTCTCCCCGGAAAGGACAAAGGAGCCCCCTTCGCGCCGGGCCGTCGTGGTGAGCTTCCCGGGGTGGCCCCCCACGCCGGGCTCGGAGATGGCCAGGCAGGGGATCTCCTTCCCCGAGGCGAGAGAAGGCAGGCAGTCGCCCTTCTGCCCGTCCGTGCCGAAGCCCAGGATCACGAACCGGGAGATGAGGACGTGCATGAGCCACGACAGCGCCGTGCCCAGGCTGCGGCCGTGCTCCACCAGGGCCTGGGCGGCGACCGCCAGGTGCAGCCACCCTCCCCCCGCGCCCCCGCTCGCCCGGGGGACGCCGATCCCGAACAGGGCCTGCTTCTCCATGGCCTCGTGCAGATCGGGGGGAAAGACGACGAGGTTTTGCAGGTCGCCCCGGGGTGCGACCTCCTCCCGGGCAAACCGGGAAACCATGTCCTTCAGGGCCTTCAGCTCCGCATCCGAGTTCGTCACGACAGCCTCCCGGGTCATTCACGGCAGGAGAAGGGTTTCCCCCTGCTCATAGGATAAGCGACACTGCTGACTTCTTCACTTCGCGCACCGATAGGGGTTCCCCATGCTCACAGGATAAGCTCTTCCACGAAAGCCACGAGCTGGTTGAGGTTCCGGCACTCCCGGAGCTCGTGGCAGTGGGCCTTGTAGGCGAACATCTCGGAGTCGCCCGTGTTCCAGGCGCTCTCGGGCTCGGGGTTGAGCCAGATGAGCCTGCGGCACTTCTCCCGCATCTCCTCGAGGATCCGGTCCTCGGGGTGGAAGTAGTTCGACCGGGCGTCGCCGATGATGATGAGGGTCGTCTTCTTGTTCAGGGTGTCCATGTGGTTCTTCCTGAACTGGCGAAAGGTCTCGCCGTAGTCGGTCTGGGCGTTGTAGTCGATGTCCATCTCCCTGAGCACCTTCACGATGGCGTGGTTGATCTCCTCCTCCTCGAGGACCTTCGTCACCTCCACGGGCCTGTTCACGAAGATGAAGGAGTGGACCCGGGTGAAGCACTCCTGGAGGGAGTAGAGGATGTTGAGCATGAAGCGCGCCGCGGAGAACACCGAGCTGGAGATGTCGCACAGGGTGACGATCTTGCCCCTCTTCGGGGGCTTCTTCCGGAACCGGATGTCGATGGGCACGCCGTCGTACCTGCCCGCGGCCCGGATCGTCCTCTTCGCGTCGAGCACACCCCGGCTGCTCGAGGCGTAGCGCCTGCTCATGATGTCCTTGAGCTTGCGCACGAGCCGGTCGATGAGCTCGCGGACCCGCTCGATCTCCTGGGGCGTGAGCGCGGAGAAGGGGCGCTCTCCCAGCTGGCCGAGGTACTGCTCGTGGGTCCTCTGCTGGACCCCCTCGTTGTGGGGCCTCGGCTCCCGGAGCAGGATGTCGTAGGCCCGGTCCATCTGCTCGCGGAAGCGCCTGCGGAGATTGCCCCGGGTCTCCTCCCGGTAGTCGAAGGGATTCTCCTCGATGATCCGGTCGATGCGCGACCGGGTGTCGTTGAGCTGGACCATGACCATGAGCCGGGACGCCAGCGGACCCAGGTTGAACTTCCGGCCCTGCTCCGGGTCGGCCTCCTCCGTCTGGACCCTGCGGATGAGCTCCAGGAAGCCCATGGGGTCGCCCGAGAGGAAGTCGAGGATGGCCTCGTGGTTCTCGCTCCCGCGCACCTGCTTCTGGAGCTGCTCGATGAGCTGGTCCATCTTCTGGGGCGTGGCGTCGGTGTCGTCGAGGTCGATGTCCTGCCTGAGCTCGTGGAAGTAGAGGCGGTAGAGCCGGTCGAACTGGGCCTGCTCGCGCCTGCTCTTGGCGAAGTTCGCCCGCAGGACCGAGCGGAACTCGTCCTCGTTGAGCATGTTGATGAGGGCGAGCTGCGAGATGCAGTCCACCACCTCCGAGGTGGAAACCCGGTAGCCCGCCGTGCGGCAGCAGGCCACGAACTTCAGGATGGCGTTGACCATGGGTCGACCCTACTTGAGGACGCTCGCCGCGTTCGCCTTGACCATCTGGGCGTCAGCCCGGTACTTGCAGATCATGTTCAGGGTGTCCGCGAGCACCCTGCTGTCGATGCTCTCCACGGACAGCGCCACCAGCGACCTGGCCCAGTCGATGGTCTCGGAGATGCAGGGGTTCTTCTTGAGGCCGAGCTCCCGGATGGCGCGCACCGCGTCCACGATCCGTGCCGCCAGCGTGTCGCTGATCTCGGGGAGCTTGAGCTTGACGATGCGGAACTCGAGGTCGCGCTCGGGGTAGTCGATGTAGATGTGGATGCAGCGGCGCTTGAGGGCGTCGCTCATGTCGCGGTAGTTGTTCGAGGTCAGCAGCACGTAGGGGATGACCTTCGCGGTCTTCGTGCCCAGCTCGGGGATGGTCACCTGGTAGTCGCTCAGGAGCTCCAGGAGGAAGGCCTCGAACTCGGGGTCGGCCTTGTCCACCTCGTCCACCAGGAGCACCACCCGCTCTTCGGAGGAAATGGCCTGCAGGAGCGGCCGGGGCTGGATGAAGCGCTCGGAGAAGAAGGCGTCCTCGTGGGAGGCGATCTTGTCCACCGCGTCCTTGAGGTTATGCGCCCCTGCGATGACGTCGCCGATCTTTTCCTTGACCATCTGGGTGTACAGGAGCTGCTTCGCGTATTCCCACTCGTAGAGGGCTTTCGACTCGTCGAGCCCCTCGTAGCACTGGAGCCGGATGAGCTGAAGCCCCAGCGCGCGGGAGATGGCCTTCGCCAGCTCGGTCTTGCCCACGCCGGCGGGCCCTTCCACCAGGATGGGCTTGTCCGTCACGGAGGCCAGAAACACCACCGTGGCGATCTCCCGGGAGGTCACGTACCCCGCGCCCTCGAGTTTTTCCTGTACCTCTCTGACATCGTTGAAGCTCATGGTGAATATCCTTTTCTTTATGAAAGTTGTATCCTTCATCCTAGCATGTTTGAGAGCTTAAATATACAAACATGCCGGGCGTCCCCGGAGGGATCGTCCCGGGCTCAGTTGTCCCAGCGGAGATCGTCCACGCTCTGGGGGAAGTCGCCGGGCGGGTAGAACCCCAGGCAGTCCTCGCTGTCATCGGTGATGTAGCGCAGCGCGCCCGTCCCGTTCGGCGGGTTGAGACCGGCGTCGGTGATGGTCACGTCGGTCGAGTTGTTGAAGTCATTGATGTCGAGCGTGATGTAGTACTCCCTGTCCGACCCGGTGGTGGCGTTGTTCCTCGCCATGAAGGCCATCTCCGAGCTGCTTTCCACGCCGCCCCCTCCCATGGCCTCCCAGTTGCCCCCCGCGTCGGTGCACACGGAGAGTCGAAACGTCCGGTCTTCCATGTCGCCGTCCCACATGAACTGGATGCCCTTGTCGGAGTCGGTGACGCTCGCGTGCCAGACCCCGAGGGAGCTCCCGTTCCGGATGGCGTAGAAGACCCCGGCGTCGGTGGTCCCGGAGGTGTACTGCTCGACGATGACCTCCCGGTCGCCCACGATCATGAAAGCCATGTGCACGGTGAGGCTCCCGGAGCGCACCGTGACGATCCGGTCCACGGGCACGCTCATGACCTCCTGGAAAAACCACTTCAGGAAGGGCACGTCCACCCCGTTGACCTCGGTCTCCACCGTGGCCGTGTCGTCGCCTGCGGTCGCTTCACCCTCGATGTCGAAGCTTTCCGAGAAGCCGTTCACCAGCTCGATGTGCTCGTCGAAAATGCTCAGCTGGGTGTAGATGCTCTGGTAGTCGTCGAGGGTGGTGTTGAACATCTTTCCCAGGACGCCGTTGGAGTTGGTCCTTGACCAGCCCGTCCACGAGCTCAGCACGCTGCTCCCGGAAGAAAACACGGCGGACCCGATGTAAGGCGTGCAGGTCTTCACGTCGTCGCTGTACGCGTTCAGGGTCGCGCCCTGGTAGGACGAGGTGCCGCCGTTGGAATCGTCATCGTCACTGATCGAGTCGTCGCCGCACCCGGCGAGGAATGAAGCCGCGATGACCGCCACAAGCACAAGGATCTTCTTCATAGGCCCCCCTCAGGGCGGAAGTACCCGCATCCCATTCTATATACCAAATCGGGAGAGCTTTCCAGCGGCCAGTGGCCCCCGCCCTCCAGGGGCAGGTGCCGCAGGGATAGCAACCCGGGGGGAAAGACCGGGAGTATCCTCACCCTGAAGGCGCAGGTGCAGCAGCGGGCAGGACGACTCCCCCGTAACCGCCGGAGGGGGGCTTCCGGGCGGGCAACGTTTTCCCGGCTGGTCGCCGCGCCGTGGCCGGGCACTCAGAAGCCGATGCCCGCGCAAGGCTGCGCCCTCCGCACGGGCCGCGTGCGGGGCTTGAGTTTGATGTGCGGGGGTTTATTCTATAACTTCTAAGGGTGCCCTGATGCGGGCAGCTATTCAAAGAGGTGGAGATTGAAAGGGGGTGTGAGAGCGATCGCGGCAGGCCTCGGGGTCATGCCCGGCCAGGGGAAACAGCAGGTTCACCGTGCATCTTTCCGCCTCCCGGGCGTTTTTCCACACGTTGCCTTCGGGCAGATACCATCAAATCTGATGTGAGGAGGTTTTGTATGAAGAAGTTTACCGTATCGGCAGGGGTGTTCCTGGTCATTTTCCTGTTCGGCACCGTGGCCTGTGCGCAGGCCAGGGAGATCGGTCAGGGCAAGCTCAACGTCAACACCGCCACCGTCGAGGAGTTCCAGCTGCTTCCCGGCATAGGGCCTTCCATGGCCAAAGGCATCGTCGCCTCGAGGACGGCGAAAGGCCCGTTCAAATCCTTGAACGACATGGAAAAGATCAAGGGCATCGGGAAAAAGAAGCTGGCCAAGCTGCGCCCCTACCTCAAGACCGATGGCGAATCGAATTTCGAGCCGGCGAAGCAGAAGCCGGTGGGCGGAGCAAAGAAGCCCGTGTCCTGAGGGCAGAGCTCACCGGCCGTTTATAAGCCGGAGAGTCTCTGCGCAGGGTGTCGATCAGGCCGGTGCCTCCGGGCACCGGCCCTATGCGGGCGCGGACATGAGGGCATAGAGTGAATCGGCGGCAAAGATCACGGCACCAGCCTTTTGCGGGTACGGGGCATGAGGGGCGCATTTCCCGCAGGCCCCCTGCGCCGGGTCAGGGATTGAAGGAGGACACCCGTTTGAGCTCGGCGAACAGCCTTTTCTCCTCGCTCGAAAGGTCCTTGGGCAGGACGATCCTGATCTGGACGAAGAGGTCCCCTTTGTGCGCCAGGCCCCTTCCCTTGAGCCTCAGCCTCTGGCCGGACGAGATGCCCGGAGGGATCTTCAGGTTGTAGGTGCCGTCGGGCGTCTGGATCTCCTTCGTGATACCGAGAGCCGCGTCCCAGGGTGAGACGGGCAGGTCTTCGATGATGTCGTTTCCCTCCAGCTTGTACTTGCCGTTGGAGGAGAGCCTGATCTTCAGGTACAGGTCCCCCGAGCCGCCGGCGCCGGGGTTGCCCTGCCCCGCGAGGCGTATCCTCATCCCGTCGTAAGCCCCGGAGGGGATCCTCACGCTGAGCCGTTTGGCAGTGCCTGCACCCTGGAGCTGAATCTCCCGGTTCGTCCCCGCCTGGGCCTCTTCGAGGGTGATCTCCACCTCCGTCTCCAGGTCTCCGCCCCGGGCAGCCTGGCCCCTGCCGGGACCCTGCGCACCCATGTCCAGGTCTCCGAAGAGGGATTCGAAAAAGTCGGAAAACCCGCCTCCCCCGGGCCGTGCCGAACCCTGTCCGAAGTCGAAGTGGAACGTGCGGCCCCTGCCGGACCGGCCCTGCCTGCCGAAGATCTCCTCGCCGAAGACGTTCTCATAGCCCGGAGGCGGACGGAAAGACTGCCCCTCCTGCCAGTTGCTTCCCAGGGCGTCGTAGCGCTTGCGCTTCTCGGGATCCTTGAGCACCTCGTACGCCTCCCCGACCTCCTTGAAGCGCTTCTCCGCGGTGGGGTCGTTCTTGCAGGTGTCCGGATGGCATTCCCGGGCGAGACGCCGGTAGCGCTTCTTTATCTCTTCCTGCGAAGCATCCCTCTCGATGCCCAGGATCTTGTAATAATCTTTATATTCCAAGGGTCTTCCTTCAAATTATTTTTTGGGCCACTCCTCTAAATTAGGACTCCCGGCAGGGAAAATCAATGTCATGGACCCCTCCCCCGCACCGTGCCCCCACAGGCGGGTGGTTCCCCGGTTGCCGAAAGGGGCCTAAAAGCGGTTCTCGAGCTGGGACGCGACGGCCCGGGGTATCCAGGCCAGCCCATCCTCCGGCACGCCTGCACGGTGGAGGGCGTTCACGGCCTCGTCGAGGTAGCGCTGGGCGACTTCCCTGCCCTTCGCGAGTATGCCGGGGGTGATGAGGGGAATGAGGTAGTCCTTGCGGCCCGCCGGGTCCGGGATGCGGGACACCTCCGCGAGCACCGAAGGGGTTTCCCGGAAGAGGATCACCAGCGGCAGGGTCGACTTCCCTTCGATGATGTCGTTGTATGCGTCCTTGTTGTCGTCCTTGCTCGGCGTGAGGTTGATGATGTCGTCCACGATCTGGAAGCCCATCCCCACGGACCTTCCGAACAGGGTCAGCGCGTCGAGGGCCGGCCGGGTGAGCCCTGCGAGATATCCCGGGGCATAGGCGCAGTACTCGAAGAGGGAAGCGGTCTTGAGGTAGATGATGTCGAGGTAGACGTCGAGGTTGTCGTGAAAGCCCTGGGCGTACTGGAGCTCCTTGAGCTCGCCTTCCGACATGCTCCTCACCGTCCTTATCATGCCCGTCACCAGCTCCAGCTCGCCGAGGCCGCACATGGTCTCCAGGGCGGAGGCGGTGATGAAGTCCCCCACGAGCAGGGCGGGCTTGTCGCCGAAGACCTGGTTGGCCGTCGGCCGCGCCCGCCGGATGGACGTGCAGTCCACCACGTCGTCGTGGAGGAGGCTGGCGGTGTGCATGAGCTCGACGGTGTAGGCTATGGGCAGGATCTTTTCCTCGGTGAGGCCCACGGCCTTGCCCATCACCATGACGAGCTTCGGCCTGAGGCGCTTGCCCCCGGAGCCGAGAATGTATTCCCCGATCTCCGAGGTGAACCGCGTCGAGCTCCGGAAGATCTCCCGGAGGCCCTTCTCGAATGTCCCGTCCATAGCGTGACCTATACCAAAGAGCCCTGTGAATATCAACGCAAACCTGGAATGCGAAAGAGGCCTTGCCCGTCCGCCAGGGGCATGTCCGGGGCACGCCCCGGCGTCAGGCTCAGATGATGTCCTTGAATAGTTCTGCGTCCGAGTTGTGGCATATCCGGGCATGCCCCGGCGTCAGGCTCAGAGCTTCCTGATCTTTTCGATGAGTCCCGTAGTGGAGTGGCCGTGCCGGAACGGAAGCGACCGGACCTCGCCGCCGTACGACCTCACCACGTCGGCGCCGACGATTCTCTCGGGCTCCCAGTCGCCGCCCTTGACGAGGACATCGGGGCGGAGGAGGGAAATGAGCTCGAACGGGGTGTCCTCCCCGAAGAGGCACAGGTAGTCCACCGAGCCCAGGGCGGCCAGCACGGCCGCCCGGGAGCCCTCCCGGTTCACGGGCCGCTCCTCGCCCTTGAGCCTGCTCACGGACGCGTCGGAGTTGACCCCCACCACCAGGGCGTCGCCCAGGGCCCTTGCCTCCCGGAGATACGAGACGTGGCCCTCGTGGAGGATGTCGAAGCAGCCGTTGGTGAAGACCACCTTCATGCCGCGGGACTTCAGGGCCGCCACCCGTTCCCTGAGGGCGTCCTGGCCCAGGAGCTTGTCCTGGGCGTCAAACTCGCCCGGCCACTCCCGGCAAGCCAGGCGGGCGGTGAACTTCCCCAGGGCGAGGTAGGAGGGGAGGATGTCGGGGAAACCCCTCTTCAGGGACTCGATGTGCTCCCGCACGGTGTCCCAGTCCCCCCGCTGCACGGGGCCGGTGAGCGCCCGGGCCCCGCGGGCATCGATGTTGGCGACCGTACCCCTGATCAGGGGCATCAGGTGGGGCATCCCCAGGCCCACGCTCTCCATGAGCAGGGAGGCCTCCGAGGCGAGGGCCACGAGGTAGTTCGACGCGATGACCGCCGCGGTGTGGTACACCACCTTGTCCTCCCTGGCCAGGACCACGAGGGTGGACGACAGGGTGGACGCAAGGTCCGCCGCGACCTCGTACGCCCGGGGAGACCCCTCGAAGGTGAAGAACGCCTCCCGGAGGGCGGCCTGGGCGAGGTCCTTGTCGAGTATGGACTGGAGGGGGTGCAGGCTTGCCACCTCCGCCCCGTTTTCTTCGAGCTCGTGGAGGAGTTCGGAAGTGTGCAGGCCGCTCAGGTGGAAGAACACGACGCCCCGGCAGGCATCCTTCCAGAGTGCGGCGATGCGGGAGGCGGTCCCTGAAATGGCGCTGTCCGGGACGGCCAGGAACACCACCCGCGCCCCCCGGGGATGACCGGGGATCGCCTGGTGCAGGGGAACGCCAACGGGCCCCGGCCTCGATGAAACCGCCCAGCACGGACAATGCCCGGCCTGCGCCAGGAGGGCGAGCAGGGCGCTTCCCACCTTGCCCAGCCCGATGACGGCGAAATCATACTTCATCCGTGATGCCTTTTGACCGCAGGCGGTGATACTTGTCCCAGTCCATGGTAAAGGAGAGCTCGTTCATGGTCTTGTGCACGAGATCCTTGTATTCCTTGAGGCTGAAGTACCGGTGCAGCTTCCTGGAAATGGGGTAGATCTCCTCGGAGGGCTTCCAGTAGGCAGGCTCGCCCGTCCTGGCGTTGCACAGGCAGTCGAAGGTCACGGCGAAGGAGACGTCCGCCAGATGGCTGCCCTTGAAGTCCCTGATCATGGCCTGGAGCTGCCCGGAGTCATAGGGGGAAAAAAACGAGTACGCGAGCGAGTAGAGCTCCGAGTAGAGCCGGGTGTAGATGACCGCGGCATGGTAGTATTCGGGTATGTCGATAATGGCGTCCTTGCCCGTCGACTTCCCGAAGTGGTAGAGCAGGCTCTGCATGTTCTTCAGCCCGCCGAGCCCCGGGTACGCCTGGCCGGGCAGCCTCGGCCTCTCATCGGAGAAGGAGGCCCGGGGGTCCTGGAGGGCCAGCCACTCGATGAGGAGCATGGAAAGCCCCTCGTCGAAATCGAAGCCGTTCACGAAGGTCTTCCTGGGCCTGAAGATGCCCTCCCGCACGATGAGCTCGATGAGCCTCGTGTTCTCGTCCTGATGGGAGGCGAAGTCCACGTAGAGGCGGTAGGTGTAGTTGTCCTGCTGGGACAGGCTGATGACGAGGTCCTTGTAGCCCTTCTCGGAGAGGATCTTGACCATGCCTGCCCGGGTGAGCATCTTCATGATCTGCTTCTCGTCGTAGAGTCCCAGGAACCTTTTCGAGGAAAACAGGTCTTCCGCCCCGCGGACCGGCTCGTCGGCGATGGAATAGGTGATGTCCTCGAGGTACCTGGGGATCTTTTTCGGTGGAGTAATGTGAGGTGTCATGAAACAGCCCTTCCTGCACTCACGAAGATGACTTTTGCAGCGCCTGCATCTTTCAGCGTCCGGGAAATCTCTCGAGCCGTCCCGCCGGTGGTGACCACGTCGTCGACGACCATGACCGTCTTGCCCGCAACCGCGCTGGCCCGGAACACGCGCCGGAGATTGCTTCCCCTGTCCCTTTTCGAAAGGCCCACCTGGTTCGGGGTCTTTCCGGCCTTCGATATTATTCCATATCTCACATCTGTTTTCATATATCTAGACAATTCCTGCGCGATGAGCGAAGACTGGTTGTAGCCCCTGGCCGCGAGCCTGGACCAGTGGAGGGGGACCGGCACCAGGATGTCAGCGGTCAGGCCCTTTTCGCTCACGAGCGCGTATATCAGGCGGGCGAGGAATTTCTTGTACACGGTCTGCCGGCCGTACTTGAACCGGTGGATCACCTCCCGGACGGGCCCCTCGAACAGGCAGGCGCTCACGCACCGGTCGAACGCCGGGGGGCTGAGCCTGCACTGCAGGCAGGTGCCGGGCGTCCCCACGGGACTGCCGCACACGCCGCACACCGGCTCGGGCACCGGGTGCATCCCGGCGCGGCACACGCCGCACACGCCGTTCTCCACTTCTCGACCCCCGGCGCAGATGAGGCAGCGGGAAGGCAGCAGGCTTTCCCTGAGAAAAGTGAACAGGGCTGTCTCAAAAACTGCAAACATGGAGGTTGCCGCTCCGCTTCACGGCCGGAGAAAGCCCTTCGTCCGGCAGGGCCGCGCCAGCTGCCGGGGCGGCCGGGAGGGCGGCATGAACGCCCTGCCCCGGCAGACTGAGCCGCGCCGGAAGGTCCGGCTATGAGTAATATTTGTTGTACTGGTACTTCTTGTATGAGTACTTCTTGGCGGGGAGCTCGTCGATGGCGTTGAGCACCGTGCCGATGACCTTGTCCCGGGGCAGGTTCTCCAGCGCCATCTTGAAGTCGGCCTCCCTGGTGTAGCGGTAGCGGGTGACCATGATGATGGCGTCCACCTGGGATGCAAGGATCTTCGGGTCCACGGTCGCCTGGATGGGCGAGGTGTCGATGATGAGGTAGCGGTCGTTGTAGCGTCCGGACAGCTCCTTGATGAGGGACTTCATGCCCTTGGACTCCAGCAGCTCCGAAGGGTTGACCGGCGCCTCGCGTGCCGCGGGGAGGATGGTGAGCTTCTCGATGGGCGTCTTGACGAGGCAATCGGCCACGCTCGCCTTGCCCTGGAGGATCTCCACCACGCCTTTTGACGGGGGGTACTTGAAGAGGTGGTGCAGGGAAGGCTTCCGGATGTCGCACTCCACGAGCAGGACATGCTGGTCTTCGCCCCGGGCAATCGAGATGGCCAGATTGGCTGATATGAGGCTCTTGCCTTCCGACGGCAGTGCGCTCGTCACCATGATGACCCGGGGGACTTTCCGGCCTTCCAGGTGGAAGATCGCCGTCCTGAGCTTGCGGATCTGTTCGGCGGTGTAGGAGTAGGGCATGTGGTACATGTAGAGGTGGTCGTCGAGATTGGCCGTGACGCCCGCATCCCTGATGTCGACCTCCTCCTGTTTCTCGAGAGCCTTCCACAGATCCATGTGCTAGTCCTCCATGCTTATCTTCACCGGCTTTGCGTAGGGGAAGCCGGCGCCGCGCAGCTTGCCCGTGTAGTCGATGGCTTCCTGCCGGGAATTGAACGTGCCTATGGTTATCCGGTACCAGGTCTTGTCCTCTTCATCGAGATAGGGGTAGATGGTGGCCTGGTACCCCTTCGAGAGCAGGTCGGAAAACACCGCCTTTGCCTCGTGGATCGAGTGATAGGACGAAACGCTCACGCTGTAGAGGACCTGGGAAGCCGACCCGCCGGCTTCGGAGAGGGAGGGCAAGGCGACCTTCTGCCCCTTGCGCACGACGTCCAGATCGGCTATTCCGGGGTTGGCCTGCCGGATCGCCTTGAGGATGCCATCGTCCACCTTCCCGTAGAAGTCCGCGGCGATCTGTGCCACCGTGTCGCCGCTTCCCACGGTGACCACCGTGCTCCTGTCTTTGGCCGGCTGCTCCGTGGGGGGCGGTATGATCGGGTCGGGCCTGTCGTTCTCCCCATACGACTGAACGCTCTGCTTGAATATCTTCCGGGGGATTCCCGGCCGGTCGGCAGCGGTTTCCGGATCGGAACCGTCCTGCTGTGTGGCAGAGCCTTTGTGCTCCATCTGGAACACGGTCGAGGGGGATGTGTCCCGGGGAACAACCCGGGTGTACACCCAGGCGCCCGCAGCCACGAGAAGGGCAGCTGCCACGAGCTTGAAAACGAGGGACACCCACCCGCCCCCGAAAAGGCTGAACCGGGACGACTGGCCGTAGGCCTTCTTGGACCGGTAGGTGCTCTCGATGTCCGAGGCCGCCTTGCGGACCATGGTCGCGCTGACCTGCTTCACGTTGTCCGTGTAGGCGGTGATCAGGACATTGTCGCACAGGATGTTGATGAGCCGGGGGTACCCTTTCGAGAAGCGGTAGATCTCCGAGAGGGCCGATGCGGTGAACAGGGCCCTTTCCCGGGGAACATAGCCGGCGACCCTCAGCCGGTGATCGATGTAATCCCTGGTCTCCCCGCTGTCCAGCGGGGGGATGTGGTACTTGATGCCGATGCGCTGTTTGAGCTGCCTCAGGTGCGGGCTCTTGAGCTTCTCATTGAGTTCCTGCTGGCCCAGCAGCATGATCTGGACGAGCTTCTCGTTCACGGTCTCCATGTTCGAGAGCAGCCTGATCTCTTCGAGCATCTCGATGGAAAGCCCCTGGGACTCGTCGACGATGAGGATCGCCCCCCCCATCTCCTTCAGGCGCTCTTCGTAGGTCACGATGTAGTCGCGGGACCGCTTGTCCTCGGGGATGCCGATGGCCTCGCCCAGGAGAAAGTAGAGGTTCTCGGGCTTGATGTGGGGGTTCTTCACCACGACCTTGGGCATCCGGGGGGGGAGCTTGAGGATGAAGGCGTTGAGAATGGTCGTCTTGCCCGTCCCCACCTCGCCGGTGATCACCACGAAGCCGCTCGCCTCCTTGAGGCCGTACAGCAGGTGCGCCAGGGCCTCCTTGTGGCCGGGGCTCATGTACAGGAATCTCGGGTCGGGGGTGATGGAGAACGGCTTGAGCTGAAGGCCGAAGTATTCCCGGTACATGCGAAAGCCCTCAGAACGGGATGGGTACGGGGAGATTCACCGTGAGATCGGCAAAATGGGAGTACCCCACGATGATGACGCCTGCGACGAAGATGACCACGTTGATGCCGAGGTAGACCATCACCCTCCTCTTCTGCATGGTCACGTCGTGTTCCGTCAGGGCCAGGGGCACCGCGCTCAGGCAGGGGATCCCGCCGCTCCAGGTCTCGAGCTGCTTTATGCCCTTCACGGTGGAGTCCATGAGCTCGAGCAGGATGATCAGCCCCGCCCCGGTCCCCAGGCCGAGCGCCAGGAAGACCATGGCGATCATGAGGGGGTTGGGGCTCACCGGGACCTCGGGCATCTGGGCGTAGTCCACGATCCTGAACTGCTCGCCCTGCTGCCTCATCTCCATGCTCTCGGCGCGCTTCGCCTCGTAGTACCTGTCCAGGAGCCGCTGGTAGTTTTCCTGGGTGATGTTGTAGTCCCTGGTGATGGTGGCGAGCTCCTGCTCCCGCTTCGGGGTGGTCTCCACGCGGCCCTGGTAGAAGTCGATCTTGTGCTGGATCCTGGCCAGCTCGTTCCTGGCGCTTTCCACCTCGAGGGTCGCGCTCTTGAGCTGGGTCTTCAGGTCTATGACCTGGGGGCTCAAACCGGTCGCCTCTCCCCTGCCGCCCCTGCCCTCGAGCTCCCTGATCTGCTGCTGGAGGAGCTTGACGCTGGGGTGCTCGGGGGTGTAGCGGGCCCTGGCCTCTTCGTACTGGGCCTTGAGCTGGACGATCCGCTGGGCGTTTTCCGAGATGGTCGCGCCGGGCTGGTTGCTCTCGAGGGCCGAGAGCTGGCTCTGGAGGGCGATGCGCCTGTTCATCGCGGCGGCCAGCGAGGTCTGCACCGTTTCGAGCCTCAGCTGGAGGCTGTTCATGGTCGTGACGTTGCTGGTCATCTGCTCGGGCAGCTCGCCCATGAACTGGTTGCGGTACGCCTGGACCTTGGCCTCCTGCTCCTGGAGGAGGACCTTCAGGTCGGCGAGCTGCTTTTCGAGGAAGGCCGTGGTCTCCGTGGCCCGCCTGGCCCTCTGCTTGAGGTTGGAGTCGATGAAGAAGGAGGCGAGCTTGTTCGTCACGTCGGCGACCTTCCGGGGCTCCGAGCCCTTGAACGAGATGGTGAAGGACACGGTCCCGCCCCTGCGGCCGTCCGTGGTGGTGTTCACGTCGATCTTCTTGCGCATCCCGGCCACGAGGATGTCCATGGCCACGCCCTCCCCCCTCGCCTCGGGGTAGAGGTTCATCTCCCTGATGACGTTCTCGAGGTTGGACCGGGACAGCACCTCCTGGGACAGGGTCATGACCTGCTCTTCGACGGCCGTGCCCACCGAGGGCTGGACGTACGACGACGGGATCTCCTGGGACTGCACCACGATGAGGGTCGACGCCTCGTAGGTCCGGGGGAGAATGACGTAGAACCAGAGCCCCACGAAGGAAAAGAAGAGAAGCGGTATGGAAACCCAATACCACTTCTTTATCATGGCATCCAGGATGTCTTTAATGTCTAAACGCTTTTCTTCGCTCAATACCGCACCTCTACCACCACTCTGTATCGGTTTTCCTTCTCGGTATCTGTATACTCGTGGTGCTGCTCGTAGCGCTCGTAGCCCGGGGTGATGATCAGATACCTCACAGGGTTCCACCGCAACGATATCAAGCCGGAATAGTCCTCCTCCTGCCCCTCGAGATCGGAGAGCGCGGTGCCTGAAACCGGGTCTCGCTCTTCGTAGGTAATATTAGTAGTCAGGGTGAGATCTCTCAACAGGAACCACTCCCAGGTGAGGTACGCGCTGCGCGCCTCGTAGACCCCGTAGCGGTCGGTGGTGAACTCCGCGACGTATTCCCGGCTCACCCGCAGCGTGATCGTGCCGGAAGGGCTCTCGCTCCTGAGCTCACCGCGGGCGGCATAAGACTGCTCGCTGTCCATGTCCTCCATGGTCAGCCAGCTGTAGCCGCCCGAGAGCATCAGCCGGGTGGCGGGGGTAAAGGCGTACCTGCCGGTGAGGAACGCAGAGGTGATGTCCGAGTCGGGCGTCTCGTCATCCTCCTGCGCCTCGTGCTCGTATTCGCCGTCCACGCTCATGGTCAGCTTCCGGGTCATGGTCCGCTCCAGGGAGAGCCCCCCCCGGGCGGTCCACGTGTCGCCCGTGCCGTCCGGGTCGAACTCGTCGCCCATGCTGTCGTACCGGTAGCTGGCGTACCCGCCGGTGATGCGCAGGGCCGTCAGCTCGGTGAGCTGCTGACTGAGGTTCGCCGTGACGCCGTGCGACACGAGGTCCTCTTCCTCCTCGTTGTCTTCCTGGGAGTAGGTGTAGCCGATGCCTCCCGAGGTTCTCGAGGTGAAGGTCCTGGTATAGTTGAACCGGGCCGTCTGTATCCTCGATACGCCCGTCACGTCGCTCAGGACGGTGGTCCTGTTGGTCCGGGTGTAGCCGTACCCGAAGAGGAGCGTGTCCGTCTGGGTTGTCCGGGTGTAGCTCGAGTCCAGGAGGACCTCGGTGGAGTCGTCGTCGCTGAACTCCTGGTGAAAGCTCCGGGTCAGCCGCCCGCTGAGGTCGAGCCGGGAGATCCCGCTGGTGTAGATGACCTGCGCGCTGGGGCCCACCTCGAAGATGCTCTCGCCTTCCTCGTCGTGGGCGGTGCCGCGGTAGTTGTCCGTGTATTCGTAGGAGGAGTAGAGGCCGACATGGTACTCCAGGGGTGCCGCGCCCACGGGCGTGCAGAGCCCCGCCGCCAGGAGGAGGGCCCCCAGCAGGACCGTCAGGGGAGAGGGCCTCACGGGACTATCACGGTGTCACCGGGCATGATCATGACGTTCTCGGTCGTGCCCTTGATGACCTTGTTGTAGTTCACGACGAGGCGCTGCTGCCCGGACGCCTGGTTGCGGAGGATCACGATGCTCCCGGAATCCGCCCACTGGTTGAACCCGCCCGCCCTGGTGATGACCTGGGCGATGGTCATGCCCCGGTCGAGGATGTACTCGCCGGGCTGGTTCACCTGGCCCTGGACGTAGAACCTCTTGCTCCGGGGCTCGCGGACGATGACCGCGGCGTGGGGCTCCTTGATGTACTTGGACAGGATGGTCTCGATCTCTTTCTGGAGCTGGGGCGGGGTTTTTTCCGCGGCCATGAGATCCCCCACCAGCGGAAGAGAGATGAACCCGTCGCTGCGCACCGTCACCTGCCGGGAGAGGGTCTCTTCGCCCCAGACGGAAATGTCCAGCTGATCCGAAGGGCCGATGAGATAAGAAGCCTCCTGAGCGCAGAACACCATGGTCGGGACGATGATTCCGAGCAGTGCAAAAAGGAATCTCTTCATGCATGAACCCCTTTTCATTTTACTTTTCAATGCCGCATTCCTTGATCTTGTACAAGAGGGCCTTGTAGCTTATCTTCAAAAGCTGGGCAGCCCTTTTCTTGTTCCAGTTCGTCCCCCGAAGCGCCCTGAGGATCATGATCCTCTCCGCCTTGATCACGGCCTCTTTCGACGCGAGCTTCAGGGGAATGACCTCCTTGTCGTCCGTCTCGATCTCCAGGGTCTCGACCTTTGTTTCCCCCCGTCCCGGCTTTTCCATGCCGGTCGACGTGCCGCCGTTCCTGAGGTAGGCGATGAGGTCCCCCACGTCCCCGAGGATGACCAGACGCTTCACCTGGTTCTTGAGCTCCCGGACGTTGCCCGGCCACAGGTAGGCATGGCACAGGGGGTAGAGGGACTCCTTGTCCACCTGGATGTTTTTCCCGTACTTGTCGTTGTAGGCGTCGAGGAAGTACTCGAAGAGGTAGGTGATGTCTTCCTTGCGCTCGTACAGGGGGGGGATGGTGATGTTCACCACGTTCAGCCGGTAGTAGATGTCCTCACGGAAGGAGCCCTCCTCCACGGCCTTGCGCAGGTCACGGTTGGTGGCCGCGATGACCCGCACGTACACCTTCACGTCCTGCTTGCCGCCCAGGCGGGAGAAGGTCCCTTCCTGGAGCACCTGGAGGAGCTTCGACTGGATGCCCAGGTCCATCTCGCCGATCTCGTCGAGGAAAATGGTGCCGTTGTTCGCGAGCTCGAACTTGCCCGCCTTGGACTTGTAGGCGCCGGTGAACGCCCCGCGCTCGTAGCCGAAGAGCTCGGACTCCAGCAGGTCGTGGGGAAGCGCCGCGCAGTTGACCTTGACGAAGGGCTTGTCCCTGAAGGTGGAGCCGTAGTGGAGCGCCCGCGCCACGAGCTCCTTGCCCGTGCCGCTCTCCCCTTCGATGAGCACGCTCACGTCCGTGTCCGCCACCTGCTCCACGAGATCCTTGACCCGCTGCATCTTGGCGCTGTTGTAGATGAACTCGCCCTTGAGCTCGTCCACCCTGAGCTGCTTCTTCAGGTGGGAGATCTCGTTGAGGAGCTTCTTCTTTTCGAGGGACTTCGTGATGGCGAGCTCCAGCTCCTCCTCCTCGAAGGGCTTGACGAGGTAGTCGGTGGCGCCGGCCTTCATGGCCTTGACGATGATGTTGGTCTGGCCGAGGGCGGAGAGCATGAGGACGGGCAGATCGCCCTGGATCTTGCGGATTTCGTTCAGAGTTTCGAGGCCGTCCATCTCGGGCATGAGGATGTCGAGTATGGCGAGGGAGACGTCCTGGCCGGTCCTGAGCTCGTTCACCGCGTCCTTCCCGTTGGAGGCCGTCCTGACGTCGTATCCGTTCTGGGTGAGAAGCTTGGAAATGTACCTCCGGATGCTTTCGTCGTCGTCGACGACAAGGATCCTGATCTTTTCATTCATCATACAGCCCACCAGTACTTGGAGATTGAGAATACATTAATCATCTTCGCTATTCAAGGGTATTGTAATCACGAAACATCCGCCCGAATCGGAGGGTCTGGCCTCCACGCTGCCCCCGTGGGCGTGCACGATCTCCTTGGTGATGGACAGCCCGAGGCCGATGCCCCCCTTCGCCCTCCCGGAGGTCCCCACGTAGAAATCGCTGAACAGCTCCCTCGCCTCCTCGGCCCTGATCCCGGGGCCTTCGTCCAGGACGGTGATGACGGCGCACTCCCGGTTCAGGAGCCTGTTCATGGCGTTCAGGTCCGGGATGCCCCTCTCGAGGCTGACGGTGACGGTCCCCCCCTCGGGGGAGTGCTTGATGGCGTTGTGGATCAGGTTGCACACGGCCTGCTCGAACCTGATGGGGTCAACGTAGAGCTCGGGTACGCTCTCGCACCCGCGCAGGGCGACCTTCACCCGGCTGTCCCTGATCCCGATGGCCATGTTCCGCGCGATGGCGCCGAGGTAGTCCCTGCTGCCCACCGTCTGCCGGTGCAGGGTCAGCGTCTCCGCGTTGATCTTGGCGAAATCCAGGAGCGAGTTGCTGAAGTGCAGGAGCTTTTCGCACTGGTCCTCGATCTCCTGGACGTTTTCCCGCTGGCCCGGGGAAAGGCAGGTGTGTGCTTCCCGGGCGAGCATGCGGGCATAGCCCCGGATCACGGTGAGCGGCACGCGGATCTCGTGGGAGGCCACGTGGAGGAAGCGCGTCTTTAAGGCCAGGAGCTCCTTCTTGCTCGTGATGTCCCTCACCACGCCGATGTAGCAGTTCTCGCCGTCGATGACGAGCCTGCCGATGGAGATCTCCAGGTAGAGGTTCTGGCCGTCCTTCCGCCGGGACTGGATCTCCAGGTTCGGGACGAAGACGTTGCCCGTCTGGTGCCTGAGCGAGTTTTTCAGGGCGGTTATGGTGTCGCGGGTGATGAACCTGCGGAAGTGCCTGCCCGTGATCTCGTCCTGGCCGTAGCCCAGCATCTCCTGGAACTTCCGGTTGGTGAGGAGAAGCCTCCCGCCCTTGATGATGTACATGGCGTCCAGGGCGTTCTCCACCATGTCCTTGTACTGGTCCTTGATGCGCACGAGCTCGCGCTCCTTGAACCGCTCGAGGGTGACGTCCCGCACGCAGACCAGTATCTGCCGGGAGGACTTCATGGGGAGCGTGGCGATCTCCAGGCTCAGGACCCTGCCGCCGCGCTCCACGTCCAGGGTCATCTCCCGGGTCTCGGACTTCAGGTCGAGCAGCACGCCCTCCCCCAGGAGGGAGGCGATGCTGTCGCCGCTCTCGAGCCCCAGGAGCCCGGTGGCCTTCCTGTTGGCGGCGGTGATGCGGCCGTCGGGATCGCTGGTGAGAACGCCCATGGACATGCAGGTGAAGATCCGGAAGATGTTCCTGCCGAATTCGTCCACGGCCTGGTCCGTCATGGAAAGGTCGGCCTTGAGGATGGCGTTGATGTCCCCCATCTCCCGCATGGTCCGGGCGTTCCTCAGGGCCAGGGCGGCGGGCGGCAGGAGGGCCTTCACCAGGTCCATGTCCCGCTTCCCGAACCCTCTGGCCCTGGGGTGGCTCAGGTTCAGGACGCCCACGAGCTCCTTCTTCCCGTACACGAGCGGCATGCTCAGGAGCGAGCCCACCTGGATCTTCATGGCCAGGCTCTGGAACAGGGGGTCTTTCGAGGCGTCGGGGATGACGATGGCCTTGCGGGTCTGGGCGACCCGGCCCGCGATGCCCGTGCCCATGGGGAAGGCGTTGCCCAGGGAGTCCTCGCTGTACCGGAAGCGCCTGTCCCCCGCCCCCTTGGCCGCCTTGATCTCGAGCCTGCTGGAGTCGCGGGAGGGCATCATGATGGAGGCGTTCTCCGCAGAAGTTTCGTCAATGACGATGTCCAGGAGAGCCCCGGCCACCGCCGAAACGTCGGGCGCATGAGATATGGCCTCATTCACCCGCCTGAAGACAGTCAGCTCCTTATTGATCATAGCCTTTCCGACAAAGACCCCCCTTTTGACGATCCTTATCGGTTACGCCTCTTCGCCTTCTTGAGGGCTTTGCGCATATTCTTCTTCTTTTTGAGGTCGACGAGGTTCTTTTTGGGCGCTCTCGGAATCTGCTCGTCGAGGGCCCCGGCGAGGCTCGGGTCCAGGCCGAGCTTTCCCAGGGCCTTCTTCTTGCCCGAGCCGAGGTTGCGCATGAGCCCCCGCATGGTGTTGAACCTGCCCATGAGCTCGGCGACCTTGTTCCGGGGCTGACCGCAGCCCCTCGAGATCCGGGCCACGCGGCTTTCGTTCAGGCAGTCGGGGTGCTCGCGCTCGAAGACGGTCATGGAGTTGATGACCGCCTCAACGCGCATGAGCTCCCGGTCGTCCACCTGCATGCCCTGGGGGATGCCGAACTGCCCCAGGGGGAGCTTGGCGATGAGGTCGGTGAGCGACCCCATCTTCTTCATGACCTTGAGCTGCTTGAGGAAGTCGTTGTAGGTGAAGTCGCCGCGCAGAAGCTTTTCCGCATCCTCCTCGGCCTTCTTCTCGTCCACCACCTCCTCGAAGTCCTTCACGAGGCCCACGATGTCGCCCATGCCCAGGATCCTCGAGGCGAGGCCCTCGGGCCGGAACTCCTCGAGGCGGTCCAGGGACTCGCCCATGCCCAGGAACTTGATGGGCTTGCCGGCCACCTCCTTGATGGAGAGCGCCGCGCCGCCCCGGGCGTCGCCGTCGAGCTTGGTGAGGATGAAGCCCGATATGTCGAGCCTGCGGTCGAACTCCCGGGCCACGTTCACGGACTCCTGCCCGATCATGGCATCCACCACGAGGATGATGTTCTCCGGCGCGGTGACCGCCTTGATGTCCTCGAGTTCGTGCATGAGCACGTCGTCCACGATGGTCCTGCCCGCGGTGTCGAAGAGCACCACGTTGCAGCCCTTGAACTGGGCGGCCTCGAGGGCGTCTTTGCAGATCTGGGGCGGGGTCTTGCCCGGGGCGAAGAACACCGGCAGGTCGAGCCTGCGGCCGAGGACCTTGAGCTGCTCGATGGCCGCCGGCCGGTAAATGTCCGCCGCGACCATCATGGGCTTCTTCCCGCTCTTCTGGAGGTAGCGCGCGAGCTTGGCCGTGGTGGTGGTCTTGCCGCTTCCCTGGAGTCCCACCATCATGATGGCGCTCACCGGGCGGCTCCCGAAGTGAAGCGAGGTGTCCACCGGCCCCATGAGGGAAGCGAGTTCGTCGTAGCAGATCTTGATGAAGTGCTGCTCCGGGGTCGCCTTGAGCTTTTTTCCGGCGTGGGAGACCCGGGTCTGGACGATCTCGCCGATGGCCTTGTCCTTGACGCGGTCGATAAAGGACCTCACCACGTGGAATTCCACGTCCGCCTCCAGGAGCGAGAGGCGGATCTCCCTGATGGCGTCCTCGATGTGCTTTTCCTGGATGGTCGCCTTTCCCTGGAGCAGGTCCTGGGCTTTCTTGAACCCGCCGGTTATCATTTCGAGCATGGAGCTTCTCCTTTGTCCGTGCAGAGAGGTGCTGTCTCGTCGTTTCCCCGTGCGCCCGGTCAACGCTTCGCGCTTTTCGCGATCTTCCCCCCCGTCAGGTACACCCGGGCGAAAAACATACCCCTCGGAAAAACATTGAATGGGAAGACCTCAAGGCATCAATACGGGCAACCTCCCGGGATTGTCAAGCAGATTGAACGCGTTGCACGGCAGGCCCACCCCTGCCGGGAAAGGGGTCCCCGCGCCGGGAGGAGAGCTTCCGGCGCGGGGTTCTGATCCGATGGGTTCTCTAGCGGTGGTCAGGGCACTTGTCGAAGAAGGCCCGGTCCTTGCCGGTGGTCTTCACGATCCAGTCCACCTGGGCCTGGGGGATGTAGGGCTTGCCGCACACGGAGCAGGCCGCCATCTTGAACTTCCTGCCCCAGATCGTGCGTACGCCCTTGCTGTCCTTCATGGAGATGGCGCCCGTCGGGCAGGCGTACGCGCAGGCGCCGCAGCCGATGCAGGCCTGGGAGTCCTTGTGGAACGGGGTCCCCGGCGCCTTCTCCACGCCCCTGTTCTGCATGGAGATGGCGCTCACGCCCACCACGTCCTCGCACACCTGGGTGCACAGGGAGCACGCGATGCACTTGTAGCGGTTGTTCTCGCCCTCGTCCTTGAAGAACCGGGGCTCGTCGATGCCGTACTTCGACGCGAGGCCCCTGACGACCTCGGAGTCGGGCACCCGGCACAGGAGCAGCTCGAGCACGCCCTTGCGGATCTTCATGACCTGATCGGTGGAGGTGTTGACCTCGAGGCCTGCGCGCACGGGGTAGTTGCAGGAGGTGACGATGCGCGACCTGCCCCCCTGGACCGCCTCCACGAGGCACACCCGGCAGGAGCCGCCGGAGCTCTCCAGCTCGGGGTGGTGGCAGAGCGCGGGGATGTCGATGCCGTTCTCCCGGGCCGCCATGAGGACCGGCTGGTCCTTGACCGCTTCAACCTGTTTCCCGTCGATGATTATCGTGATCTTTTCCATGGATTTCAGTCCTTATTCAACCCGTACTGCGTCGAAGTTGCAGACGTCCTTGCACACGCCGCACTTGATGCACGCGCTCGCGTCTATGACATGGGCCCCTTTGCGCTCGCCCGTGATGCACTGCTGGGGGCACTTCTTGGCGCAGAGCGTGCAGCCCGTGCAGGCGGCTGCGTCGATGGAGTAGGTGATGAGGCTCTTGCACACGCCGGCGGGACACTTCCCGTCCCTGATGTGGGCCTCGTACTCGTCCCGGAAGTACCTGACGGTCGAGAGCACCGGGTTGGCCGCCGAGCTCCCGAGGCCGCAGAGCGCCGCGCAGGTGAGCACGTCGCAGAGCTCGGTCAGGGTCTCGATGTCCTCCTCCCTGCCCCTGCCCTCGGTGATGTCCGAGAGGATCCGGTGCATCCGGGGCAGCCCGTCCCTGCAGGGGGTGCACTTGCCGCAGGACTCCTCCACCAGGAAGCCGATGAAGTACTTGGCCACGTCGACCATGCAGGTGTTCTCGTCCATGACGATGATGCCGCCCGAGCCCATCATGGAGCCCGCCTGTGTGAGCGAGTCGAAGTCCACGGGGAGGTCCGCCTCGCTGTCGGGGATGCACCCGCCCGAGGGGCCGCCCGTCTGGACCGCCTTGAACTTCTTGCCGTTCAGCACGCCGCCGCCGATCTTTTCCACCAGCTCCCGGATGGAGATGCCCATGGGCACTTCCACCAGGCCGGTGTTGTTCACCTTGCCCACCAGCGAGAACACCTTGGTGCCTTTCGAGCCCCTGGTGCCGAAGGAGGCGTACCAGTCCGCGCCGTTTCGGATGATGACCGGGATGTTGTTCCAGGTTTCCACGTTGTTGAGCACGCTGGGCTTGTCGTAGAGGCCCTTCTCGACGGACCTGATGTACTTGGCGCGGGGCTCGCCCACCTTGCCCTCCAGGGAGCGCATGAGGGCCGAGGACTCGCCGCACACGAAGGCGCCGCCGCCGCGGCTTATCCTGATGTCGAAGCTGAAGTCCGAACCTAGAATCTTGTCCCCGAGGAAGCCCATCGCCCGGGCGTCGGCCAGGGCGGCCTGGAGGTTCTTCACCGCCAGGGGGTATTCGTCGCGCACGTAGATGTACCCCTGCTTCGCGCCCACGGCGTATCCGCCGATGATCATGCCCTCGATGACCGAGTGGGGGTCGCCCTCCATGATGGAGCGGTCCATGAACGCCCCGGGGTCGCCCTCGTCGCCGTTGCACATGACATAGCGCACGTCGGAGTCGACCGCCCGGCAGGAGCGCCACTTGGTGCCCGTGGGGAACCCGCCGCCGCCCCGGCCCCTTAAGCCCGACTTCTCCACCTCGGAGACGATGTCCTCGGGCCTCATGGTCAGCGCCCTGGCGAGGCCCTTGTAGCCGTCGCAGAGGAGGTAGTCGTCGATGGACCTGGGGTCCACGTTGCCGATGTTCCTGAGCGCGATGCGCTTCTGGTATTTGTAGAAGGGGATCTCGTGGTACTGGGCCACCGATTCCCCCGTGTTCACGTCCTTGTACACGAGCTTCTCGATGATCTCGCTTCCCACGAGGCTCTTCTCGACGATCTCGGGCACGTCCTTGGGCTTCACCTTGAGGTAGAGGACATCCTTCGGTCTGAGCACGACGAGCGGTCCGTTCTCGCAGTAGCCGTGGCAGCCGGTGGTCTTGAAGCCGACGTTCACGTCGACCTTGAGGCCCTTCCTTTCGATCTCCTCCCTGAAGGCCTCCGCCACCGCCACGGCGCCGTTCGCCTGGCAGCCCGTGCCGAAGCAGATCAGGACAGAGGGCAGGTCCTTCTTCTGGGCGGCCTTGACCCGTTCCCGGTACCCTTCCAATTGTTCAAACGATGTGATCGCTTTCATCTGCCTTCACCTTTTATTTATATTTATCGAGGATGTCCATGACCTTGGACTGCCTCACGTGGCCCGCATAGCTCTCGTCCACCACCACGACCGGCGCCATGGCGCAGGCGCCCACGCAGTTGACGCTCTCCACGGTGAAGAGCCCGTCTTCGGTGGTGGAGTTGCGCTTGACCTTGAGCTCGCGCTCGATGGTCTCCAGGATCTGGCCCGCCCCCTTCAGGTGGCAGGCCGTACCCATGCAGACCTTGCAGGTGTGTTTGCCGCGGGGCTTCAAGGACAGGGCCTTGTAGAAGGTCCCCATGGCGTAGATCTTGCTCTCCGGGACGCCCATGGCCCTGCTCAGGCGCTTCATGCCCTCCTCGGGCACGTACTGGAACGCGCGCTGGAAGTCCTGGAGGATGGCCAGCAGGGACTCCTCGGACTTGTCGTAGCCCTTGATGATCCTGTCGATCTTCTTCACGTCGATCTTGTTCTTCTGCACATTCGCTCCCATGTCACTTGCCCTCTCCGCACAGCTTCAGAATCTTTTCCCACTCCCTGTCCACCTGCCCCTGGATGAACGCGATGTCGCTGTCCGTCAGGTGCCGGAACCTGCCCTGACCCTTGATGTACTCGGTCACCGGGACTTTTTTGTACGGCTTGTAGCTGAGCTTGTACTGCCCGCCTATGACCTCGTACAGGGGGTAGATGCAGCAGTCCACCGCGAGGCGCCCGTACTTGATGGCGTCCTCGGTGGGGATCCTCCAGCCCGTGGGGCACACGGACAGGCAGTTGATGTAGGCCGCGCCGGGGGTGTCGGCCCCCCTTTTGACCTTGTCCATGAGGTCGAAGGGGTAGCTCGAACACGCCGTGGCCACGTAGGGCACGTTGTGGGCCACCGCGATCTGGGCCATGTTCTTCTTCTGGGTGTGCTGGCCGATGCTCACCTTGCCCGCGGGCGACGTGGTGGTGCTGGCGCCGTAGGGGGTGGAGCTCGAGCGCTGGATGCCCGTGTTCATGTAGGCCTCGTTGTCGTAGCAGACGTAGAGGAAGTCGTGCCCGCGCTCGAGGGCGCCCGAGAGCTGGCCCATGCCGATGTCGGCCGTGGCGCCGTCGCCGCCCATGGCCACGTAGTTGATCTTCTTATAGGGGAGCTTGCCCTTGCGCATCATGGCCTTCATGCCCGACTCCACGCCGGAAATGACGGCGGAGGGGTTCTCGAAGGCGTTGTGGATCCACGGCACCTTCCACGAGGTGAGCGGCAGCGGGCTGGAGATGATCTCCATGCAGCCCGTGGCCATGGCCACGATGGTGTCCCTGCCCAGGGCCTTCATCACGTGGCGCACGGCCAGGGCCTCTGCGCAGCCCTGGCAGGCGCGGTGGCCCGAGGTGAAGTTCTCCGTCTTGTCGACGAGACGTGCGGAAAAAACCGAGAATTTGTCCATAGTTAAGCTCCTTATCCTCTCACGCCGTACAGGGTGAAGCCGTCGGTGTCGCCCTTTTCAGCCTTGGCCTTGCCTTCGAGGATGATGTTCCTGAAGTCGACCCGGGCCACGTCCCTGCCCGCCAGGCCGGCCACGTAGTTCACGATCTTCGGTGCGCCGGGGACGCCGTAGAGGGCCGATCTGAGCTCGGAGGCCACCGGGCCGCCGGGGCCGCCGAAGGAGATGGCGCGGTCGACCACGATGAGGGTCTTCTTGCCGAGGGCCTCCCTGCGGAAGTCCTCGAAGGGGAACGGCCGCCAGAGCCTGAGCTTGATGACCCCGACCTTCTCGCCCTCGCCTCGCAGGGTGTCCACCACCTCCATGGCGGTCTCGCCGTAGGAGCCCATGGTCACGATGCAGTAGTCCGCGTCGTCGGTCCGGTAGGTCTCCACCGGCCTGTAGTACCTGCCGGTGAGGTCGCCCCACTCCTGCCACGCCTTGACGATGGTGCCGTAGGAGTTCACGACGCCCACCTGGCGGTGCATCTGGGCCTCGGTGTAGATCTCGGGCATGCCGAAGCAGCCCATGGAGACCGGGCTGTCCGGGTGGAGGGCGTTCTTCATCTTCACGTCCGGGAGATATTTCCTGATGGTTTCGTCGTCTTCATACTCGATGGGCTCGATCATGTGGGTGAGGATGAACCCGTCGAGGTTGATGGCCACGGGGAGCATCACCGCCGGGTCTTCGGCGATCCGGAAGGAGGTGAACACGTGGTCGTAGCTCTCCTGGCCGCTTTCCACGAAGACGTGGATCCAGCCCGCGTCCCGCACGCTCATGACGTCCGAGTGGTCGTTCCAGATGGACAGCGGGCTCGACAGGGACCGGTTGGCCAGCGCCATCACGACGGGCAGCCGCATGGCGGCCGCGATGGTGAAGATCTCGGACATCAGCGCGAGGCCCTGGGAGCTCGTGGAGGTGAAGGTCCGGGCGCCCACGGCCGCCGATCCGCAGCACACGCTCATGGCGGAGTGCTCGCTCTCCACGGGCACGTATTCCGCATCGAGATGGCCTTCGGCCACGATCTCCGAGAGGTGCTCCACGATGTGGGTCTGGGGGGTGATGGGGTAGGCCGCGATGACGTCCACATTGGCCTGGGCCACCGCTTCGGACATCGCGATGGAAACTTCTATGCCTTTTCTCACTTTGGCCATGTCATCCCTCCTCGCTCACCATCGTGATGCAGCCCACCGGGCACTCTTTCGCGCAGATGCCGCAGCCCTTGCAGTACACGAGGTCGGCCTCGAAGTGGCCGTCGGGCGCCTGCTTCACGCTCGAGTCCGGGCAGAACAGCCAGCACACGCCGCACTTGATGCAGAGCCCGGCGTCCACCACCGGCCGCTCCGAGCGCCACGAGCCGGTCTCGTACTGCCGGGCGTTGCCGATCTCGGTGACCACGCTGCCGGTCTCGATTTCCTGCCATGTAATTTTTTCCATTGGTTTTGCCATGGTGTCCCACTCCTCGCTTATACGATCGTGACCTCCTGGAACGCGCGTTCCAGGGCCTTGAGGTTTCTTGCGCCGAGCTTCGCCCCGAACCGGTCCAGGAGCGGCCCCTTGATGTCGTCGATGCCCAGCAGGCCCGTCGCCTTGACGAAGGCACCCAGCATGGTGGTGTTCACGATGACCCGCCCGAGCTCCTCGTGGGCGATGGTGTTCGCGTCGACGGTGGCCACCCTGATGTTGCGGCCTGCAACATTCACGACGTCGGAGGCCTTCTTCTTCGTGTTCAGGATGAGGACGCCGCCGTCGTGCATCCCCTCGGTGGGATCGAGCAGCTCCAGCAGCCCCGAGTCGAGCACGATGACCACGTCGGGCCTGTAGACCTTCGCCCTGATGAGGATCTTCCTGTCGTCAACCCTGCAGAAAGCGACCACCGGGGCCCCCCTGCGCTCCGGGCCGAAGCTGGGGAACGCCTGGGCGAACTTGCCCTTGTTGATTGCGGCAATGGCAATGAGCTCTGCCGAGGTGACGGCACCCTGTCCGCCTCTCCCATGAAATCTGATCTCTTGCATACCGTCTCCTTGGAAAATGCTGAATGGTGATTCCTAGCATCCGGGCCTGTTTACTGTCAAGAAAAGATGTGGCTTTCCGTGCTCCCACAGCCGTTTTGCGCCACTTTCGCCGGGGCAGGAAAATATCCATGAATCGCCGGTGAGGATCGGCGTTTGTTTCGGGATATCAGTCAGATGGAAGCGATCACCCCGCTCCTTTCCGGCGCACCGACCTCCGGCGCCGGCCGGGACGCCCCGCCGTGACCCCGGGGGTCTCCCCACCCCCGCCCCCGGGGACGGAGATCCGGCAAGGAATGAACTTCTTGAAAGATATTCTGCTGCGCGGGCGGGAATCCTACCCGGCGACCCGCTTGACGGACTTGTCCGCGATGAGGTCGTTGAGCTCCTGGAGCAGGATCTTCTCGTGCTGGTCTATGCGGCCGTCCGCGTGGGCCAGCTCGATGATCTCTTCGTATTCCGAGTTCTTGATCACGTGGTCGTCAATGGCCTTCTTTATGATGTCTTCGAGTTTTCTCCCGCTCTTGGTCAGCATGCGTCCGTCCTCTCGTATCTGGATGTTTACCGATGTTTTAATAAGGCACTATACGGTTTCCCGCCCCCGGTTGTCAACAGTGCCCTGGTGTTTCCGAAGCCCGGCCGGAGGAGTACGGCCCCGGTCCGTGCCGCGCGCCCGGGGTGGGGTCCGGGCGAGCCAGATACGGACATCGGGATTGACCCGGTCCGTGCCGCGCGCCCGGGAGGGGGTCCTGGCCCCTTGCGCCCCGGTGATACAGGTGACCTTCCGGTCCGCGCGCCCCGGGAGGGGTTCGCGATCAGCTCCCGGCGCCGCCGTCGATGCTTGTGCGCTTGGCCAGGATGAAATCGTAAAACTTCTCCATGAGGGGCAGGAACTTGCGCTTCCTGTTGTGGATGATGTAGAAGTCCCTCTTGGTGTTCAGGTCCCTGATGTCGAGCGCTGCCAGGCTGCCGTTCTTCACCTCGTTCCTGATGACGTTCCGTGAGAGGACCGCCACCCCGAGGTTCGCCTCCACCGCCCGCTTGATGCCTTCCGAGGAGCTCATCTCCATGGTGACCCTGCGCTCGATGCCATAGCGCTTGAGCACGTACTCGATGAGCCCCCGGGTCCCGGAGCCCTCTTCCCGCAGGATAATGGACTCGGGCTCGGAGGTGAGCATCTTCATGGTGAGGTGGTCCCTTTTGGCCCAGCGGTGCTTGGGCGAGCACACGATCACCAGCTCGTCCTTCATGAAGAACTCCGCCTGGAGGTCCGGGTGCTTGGGCGGGTCCTGGAGAAAGGCGAAGTCGAGCTCGCCGGAGATGCACTGCTCCAGGGCTTCCTGCCGGTTGAGGATGGTGAGCGAGATCTCCGCCTTGGGGAACATCTCCTTGAACTCGCCCAGGAAACCGGGCAGCACGTAGATGCCCACCGTGTTCGAGGTGCCGAGGATGAGCTTGCCCACGTCGCCGGAGGAGAACTGGTCCATCACCGCGTTGATCTCCTCGATGAGGTTCAGGAGCTTCTCCGAGTAGGAATAGAACACCCTGCCCGCGTCGGTGAGCGTGATCTTCCTGTTGATCCGCTCGAAGAGCTTCACGTTCAGGGAGTCTTCCAGGTCCTTGATCTGGATGCTCACCGAAGGCTGGGAAAGGCGCATTTTCTTCGCCGTCTTCGTGATGCTCAGCGTCTTCGCGGCGATGTTGAATATGTTGACCTGGTGAATGTTCATTTCAACCCCGGCAAGATTTACTTTCCTTTAAGCTTACCATAAGATCTTTATATTTGACATAAATAAATACCAGCTTATATACAAATGCCAGCCTATAGCGTTTCTTTCAAGGGCTATAGACCTCCTTTTTGGGCCCACTACCACCTCTTGATTGAGTGGGCCTTCTTTTTTTGCTAAACTGGTGACATGTCGAGAAAGGACGAACCCTTCCACGGCCCGTTCAGAAAACTCAAAGGGGTGAAAATCGAGCCGAAGGCCGGGCCTGTGCCGCAGAAGCCCCCCGAGCCCCCGAAGGCCGACGACGGGGAGGTCTTCGCGCAGGCCATGAAGGGGGTCGTGCCCATGAGCAGCGACCGCGTCACGCCGGAACCCCTCGACCCCGGGTCGGTGGTGGCGTCCATCCGGGAGAACGTCAGGAGGCACGAGCGTGAGACGCTCGAGATCCTCAAGGGGCTCGTGCGGGGCACCTCGCTTTTCGACATCACGACCACGGGCGAGTACCTCGAGGGCCACGCCGTTCCCGTGGACCCGGCGGTCATGAAGAAGCTCAAGGCCGGGGAGCTCACGGTCGAGTCGCACCTCGACCTCCACGGCCACACCAGGCTCACGGCGGAGCAGGCCCTCCAGAACTTTATCCTGAACGCCCACGCCCTGGGCCAGAGGACCGTGCTCGTCATCCACGGCAGGGGCCTCAAGTCGAGCCGGGGTCCGGTGCTCAAGGACCTCCTCGTCCGCTGGCTCACCACGGGCACGCTGTCCCACCTCGTGCTCGCCTTCGCCTCGGCCCGGCCCTGCGACGGCGGCACCGGCGCGCTCTACGTGCTGCTGAAAAAGCGCCCGAAGAAATCCCGGTTCAAGCGGCCGGTGTGATCAGGCGGGGGCCTTCGCCCCGTGAAGCATCGCCTTCATCCGCATGAGCAGCTCGCTCACCGCGTACTTCTGGACGATGTTCCCGTCCACGCCCCGGCGGATGCTGCGGATGCAGTGGGCGACCCCCTCGGCCTCGTGGAACCCGACCTTCGGGAGGTCCATGCCCAGGAGCTCTTCGTTGATGACCCCTTCCCCCCCGTGGGCAAGGACGAGGATGTCCCTGAGGATGGACTCGGCGATGAGAAGAAAGAGGGTGATCTTGCCCCCGTCCTGCTCCCTGTCGGTGAAATGCTTTTCCGCGAAGCCCACGGGGTCGGCCCCGCCGAGCACGTCGAGGATCCGGGACCTCAGCGCGAGCGCCTCCTCCTGGTCGCCCGCGGGGAGGCCTCCCAGGGTGCCCGAGGTGAGGCGCAGGAGCACGGGGTCGACCCCCGCCGCGGCGCCTGCCCCCATGGGGGTGAACCGGATGAGCTGGCAGCGGGACACGAGGGTGGGGATCAGCAGTGACGGGTTGTGGCTCACCAGGACGAGCAGCGAGCCGTCGGGGGGCTCTTCGAGGGTCTTGAGCAGTGCGTTGGAGCTGGCCTCGTTCATCCGCTCCGCAGGCTCGATGATGATGACGCGCGTGCGCGCCTCGAAGGGTTTCAGGGCGGTTTCCGCTATGATGTCCCGGATCTCCTCCACCAGGATTCTGGCCCTGTCCTCTCCCGGTCGTACCAGGTGCAGGTCGGGGTGGGAGCCCCGCTCCGCCTTGAGGCACGTGCCGCAGGCCTGGCAGGGGTCGCCCGGGCTGGTGAGGCAGTTGAGGGCCTTGAAGAACTCGACGGCCGCCTTCGCCTTGTCCAGGCCCCGCGGCCCGGCGAAGAGGAGGGCGTGGGGGATCTTCCCGCTTTCGATGTACCCTTTCAGCTGCCTGACGGGCTCCTCATGGCCGATGATGTCCTTCCACATGCGGACATCATATATCAGTTCCCGATGCCCAGGCAACAGGGTCGCTGAAAGCCCCGTGAAGGGGCAGGCGCCTGACCGCCGATCACCCGCATTCCGGAATCACCGGGATTCCTTGAGGATAACCAATGGCTTGACTTGAACACCCGTTTTAGATAATAGCTCTAGCTCTACATATAGGTTCAGGAAGGGAGATCAGATGAGGAGATATCGGACCGAGAATGTCAGGGATGTAGTCCTTCTCGCCCATTCGGGATCAGGGAAGACTTCACTGGGCGAAGCGCTCCTGTTCAACGCGAAAGCCACGACCAGGCTGGGAAAGGTGCTCGAGGGCAACTCCGTGCTGGACTTCGAGCCCGAGGAGCAGAAGAGGCAGTCCTCGATCTTCAGCGCGATCCACGACTACAAATGGAAGAACATCGGCACCACGATCCTGGACACCCCGGGGGACTCGAACTTCTCCTCCGAGGCCATCCTCGGCCTGAAGTCCTCGGACAACGGCCTTTTCGTCATCGACGCCGTCGACTCCATCAAGCCCCACTCGGAAAACCTCTGGAACCTCTGCACGAAGGAAGGCCTCGCGCGGTTCTGCTTCATCAACAAGATGGACCGGGAACGGGCGGACTTCGACCAGACGCTTGCGGACATCCAGGAGGTGTTCGAGATCAGGCCCCTCATCGTCACCCTGCCCATCGGCGCGGAGGACAATTTCAAGGGCGTCGTCGACGTGCTGAAGAAGAAGGCCTATCTCTACGAGAAGGACGGCTCGGGCAAGTTCACCGAGACCGACATCCCCGCGGACATGAAGGACAAGGCCGAAGAGACCTACGCCAAGGTGGTGGAAGACCTGGCAGAGGTGGACGACACCCTCATGGAGAAGTACCTCGAGGGAGGCGAGCTCTCCCCCGAGGAGCTGGCCACCGCGCTTTCCTCCGGCCTCGCCCAGGGCGTGTTCCTCCCGGTGTTCGCCGGCTCGGCCACCCTGAACATGGGCGTGCAGCCCCTCATGGACTTCATCAACACCTCGGGCGTGAGCCCGCTGGACAGGAAGCTCCCCGAGCTCACCAACAAGCAGGGCGACAGGAAAGAGCTCAAGGCCGCGGAAGACTCCCTGTTCTGCGGCTACGTGTTCAAGACCATGAGCGACCCCTACACCGGCACGCTCAGCATCATCCGCTGCTACTCGGGCACGCTCACCCCGGACTCTTCGATCTTCAACGCGTCGCGCGACTCCAAGGAGCGCATCGGCTCGCTGATCCTGCTCGAGGGCAAGGCCCAGAAGCCCATCGAGGAGGTCGGCCCCGGCGACATCTTCGCCATCGCCAAGCTCAAGGAGACCAAGACCGGCGACACGCTCCTGGGTGATTCGGTGAGCTTCACCCTGGCCTCCCCCGAGTTCCCGGACACCATCATGAACATGGCCGTCAACCCCAAGACCAAGGCGGACGTGGAAAAGATCATGCCCGCCATGCAGAAGCTCATGGACGAAGACCCGGTGCTCAAGGTGTACCGCGACGAGCAGACGGGCGAGTTCATCATGTCGGGCCTCGGCCAGCTCCACATCGAGATCGCGGTGGACAGGCTGAAAAGGCGCTTCGGCGTGGACGTGGAGCTGAAGACGCCCCGGGTCCCCTACAAGGAGACCATCACCGGCAAGTGCCGCGTGCAGGGCAAGCACAAGAAGCAGACCGGCGGCCACGGCCAGTACGGCGACTGCTGGATCCAGGTGGAGCCCACGGACAGGGGCGCAGGCTTCGAGTTCGTCAACGCCATCGTGGGCGGCGTCATCCCCAAGACCTACATCCCGGCGGTGGAAAAGGGCGTGGTCGAGTCCATGCTGCAGGGCCCGCTCACGGGCAACCCCGTGGTGGACGTGAGGGTCACGCTGGACTTCGGCTCCTACCACGAGGTGGACTCCTCGGAAATGGCGTTCAAGATCGCGGGGTCGCTCGCGTTCAAGAAGGCCATGGAAGAGTGCAGGCCCATCCTGCTGGAGCCCATCATGGACATCACCGTGGTCATCCCCGAGGAGTGCATGGGCGACGTCATGGGCGACCTCAACACCCGCCGCGCCAAGATCGAGGGCATGAACGCCCGCGGCAAGTACCAGGAGCTCAAGGCCCAGGTGCCGCTGGCGGAGATGCTCACCTATGCCCCGAACCTCACCTCCATCACCTCCGGAAGGGGCACCTACACCATGAAGTTCTCCCACATGGACCCGGTTCCCTTCAGCATCCAGGACAAGGTAGTGCAGGAGGCCAAAGCGGCAAAAGATGCCAGCAAATGACGGGAACGGAACGGATTCCTTAGCGAGTCTGTTTCAGAGCATCCAGTCCATGAGCGTCTCGGAGAAGCTCGACCTGGCGCACAAAGGCGGCAAGGAGGCGCGGACCGTTCTCGTCCGGGACTCCAGCCGGCTGGTCCAGATGGCCGTCATCCAGTCGGCCAAGATCACCGAGGGCGAGGTGCTGGCCATCGCGAACAACCGGCAGATCGACGACGAGGTCCTCAAGCAGATCGCCATCAACCGGGACTGGATGAAGAACTACCAGATCAGGGTCGCCCTGGCGAACAACCCCAAGACGCCCCTGGCAGAGGCGCTCAAACAGGTCAACTATCTCAAGCAGCGTGAGCTGACGGCCCTGGCGAAGTCCAGGTCGGTCTCCCGCGCCATGAACATCGCCGCGGAGCAGCGGCTCAGGCAGGTGAAGAAATGATGAAAGCAGGCGTGCTCACCCTGAGCGACAAGGGTTCGAAGGGGCAGAGGGAAGACCGGAGCGGGGAGATCGTACAGGGCATCCTCAAGGGCCTCGGGCTCGCCATCGAGCGCTACGAGATCATCCCCGACGAAACAGAGCTCATCCGCGACATGCTCGTCTCCTGGTCCGACGAGCTCGGCCTCGACCTCATCGTCACCACCGGGGGAACGGGCCTGTCCCCCCGGGACGTCACCCCCGAGGCCACGCTGGCCGTGATCGACAAGCGCGTGCCCGGCATGGAAGAGGTCATGCGGAGCAGAAGCCTCGAGAAAACCCCCCACGCCATGATCTCCCGCGCCATCGCCGGGGTCAGGAAAAGAACCCTCATCGTCAACCTGCCCGGCTCGCCGGCCGGGGCCAGGGAGTGCCTTGAAAGCATCGCCCCCGCGCTTCCCCACGCCCTGTCCAAGCTGGGAGGCGACATGAGCGACTGCGCCCCGAACACATAGCCTTCCC
>ERZ1645192.215-NODE-215-length-44337-cov-7.816720_pt1 | contig 44337 bp, 43 predicted proteins | sample MGYA00575354_ERZ1645192 | MGnify/ENA primary metagenome ERZ1645192 (study PRJEB40844, sample SAMN11349763) | freshwater sediment metagenome | isolation source: river sediment | host: Sediment | place: India: Faizupur Khadar , New Delhi | collected 2017-02-21 ...
GCAGTGAATTCCGTCAGGCAGTGGTGGTACGAGATGGGGATGGCCCGGTACCCTGCGGCAAGCAAGCTTTACACCGCCGACGGCGGGATGAGCAACGGGAGCAGGCACGGCAGATGATGGGGCCTTTTGCCTATGTACTATACCCGTTTCTTTGGCTCTGCCAGCACCTGCTGTCCGGCCGGATGTCTTCTTTTGAAGCTGTGCCGGCCGTCATCGCTTTTTCAAGGACAAGATATCCAATCCAAAGGTCAGGGATATCACAGCAACCCAAGAAGCCCTCTTGTCATTACAAGAGGGTAACAGATAGGCTACAACTCTTGGAAGAGTGTAGAAAAACATGCAACTCACGGTTGCAACCCAAGCCAAATGCGATACAATGGCAAAAGGCAAACGCCGGAGGTTCCCATGATTTCAGTCCACCCTGTATCCACCAAGCATGATTGGAAGCTCTTCTTTGACTTTCCCAATCGTTTATATACAGACAATCCCTACTATGTCCCAACCTTGTTGCTAGATGAGAAGTGGAACTTCAACCCCAAGAAGAACCCTGCATTCGAGTATTGTGAGACCATTGCATTCCTTGCCAGGAAAGACGGCAAGGTTGTCGGCCGGGTTGCCGGCCTTATCAACCACAAGCTCAACAAAATCAAAAATCAGGCATACATGCGCTTCACCCGCTACGATGTCATCGACGACATCGAGGTCAGCCGGCTTCTCTTCGATGCTGTCTTGGCCTGGGGCAGGCAGAAAGGCATGAATACCGTCATCGGCCCGATCGGTTTTTCAGACTTGGACAAGCAGGGCCTGCTGGTGGAAGGGTTCGACCAAATCGGGATGTTCATCACCCTGTACAACCATCCCTACTACCATGAGCATCTCACACAACTGGGATTTACCAAGGATATCGACTGGGTGGAGTACAAGGTTTTTGTACCCCCGAAGCCGGACCCCCGCATCGAGCGGATATGCGAATTTGCACAGAAACGGCACGGCTATCGACTGCTCTCCTTCTCAAAGAAAAAGGAGGTCATGCCCTATGCCCACCAGATGTTCCATATGTACAATGAGTCGTTTGCAAAGCTCTACGGCTTCTGCCCTCTCAGTGATGGACAGATAGATATGGCCATCAAGCAGTTTTTCAGCCTGATCAGCCTGGAGTACATCTTCGTCGTGGTCGATGCACAGCAGTCGGTCATCGGCTTCGGCATCATGGTGCCGTCCCTCTCAAAACCCCTCCAGGCCTCCCGGGGACGGATCTTCCCCTTGGGATTCCTGCATATTCTGAAAGCCTTGAAAACACATCAGGTACTGGACATGTATCTCATTGCCGTTAAACCGGAGTATTTTGGAAGGGGCGTCAATGCAATCATCATGAACGAGGGCATCAAGCGAGCCATCGCCAACGGTGTATTGTATGCGGAGACCGGCCCTGAACTGGAGGACAACAACAATGTACAGACGCAGTGGAAGAGCTTTCATACCGAGCAACACAAGCGACGAAGGTGCTATATTCGTTCCCTTGACTGAGAATTTGGTACACTGAGCACTCAAGAAGCGATATTTCCCTGGAGTTTATTTTTTTACTTCTTACAAAACTTGCCGTATACTACAGCAAACAGAGGGAGAGGAAAGGTGAAAATTCAGAAACAACAGGCTATGCGAACAGTCCTTTACGGGCTCGCACCGCTTTGCGTTGCCGCACTCTATTTTTTTGGTTGGCGGTTTATCGCCACCCTTGCAGTCGTTACCGCCACAGGACTTGCATGCGAATGGCTTATGTTCAAGCGATATGGATTCAAGGTGACCGAGTCGCTGTTTGTATCCTGCACGCTGTTCGCGCTTTCGCTGCCTCCGACCATACCCCTTTGGATAGCAGCCACGGGTATCGCTTTCGGTATCATTTTCGGGAAAATGGTCTTCGGAGGCTTTGGAAAGAATATCTTCAATCCCGCCATTACCGCCCGGGCATTCGTCTACATCAGCTTCGGCTTTCCCATGACGGCAGCTTTTGTCGGAAATGCCGTTTCCCTCGGTTTCTTCCCTGCAGGGTTGGGATCGTGGCTCAGCAAGGCTGACAGTGTCTCTGCTGCAACCCCGCTTGTCACCGGGAGCGAATCGCTTCTTGACCTGTTTTTGGGCTTTACCAGCGGCAGTTTTGGTGAAACCAGCGCAGTGTTGATACTTCTTGGAGGCCTGTACATAGTCTACAAGAAGGCCGCAAACTGGAAAATAGTCGCCTCCTCACTGATTTCGTTCATCCTGCTGCAAACCATCTTCTGGGCAAGCGGACTGCAGATTGCAACCGAGCACGGCTTGGCATCGGTCTCATCCCCCCTCACAGCCCTCTTCTCGGGCAGCTTCCTCTTGGCAGCCTTTTTCATGATCACCGACCCGGTGTCGGCTTCCCAGTCGACCGATACCGGCAAATGGATCTACGGAGCACTCTTCGGCTTTTTGACCGTATTGATACGCACCTTCTCCACTTGGATCGAGGGCGTGACATTTGCCATTCTCATCGCCAATATGTTCGCCCCCCTGCTTGACACCATGCTTAAAAGTGCAAAAGCAAAAAAGAAGAAGCAGAAACGCGCACAGGGAGGTGCTGCATGAGTGTGCAAAAAACATTTTACAAAGATCGCATCTACCCTCTGCTGTTTATGTTCCTGATTACCTTTTTCTGCATTCTGTTGACAGCAGGCATTCATCTGGCAACACAGGACCGGGCCAACGCAAATGAACTTTCCTTTACCAGGAAAGCCGTTCTCGATGCAGCCGGAATCACCTATGTGAACACTACGGCCGGCATTGAGGAAGCTTACCTGAAGCGTGTTGAGGAAGCCGACGGCTATTTCACAACCTCAGGCTCCGACGGCAAACGGTTCATAATCCCGCTTGAAGGACCGGGGCTGTGGGGTACCATCTCCATCATGGTCGGGTTCGAAGAGGACCTGCAAACATTCACCGGAGTCGCCATCGTAAGCCAGAATGAGACACCGGGTTTGGGAGCCCGCATTGAGGAGCCTTGGTTCACAGACCAATTCAGAGGCAAGCGGCCACCTTTTACCTTGGTGGAAGAAGGGACTGCAACAGCCTCCAATGAAGTGGATGCAATAACCGGTGCAACCCGCACCTCGGAATATTTCAGGAACCTTGCAAACCAGGCTGCAGATGCCGCCAAGCGCATCGTAAGAGGAGAGTGACATGGCCAAGAACAAAGTACGGAAAACCTTCCTTGAACCACTGGGGAAAAACAATCCGGTGTTCGTCCAGATATTGGGCATCTGCTCCACCCTCGCCGTAACAAACAAGCTGCAGAACACCATGGTCATGACGCTGGGCGTACTGTTCACCACCGCCCTTTCCAGCTGGACCATTTCACTGATGCGCAACCATATCCCATCACGAATCCGCATGATGGTGGAAACCATGGTCATTGCAACGTTTGTCATCATCGTCGACATCGTGCTCAAGGCTTTTTATCCGGAGATGTGGAAACAGCTTGGACCTTATGTCGGACTGATCATCACAAACTGCATCGTCATGGGCCGTGTTGAAGCCTTTGCGCTGCAGAACAAGCCCATGCTCTCTCTTGTCGACGGCCTTGCATCCGGTCTGGGGTACGCGTACGTGCTGCTTGCCATCGCCTTTGTCAGAGAACTTTTGGGAACAGGAAGCCTCTGGGGCTACAGGATTCTGGGAAGTTGGTGGACGAACTGGTCGATCATGATCATGCCCCCGGGAGGGTTCTTCGTCCTTGCCATCCTGATTTGGATCATTCGCGAAACAATCATGAAGGAGGCCAGCCATGCATGACGCTCTACTTCCTCTGTCCGTATTCTTTGCCTCGATTTTCACCAGCAACATCCTGTTGACCAATTATCTGGGCACCTGTTCGTTCCTCTCGGTCTCAAAGGAGATGAAGACCTCGTTGGGGTTGGGGGTCGCCGTCATATTCGTCATGGCCACCACCACACCGCTGAACTGGCTGGTGTATGAGTACCTGCTGCTTCCTTTTGGGTTGGAATACCTTCGCTTCATAGTGTTCATCATCGTCATCGCCGCCTTCGTGCAGCTCACCGAGATGGCCATCGAGCGATACAGCGAGCCGCTGTACCAATCATTGGGCATTTTCCTGCCCCTGATCACCGTCAACTGTGCAATCCTGGGTGTCAGCTTGTTCATGGTCATTCGAGAGTATTCATTCTTTACATCCTTCGTATTCGGACTTGGAAGCGGCATCGGTTGGTTTGTCGCCATCATCGCAATGGCCGGCATCCGGGTGAAGCTGAAGAACGCCAAGGTTGTGCCCGCCTTGGAGGGCCCCGGCATCACCCTGATAATCGCTGGATTCATGGCCATGGCATTCATGGGCTTCTCCGGCATGATCGCCGTATCATAAGGAGAAGCGTATGGTCATCACCCTTCTGATAAGCATCGCTGTCATCAGTCTCATCTCGGTGTTCCTTGCCCTCTTGATGGTCATCGCCGATGCCACCATCGGCAACTACGGAATCGTCAGGATTTCCATCAATGATGGAACGAAGGAGCTTGAGGTGAAAGGCGGCCAACCGCTGCTCAAGGCCTTGAACCAGGAAGGCGTGTTCATTCCTTCGGCCTGCGGCGGACGGGGCTCCTGCGGCTTGTGCAAGGTTCGCGTAGTCCAAGGAGGCGGAGAGTATCTGCCCACCGAGCTGCCCTTCATCAGCGAGGATGAGAAAAAGCAGCAGGTCAGACTCTCCTGCCAGTTCAAGGTGAAGGCGGATGTCGCCATCGTCATTCCCGAGGAGCTGTTCTCGGTCAGGGAGTTCATCACAAGGGTCGAACGCATCCGCGACCTCACCCATGACATCAAGGAGGTGACGCTGCGCCTCAAGGACGGTGAGACCATCACGCCGTTGGCCGGCCAATACATCCAGTTTAAAGTTCCTGAGTATGAGAACACCGAAGAGAGCGTGTATCGTGCATATTCGGTTGCATCGCCACCGGATGACAATACGAGGGTGGAACTGGAAATTCGCTTGGTTCCCAATGGGATTTGCACCACCTACGTGCATACAATCCTCAAGGAAGGTGATGAGGTGACCATCAACGGTCCATATGGTGAGTTTTATCTGCGTGAAAGCGACCGGAACATCATCTTCATCGCCGGAGGATCGGGCATGGCTCCTATCAAGTCGATTCTGATGGATATGGCCCAAAAAGGAATCAACCGCAAAGCCATGTACTTCTTTGGTGCCCGATCAAAGCGGGACCTCTTTCTTCTTGATGAGATGCATGCCTTGGAGCAACGTTTGCCGAACTTCACGTTCGTGCCCGCTCTCAGCGAGCCGGCTGCAGAGGACAATTGGGAGGGAGAAACCGGTCTTATCACCGATGTGGTCAGGCGCATGGTCAAGGACGGCCCCAACAGCGAGGCGTACCTGTGCGGAAGCCCGGGGATGATCAACGCCTGTATGGCTGTTCTCACCGAGCTGAACGTAGCGCCTGAGAACATTTTCTACGACAAGTTCTCATGACAAGGAGCCGATGATGAAGCAGACGCCCGAGTATGATAAGATTCAGCAGCAGATGAAGAAAGGTGTCATCACCCTGGATGGGTTCCTCGGTGATGATACGCGCAACCTTGTCGATATCATTGCCAGCGACAGCATGACGGTCAGCAGATTGAAGACAACCTGCAAGGCAATAGCCGAACGCATGGAGTATTTCAGGGAATTGGGCCTCGGAGGGCTCGGCGAGTTTATCTCTGTAGATAATGCGTTCGATGTGAAGGTTGATTCCGTACGAGGTCTTCTGCCCTCCCCCTTCGGAGGAAAAGGCATGTACGGGAAGATCAATACGACGGTTGTGAACAAGAAGACCGGCAGATCAATCGTCTACACCGACCTGCACATCCACTTCATCGCCGACCATTGCTTTTTTGAAGGCAAAGGGTCTCCATTCAGGCTTGAACCGGAGGACTTGGTGGAGATACTCGAGGTGCCCGAAACAACAGAATAGGCTATGCGAGAAGCGAGATCCGGGGTCCTGAATTGATAGGCAAACGCCAACCAATGATTGAGAGCGTTGCACAAATCTGGTACGATGCAGGACGGAGGATTCAATGAACAATTTGGCAGTCATTTCACTTGGAGGATCCATCATTGCACCGGACAAGGTGGACACCGCCTTTCTCAGGCAGCTCAATGAGGCTCTCAGAACATACTTGATTGAAGACAGGAGCAGGAAAATCATCTTGGTATGCGGAGGAGGATCCCCGGCAAGGGTGTATCAGCAAGCGATGAGGGAAATCCGGGAGGATGTCGACAGCGAAGAGCTCGATTGGCTGGGTATCCGTGCGACCCACATCAACGGCCAGCTGGTCAAAGCGATGCTTAGTGATTTCTGTACCGACAACCTCATCACCGACCCGACCGGACATATTAATTTCCGGGGGCAGGTTTTGGTTGCCGCCGGTTGGAAGCCCGGCTTCTCAACCGACAACGATGCGGTCATCCTGGCGGAGCGCTTTGAAGGCAGGCTCATCATCAACCTCAGCAATATCGCCAAGGTCTATACCGACGACCCGAAGAAGAATCCCGATGCAAAGCCTCTGGATTCGATCAGCTGGGCAGACTATAGAACGATGGTGGGTAATCAATGGACTCCCGGCAAAAGCACTCCTTTCGATCCGATTGCCAGCAAGCGTGCCGAAAAGATGCACATGAAGGTTGTCTGCGCCGACGGAAGGAACATCCGGAACACCATGGACATTCTCTATGGAAGGCCGTTCCTGGGTACGGTTATTGGTGACGAGAACGCTTAAGCGACAAGAAATACGGCAGGGGTGATGCAAAATCCTGCGGGAAAGGATTCTCCTGGGTAAAATCAGGTATCCAGGAGACATTCTCCCCCAACTCCTGTACAAAGCCTTCCTCGATTCCCAAATTCTCAAGTGCCGAGAGCAGAGCATCATACTCTTCTTCACTGATAGGGGGGAATGATGCATTTCCCAGGGGAGGCTCAAACTGCACCATCAAGGAGAGATAGGCACACTCCTTCAACTCCCGGGCAAAGTACTCAAGGACGGTAAAGCTGGCCTGTATGGCTGTTGGAAAGACCAAATGCCGAACCAACAAGCCTTTGAGGTTGCCCTTCTCATCCACATAGGTGGCAGGATGCCTTTGCTTGAGAAATTCCATGACCGGCAGAATATCATCGGCATAACGTCTCAAACCGCAGAAGGTTGCACCAACATCAGGATCCAGGGTTTTCACATCGATCAGATACACATCGACATAGGGATCGATCAGAGCCAAACCCTCAATCGACTCGAACCCTGAACTGTTCCATACGACATCCAGCTCCAAGCCCTTTGAACGGGCAAGGCGCAGTGCCTCGATGATTGAAGGGATGAAATGAGTACCGGTTACCATGTTGAGGTTGGTCGCTCCCATCCCCTGCAGCTCCAGCATGATGCCTGCCAGCTCCTCAATGCTCAACTCAATGCCTATGGGCTGCGCTGCAGTGGAAATCTGATGATTCTGGCAGTAGGCACACATGAGGGGGCAACCGCTGAAGAAAATCATGCCGGACCCCTTCTCTCCGGTGATGGGGGGTTCCTCGCCTTTGTGCAGCCCTGCCCAAGCCACCCTCACGTCGGATGTCTGTCCGCATCTTCCCTTCTGTTTTGCAAGTCTATCGACCTTGCACCTATTCGGGCAGAGAGTACAGGACCGATACGCGTCCATCACCTGTTTTTCCATCACCATATTCATGAGCGCAGTGTACCGAAAAGGCAACGTTCATGCATAGAGTCCCTGCACCGCCATATTTTTTATATCCCTCTATATTATTCCGTATTAGGACTGGTTATATCGTATAGTATAGGTAAGTAATGGACAGCTGTATCGAAACGCTTGACCCAACAGCACAAATTCATCACTCTTATGGCATGGCATTACGAGATTTCCTGAAACGCACTCCTCTACAAAACAAAGAGGAAGAACGTTACATCCTCTCCATCGATGGAGGCGGGATGCGCGGGATTGTACCCTCGGTTCTGCTTGCCAAACTTTCGGCCTTGCTAGAGGAGATGGGTGACAACCGACCGCTCTATGCCCATTTTGATTTGATAGCAGGAACTTCCACCGGGGGCTTGCTTGCCCTGGCCCTCAGCGCACCGGTGGAAAGGACCAATTTGATTGCCGACACCAGGTACATCTCCTATATCTACCGGCAGGAAGAACAGACTTTTTTGCAGCGACTGCGCAGGCAGCGGGGAAAGGAGAGCCTTTCTGGAACACTGCCGTTTGGAGTAGATACCAACACCCTCCAAACCCTGTACCTCAAACATGGCAAGCAAATTTTCCCTAAAAACCAAGGACGGATTTTCAGCCAGATTTTCATTGATAAATATGATTGCGAGCCTTTGGAACGGTTTTTAAAGCAGACGTTCAAGGATATCCCGCTCTCGGATGCCGTCGTACCGACCATGGTGATGTGTTATGAAGCTTCCACCGGAAGGCCCTTTGTCATGAGCTCAAGCGATTCGCACGGCTTTCTGTTTTGGGAAGCAGCAAGGGCGACCAGCGCAGCCCCGACTTTTTTCAGGCCCGCATACCTGTACGACCGTCAGGAACTCACCATGCAGACCTTCATCGATGGCGGCGTAGTGGCGAATAATCCATGCCTCTACGCCTATACGGAGGCCAAGCGTCTCTACCCGAATGCCAAAAAGTTTCACATCCTCTCCTTATCCACAGCCAGCAGTGATTTCACCTTTACCGTCAGCGGTGCAGGTACCGGCGTGATAGGCTGGATCGACCCTGCAAAGGGAGCCCCCATCCAGAAAATCTATGCTACAGCACAGATGCAGGTCGTCGACCACATCGCCCGGCAGATACCGGACCTTTCCTATACCAGGATCCATGGAAAGCTTGGTGAAGAGTACAAGCTGGATGCAACCAGCACGCTCGCACTTGCCTCAATGAGCAAGGGAGCCGAAAAAATCTACGAGGAGCATCAAGAGAGCATTCGCGAATATGCCAAGCTTTTAGCAGCAAGAACAAGCTTCGACCAGCTCACACTCGGTCCCAAGGAAGTCGCACCGCCCCAACAGCAGCTGCCTTCCCCGCAAGAGCCACCCGTTGATGACAGTCCAGCACTGTCCTCCTACTACTCGTTTTTGCAGCGCTACCAGATTGAAGAAACCCCGACACGGGAGCGAACCGTATGAGCTCCCACCCCAAGCAGATTGAGCTTGAGGCAGTCCTGCGCAGGTTGTGCGACGATCTTGACCACTATCTCGAGGATACCTACGGAGACCGCTATCCTTTGCATCCGAACAGGCCGGCAAGGGGAAAAGCGGCAAGCGTCGCCTACGACGGGCTCTTCTCCACCGGGACGCAGTTCACCCTGGGCTATGGCAGCGACCACGGCCGCGGCTACTTGGTTTCGGTGGAAATCCGCACGCTTTCGACAATCAAGCAGGAAGACCGAAAGGCCATCGAGCGATCGGCCATAGCGTATCTGCGCTCGATCATCCCCACCTATTTTCCCGATCGGAAGATCGAGGTGAAACGGGACGGCAACGTCTATAAGCTCGTTGGTGATTTCTCGCTGGGCAATTCCAGCAATTGAGCCAAACCCATCCTCAAACATTCGTCAGCCTGCCTTACAAAACGCTTGAAGTCCTTTGGGCGACGGCCAAGCCCGTCATCGCTGACTACCTTGAGAATGCTGCAAGGCAATCCAAGCACCTGGCATGCCCGTGCAACAGCAAAGCCTTCCATATCGCTTGCCTGAAGGCCCAACTCTTCAGAGAGATATGGATTCTGTTCGCGATAGGAGCGAAGCAGAAACCGGTCCGCCGTGCCCAAAACCACTTGCTTGAAACCGGACAGCGCTGGAGCATAAAGATCGATGGTAGAGGCCGCAACCTTGGAATTTTCATCGAAGGTCTGGCCTCGCTGAAGAGCAAAGGCGCGAAGGTCCAAGTCGTACTGTACCACCTTTGTCGCTACAAACCCATCCCCGATTGCCAGTCCTGCATCGATCGCCCCTGCATACCCGAGCAGCACAACCGAAGAGGGAGCATAGGTATGGACAGCTTGCATGGCGGCCAGGGCGCTTTGCACCTTTCCCACACCGAGGGTAAGCCCAACAACTTCACGGCCGGCGAGCACAAGCGGCTCACCCAGCTTTGTTAGCACTCCTTCCAATTCTCGTTTTGTTGCACCAAGCACCAGGACATCAGCTTTCATATGGCTTTCTATCTTTTTGCCAGTTCGACAAGTACAGGTGAAACAGAAATCCCATGACGCATCTCATAGCCCGCCTCTATTGTTCTTTCAATCGCCTTAGAGGTGAAAGAGACGGCAAGCTCGACAGCACTTTGGAAGGACTCCTTACCAAGCAAAAATCCCAAGAGCAGGCTGGCGAACAAATCCCCGCACCCAGGGTAGGAAGCATTGAATCTCTGGTAGGGCACCACGTATGAGGCTCCGTCTGCATAACAGGCAACCACGTTTGCCTCCCGGCAGGGAACACTGGTGATGGCAACCTTGGAACCAGTGGCAAGAGCAAGTTCCCTTGCCCACGCCAGCGCGGTCCCTGTCTCGAATTGTTCTTGATACGGACGGCCGAGCAACAGCGCCGCTTCGGTGGTGTTGGGGGTGATGACGTCGGCACAGCAAACCAACTGCTGCATTGCTGTCACCTGCTGGCCGGCAACCGGTCCATACAAACTTCCACCGTCGCCGAGAACCGGGTCGACAAGGGTCAAGGCAGCAGGCTGGTCCTGAATGAACTGCTTGATCAAAGCGACCTGGTCGGCGCTCCCGAGAAAGCCTGAGTAGATTGCATCAAAGCGCAGCCCAAGATTTTTCCACGCATCGAGAATCCCCTCGATGTCAGCACTCGTATCCCTGAAATAATAGGAAGAAAACCCATCGGTCTGGCTGGACAGCAGGGCGGTGGGAAGCGGACACGCTTCAACTCCCATCACCTCTAAAACAGGCAGGACAACGGTCAGCGAGCTCTTTGCATAACAGCTCAAATCGTGGATGGCGGCACAGGTGGGTTGCATGAATCCACACTACCGCACATCTGCAAACTAGGCAATATATGCTATACTCGGCGTAGTGGAGGTATCTATGCTTTTCTATGACAGTATGCATCATATAATCATCGCCGATGACCAGATCAATCCTCTGGCCTTCCCCCTGCCTTCCCAAACAGAGTTGCACCAAGAACTATCGACCATGATTCTTTCTTCCTCGGGATGGCGGAAAGTATTTGCGAAAAGCGGCGATGAAGAGGATGCAGGCTGTGAAGTAAGCAACCCTTCTGCGATGCTGACTGCACTTGCAGCGCTTGCCCTTGCCCGCAAGCTCGGTGTGCCCTCTGCACAGAAGGAAGCGGTACGTACCGGAAAATATGCAAATTCCGAGATACAAACAACCATTCTTGTCGGCCTCGATGCCAGGCCCACAGGTCGAATCCTTGGTGATATCGTCTGTCGCACCCTCACCGCCTTGGGGTGCAAGGTGCGCTATCTGTTCATCTGTGCAGCCCCCCAGATCATGGCGGACTGCAATCTCCATCCAAACGAAGCCGACGCATTCTTCTATGTCTCGGCAAGCCACAACCCGATCGGGCACAACGGCTTCAAGTTCGGCAAGGATGGAGGAGTATACTCCCTTGCAGAGGCTGATGAGCTCGCCGAAATCTACAAAGACATACTGACACAGGAGAGCGGGGCCCCATCTTACCTGCAGCACCTTACCGAAACCATGGATTCAACGTTGTATCGGAAGGTCTTGGAGCAGGTGGATTATGAACGTACAAGGAGCCTTGAGCGCTATGAGACCTTTGTCCTGACCACGGCGGCCAAAAGTACGGATGCTTCGGATCACGACCGCTTCCGCCAGGGCTTGCTGCAGGCACATCAGAAGGAAGCGCTCTCGGTACTGGGCGAGCTCAACGGCAGTGCACGATCTGCCAGCATCGACAAGCATCTGCTCTCCTCTCTTGGCTTGAAGGTCATGTTGATCAACAATCGGCCGGGGGATGTGGTCCATGCCATCGTCCCCGAAGGCGAAAACCTCGAACTGTGCAGAACCACCCTCGAAGAGCTGTATGCAAAGGATCATTCATACCGTCTCGGCTATGTACCCGACAACGATGGGGACCGAGGCAACCTTGTATATATCTCAGAGCAGAGCGGCAAGGCACACATCCTGGAAGCCCAAAGCGTATTCGCCTTGGTGGTGCTTGCAGAACTCTCGCAGACGAGGTTGCAGAATCCGGAGAAGCTTTTGGCCACCGTAGTGAACGGTCCGACTTCCATGCGCATCGAGCACATCGCCCAAGCCTTCGATGCGGAAGTCTTCCGCTGCGAAGTGGGAGAGTCGAATGTTGTGGAACTTGCCAGGATGAAGCGGGAGCAAGGGTATCTGGTACCGGTGCTTGGGGAAGGCTCGAACGGAGGGAATATCACCCACCCGGCCAAGGTTCGCGATCCATTGAACACCCTGCTCAGCTTGGTCAAACTTTTAAGGAACCGCGATATCGCCAAGCTTTGGTTTCTCGCTCTCGGCAAACAAGTCCCCCGATTCATCACGCTGGACAGCCTGATCGCCAGCCTTCCGGTCTACACCACTACAGGCTCCTTCTCCAAGGAAGGGAAAATGCAGGTAAAGCAAAGCCATCGGATTCTCAAGAATCGGTACGAGGTCTTGTTTCTCAGTGATTGGGAACTACGCAAGAACGAACTATCAGCGATGGGTATCTGCTCCTACACCATCTTTCAGACCGAGGGAACGAACAGCTATGAAGGGATGGGTGAAGCCTTCCGCCACGGTGCATTCAATGGAGGGTACAAGGTGGCGCTCAAGAACAAGGATGGAGTGATCACCGACTATCTGTGGATGCGCGGCAGCAAGACCGAACCGGTGTTTCGAGTGGTTGTCGACTGTCAAGGGGATGATGAGAGCCGGTATGAGTATCTGCTTGCATGGCATCGCAGCCTGATCCAGCGAGCCGACGAAGCCTAGCCTTCAGCCTGCCAGATCTCATTTGCAAGACCCAAAAGTGTCTCCTCCCTGCGGGCGGGTGGTGAAAGTTCACACTCCCAAACCACCAATACGTGGTACCCCATCTGAAGCAGTGATGCAAGCACATATTGGTCACGCTCCCTGTTTCTCAGAAGCTTTTGTTCCCAAAACGGACGGTTTGTCTTGGGAAGTGTGAAATGCTTGCATCCTTGATGGGCGTGCCAAAAACAGCCGTTGATGAAAATCACGGTCTTGTATTTGGGAAGTACAATATCAGGTTTCCCTGGTAGGCGGGTATCGTGGATGCGATAGCGAAACCCTTGGCGGAAAAGGAAGGTGCGCACGGCCAATTCCGCCTTGGTATCCTTTGCCTTGATGCCGGCCATGATCCTGCTTCGTTTCTCGACGGAAAAACAATCGCTCACGACCGGCCTCCCGCTACAGGCTCAAGCCGGCGATGGCAGCCCCGATGATAGGAGAGTCGTCGATGCGCACAAAGCGGTAGTAACGCTTGTGCTCAAGCTGCAGATAGGTGTGCAGGTAGTATTCGGTATACTGTTTCAGATACTCGGTCTTGTAGAAGGTGGTGCCGTCTGCATTGATGCACACCGGCTTTCTGGGATCGGTTCCCGCTCCGCTCTTGAGCACGGTGGCGGCAAGATTTGCAGCAGTGAGTTTGGCAGCACGGGCAATGACTGCGTCGATGATCATCCACAAGGCGATTGCATCGTCCTCGTTGCCATCAGTGCAGGCAACCAAGGCATAGTTCGTATTGAACGGCATTTCAAGGTAATTGCTCATCACCGTCGTACTGACCGTACCCAGTTGCTCGAACCGCTTGGCAAACGTTGCACTGAGCACGCCTTCGGCGATCGCCTTCTGAATGACCAGGGTGCTCAACGGACCGAGGTAGGCTCCGCTGATCATCTTCTCCAGATGATACTGTTCGGGCTGCTTGGTGGAGTCAAAATATTCACGGTCGAGCCTGCCGGGGCAGAAGTCGAAATTCCCCGACTCGATGTTGATGATCTGGCTCTTTCCATCAAACAGTCCGAGCTTGGAGATATTGCTGTTTCGTTCTACATAGGCGGTATTGGTGCCGGTACCAAGGATGAATCCGATGAAGCCGCTGTAGGGGATATCGCCTGCAGCACTCTGGCCGGCAAGCAGGGTGGCGACCGTGTCATTGAGAACCGCCACCTTCTTCCTTGATACATCGTAGCCGCGTCTTTCCAGTTCAGCGAGCATGCCGGCCCCCACCTTCTTTCCGATTACCTCGGGCGCCTTGATCTCCTTGGAGAAGACCAAGGGGATTCCATCATGGTCTTGCGTGATGGCGGCTGCATAGGAGAAGCAAAATCCAATCTTGTCGCTCTTGTCGATCAGCCGCTCCACCTCATCGGCAAGGGTGCTGAAAAACTGCCGGGCGCTCACCTCTTCCTTCACCCCGGGCATCGAAACCTTCTTGAAATCCTCAATAAGAGCCTTGCCCTGTGCATCGAAGGTGACCAGACAAGTCCGTAAATTCGTTCCACCTGCATCCAGGACGATCACAGGCTCGCCCTTGGCTAGCGTGAGCGCCACCTCGGTGTAGGTTGGAATCATTTTCAGGGAGCTGCCGCTCTCCTGCTCAAGACCCTTCTCCATCTCGCTCAAAAATGTTGCGAGCAATGTCTTCATATCGACTGATGCAGGATCTATTCCCCACTTGGTAAGAAATGCTGTGGTCTTCTGGACGCAATCGGACATGATCTCTCCTTTTTGGAGATGAGGGCGGACCTACACACCCTTCTCCTCACCATTGATTTTTAATGCGAGCGGTTTTACCGCAAAGTATCCCTCTTCGTCGGAGTGTAACATAAAAGTACCCTCAACACGAACAGGGGTGCTCACTCTTCTTCCTTGTACCGTCACATCGGTCACCACGGTGATGGCCGGAATTTTCCCGCTGGTCACCACATCGGCCATCAGGCCGGAAAGGTTTGCCCCTTCACCCCACTGGGTGACCATCGCTCCTTTGAGGACTGCATGACCCACTTCCCACTGATGAACTGTCAGATACTGAATCGCTATATCATTGAGCGGCCCTCGTGCAGAGTTGAGCAGGCTTGTAAAGAAGGAAGGGTTCGGTTGGCGGGTTCTCATGAATACCGCAAGATAGGTACCGATATCCGAATTCTGAAAAGTCAAAAGATTGGGAAGCGATTCATTGGCCCTGAAATGCAAGGTGGAACCCGGCAATTCCAAGGGCGGTGAGTTCAAGAAGGCTGCGATGTTGCAGATGGCGGAGTCGGTAATAGCCGCAATGGCCACGGTAACATCATTGGCGGTAGGGTTCTTCGCTCCCAACGGCATTGCTAGACTTATCAGAATGAGAATCAGGGCTGCTTTCATGATTGTCCTTTTTTGTATCATAAGCTACGGATACAAAGAGAACAACCAGAACAGAGAAAAAAGACAGAGCGAGGTGAATGTGGTACAATCAGTGCATGAGTTACCATTCGAACCAAACAACCATCTTCTGGTATGACTTGGAAACCTTCGGCCTGGACAGCAGGTACGACCGAATTGCACAGTTCGCAGGCCAGCGTACCGATCTCGACCTCAATCCTATCGGGGAGCCCATAGTCCTGTACTGCAAACTCAGCGACGACTACCTGCCCGACCCGCTCTCCTGTACCATAACCTCGATCACGCCGCAGGAGGTGAACAAGAAAGGCCTCTGCGAAAGTGATCTGATCGAGCGCATCAATGCCGAGTTTTCCAAACCCAACACCGTCACAGCAGGTTTCAACACCATCCGATTTGACGATGAGTTCATCCGCAATGCCCTCTACCGTAATTTTCTCGACCCCTACAAGCGTGAGTGGGACAACAATTGCAGCCGCTGGGATATCATCGATTTGGTGCGTGCGGCATACGACCTCAGGCCCGAAGGAATCATCTGGCCTCCCCGCAAGGAGGAGACCGGCAATCCAACCTTCCGCCTGGTTGCCTTGACCGAAGCCAATAATATCGAGCAGGTCGGGGCCCATGACGCCCTGGTCGATGTGCGGGCCACCATCGCCATTGCCGCCCTGATCAAGGAGAAGCAGCCCAAGTTGTACAACTATTATTTCGCCTTGCGAAAAAAAACACAGGTAAAAAAGATTGTGCAGACTCCGTTCGGCGATCCGGTGCTCTACACCGCGGCGTTCTTCAGCAAGAATGAGGGTTGTTCACGTCTCATCACTCCCATCACCCACATGAAGAGCAACGCAAACGCCATCATCTGTTTCGATTTGAGCAAGGATACTGCTCCTTTGCTGCAGGCAACCGAAGAGACGCTGTTGAAAACCGAAGGTGTGTTCACCCTCTCGATCAACAAGTGTCCGTTTGTCTCCCCGTTGAACGTCCTGACCGACCAACTGGCCATCAAACTGGGAATCGACAAGAATCTGGCCCTCTATAGGCACCAGCAGATCATCAATCAACCAAAACTGCTCATGACAGCCCGAAATGTCGTCGAAACGTATGAGGGCGTCGACGATGTGGACTTCCAGCTCTATGACCGGTTCTTCGGTGATGCCGACCAGAAACGGTTCAACATCATCCGCCAGGCAGAGCCCAAGGAGAAGCTTTCGTTGCACCTTGACTTTGAGGACAGCCGGGTGGCACCCATGCTGTTCAGGCATGTGGGACGCAACTGGAGTGAAGTCCTCAATGATGAGCAGAAACGCAAGTGGAGAAGTTTTTGTGCAAATCGCACCCTCAACCCGCCGGGTAGCATAAAGATGAACTGGAATTTCTTCAAGCGAAAGATTGAAGAAAAATTGGCAAGTACGGAAATCTCAGCCGAGGAGAAACGCGTACTTGCCGATTTGAAGAGGTATGGGGAAGAACTGGAGCAACGGATCTTCGGCTAGAGCAGCTTCATCTGTTTGGCTACCGACACGAAGGCGTCGACGGCTGTCTCAATATCCTCTTGGGTATGGACGGCCGACAGCTGCACCCTGATCCTCGCCCTTCCCTGGGGAACGACCGGATAACAGAATCCAATGACGTAGATACCCCGCCCAAGCAGGGCGTCGGCCATAGCAACCGCCTTGTTCTCATCATATACCATGACCGGTACAATGGCGGTCTCTCCTTTGACCAGGTCAAAACCCGCTGCTTCCATGAGGGTGCGGAAGTGCCTGGCATTGCGCATGGTCAGGTCCTTATAGGAGTTCCCCTGCTCCAGGATATCCAAAACCTTGAGCGTCCCGCCGCAAATGGCAGGAGCGAGCGTGTTGGAGAACAGGTACGGCCGGGCACGCTGGCGATAGAGGTCGATCAGCAGCTGGTTGCCTGAGATGCAACCACCGCTCGCTCCTCCGCAGGCTTTCCCGAAGGTGGTGGTGATCAGGTCCACCTGGCCTTCCACTGAGCACAGTTCCACACTTCCGCGTCCTGTAGGACCCAAGTATCCCGTTGCATGTGAGTCATCGACCATCACCAGGGCATCAAACTCCTTTGCCAGTGCACAAATGTCTGCGAGTTTGGCGACATCCCCGTCCATGGAGAACACCCCGTCGGTTGCAATGAGGCGGCGCCTGCATTGCCGGCTCTGCTCGAGGCACTCTTTCAGGCTTTGCATATCGCTGTGCTTGTACACAAAGCGCTGGGCCTTGCACAACCTGATGCCGTCAATGATCGATGCATGGTTCAGCTCGTCGCTGATGACTGCATCCTCCGCGCCCAACAGCGGTTCGAACAGGGCGCCGTTTGCATCGAAACAGGAGGAGAACAAAATCGTATCGTCGGTTCCCAGAAAGGAGCTGATGCGCCTTTCCAAATCCTTGTGCAATGCTTGGGTGCCGCAGATGAACCTCACCGAGGAGAGTCCATAGCCCCACTTGTCCATGGCGTCCTTGGCAGCTTGGATGACCTCCTTGTTATCAGAGAGGCCGAGGTAATTGTTTGCACAAAAATTCAAAACCTTTCTTCCCTGAACCTCGATGCTGCGGCCTTGGGGGCTTGCGAGCACCCGTTCCTTCTTGAGCAGTCCCTGACGTTCCTGCTCTGCAAAGAACTGCTGTAGTTCCTGTCGCACTGATTCGTTCATACACCCCTCCTTTGGATGGTAGCCAGCATGTCCGCTGTCATGGTCGCCAGGTCGTATCGGGGTTTCCAATCCCACTCAACCCGGGCGGCATAGTCTTCCAGACTGTCAGGCCAAGAGTCGGCGATGGCCTGCTTGACCGGATCGATATCATAGCTGATGGTAAAATCAGGAATATGCGTACGGATGTAGGCAGCCTGTTCTTCGGGACAGAAGCTCATGGCAGCGATGTTGAATGCATTGCGATGGCGCAGCCTGGCGGGATTGGCTTCCATGATCTGGATGGCTGCTTGTACCGCGTCGGGCATGTAAATCATATCGAGGTAGGTGTCTCCGCGAAGAAAACACGTATAGTGGTGGTTCTTGACCGCCTCGTAGTAGATTTCTACTGCATAGTCGGTGGTTCCTCCTCCCGGGGGTGTAAGATTGCTGATGACCCCGGGAAAGCGGATGCCACGGGTGTCGACATCGAATTTGTGGTAGTAGTAGTCACAAAGAAGCTCGCCGGCGACCTTGGTGACTCCATAGATCGATGTCGGCCGCTGGATTGTATCCTGGGGTGTAAACTGCTTGGGGGTGGTCGGGCCGAAAGCCCCGATCGAGGAGGGGGTGAAAACCGCACAACCGTTGGCTTTGGCAACCTCGAGGGTGGCGATCAAGCCTCCTATGTTCAGATTCCAGGCATTCAGGGGATCTTTCTCCGCCCTTGCAGAAAGTACTGCAGCCAAATGGTAGATGGTGTCGATATCATGTTTCTTGACAATCGCATCCACACTCTGTCCATCGCGGGCGTCAACAAGATAGAAAGGCCCGCCTTCCACCAAAGGTTTGTTGACATCATTGCGGATATCGGTCAGTACGACATGGTCATCGCCGTATCGTTTGCGACACTCCAAAGCTATTTCAGAGCCCAATTGGCCCAATGAACCGATGATCAGGATGTTCTTCATAGCGACCTCCGACGAGCGCTTTTCTTGACAAGGCAGACAACCCGGCTTACAATGAACATGTTCATTATAATAAACCTAATTCACTATGTCAAACTTTTTACCCAGCAGGAGCAGTGAGATGGAAAACCCTCCGATGATCGGCAAAAACATCCAACGGATACGCAGCAGCCGCAAACTTACCCTCAATGTGCTCTCTGAGCGTTCAGGTGTCTCCAAGGCCATGCTCAGCCAGATAGAATCCGACAAGGTCAATCCTACCGTAGCTACCGTTTGGAAGATAGCCCGCGGCTTGAATGTTGAGCTCAACGACTTGCTCGATACCGACGACCAGCCCAAGAGGGTGTTCAGTCTCAATCCCGCCGGCGACGATGCCCCCAAAATGGAGACCCGTGACAATGGAGTCTCCATCCGCATCCTCAGTCCCTTGAACATGGTCGAGGAGCTGGAGATGTACCTGCTCACCTTCGAACCTCACAGCAAGCTCGCAAGTGAACCCCACTACCCCGGCACCCAGGAATTTTTGACCGTAGTAAAGGGAGCTGTGAAAGTACAGGTCGGGGAGAATGTCGCCGAGATCAAGAAAGGTGATTTTTTGGTCTATCACTGCGATATCGAACACTCTATAACCAATGAGAGCAACCAGCCGGCAACCGTACACATGGTGGTGCGATTCACAGTCGACAAGCGATAACCCTCTTTTGCTTTGACACACCCCTCTCTCTACGGTATAAGGAAAAGAAGAGGAAGGGCATCACATATGGTCAAGAAAGGCATCATGGTCTCCTACGGGATGGGCAAGTTCATCGCCGAGTTTCTCACCGGGGCGTTTGGATCGATTGTATTCATGTTCTATGAGACCGAAGTGGGCTTGTCAGGTGCGTATGCCGCCCTGGCTACAGTGATTTATTCGGTTTGGAATGCCGTCAACGACCCGATCATCGGTTATATGACGAACAAGACGGCACCGTTGTCCAAAAAATTCGGCAGGCGGTTTGTCTGGATCATGGGCGGCTTGGTGCTTTGCAGCCTCGCTTTCATCATGATTTTTTCAGTGCCCGCATCCTGGGATGCAAAAAAACAGCCTTTGCCCGTCTTTCTGTGGATGGTCATCACCATCTGCCTGTACGACGGCCTGTATTCCCTGTGGGAAGTCAACTATCAGAGCTTGTATCCTGACAAGTTCCGCACCGACAAGGAGAGGACCACCACAGCCGCCATCGGAACGGGCATCGGCGTACTGGGTATTGCCGCCGGGTTCATTATCCCACCGCTCTTTTTCTCCTATGGAGTAAGGGCAAGTTATCAAGTTTGCGCCATCGTCATTGCAGCAATCAGCATAGCGTGCACCTTGGGTTTGAGCTATGGTGTCTCTGAGACCAAGCAGATGATCAACCGGTTTTCCGAGCAACACACCAAAGAGGCTCCTCCCTTTTTCAGCCAAATGCGCAAGGCACTGAAAAACCGCAATCTGCTTGCTTTCGTAATCCTCTTGTTCTGCTACCAAAGCGGGTGCATGCTGATGACCGCCAGCGTCAACTATGTGGTCAAGTATGTACTGGGAGGCAAAAGCACGCAGGCCACCCCGATTTTCGCCGGCATGCTTGTCGGCACCCTGCTCTCCATCCTTTTGTGGACCCGTATCGCCAAGAAGATCAAGAACAATCAGCGCATGCTCATTCTCTCCAGTTTTGCCCTCGCCCTCTTTGCCCTGCCGCTCACTTTTCTTCCCAATGCTGGTTCCTTCATCGTTGGCATGACACTCTGGGGTCTTGGTTTTGGCGGGTTCTGGACCTTCATGAGCCCGGCCATGGCCGATGTCATCGATAGCCTGGTAGTTGAGCAAAAGCGCCGTGATGATGGGGTCGTCTTGGGTATCAGGGCATTTTTCATGCGTTTCAGCTATGCAAGCCAGGCCATCGTATTCTTTGTGGTGCACAAGCTCACCGGCTTTGACGACCAGCTCATAACCGAGTCGGCACGGTGGGGAATACGACTGCATATGGGACTCATTCCCGCCGTGTTTTTCCTGCTGGGAGGATTGCTCTTTCTTAGGATGAACCGGCTCGATGCCGACCAGATCGAAAAGAATCGTCTTGCACTCTCCCAACTGGATATCTAGCAACGCTATGCAAAGAGCCAGCGGTTTTGTATACTTTACTTGTAGGAGAGACGAATGCTGAAGAAACTGCCCGAGTATGAGAAACAACTCGCAGAAATAGACGATAAACTAAGCCGTCCTGAAACCATGCAGGACATGAAACTTTATAAAAGCCTCAACCAGGAGCGATCGCATCTTGCTCCCATCATCGACCAGTTGAGGTTGATGCGCTCATTGAATACCCAGATCAATGAAGCACATCAGCTCATGAAGGATGAGACTGATCAGGAAATGCTGGAGATGACCCGCGAAGAACTTCATGAGCTTGAAAAGGAACTGGTCGTGTGCGAACAGAAAACCAAGGTTCTGCTCATACCCCCCGATCCCTTGGAAGGCAAGGACATCATCATGGAAATTCGTGCCGGAACCGGCGGCGAAGAGGCCGCCCTGTTTGCTGCGGACCTGTACAGAATGTATTCTCATTATGCCGATGCGAAGGGTTGGAAAATGGAGATTCTCTCCTCCAATGAAACCGGTATCGGGGGATACAAGGAGCTGGTCGTTTCCATCAGTGGAAAGGATGTCTATGGTTCGCTGAGGTGGGAAAGCGGGGTGCACCGTGTCCAACGAGTCCCCGAGACTGAAAACGGGGGAAGAATTCATACCAGCGCCGTCACCGTTGCAGTCCTTCCCGAAGCGGAAGAGACCGATATTGAAATCCGCCAAGAGGATTTGAAGATCGACGTCATGCGTGCAGGAGGCCCCGGCGGGCAGTGTGTCAACACAACCGACAGTGCAGTAAGGATGACCCACCTCCCCACCGGATTGGTGGTTATCTGCCAGGATGAGAAGAGCCAGATCAAGAACAGGGCCAAGGCCTTGCGGGTGCTTCGTTCACGCCTCTATGACCTGGAGGAAGAGAAGAAAAACCGGGAACGGGCCGAAGCAAGAAAGAATCAAGTCGGCAGCGGTGACCGCAGCGAACGCATCAGGACGTACAATTTCCCCCAGAACAGACTTACCGATCATCGTATCAACCTTACACTGTACAAGCTTGAGCTCATCATGGCAGGTCAGCTTGACGAGGTGATCGAAGCGCTGAAAATCGCCGCCGGTGAGGCTGCCTTGAAGGAAGGTTGATACAGTGCAGACCATCCAAGCGTGGAAAGTTGAAACCGCCGCTTTGCTCAAGACGGCGGGGCTGGGTTCCACGTGCGACCTTGATGCACGACTTCTGCTCCAGAAGGCAACGGGTTTGGACCAAGCCAAACAGATTCTTCTCTACGATCGAAAGCTTTCCGATTCCCAATTGGAAGAACTTGCCTCGATTCGTGACGAGCGTCTCCAGCACAAGCCGATGGCCTACATCCTCGAAAGCAAGGAGTTCTTCGGGCGTGACTTTTTCGTCGATGAGCGGGTGCTCATACCCCGCCCCGACACAGAAACCCTCATAGAGGCAGTCATCGGGTACTCCAGGAAAAGGTATCGCGCACCTTCAATCATCGATGTATGCACCGGCAGTGGATGCATCGGCATAACCTTGGCACTTGAACTGGACGCCGAGATAACGCTCTGCGACATCAGCGAAGGGGCCTTGTCCGTCGCAAGGGAGAATGCAAAGCGCCTGCTCACCAAGCCAGTGACGATCCTGCAAGGGAATCTGCTCTCCCCTACCGATGCAAACTATGATATCATCGTCAGCAACCCACCCTATCTCACAACCTCGTGGTGCGACGAAGTTTCCCAAGAGGTACGGTGGGAGCCAAGGCTTGCTCTTGAAGGCTTTCATGAGGACGGGCTTGCTCTCATCAGGACGCTGGTCGACGAGAGTGTGAACCACCTTGCGGCCGGTGGAGCCTTGTTCTTGGAGTGTGATTATCGGCAGGCGGAGGATGTCGCGGCACTCCTTGCTTCACGTCGATTCAGCGATGTAAGAATTGAGCGCGACTTGTCAGGGCGCGATCGAGTCGTATGGGGGGTCCTTGCATGTACGAACAGCTGATCGAACGATTCATCCAAAAAGCCTTCAAGTATTCCAAGACCGACCAGGAGAAATTCCTGGCTGCCGCCACGTTTGCGGCGGGCAAACATGAGAACCAGAAAAGAGCCAGCGGGGAGCCCTACATCATCCACCCCTTGGCTGTAGGGGAGATCCTGATTCAGTTGAAGATGGATGCCGATACCATCTGTGCAGGACTTCTCCACGACACCCTTGAGGATACCGCCACCACCTATGAGGAACTGAAAGAGCTTTTCGGCCAGAGTGTAGCCGATATGGTCGAGGGTGAAACCAAGATAGCCAACCTCAAGACGATGAACAAGAGCTTGGCCGAGGCTGAGACCATCCGCAAGATGTTCTTCGCCATGAGCAAGGACATCAGGGTCATCATCATCAAGCTTGCCGACAAGCTTCACAACATGCGTACGTTGCAGCATCTCAACCCGGAGAGAGCTCGGGAGATCGCCGGCGACACGCTGGATATTTTCGCCCCGCTTGCCGACCGGCTCGGCATCTCCTGGCTCAAGGACGAGCTTGAGGACCTCAGCTTGAAGATTCTCAAGCCCGATACCTTCAACTACATACAAGAGTACCTGCTCTCCAAAAAGAGCGAACAAAAAGCATACCTGAGCAGGATTGAGAAATCCATATACCGAGCCTGCGGTGATGCAAACCTCAGTGACATCATCGTCACAAGCCGTGCAAAGCACACCTACTCGATCTACATGAAGATGAAGAAGCGCAAGAAGGAAATCGATGAGATATTCGATATCCTCGGCGTTCGAATCCTCTGCAACACTGTCACCGAATGCTACACGATCCTCGGGGTTGTGCACCGCCTGTGGCCCCCGATTGAAGGGCGATTCAAGGACTACATCGCCATGCCCAAGGCGAACAACTACCAAAGCCTCCATACAACCGTCATGGCGTTGGACGGCAAGCTGCTGGAAATCCAGATCAGGACCAAGGAGATGCATTTCACCGCCGAGTACGGTGTCGCCGCCCACTGGTCCTATAAGGCCGAGACAGGCAGCGACAGCGGTTCGTGGTCCAAGATGGACAACGAGCAGTTCTCCAAGATCATCAGCAAGCTGAAGACCTGGTCGAATGAAATCGAGACCAGTGAATCGTATATGGATGACATCAAGGGAGAACTGCTGAAAGACACCATCTATGTGTTCACCCCGCAAGGCCACATTGTCGAGCTTCCGGCCAACGCAACGGCGTTGGACTTCGCCTATCAGATTCATACCGAAGTCGGCAATCACACCACCGGGGCGAAAGCCGATGGGTCGATCATCCCGCTCAACGCTCCCCTTAAGAACACCCAAGTCATTGAAATTTTGACCAGTCCAAACGCGAGACCCCACCTGCAGTGGCTGCGCTACGCCCAAACAAACAGCGCGCGCAAAAAAATCAAGGCGTGGCTGAACAAGTATGATGAAAACATCCTCATCGACAAGGACATCATCGCCAAGCGCAAGGTAGTGGAACCGCCTGGAAAGCTCGAGCCGCAGCCGCCCGTCACGGTCATGGATGACGAAACCATTGTACGCCAGGTCGTCGATGCGAAACGGATGAAGTTCCGTGTCGGTGATGAGAAGAATATGATGATTCACATCGCACAGTGCTGCTCGCCTGTCCGAGGCGATGACATTGTGGGATACATCAGCAGGGGACGGGGCATCATTGTACACAAGCGCGATTGTCCGAACCTCAAGAACATGAGCGAAATCGTCGACCGTTCGATCGAGGTGGAGTGGGAGACGGAGTTTCCCAAGCTCACCAAACGCTTCAGCGTAACCAGCAAGCGCACCTACGACTTGTTCGGAGAAATCGAAGGTACGCTGCGCAAGTTCAAGGGCCACCTCATTGAAGGACGCCTGTTCGATGACGAGGAAGGCAAATTGATGGGCACCTTCACCATGGAAGTCGAGCGTGAGGAAGACTTCAAGAAAATCATCAAGAACCTCAAGACCATTCCCTCGATCAACACCATTGCGGAGATCAAGTAACCCTACTCCTCCAGCACCCGAAGGATCTCCGGCAGGAGCTGCTTCTTTCGTGACAGCACCCCGGAAAGCAGGAATTTTCCTTCGCTCTCCTTCTTGTAGGCAAGCTTGCGCTCAGCAATCGGCATGCTCGTCATCAAGAGGACGCTGTTCTCCCGAACGACGTCGGTTATCAGGAACATCGCCCAATCGAGGTTGTGCTCAACCTTCAGCTTGTCCAGCTCGGCAAGATAGGAAGCCTTGTAGTCATCCACATCACTGAGGGTGGTGACCTCGCACTGACCGATTCCGAAGGTTACGCCCAGTTCCCTGTATTTCTTGAAATCGGACTCCAACATCTTGCGGGGATTCTCCTTGGCAAGGGAAGCACCGCTTGCAAACATGGTTTGTCCGAAGCTCACCATGTCGGCAACTTGTGCGAGGGCCAGCAAGTCCTGGACTGCAGTGTAATCCTCGAACGTGGTGGTCGGGCTCTTGAGCATGATGGTATCGCTGATGATGCCGCTGAGCAGGACTTTTGCCACCTCGGTCGTGATGGGGACGCCGTTTCGGTTGAAGAGCTTGTATATGATGGTACAAGTCGAACCGAGTGGTTCACAATAGATGAAAATAGGGTTGCGTGTCTTTGCCGCGCCGAGGCGGTGATGATCGATGATTTCCACCACCTCCGCCTCCTCCAGTCCCTCCACGCCCTGCTCGGTCTCATTGTGGTCCACCATGATCAGCTTGGTTTTCGGCTTGCGCAAAAAACAACGGCGTGTGACAAACCCTGTGTAGGTCTTTCCATCAAAAACAGGAAGGCCGCGGAATTCACTCTCGGCCAGGATGTCCCTGGCTTCTTCGAACAGGGTGTCGGCCTGAAGGCTTGGGGGATCTTGGACCATTAGCTGGACCACCGGGACGCTCAAGCGCAGAAGCCGCAAGGTTTCGGCAGTATCCAATGCACTTACGAATACCGTACCACGGTAGGAGTCCCAATCGACATTGCTGGTGACTTCATGTTCGATACCAGTAAGAACAATAGCCGGAATTTGCAGTTCGATGGCTTTTTTAATATGGTCTTCCCTATCACCAACCACCAAAATCGGAGCTTGGCCTTGAAGGGCCTCCATATGCCTGCAGAACACCACATAGCGCATCGCTCCGACCATGATGGGTGCCGAGAAGCTCTTGCTCTCTCCTTTCCTTAAAAAAGAACCCTTCAGCACCTTGGGGAAATTATCAACCACGAAGTGGTACAGCGGCCGCTTGCCGCTGTTCTCCTTGAGGATGAAACTGCTTACCTCGTCGACGCTGAGCAGGCCGCGATACTTCTCACCCTCCATTACGGGAACGACGGAAGAGCGGCTGGAAGTCCCATAAAAGGAGACAAGGGTATAGACCGGGTCGTCGACCTGCACCACCGAGTCGGCTTTCCTGGTGACGCTGCTCACCTTCGTGCGAACATCCTTGATGAAGGGAGGAGGAGCGACACCGAGTCTTTCAAACTGTGCCTTGGTGGCATCATTGAGACTTCCGCAACGAACAGGGATATAGGTGTTGCCAGGATCGACCTTATTTTTCAGATAGGCATAACTGTAGGCAGCGCAGATGCTGTCCATATCGGGATTCCGGTGCCCGATCACATAAATCTCAGCCACGTCACACTCCTCTCGATGCCACATCTTACCCTAGTTGTGCAAGACTTACAACGGAAAACACGCTAGCCAGAAGCTCCCGAATGGAGTACCATCAGGTATGGAGGATGACGAACATGCCAAGTGTAGTACTAGCAAATGATCATGGGGCTGTTGAACTTGCAACCATTTTTGATGATTACCTGAAGAAAATCGGGTACGAGGTCAATTACCTGGGTGTCAAGACCAACGACTCAGTCGATTATCCGGATATGGCAAAAGCTGCCTGCGAAGAGTACAAAAAGGGAGGCTATGACTTCGGCATACTCTTGTGCGGAACCGGGATAGGCATCTCCATCAGCGCCAACAAGGTCGAAGGAATCCGATGCGCCCTGCCGCAGAACAGCTATGCTGCAGCCATGGCCAAAAAGCACAACAATGCAAACTTCATCGCGTTCGGCGGGAGAATCAACTACGGCGAGGATCCGGTGGAAATGCTCGATGCCTTCATTGAAGCGAGCTTTGAGGGCGGCCGCCATCAGCGAAGAGTGGATAAGATAATGGCTCTTGAACAGGGCTGCTAACGGTAATCCTTGTAGGACCCCACCACGTAGAAATCGAACTTCAAGAGGTCGAAAAGAACCCCTACTTGCTTTGTATGCAGGTTGTAGGCAAGCGTGACGGTGAGAGCCCTCTCGCGCTTGCCGATTACCGGGCTTCCAACGGTAAGCGGAGTCAATGAAACCAGAAGGTGGGACAGCGTTGTTCTCCCATCGAGGGTATACGGCGATAGCATCACTCCAAGGCCAACCAACGAATTGATGCCCATCCCGGCAGTTTGTCCACCGGTGGAACGCTGGCCCAACAACGCCCTCTGGATGAGAAATGAAACGGAAGTGGTATCGAGGAAGGTGGGAACCAACTGGGTGTTGGCTTGTATGTCCAGCTCCCAGACATCGGTCAATCCAATCGAGGCTCCCCAAGCCAGTTTCAACCGGCTCGGATCAAGGTCCTTCTCACCCAGATGGGCATTGGTGCCGAGGGTGATCCCTACATCAAAATAGCCTGCAAACGCAGGAAAAGCCAGCACCAGCACTATGATCAACAGCAATACTCTCTTTTGCATACGAACCTACTTCAAGAAATATGTGAATCGGATGATATTGAAACCCCAGCTATCCATCTCACCCTTTACGATGTCATAGAGGAAGAAGGGGCTGAGCACCTCGTACCAGAAGTCCTTCTGGATCAACTTGAACGGACTGACTTCCAGAGCCAGCAATGCAGTATCCCTTCTCGGGTCGAATGCGTAGGAGACTCCTATCATCGGCGAATAGGCAATGATATTGTGGGCCAGAAAATTAAATGGATGGCGGGTCGTCCGGAAGAGGTCCAGACCCAAGCCAATTTGGAGGTATGGAACCGTATACGTCCCATCTTCAAGGGTTCCCAATGCAGTCCTGCCGATAACCGACGGATTTGCAAATGCCAGGTTGAAAGGCTTGTAGACCAGCGAAAACTCGGCACCGCTGGAGGTCAGCTCGGAATCGGCTTCCACACTCTGTCCATAATAGCCCAGAGCGTATCCTACACTGCGTGCAGAGAGAGAACCGATGAGAAGCAATCCAATTACCAGGAATACAAGAAGACGTTTCACGCTCAACCTCCAATAAACCCGAAGACGAAGCGTGGATAGCTCGAAAACTTTTGCCATTTCTCTGCCATCTCCTCGGTGATGGGCATGGTATTCTCATACAGTGAGTCAAAGTGAGCTTCAACCTGTTTGGCCAACTCGGGGCTGTCGATGACCAGTGCCGTTTCATACGCCAGATTGAAGGAGCGGTAGTTGATATTCGTAGATCCTATCACCACATATCGGTCATCGACGATCATCAGCTTCTCATGCAGAAGCCTCTGACTCGCATCGCTCTCTTTTTCTATTCTCAGATTGATGCCCATGGTCAACAGGTCTTTTGCCATAAACTCGATTCCTTTCCGGTTACCCACCCGCTTATCGAAAGGAACAATCATTGTAACATCCACTCCCCTCTCCTGAGCCCTCCGAAAAGCCTCCATCATATGCTTGTCCATGAACGGCAGGAAGGGCAGCACCTTTATCTCATGCTCGGCTTCGTTGAGCAGTGAGCCGAAAAGCAGGCTCAGCTTATCCGACTTCGGATGTTGGTCCACATAGAAGGCATCGTAGGTTTTCAGACCATCGGCTGCCTGCCAGTCAACGGGAAAGTCCTCCCGATTGATGGTTTCCCAACTTTGCTCGTTCCACCAGGGAACAAAGTGATCGAGCATGGTTGCAGCAAGTGAGGGTGAGTAAAATTCATACATGCTGTCACGTTGCAGGTCCTCTTCGGAGGCTCCGATGGAGATATAATTCAGATTCATTCCGCCGACCGCCAAATGCTTGCCGTCAATGATCAGGAACTTTCGATGGTCCCGGTACAGTAGGTTGATTCCGCTTACCAGGCGTGCAGCCGACATGGGACTGTACTCCAAGAGGTGCACCCCGCTGTCGCGGAGGAACTTAAGGGGTATCAGGTGGAAGCGGGTCTCGGTCATGTCAAACGGGCCGGTACCGTCCACTACAAAGTAGACCCGTACCCCGCTTTCTGCTTTACGAACCAAGGCGGCATACAGGCCTTCCAGCTCCTCGGAACTGGATGCAAGGAACGCCGAGGTTATCAGATAGTCCTCGGCCCCCTCGATCAACTCAATGAGGCGGTCGCGCCATTCAAGTCCGTCATAATAGACGGTGGGATAGGTGACCTGGACCTTGGGGATGTTGAAGGAGAGCAGTTTCTCCTCCAGCGGCAACGTATCATCAAGCACCTTGGGACTCAACATATGACTGGTGGATGAACAACCTAGGGTGAAGAATAGAAACAGTACAAGAAGGAATAAAAGACACAGTCGTTTCATCATGACCTCATGCTCGGGAAAATAAAGGGATGAGGGAGCAGTTCGGAAAAGGTGTATATGCTATGAGCGCCTTCCCTTCCCTCGGCACAGTGTACATCGACAAGATGGATTTCGGTTTCCGGCTTTGAGAATTCTGCAAGCACCTGCAGACACTGGGCGCAGGGAGGGGCAGGAGGAGCATCCTGACTCACCACCACCAACAACTTGATGCCGACGACCCCCTCATTGGCTACGGCATTGAGGATGGCATTGCGTTCGGCACAGATGGTCGCACCATAACTGGAGTTCTCAACATTGCAGCCGCTGTAGACACGGTTTGTCTTGGCACTGACAACCGCAGCTCCCACCTTATAGTGGGAATACGGGGCGTAGGCATTCTTGCGGGCCTTGGCTGCTTGCTCGATACAGAACTCCAACAACGCTTTCTCTCCCATCATTGCCTGTCCGGCTTCCAAAATCTTGTTTGCACCATATACAGTGCGTTCGTCACTGCCGTGATAAGAAGCCAAGAGGGCATTGAACTGCCCGATGGTTGAGAAATCCTCGAAGGCATCAAGACTTGTGAGGATATAATCCGCTCCGGCTTCAGCCAGTTCAGAGACGGTGAATGATGATTGCAGTGCGCACACCGAGCAGCCTGCAGCCTTACCGGCTTGTACGCCGTTGAGGGCATCCTCTACAACCAGGCACTCATCGGTAGCTAGACCCATCGAAAGGGCCGAAAGCTGATAGATGTCGGGATTGGGCTTGGTCCTCTTCACCAAGTCACCGGTTACAACCGTATCGAAATCCTCAAATCCCAATCCGATCGCCTGGAGGTTGATCGCAGCCTTCATGCGCAGTGCACTGGTGGCGAGGGCCAGCTTGAGTCCTGCCTTGCGGGCATTGGCGATGAACCGATGGACGCCGGGCATGGGCCCACGGTCGTTGGCAAACCGGCGGTAGTAGTCGAACAAGGAGTGCTTGGCTTGCTCAAAGTCGATTGATACCCCGTACTTCTCACCGACGCCGCACAGATACCGCTTATCACCCGTACCAATGAAAGGGATGAAGTCCTCTGGCCGTGCCGTAACCCCGATATCTGCCAGATACGCGATTGCAGCTTGCAGGATTACCGGTTCCGAGTCGATGAGAACCCCATCCATATCAAATAGTATTCCTCTGATCATGGCTATACCTCGCCGTTAGTGTAGTGAAAACAACTGATTGTGACAAGAAAGGCAGAGAAAAATACGGCAGCCTGCTTGGCTGCCGCTCATGGTGCAATCCATCAATGCATGATGGTTTTCCCTCGCCCTACTTCACGCTGGGGGACGAAGGTTCCGTTGCCTGGAATCCCTAGATACATCCCATCGCCCATCACCAGGCGGCCGCGCAGATAGGTCATCAGGGGTTTTCCTATTACCTGCATACCCTCATAGGGTGTGTACTTGCTCTCTGAATGGGTGGTCTCCTTGCTGATCGTCCATGCGTAATCGGGATCGAAGAGAACCAAGTCGGCATCACTGCCCACCCTGATCGCACCCTTGCGAGGATAGAGACCGAATGCCTTCGCGACAGCGGTCGAAAGAAGATTCACCACCTGTTGCACCCCGATTCTTCCACTGTTGGCAGCAAAGGAGTAGACAAGACTCAGCAGCTCTTCGGTTCCAGGGATGCCGGGCAGGATGGTTCGGCAATCATCACTTGCCATTTTCTGCTGTACAGTGAATGAGCAGTGGTCGGTGGCAATAATCTGTATTTCACCATTGAGCACCGCTTCCTGCAGGGCCTCATTGTCCTCAACGCCTCTCAGGGGGGGAGTCATGACATACAGGGCCCCATCAGGTCCTTCAAGCTTTGATTTATTCAGGAACAGATAGTGGGGGGTGGTCTCCACAATCACCCTCAATCCTTTCGCCCTGAGTTCGCGCACCTTCTGCAGTCCCGCCTTGCTGGAGAGGTGCACCACATACAAAGGCATATCCAGCTCCAAGGCAACTCTGCCTACCGTGTCAATGCCACGGGCTTCCGCTTCGCTGGGTCTAAGCAGGGCGTGGGCGGGTGGATTGTAGGCTCCAGTGTACTCCGCTTCAACCTTTTGAATGGTTGCATCGTCTTCACAATGGACACTCACCAAAAGGTCAAGCTTCTTGCACAGGGAGAAAATCGCCTTCAGTTCCTCACGTTTTTCCACCAGGTACCCTACATTGCGGTAGGTGGTAAACATCTTGATTACTTTCACCCCGGTCTTTTTCAAGCCTGCAAGCTCTTCCTCAAGCCCCTCACGATAGGAGTAAAGGCCTTGATGCAGGGAAAAGTCTACCGCCATTTGCGCCTGCATGGCACTGATGCGCTCTTGTGCACAGGAGGCAAGATTCCCCTTCTTGTCGTCATCAGCGAAATCAATGACGCACGTCACCCCTCCGTAGGCTGCACAACGGCTGCCTTCTACGAAGGAGTCGGCGGTAACCGTACCCCGGCTTACCAAGTGGAAATGGGTATGGGCATCGATGATTCCCGGCAACACACACAAGCCTTCGGCGTGTATGATCTCAGTTCCCTCAGGAACCTCCGAAGCTTCAATCGATGCAGCGATACGCACTATTTTCGAATCTTCCACCAAGATGTCTGCATGCCTGGTCCATTCTGTATCAACAAGCAGTCCGTTTTGAATCAGTAGTCTCTTCATACCTAAAGGATACTCCACGAATGAAGAGTCTGCAAAGTAAAAAGTGAAGGCCGATCAATATCGAAGATCAGGCTGCTTGACAGCCCTCACCTCGTCGAGTCTTCCCACAACGGTGGTATGGGGGGCTGTCTTGAGGCTTTCAGGGTCCGTCTTTGCACGCTCTGCAATCGCCAGCAGGGTATCGACAAATGCGTCCAAGGTCTCCAGGCTCTCGCTCTCCGTCGGTTCGATCATCAAGGCTTCACTTACCAGCGAAGGGAAGTACATCGTAGGCGGATGATAGCCCTCATCAATCAAGGCTTTTGCCACGTCCTGGGCCGAGACCCCGTACTGCTCTTTCAGATGCGCACAGCTGAGTACGAACTCATGCATGCACCGTTTCCCATAGGGAATCGGAAAAGCCGGCTCAAGCCGGGCCGCCACATAATTGGCATTGAGCACTGCATGCCTGGCAGCCGCCCTGATGCCTTCGCTGCCCATCCTGAGGATATACACATACGCTCTCAGAAGTACCAGGAAGTTCCCCCAGAACAGGCTGACCTTGCCGATCGAATCCTCTTCATCCCAACGATAGACATACCCGCTGTCGGTCAATTCGATATCTGGTTTCGGCAAAAACGGGCGCAGAGCATCACTACACATCACCGGTCCGCTGCCCGGCCCGCCACCTCCATGCGGAGTGGAAAAGGTCTTGTGCAAATTGAGATGAATTACATCAAAACCCATCTCTCCCGGGGTGGCCATACCCATGATTGCATTCAGGTTCGCCCCATCATAGTACAACAAGGCTCCGCTTGCGTGGACCATTTCCGATATCTTCAGGATGTTCTTCTCAAACAACCCCAAGGTATTGGGATTGGTCAGCATCAAGGCTGCCGTGCTTTCATCGAGTTTGGAAGCCAAATCCTCAAGATCGACCATGCCCTCGCCATCACTTGCAATCGGCACCACATCAAAGCCGTTGACAGCCGCACTTGCCGGATTGGTACCATGGGCACTGATGGGAATAAGCACCTTGGTGCGTTGGCTCTGCCCTTTCTTGACTAAGTAAGAGCGAATCATCTTCAGGCCGGTATACTCGCCATGAGCCCCCGCACACGGCTGAAGGGTTCCCCAGCTCATTCCCGTAATCGAGGAAAGATCCTCCAACAGGTTGTACATGACCGAAAGGCACCCTTGCGAGGTGGAAACATCCTGCAAGGGATGGATCTGGGTGAATTCGTGCATGCCGGCGATATGTTCGGAGAGCTTGGGATTGTATTTCATCGTGCACGATCCAAGTGGATACATACCGTTGTCCACACCATGCACCAGATTGGAAAGACGGGTGAAATGCCTCACCACATCCAACTCGGCCACCTCGGGAAGACGGGCGTCCTTTTGGCGTACAAGATTCTGCGGCAGGGAAGGCAGTGCTTGCTCGAAGCCGCGGGGAAGGTCCAACGGAGGGAAGCAATATGCCTTCCTCCCCTTCTTTGACAAATCAATCAACAATGGTTCGCTCATTTCATCACCCTCCGTGCAGCGGCCAGATACATCTCCAGCTCCTCTCGACTGCGCTTTTCGGTAACGGCCACCAAGAGGACCAGTTCATCCCTGACCTGGCGGGTTAGTGCAGAAAGCCTCACTCCTGCAAATATGCCTTCGTTTCTCAGCTCCTGCAGGAACTTGCGCATCCGCTTGGCATCGGAGAACACCAGGGGAAACTCACACCAGAACGGCTTGTCCCAAATCAAGGTGATCCCCGGCAGTTGTGCCAGATGATAGGCAAGGTAATGGGCTTTTGCATAGCTCTGGTTGGCGGCTTCAACCATGCCGCCCCAGCCAAGGGAGGACAAGTGTATCGTGGTCATCAAGGCCGCAAGGGCCTGGTTGGAGCAGACATTGCTTGTAGCACGTTCACGCTTGATGTGCTGCTCACGTGCCTGGAGTGTCAGCGTGTAGCCTCTTCGTCCCTGTCCGTCGACCGTAGCTCCGACGATACGACCCGGGATTCTCCTGAGAAGCGCTTCCTTGACAGCCATATACCCGCACGACGGGCCGCCGAATGCCAGGGACAGGCCCAATGATTGGGTGTCTCCGATTCCGATATCGGCGCCCCATTCCGCCGGGCTCTTTTGGATGGCCAGCGAAAGAGGATCGTTGGAGATTGCAAAGAGACAGCCCTTCTCGTGCAGAAGGGAGGCAACATCGGTATAGTCTTCCAAGAGTCCGTAGCGGTTCGGGCTCTGCACGATCAAACCCGCACAGAGGTCGTCCAGCAAGGAGGCAAGGCCGGAAAGATCAACCACCCCGTCCTTCTCAGCTATCAACTTGATGGTATGCTCGGTTCCCTTCGCCCATGTCTTGAGCACCTGCAGCGTGAAGGGATGCAAGGTTTCGGAAACCAAAACGGTGGTGGCTTTGCGCTTGGCGCCGATCATCAACGATGCCGCCTCGCTGGCCGCATTCGCCCCATCATACAGCGACGCATTGGCAACATCGAGTCCGGTGATTTCACACACCATGCTCTGGAATTCGTAGATGGCCTGCAAAAGACCTTGGCTCATCTCAGCCTGATACGGTGTATAGGCTGTTACGAAGGAAGGAAGCGAAGAGAGCGCCTTCACCGTCGCAGGAATAATGTGGTCATAGCAGCCGCAACCGAGAAACGGGATTCCCCTCACGTTGCGCTGGGCTATGGAATCTATCATCCGCTGGACCTCATCCTCGGTCCTCCCATGACTGATGGGAACCGAATCAGCGAGCAGAAGGTCTTCTCCCAACCCATCAAAGAGTTGGTCCAATGAATCAACACCGATGGCCTTCAGCATGTGCTTTCGGTCCTCATCGGTATGGGGAATATAGGGGTAAACCATGGGTACCTCCGAGTACTTGGACAGAACAACGCCGCCATATTCGGCGGCGGCAAACACGATCCTTACAGTGAAGCGAGGTACGCTTCGTAGCCTTTTGCATCCAACAAGGCGTCATAATCCTCTTTGCTGAATGAATGAAGGACATACAGGTGATGCTGATAACAGTCCTCATTGATGAGTTCAGGCGAACCATCAAGTTCCTCATTTGCTTCGCAGACTACACCTTCGACCGGATTGAGGATTGCAGAGGCGGCCTTGACGCTTTCAACAGTCGAAATTTCCTCACCCTTCCCGTAACGCTCCCCGAGGGGAGGCAATTCTACAAACACAATCTCTCCGAGTTCATGCTGGGCATGGTCGGTAATTCCAACATATGCCTTTTCACCTTCAAGACGGACCCACTCATGGTCCTTGCTGTACCGAAGCCGCTCTACAATCTTACTCATTTACAACCTCCAACCATCGTCAATGCTACCATCACCTCTGCTCGTTGTCGAGAGGAAAGTACTTCTGAAGGAAAGCCAAATCCAGCTCTGGGTAGAGTTTGAATGTTTCCAAGAGAGCAAGCACCCTTCTCTGGGCCTCTTGTTTCACTGCCATGGCCGTTGTTGCCTTGGCTTTGCTCTGCTGCCCGGCGTTTTCACCTTTGGTAAGAATCACCGGCTTGGTGTTTTTCAAAACAAGGGCGATGATCGAAGCTATCTCCTTCATATGAACAGGACCCATGCCCAACGTGGTTACTGCAGGAGTCCCGATCCTCAGACCGCTCGTATACCAAGGTCCATTGGGATCGAAGGGAAGCGCATTGCGGTTGAGGGTTACACCACACTCACGCAAGGCGGTTTCCGCCTGTCGACCGTTCAGGCCGAAGGAGCGTACATCCAGGAGCATCAGATGATTGTCGGTCCCTCCGGTGGCGACCGTGATACCTTCGCTGCGGCACGCGGCAGCCAAAGCTTCAGAATTCTTGACAATGGCTTGGGCGTACGTTGCAAAGGATGGGTCCAGTGCTTCCTTGAAGGCTACTGCTTTGGCAGCCATGACATGCGGCAGCGGTCCTCCGATTACCAATGGGCAACCCTTGTCAACGCTCTCCGCGAATTCAGCTTTGCAGAGAACCATGCCGCCGCGGGGGCCTCGGAGGGTCTTGTGGGTGGTTGTGGTGACCACATCCGCCCAGAGCACGGGATTGTACTGGTCGGAAAAAACCTTGCCTGCAACCAAGCCGGCGAAATGGGCCATATCCACCATGAACACAGCCCCAACCGAATGAGCGATGTCCGCCATCCGCTTGAAGTCGATCTTGCGTGGATAGGCGCTGTAGCCGGCCAAAAGGATCAACGGCTTGATTTCCTTTGCCTGCTGCTCGATTGCATCATAGTCAAGCAAGCCGGTTTGTCGATCCACCGAATAGCTATAGGCATCGAACATCTGTGCTGAGACATTCTGGCGGTATCCATGGGTAAGATGTCCGCCGCTGTAATAATCCAATCCAAGGATTCTTTGGTTTCCAAGCTTTTCACGAACCTGATTCCACATCTCCCTGCTCATCTCACTGGGATTGGTGACGCCCAGTTCTGCAAGGGTGGGTACCTGCACCCGTGCATTGAGAATGGCCCAGTAGGCAACCAGGTTGGCATCAGCACCGCTGTGCGGTTGCACATAGGCATGCTCCGCTCCGAAGAGCTTGCAGGCATAGTCACAGGCGATGGCTTCGATTGCATCGACATTGTCGCAACCTGCATAAAAGCGGTGATAGGCATAGCCTTCGCTGTATTTGTCAGTCAAGAGGTTGCCCATGGCAAGCTGGCTGGCGATGGAAGAGAAGTTTTCACTTGCTATCAGCTTCAAGTGAGTCCTCTGATCATGCAATTCGTTGACGATGCGGGCGGCGATGGCGGTGTCAACATCCGCAATTTGCTGCAAGGCTGCTGTATAGGCTACCATTGCCTCATTAACCTGTTCATGCTGTTGCAAATATGCTTGCAATGCTTTTACGTTGGCCATTCTTTTCACCTCTTGCGTGTGTTCTTAGCTCGTATCTTGCCCCTGCTTGGCTCCTCTGTCAACGGACTTTGCCCGCTTTGCACATTTCTGTTGCAATTTTTCCTGTCATCCTACTACAATACTCCGATTGTCTTTTTACAAGACAGTTTCAAACACAAAAAAAGTGAGAGTAGTCGGTTATGAAAGAGACAAAAGCACGTGAGACATTGGCCAGCAGACTAGGGTTCATCCTCCTATCGGCCGGGTGCGCCATAGGCCTTGGAAATGTATGGAGATTTCCCTTTATCACCGGCAGGTATGGCGGAGCGGCTTTTGTACTCATTTACATCCTGTTTTTGATCATCCTCGGGCTTCCGGTCATGGTCATGGAACTGGCCATCGGAAGGTCGAGCAAGAAAAACATCGGCTTGGCTCTCAACACCTTGACGCCCACAAAAAAGCCTTGGCATCTCTATGGCAAGCTTGCTATCATCGGCAATTACACCTTGATGATGTTCTACACCACCATCACCGGTTGGTTGCTGTCGTATTTCGTCCACATGATCAAGGGAGATTTTGTCGGACTTGATGCAGCGGGAGTCGGTGCTTTCTTCGGGGGGATGCTGGAAAATCCTGTATCCATGGGCATTTGGATGATCATCGCAGTGATCCTTGGCTTTTTGCCTGTCGCCAGAGGACTGCAAAGCGGTGTTGAGAAGATCACCAAGTACATGATGATCGGCCTCTTGGCCTTGATGCTTATCCTTGCGATCAACAGCCTCACCCTCGAAGGAGGATCGGAGGGGTTGAAATTCTATCTCATCCCTGACTTTGCAAAACTTGGAGGCAACTTCTTCGAAGCTGTGTATGCCGCAATGGGGCAGGCATTCTTCACCCTCAGTTTGGGTATCGGCAGCATTGCCATCTTCGGCTCCTACATCGACAAGAAACACCGCCTGACCGGTGAAGCCGTCCGCATCATCAGTCTGGACACATTTGTCGCCCTATGCAGCGGCTTGATCATCTTCCCTGCGGCATTCGCCTTCGGAGTACAGCCCGATGCCGGTCCGTCGCTGATTTTCATCACCCTGCCCAACATCTTCAACCAAATGGCAGGCGGTCGGTTCTGGGGAACGCTTTTCTTCCTTTTTATGAGTTTTGCAGCCCTGAGCACCCTCATCGCAGTCTTTGAGAACATCATCAGCTTCTGGATCGATGCCAAGGGTGCAAGCAGAAAGAAAGCGACCTTGATCAACGCTATTGCAATCTCCCTGTTGAGTATTCCCTGCGTTCTCGGATTCAACGTGCTAGCAGGCTTCCAACCGCTCGGACCCGGTACCGGGGTCCTCGACCTTGAGGATTTTATCGTCAGCTCAACATTGCTGCCTCTCGGTTCCTTGATCTTTACTCTCTACTGTACCTACAAATATGGCTGGGGATGGAACAAATTCATCACCGAAGCCGACAGTGGGGAAGGACTTAGGTTCCCCTCTGCTCTTCGCGTGTATTTCCAATACATCCTGCCTGCAATCATTCTCGCTATCTTCATCAAGGGCTACTGGGACATCTTTGTAAAGTAGCGTCAGGTTGACACGCACTCATCTAGTGCATATAATTTCCTAGCTTTCAAGCAGATATTTGGAGGATTTGTGGCCAAAGAAGAAGCAATTGAAGTAGAAGGCGTCGTTCGCGAAGCGCTTCCCAATACGATGTTCCGCGTGGAACTACAGAACCAGCACGTTATCCTTGCCCATCTTTCGGGCAAAATGCGCAAGCACTATATCAGGATTGTTCCTGGTGATACCGTGCGTGTTGCACTCTCCCCGTATGATCTGACCAAGGGCCGCATCATCTATCGCGAGCGCTAATCCCATCATACCAGTGAAGGCCGGATTCCCTGAAGAACCCGGCCTCTTTCATGCCCTCATCGCCCTCTACTCACCGGCTTTCAAGATAACCCAAACCACTCCGCTTCCACCATGCATGGCTTTCGGTGTGTACGCTTCGCGCACCACCTTGCTCAACCTGATCTGGGAGAGGGCTGCTTCCTTGAGCAGGGAGTAGCCCTTGTCATTGTGCAGGCCTTTGCCGGTGATGATGGCTACCTTGATCAGGTGCTTATCCTTGGCAGCCCGCAGGAAATCAGAGGTGGCCTTCTCCGCCTCAAGCACTGTCATTCCATGCAGATCCAAGGTTGCCTCAGGTTCCAACGCCCTGAGCTCTCCGATGGTGCGCTCTGTGACCTTGGTCTCCTTCTTCTCCTTGCGGGCCTTCTGGATTGCTGCACTTTCGTCAGCAATCTCATTCCATTTGCGGTAGGTATCTGCAAAAGACCAGCTCACCGAACTCTCACGTTCGCTGTCCAGCTCATCCTTTTCCCGAAGGGCCTGCTCGACTTCAGGGGTGGGCGCCAAGGGAGTTTTGGAAACAACTTTCTCAGCAGGACGGGTATCAACACTCCGTTTCTTGGGAACCTGTTTTCCTTCGAACGCATCCAAAAGAGCTCCGAAATCCTTGGTTGGAACATAGCTGTCGCTTTTCTTGATCGGCTCAATCTCTTTGTTTGCAGGAGTATTGTTTTCAGCTTTCGCACCCTCCCACTCGGCAAGAATCTCGGCAAAGGATTTCTCAACCTGAACCTTGCTGTGACTTTTCATTCGCTTGGTGACCCCGTCAAGCTCTCCGGTTGCTTCCCAGCTTTTGAGAATGTCACCAAAGTTTGCCTTTGGGTCGTAGCCTTTGATCAAAGGCTCCTTGCGTTCACTGACAGAGCTCTTTACCACCTTGGGTTGCTCTTTCTTGATTATCTGTGGTTTGATAGATTTGATATCCTCAAACGGGTGATAGCCATCAGGCTCAACAGGAAGACGGCTGTTTCCAGCCGTCTTGCTTAGTTCCGAGGCCTTCTTTTTCTTCTTAGGCACTCAAACCTCCCTCACATCAAGCAGCTGGGATACAAAGGGCTTGATGATCTCCACCACCTTGCTGATCGGGGCTCCCTGCACCTTGATGGTACAAATTGCGTTGGTCGGATCGGTTCCCATGAAGGTACCGAAGGTGATGATGTCGATGCCCTGCTCACTGAGAGCCTGGCTGATCTTTGCAATGGTTCCTGGTTTGTCTTCAACGATGAAGGAGACCCTGACGCCGAAATGACGGGCTCCAAACAGCTCAAGAAGAATCTTGAACATGTCGCTTTTCGTGACGATTCCAATCAGCTTATCGCCTTCAAGAACAGGAAGGCTCGATAAGTCCTGATCGACCATCATGCGGGCTGCTTCTTCAACGGTGGTATCCTTGCTGATGGTCACCACATTCTTGCTCATAAGCTTCTTGACCGTCAGCTTGCTGAGAAGATAGGCCATTTCATGAATGGAGAGACTGCTGGCCGGCGAAGGAGAAGCGTATAGGATGTCTTTCTCGGTTATGATTCCAACCAGCTTCTTGTCCTTGTCGAGAACCGGGAGGCGGTGGACCTTTTCCTGTTTCATCAAGGCCGAAGCTTCGGCAATTGACATATCCGGAGTAGCCGTAACAGGATTGCGCGTCATTCTTCGTTCGATAATCATTTGAATCTCCTACCTACTCTACTCACACTATAATTCAAGAGAGCGCTAATTTCCAGTCATTATTCGCCCAGATACGCCGCCCTGACCTGTTCATTCTCAAGCAATGCCGAGGATGCATCATGCAATACAATCCTGCCATTCTCCATGACGTACCCCTCGGTGGATGCTTTCAGGGCCATGCGTGCATTCTGTTCAACCAAGAACACCGTGACCTTGTCCTGCTTGTTGATCATATCGATTTTTTCAAAAATGTCTGCAATGACCAGCGGAGCCAGTCCCAGTCCGGGTTCATCAAGCAGTATGAGTCTTGGTCCGCTCATAAGAGCACGGGCGATAGCCATCATCTGCTGTTCACCACCGCTGAGCGAGCGGGTTTTCTGCCGTCTGCGCGCTCCGAGTATCGGAAAAAAGTCATACATTGCCTCCTTGCGTTCAGCAATCAGAGTATCATCACGCACCAGGAAGGCACCCATATCAAGATTCTCTTCAACAGTCATATCGGCAAAGACCCGCCTGCCCTCCGGAACCAAGGCAATCCCCTTGGCTGCAATAAGGTCGGTAGTCAGATGCCTGCCGCGTTTCTCACCCTTTACCACTACGGCCTTCGCCCTGCAAATCTCCTCGCCATCGAAAGAGATGGAACCTCCCACCAAAGGCTCCTGACCGACAATAGCTTTTAAAAGCGTACTTTTCCCACTGCCGTTGGCACCGATCAGACAGACGATGTCCCCTTCATTGACATGCATGGAGACATGCTGCAAAGCCTTGATGTTTCCGTAGGAGACACAGATGTCGTCAATGGTTAGCAACTCTTTCATTCTTCTTCCTTTCCAAGATAGGCTTCAATGACGCTCGGGTCGCGCTTGATCTGGTGAGGTGTTCCCTGGGCAAGCTTCTGTCCATAATTGAGAACCGTGATGGTGTCACAAATGTTCATCACCAGCTTCATATCATGCTCGATCAAGACGATGGTAACACCCAAATCCCTGATCTTGCGGATGGTGGCCATCAAATGGTCCGTTTCCTGGGGATTCATACCGGCAGCCGGTTCATCCAAAAAGAGCAGTTTGGGATCGGTTGCCAAAGCACGGGCGATTTCCAGCTCCCGCTGTCTTCCGTAAGGAAGATTCTTGGCAAGCTCATTCTTCATCGAACCCAAATCAAAGAAATCAAACCAATCACTAGCTCTTTCGTAAATTTGCTCTTCCTCGGCCTTGAGGTGGATATAGCTGTTGATTGCATTGAGGAAGCGCCCTTTGGTCTCACTTTTGCCGGTCTTGAAATGCCTGCCGATCATCACATTTTCCACCACCGTCAACTCCTTGAAGAGACGGATGTTCTGAAAGGTCCTGGCAATACCCATCCTGCAAATCGAGTGGGCGGGATAGCCGGTAATATTTTTCTGGTTGAAGAAGACTTTGCCCGATGAGGGAGTATCGAGTCCGGTAATGTTGTTGAACAGGGTGGTCTTGCCCGCCCCGTTCGGACCAATCAGACCGGTTATCAAGCCTCCTTCAACCGTAAAGTCTACTTTATTGACAGCTATGACACCGCCATAAGCACGGGTCAATGCTTCAGTTTCCAAGAGAATCATTGTGCACCCCCCTTGCTTTTCCCGGATGCACTGCCATACCGGCGGGTCTCCCTTCCAAGAATTCCCTGGGGACGCCAAATCATCATAACCACCAGAATGAGGCCAAAGAGTATCTGCTGGAATTGTGCCGGGATACTCCCAGACAATCCTGTAAGTTGCGGGAAATAGCTGATAAACTGAATAATGAAGGCGCCGAGAATCGAGGCCTTGAAGTTGCCCATGCCACCGAGGACCACCATGCACAGCACCATGACAGAAACCATGAATGTATAGGTTCCAGGAGTGACCGAAAGGGTGAATGTTGCTTGGAGGGAGCCGGCAATACCTGCAACCGAAGCTCCCAGGATGAAGGCAGACACCTTGTACTTGGTAATATTTATGCCCATAGCTTGAGCTGCAATCTCATCCTCGCGTACTGCAGTAAGGGCCCTTCCCATTCGGGAACGAGCCAAACGCTGAAACAAAAGATAAGCAATCACTACAAATATGAAGATCATGAAAAGGAAGGCGTACTTTTTGTAAGGATTGATGGTATACCCGAACAAAATCGGCATGGGAATCTTTTGGATTCCCATGGGACCGTTGGTAAGGCTGTCCCAGTTGTTGAGTACGTTACGTACAATCTCACCAAAACCAAGGGTGGCGATAGCTAAATAGTCACCCTTGAGCCGCAAGGTAGGCAATCCGATAAGAAGCCCGAAGAGTGCACTCAACAGGAAAGCCACGGGAAGAGTTCCCCAGAAGCTCCATCCAAAACGGGTCGTCAGGATTGCTGTTGCATAGCTGCCGATGGCAAAGAAACCTGCCTGGGTAAGGCTGAGCATCCCGCCGTAACCGGTGATGATGTTCTGGCCGAGGGCCATGAGGGCATATATCCCCGAATAAATCAGAATAAGCAAAAAGAAGTTGAACATATTATACCTTCTCCTTTTCGACCTTGCCGAAGAGTCCCTCAGGTTTGACCAGCAGGATGATGATCAGTACACCAAAGGCAATGGTGTCTTTCAAGCCGGTGGGAATCCCGAAGATTGCGACACCGAAGGTTTCCAAAAGACCCAGCAGGATACCGCCGAACATGGCTCCGCTGATATTGCCGATGCCTCCGACAACAGCAGCGACGAAGGCCTTCAGGCCGGTCATGGTGCCCATGGTTGCATACACCTTGAAATCCAAGGCTATCAGGATGCCGCCAACGGCGGCGAGGGCGCTGCCGATGGCAAAGGTCAGGCTGATGATACGGTTGACATTGATGCCCATCAACATTGCCGTGCCTTGGTCGAGACTGGTGGCACGCATCGCCTTGCCCATGCGGGTCCTGTCGATGAACAATTTCAGGATGATCATCATTGCGAGCGACACCACCAGGATAAGAACCTGGTGCGGGGTTATCACCACTTCTCCCAAGTGGAGGGGGGTGTTGTCAAACGGATAGTTGAATTTCCTTGAGTGTGTCCCGAACATCCATGCGGCACTGTTGCTGAGAATGAACGACACCCCGATGGCACTCAGCAGCGGTGCAAGGCGCGTAGCCTTGCGAAGTGGTTTATAGGCCACCCGTTCAATGAACATCCCCAGCAGTGCACTGAATGCCATACTGATGATCATGGCTAGGAAGAATGATGTGATTGTCCATAAACCCAGCGGGGAAGAACCCCTTAACAGGTCAAAGAGGAACAACCCTACGTACGCGCCTACCATCAAGACGTCACCATGGGCGAAGTTGATAAATTTCAGAATGCCATACACCATCGTATATCCAAGGGCGATAAGGGCGTAGATGCCCCCGAGCGTCAGGCCATTCATCAAGTGTTGGAAGAATTCAGCAATTCCCACGATGCTCTCTCCTTCGTACGAGAACTGAACAGTACGATAACATGAAAAGACCGGTGTAAACAACACCGGTCCTCCTATATCCCGCGAGAACGGGAAT
>ERZ1645192.217-NODE-217-length-44136-cov-12.517865_pt1 | contig 44136 bp, 38 predicted proteins | sample MGYA00575354_ERZ1645192 | MGnify/ENA primary metagenome ERZ1645192 (study PRJEB40844, sample SAMN11349763) | freshwater sediment metagenome | isolation source: river sediment | host: Sediment | place: India: Faizupur Khadar , New Delhi | collected 2017-02-21 ...
TCGACGCTGTCCAGGGCCACGTAGATGGGCAGGTCGCCGATCAGGGCGATGCCGCGGGCGCGGGCGTAGGCGCGCAACCGGTGCCACTGGTCGAAAAAGAGGTATTGCTCGAAAACAAAGAAGTCGATCTCGTCGGCCAACTCCAGCCGAGCCTCGGCCAGGGCCGCCTGCTGGCGGTGGCGCAGCGGCTCGGGCCAGCGGTACCAGGGCGCGCCCGCGAACTGCTGCTTGAGGGCGAGAAACAGCCCGTGGCCGGCTGCCCAGGGGTGGTCAGCGCGAAATTTGGCCAGGATGTCCGCTGCCTGCGGGCGAGCGCGGAACACCGCCCAGGCGGCGCGCAGCAACCCTTCCCTGACGGCCGTCACCCGCGGATAGTCCACCGCGTACTCGGAAAACCCCGCGGCCTCGACCCGATCAGCGGGCAGCAGGCCGTCGCGGACCAGCATCTCCGGGCTGATGAACAGCGGGTTGCCGGCAAAGGTGGAGAAACTCATGTAGGGCGAGTCGCCGAACACCGGGCTGGTGGGGCCGAGCGGCAGGATCTGCCAGGCGCTCTGCCCGGCGCGGTGGAGAAAATCGATGAAATCCCGCGCGGCCTCGCCAAGATCGCCGATGCCCAGGGGACCGGGCAGGGAGAACAGGGGCAGGAGAATTCCGCTTGACCTCTGCCGGAGAATGTTTACCAATCTGTCATTACCCATTGTGCAAACCTGTTGAAGAGTTCGGCGCCTGTCGGCCGACTCGCCGAATTGAGCAGATGTATTGGTTCTTTGCACGCACTTTCCGCATCGACCAACTCTTGGCTTGCTATTTCCCGGCCCATCCTTTAAATTACACCGCTCTTTTTCCTTCTCAGGGTTCTCTGCGCGCCATCACCCCGTTCACATGGAGAAATTTGTGCTTTCTGGTATAAAGAACGACCTTCTTGAAGCGGGAAAGGACGAGGGCTGTATCACCTTTCAGCACCTCAACGAGTTGCTTCCGGAACAGATCAAGGATCCGGGGGCCATCGAAGAACTCTTCGATTTCCTTGGGGAAAACAATATTGAAATTGTCACCCAGGAGGAGTCGGGCAAGCGCCGGACCCTTTCCGGCGAGGAATGGACCGGCAAGAAGGCGGGCGAGGACGAGACCCTGCCCGACGCCCTGCCGGACAACGAGGAGCACGAGTCCGAGGAAACCACCACCACCTACCTGCGGGAGATGGGCCAGTTCGACCTGCTCACCCCGGAGGAGGAGGCCAAGTACTCCAAGACCATCCGCGAGGGCTTTGACGCCATCATCGCCGCCATCCGCGAGGATACCTCCGGGGTCAACGAGATCAGGATGCTGGTCGACCGCATCGATCTCTGGCACCGCCGCGACCCCACCCTCAAGCCGAAGAAGCAGCAGCTCAACTACATGCGCCACTGCGTGCTCATCGCCACGCGCAACTATCCGGACATCCGCGAACTGTTCGAGCTGAACACCAAGATCGAGGCCTACAACCGCTCGGTCGAGGTGGCCAAGGACGCCATGATCCGCGCCAACCTGCGGCTGGTGGTGTCCATTGCCAAGCGCTACATGCACCAGGGGTTGACCCTGGCGGACCTCATCCAGGAGGGCAACCTCGGCCTGATGCGGGCGGTGTTCCGCTTCGACTACAAGAAGGGCAACAAGTTCTCCACCTACGCCTCCTGGTGGATTCGCCAGGCGATCACCCGGGCGATCCTCGACAAGACCCGCACCATCCGCCTGCCGGTGCATTTTTTGGAACTGCGCAGCCAGTTCTTCAAGGCCTTCTACTCGCTGCTCAAGGAACTGGGCCGCGAGCCCACGCCGGTGGAAATCTCCAAGATGACGGATCTGCCCATGGACAAGATCCTCGCCATCCTCGAGGCCTCGCGCGAGCCCATCTCGCTGGAAACGCCGGTGGGCGACGACGATTCCACCCTGGGCGACTTCCTCGAGAACCAGGAGTCTGAATCGCCCTACGACGCGGTGCAGAACCGCGAACTGGCCCACCGGGTCACCGAGGTGCTGTCCACCCTCACCGACCGCGAGGAAAAGATCATCCGGTTGCGCTTCGGCATCGGCGAAAAGGCCGAGTACACCCTGGAGGAGATCGGCCGGCGGTTCAACGTCAGCCGCGAGCGCATCCGCCAGATCGAGAAAAAGGCCCTCAACCGGTTGCGCCACTCCAGCCGCCGCGAAAAACTGCGCTTTTTCCTCGACTGAGCCTTCTTTCAGCCACACCGCTGCGAGCCCCTTGCCGCCCCAAGGGGCTTCTTTTTTTGCAGCCATCCCGGGCGAGCAGGACACCATGGACGCTTTCATCACCCAGGCCGGGCTCGGCCACATCCTCGACAAGGTCAGGGCGGGCGAACGCCTTTCCCTGGACGACGGCCGTCGCCTCTACGACCACCCGGACATCCTCGCCCTCGGCTACCTCGCCAACATCGTTCGCGAGCGGCAGAACGGCAACCGCGCCTACTTCATCTACAACCAGCACATCAACTACTCGAACATCTGCACCAACCTGTGCAAGTTCTGCGCCTTCGGCCGTCCCAAGGGTGACGCGCTGGCCTACGAGATGAGCCTGGACGAGATCCGCGCCAAGGTCCGTGAGCGGCTGGACGAGCCGATCAGCGAGATCCACATCGTCGGCGGCATCCACCCGGACCTGCCGTTCGCCTATTACGTGGACATGCTCCGCGCCATCCGCGAGATCCGCCCGGACGTGCACCTGCAGGCCTTTACCTGCGTGGAGATCCACCACCTGGCCCGGCTTGCCGGCAAACCGGTGGACGAGACCCTGCGCCTGCTCATGGACGCGGGCCTGGGCTCCATGCCCGGCGGCGGGGCCGAGGTGTTCAACCCGCGCATCCGCCAGCTCACCTGCCCGGACAAACTCCCCGGCGAGGGCTGGCTGGAGGTGGCGCGCACTGCCCACCGGCTCGGTCTGCGCACCAACGCCACCATGCTCTACGGCCACATCGAGACCATCGACGAGCGGCTCGAGCATCTCGACGCCCTGCGCCGCTGCCAGGACGAGACCGGCGGCTTCCTCGCCTTCATCCCGCTCGCCTACCACCCGAAGAACACCGAACTGGGCGGCGCGGGCAACACCACCGGGGTCAACGACCTGAAGAACATCGCGGTCAGCCGGCTGATGCTCGACAACTTCCCCCACATCAAGGCCTACTGGGTGATGATCGGTCCCAAGCTGGCCCAGGTGGCGCTCTCGTTCGGCGCCGACGACATGGACGGCACGGTCAAGGAAGAGGTGATCACCCACATGGCCGGGGCCGAGACCGAGCAGGCCATCGGCCACAAGACCCTCATCCGGCTCATCCGCGAGGCCGGCCGCGAGCCGGTCCAGCGCGACACCCTGTACAACGTCATGGCCACCTTCTGAACCCATGGAACAGCTCTGCGAACGGATTCTGGCGGGCGAGCGGATCGATGGCGAGGCCCTGCTGCGGCTCGAGCGCGAGGCGGACCTGCACACCCTGGGCTTCCTCGCCAACAGCGTGCGCCGGCGGCTGCACCCGGAGCCGGTGGTCACCTACGTCATCGACCGCAACATCAACTACACGGACATCTGCGTGTCCGCGTGCAAGTTCTGCGCGTTCTTCAAGGCGCCCGACGACCCGGCCGGCTCCACTCTGAGCCGGGAGGAACTGCTCGCCAAGATTCGCGAGACCCAGGAGTTGGGCGGCACCCAGGTGCTCCTCCAGGGCGGGCTGCACCCGGACCTGGACCTGGCCTTCTACGAAGACATGCTGCGGGCCATGAAGGCCACCGGCATCCACGTGCACGGCTTCTCGCCGCCGGAGATCCACCACTTCGCCGAGATCTCCGGGTTGAGCGTGCGCGCGGTGCTCGAGCGGCTCATGGCCGCCGGGCTCGACTCCATCCCGGGCGGCGGCGCCGAGATCCTCAGCAACCGGGTGCGGCGCGAACTGGCGCCGCGCAAGTGCGACGCGGACCAGTGGATCGCGGTCATGAAGGAGGCGCACGGTCTCGGCCTGCGCACCACCGCCACCATGATGTTCGGCCATGTCGAGACCGCGGCTGAGCGGGTCGAGCACCTGCAGCGGGTGCGTGATCTGCAGGACCGCACCGGCGGCTTCACCGCCTTCATCCCCTGGCCGTTCCAGCCCGATTACACGCCGCTGGCGGCCGCGCGCCACATCGACAAGACCACGGCCGTGACCTACCTGCGCACGCTCGCCCTGAGCCGCATCTTTCTCGACAATGTCGCCAACGTGCAGGCCTCCTGGGTCACCCAGGGGCCGAAGATCGCCCAGGTCTCCCTGTTCTTCGGGGCCAACGACTTCGGCTCGACCATGATCGAGGAGAACGTGGTCGCGGCCGCGGGCGTGCACTTCCGCCTGTCCGAGGCACAGATCCGCCACCTGGTGAGTGACGCCGGCTTCCAGCCCCGCCAGCGGCTGATGGACTACACCCTGGTCTGATGCGGGCTGCGGCATTGTCCATCCACACCGCCCCCTGGGTGGTGCCGGTGAGCCGGCCGCCGATCGCGGACGGCGGGGTGGCCGTGAGCGATGGCCGCATTGTCGCCGTGGACGAGGCGAGCGCCCTCACCGAGCGTTTTCCCGGCATCGCCAAGACCGCCCACCCGGGCTCTGCGCTCACCCCGGCGCTGGTCAACGCCCACACCCACCTGGAACTCTCCCACCTGGCCGGCTTGACCGATGAGCCGTATCCGGGCAGCTTCACCGCCTGGATCAGCCGTCTGCTCGAATGGCGTGACCGGCTCGGCGCCACCGGCGAGGCGGCGGAAACCGCGGCCGGACGGGTCCTGGTTGAGCAGTACGCGGGCGGGGTGAGCGCGATCGGTGACATCGGCAACACTCGCCTGGGGCGAGCCCTCACCGCCCGATTTCCGGGCACCCTGCTCCCTTTCCGTGAGTACCTGGGCCTGGCTGCCTGGACCGTGGAGAAGAACCTGGAGCGGCTGGCCCTGGAGGGGGACGAGGCCCTGTGCACCGGCCACGCGCCCTACTCCACCCACCCGCGCCTGCTCCAGCAGCTCAAGGCGCGCGCCGGCAGGCTCGGCCACCCCTTTCCCATCCACCTTGCCGAACCGGCGGCGGAACAGGAGATGCTCGGCCGCGGCACGGGCGAGCTGGTGGAATTCGTGCGCGCCCGCGGCTTCTGGGACGGGTCCTTCCAGCCGAGCGCCAGCGGCGACGGCGGCTCGGTCCGCTACCTGGACGCACTTGGCCTGCTCGACGAGCGCACCCTGTGCGTGCACGTTATCCACGTGGACGCGGACGAGATCCGGCTGCTGGCCGACCGCGGGGTCAAGGTCTGCCTGTGCCCCGGTTCCAACCGCCTGCTCCGCACCGGCCGGGCGCCGGTTGCGGCCCTGGTCGCGGCCGGCATCCTGCCCGCCCTGGGCACGGACAGCCTGGCGAGCAACCCGCACCTCTCCCTCTGGCGTGAAATGCAGTTGCTCAGCGAAGACCATCCGGGGATCGACCCGGCGACCATCTTTGCCATGGCCACCCGCGGCGGCGCCGAAGCCCTCGGCCTGGGCGACCGGTACGGCGTCCTGGAGCCGGGCCGGCAGGCCGACCTGCTGGCCGTGCCCCTGCCGCCGACCGCCGCCACCGCAGCGGCCGTCCACGCCCACCTCGTGACCGCAGGCGATGCTGCCGCCCCGGTTCGCATCCCCTCGTGAGGAATCGCATGGCCCGCATCGGCATGGTCAACTACATCAATACCGCGCCCATCTACGAGGTCTGGAAGGAGCGCATCCATCCGGCCCGGTGGCAGATCGTCGAGGGCCAGCCGAGCCACCTGAACCGGCTGCTGGCCGAGGAGCGCATCGACCTGGGCTTTGTCTCGGCCATTGCCTATGCCCAGGCCCCGGAGCGCTACCAGGTGCTCGCCGACCTGTCGATCAGCGCCACCGGCCCGGTGGGCAGCGTGTTCCTCTTTTCCCGGGTGGCGCCGGAACAGCTGGACGGCCGCCTGGTGGTGCTCACCCGCCAATCCGAGACCTCCGTCGCCCTGGTCAGGATCCTGCTCGAGGAGTTCTACCGGGTGCACCCGCGCTACACCGTGGGCACGGTCTACGGGCCGGAGGCGGAAACCGCGGAGGCGAGCGCGGTGCTGGCCATCGGCGACGACGCCCTGCGCATCCGCACCGAGGGGCTCTACCCGGTGGTCCTTGACCTGGGCGAACTCTGGCACCGGACCACCGGCCTGCCCTTTGTCTACTCGGTGGTCACGGTGCGCGAGGAGTTCCTCGCCGCCGAGCCGGACACGGCCCGGGCCATCCGCGCCGCCCTGGTCGACTGCCGCGAGGAAGGCGCAGGCCGCATGCCGGAGATCTGCGACCGGGTGTCGCGGCGCATCCCCATGGACTGCCAGGAATGCTCCAGCTACCTGCACGGCCTGGAATACGACCTGTCGCCGGTCAAACTCAAGGCCCTGGAGCTGTACTTCCAGTACCTGGTCGACCGGGGCGAGGTGCCGGCCGCGGCAGTGCCGGTCAAGATTTTTCGATGATCACTTTTAAAACCGTTTTTCAATTGGATACGAACAAGACCTGATGGAGCTGAACAACTCACCCGCGGCCAAGAAGCAGTTTGTCCGGGAAAAATTCTCGTCGATCAGCCGGAGCTACGACCTGCTCAACTCGCTCCTTTCCCTGCAGATCGACCGTTACTGGCGCTGGCGGACCACCCGGCTGCTCGGCGAGTTTCCCGGCGGCTGGGTGCTCGACCTGTGCGCCGGCACCCTGCCGCTGTCGCTGGAGCTGACCCGGCAGGCGCCGCACCGCAAGGTGCTGGCCGTGGACTTCTGCGAGGACATGCTCCGCGCCGGGGTGCGCGCCCTGCCCGATGACGGCCGCCGCGAGCGCATCTTCCCGGTGTGCGGCGACGGCGAGGTCATCCCCGCGCCCACGGCCTCGTTCTGGGGCTGCACCGTGGCCTTTGGCGTGCGCAACCTCTCCCGCACCCTGGAGGGACTGCGCGAGATGCACCGCATCCTCCGCCCCGGCGGCCGGCTGCTCATCCTCGAGTTCTCCCGGCCCACCAACCCGGTGATCAAGCCGGTGTACACTTTTTACCTGAACCGGGTGCTGCCGGCCGTGGCCGGGCTCATCTCCGGCGACCGCGAGGCCTACCAGTACCTGGCCTCGTCCATCGCCGCCTTCTACGAGCCGGCCGACCTGATGGCCCTGATGCGTGAGGCCGGGTTCGCCACGGTGTCACGCCTGCCGCTCACCTTTGGCATTGTTTCCGTGTACATGGGGGTCAAGGACTGAGATGGAACGCCGTCGACCAAGGTTCCGCCGCGGCCGGGAGGTGTGAGCATGTGGCGCAAACTGGCCATCCTGCTGGAGATGATCAAGTTCCAGCACACCGTGTTCGCCATGCCCTTCGCGCTCATGGGCGCCTTTCTCGCGGCCCGCGGCCTGCCGGGTGTGCGCGTGTTCTTCTGGGTGATTCTGGCCATGGTGGGCGCGCGCACCTGCGCCATGACCTTCAACCGCATCGTGGACCGCCGCTTCGACGCGGCCAACCCGCGCACCGCGGGGAGGGCCCTGCCCGCCGGCGCGGTCAGCCTGACCGAGTCCTGGCTGATGGTGGCGGCCAGCGGCGCCCTGTTTTTCCTCGCCTGCGCCATGCTCAACCGCACCGCGCTGCTGATCGCGCCCTTTGCCCTGGGCCTGACCCTGGTCTACTCGCTCACCAAGCGGTTCACCTGGCTCTGCCACGTGGTGCTCGGCCTGGCGCTGGCCTGCTCGCCGCTGGGCGGCTGGGTGGCGGTGGCGGACGGGGTGAACGGCTACCCCTGGGTGCTGTCCGTGGGCGTGCTCCTCTGGGTGGCCGGGTTCGACTGCATCTACGCCTGCCTGGACGCGGACTTCGACCGCGAGGCCGGGCTCCACTCCATGCCCTCGATCTTCGGCCGTGCCGCCAGCTTCCGTATCGCGGTGGTCTTCCACCTGCTCGCCTTTGGCCTGTTCACCCTCACCGGTGTGCAGATGGGGCTCAATTTCTGGTACTATGCCGGCATCGTCATCACCGGTGCAGCGCTCTTCTACCAGCACCTGATCGTCAATCCGCGCGACCTGTCGCGCATCCGGATGTCGTTTTTTTCCATGAACGGTCTCATCGCCCTCACCCTCTTTGTCGCCACCTGCCTGAGCCTGGCGACCGGTCACTGACATGCGCCCCTGCCGCTTCCTGCTGCCCCTTTTGCTGCTGACGCTGCTCCTTGGCCAGGCGCCGGGGCTCTTTGCCGAGGTGCTGGAGACACGGCCCGACCAGCTGGACCAGGCGGCGCTGGCGCGGATCTTCTCCGGCGGCGAGCGGATGCGCTACGCGGTCTCGTGGAGCGGCGGGGTGAAGATCGGCGACATCGACATGGCCATCAAGCGCGACACCGGCCGGCGCGACTCGTTCACCATCACCGCCCGGGTGCAGGACTACGGCCCGCTGCGGCTCGTCTACCCGGTGGACGACACCTTCAGCTGTTCGGTGAGCGGCCCCCTGCGCCTGCCCTTTCGCTACGAGGTGGTGCAGCGCGAGGGACACGGCGGCCGGGTGACGAAACGGCTCACCTGGTACGACCAGAAGCTGAAGTATGTGCGCTACCAGAAGAACGACGGGCCGTTCGAGCGGTTCGACCTGGACGGCACGGTGTACAACGAGTTCGCCTCGTTCGTCATCACCCGGGCCCTGCGGTTCACGGAAGGGGAGGATGTCGTGGTACCCACCTTTGCCGACAGGAAACGGCACGAGGTGCGGGTTTCACTGCTCGGGCGGGAAAAATTGAACACCCTGTTTGGCGAGATGGAAACCCTCAAGGTCCAGCCGAGGATGCACTTCAAGGGGTTGTACGACAAGGACGGCGACACGGTGCTGTGGATCACCGACGACCAGTGCCGGGTGCCGGTGGAGATCCGCTCGCGGATCGTGGTCGGTTCGCTGGTGGCGACCCTGGTGGAGTACGAAAACCCGGCCTGCCCGGAACTGCGGCAGCGACCGGCGCCCTGAGCGCCGGCCCTGCCGCGGGGCAATCCGGGGTGCGCGGGATCAGCCGAGCCTGACCTCGATCCGGCGCGGCTGCGCCGGCGAGGCCTTGGGCAGGCGGACGCGGAGCACGCCGTCGGCGAGCGAGGCCTCGATCCGGTCCTGGTCGATGGTCTCGGCCACGGTGAAGCGGCGCAGGTAGTGGCCGCTCTCGTACTCCTCGAGGATCACCCGACCGGTCTGCGCGGGCAGGGTCCGCCGGCCCTGGATGGTGAGGATGTTGTCCTCGAGCGAAAGGTCGATTCCCTCCGCGGTCACGCCGGGCAGGTCGGCGATCACGGTCACCTCCTCCTCGGACTCGAAGATGTCCACGTGCGGGGCGAAGAAGGTCTCGCCCTTGGTGGTCTCACCGGCTGGGTTGGCCGCCTTTTTTTCCTGGACCTTCAGTTCGTTGTCGCTCATGGCTCATCCCTCCTGGGCTGCGGTCACAATGATCTGGCGGGGGGTGGCGGCGGAGGCCTTCTTCAGGGTAACGGTGAGGATGCCGTTCACCAAACGCGCGCTCACCTGTTCCGGGTCCACCTTGACCGGCAGGGCCACGGCCCGGCTGAAGCTGCCGGCCTCGATCTCGCGGCGGTGGTAGCTGAGGTTGGCCTGGCCCTGGCGGGTGTCACGCTTGCCCTGGAGGCTCAGGGTCTCGCCCTCGATGGCCAGCTCCAGGTCCTCCACCCGCACGCCGGGCAGCTCGGCCGTGACCACCAGCCGGTCCGGCTCCTCGTAGATGTTGAGCGCCGGATAGACGTTGGCCCGGGCCGCCGGCTTGCCCTTGTCGGCGTAGGACCGGGAGAGTTCGTCGAGCCCCTGGCGGATCCTTTCGAACTCGGCCCACGGGTTGCGGAAGGTCGGGCGGTCTGCGAAACGTATGAAAGCCATGCTGTGCCTCCTCGTTGAGGGTGGGGGGTTGGGTCACAGCGAAAAGATTAAGCCGCCGGGGCAGCTTGTCAAGCGCACCGCTCCCCCCGGCGCCGACCGCCGCTGCGCAAGCCGGCGGTCGTCACCTGCACCTTCATCACCAACTTTGGAGAACCATCCATGCCAGAAGCTGTGATCACCACCGACTGCCCCAACCTGACCCTGCTGCACCGCGGCAAGGTGCGGGACATGTACGAAATCCCCGGCCACGGGGACAAACTGCTGATGGTCGCCACGGACCGCATCTCGGCCTACGACGTGGTCATGGCCGACCCGGTGCCGGGCAAGGGCAAAATCCTCACCGAGATCTCCCTGTTCTGGTTCAAACTGCTCGGCGACATCGTGCCCAACCACCTGATCAGTGCCGATGTCGACGAATTCCCGGAGGTCTGCCGCGAATACCGCGACCAGTTGGCGGGCCGCTCCATGCTCGTGCGCCGGACCAGGGTGGTGCCGGTGGAGTGCATCGTCCGCGGCTACCTGAGCGGTTCGTTCTGGAGTGCGTACAAGAAGGATACCACGGTGTGCGGCTTTGCCCTGCCCACTGGCATGCGCGAGTCGGACAAATTCCCCCAGCCGCTGTTCACGCCGTCGACCAAGGCGGAACAGGGGCTGCACGACGAGAATATCTCGGTGGAACGGATGCGGGAGATGGTCGGCAGGGAACTCACCGACCAGATGGCGAAAACAAGCGTGGAGTTGTACCAGCGGGCCGCGGACTACGCCCGCACCCGGGGGATCATCATCGCGGACACCAAGTTCGAGATGGGATTGGACGGCGACCAGCTGCTGCTCATCGACGAGGTGCTCACCCCGGATTCGTCGCGCTTCTGGCCGCTCGACCAGTACGCGCCCGGTCGCGGCCAGCCGAGCTACGACAAGCAGTTCCTGCGCGACTACCTGAGCACCCTGGACTGGAACAAGCAGCCGCCGCCCCCGCCCCTGCCGGCGGAGATCCTGAGCAAGACCAGGGACCGCTACCAGGAGGCCCTGCGCCTGCTCACCCGCTGAACCCGTCCCCGCTGTTCTGCCCTGTCCCGTCTGCCGGGGACAGGGCTGCCACCCGCAGGGTCGTCCCGGCGAAGACCACCAGGTCGCCGGGACGGCACTTGCGCCGCCGCCGCGTTTCCACCTCGCCGTTCACCCGCACCAGCCCCTGATCGATCAGAGCACGGGCCTCGCCGCCGCTGGCCGCGAGATTTTCCCGTTTGAGCAGCTTGTCCAGCTCGATGTAGTCGGTGCTGATGGCGGCAGGCCGCGATGCGGCAGGGTCGGCGGGCACGGGGCACTCTCAGACGGCGCGAAAGTCGATGAGGACCGTGTCCCGGGAGGGCGTGAACCGGCGGTAGGCGGTCTGCGACTTGTCGAGCATGATCTTGGCGGCGCGGACCGAGTCGGTATCCTTGTACTTGTCGGAGAGGTAGATGATCTCGTTGATGCCCGCCTGGATGATCACCTTGGTGCATTCGTTGCACGGGAACAGGGCCACGTAGATGCGGCAGCGGCGCAGGTCGAAGGTGATGGAGTTGAGCACCGCGTTCAGCTCCGCGTGGCAGACGTAGGGGTACTTGGTGTCCAGCCAGTCGCCCTCGCGCGCCCAGGGCAGGACGTCGTCCGAGCAGCCCCAGGGAAAGCCGTTGTAGCCCACGCCGACGATCTTGTTCTGGTCGTTGGCCACGCAGGCCCCGACCTGGGTGTTCGGGTCCTTGGACCGCTGGCCGGAGAGCAGGGCCACGGCCATGAAGTACTCGTCCCAGCTCAGGTAGTTCGTGCGCTTGCCGACCATGGCCGCTCCGCTCAGTTGCCCGCCTGTTCGGCCTGCTGCGCCTTGAACCGCCGTCGCCGCTCGCGCCAGTCGGGCGCGGTGCCGGCCGCCTTCTGCACGAACCCGGCGATGGCCTGGAAATAGAGCCGGCCGGCCACGGCGATGAGGGTGTTGTGGTCGGCGCCGGGCACTACCTGCAACTCCCTGTTTTTGGCGCCGCTGCGCGCGGCCAGGGTCTCGGCCTGCCACAGGGGGATCAGCTGGTCACGCTGGCCATGAAGGATGTAGGTGGGCTTGGTGAACCGCTCGATCTTGCTGGCATTGGCAAAGGTCATCTCCTCGGTGATGCCCAGCCGTTCGAGATCGATGCCCAGGGTCCGGCCCAGCGGCAGGGTCTGGGCAAAGCCGGACTCGATGATCAGGCCGGTGAGGTCGTCGCTGTGCTCCACCGCCACCTCGATGGCGCAGGCGCTGCCCAGGGAGCGGCCCATGACGAACAGCGGCCCGGTGTAGCCGTTGGCGGCGAGCCAGTCCTTCAACTGCACGAACACGGCACGGCTGTCCGCGAGCAGGGTGCTGGTCAGCGGCCGGCCGGTGGACCAGCCGTAGCCGCGGTAGTCGGTGACCAGGAAGTTCACCCCCTCCTGCGCGTAGAAGGGGCCGATGTCGTCGTAGTCGGGCACGGTTTCGGCATTGCCGTGGAAGAAAATGAGGGTGGGCGCGGCCGGGCTGCTGGTGAACAGCCGGCAGCCGAGGCTTATGCCCTCGGCCACGGTCACGTCGATGTCGACCGCGCCCTCGGGTGCGGGCACCCGGCCGGTTCTGATCGGATGAAAGAGAACCTCGACGATTTCCGGTCGATCCAGGGTGTTCACTTCGCTCACAACAGTCTCCAATTGGTTAGGCTCATCACTGCAGGCCGGCAGGGCCGCGATCAGGGCGATCAGGCCGAGGGTCAGGAAAAATGCGACAATGCGGCCGGTACTCAATGCCACTGGCTTGTCCATGCGCCCCTCCCCTGCGGCCGGTCATCGGCCAGCCACTCTACCTGACATCGCCCCTGCTGGCAAACCCATTGCGCCGGCGCAGGGTTCAGGCCAGCTTGTTCTCCACGCTCCGCACCTTGTCGGCCATGGTCTGGGCCCGGTCGATGCGCGTGCCGAGCTTGATGGTGGTGGTGATGCGCGGCGCGCCCATCTCGTGGATGCGCTCGTGGCAGCGCTTGATCGCGGCCATGACCGCGTCCCACTCGCCCTCGATGTTGGTGCCGTAGGCGTGCAGCTGGTTCTTCAGACCGGCCGCATCGAGCACCCGCTGGCACTCGGCCACGTACGCGGACACGCTCACGCCCACGCCCAGGGGCACCACGCACAGATCGACAATCACCTGCATCCTCTCCTCCCTGCCCGGAACGTGCCGGGCGGTTCATGGTTGTTCAGCGCGAACCCGGCTCACATCCGGTCGCGGTAGCGCAGCGCCAGATCCCGGTAGTGGTCGATGCGCCGGTCGCGCAGAAAGGGCCACATCCGCCGCACCCGTTCGCTGCGGTCGGGGTCCAGTTCGACCACCAGCACCTCCTCGTCCGTCTCGCCGGCCATGGCGAGCAGTTCACCCTGGCAGCCGGCGACAAAGCTGCTCCCCCAGAATTCTGCACCCGCGCCCACGCCGGAGGGATCGGGTTCATAGCCCACCCGGTTGACGCTCACCACCGGCACACCGTTGGCCACCGCATGGCCGCGCTGCACCGTGATCCAGGCCTCGCGCTGGCGGGCCCGCTCGTCGGCCGGGTCGTTCGGGTCATAGCCGATGGCCGTGGGGTAGATGAGCAGCTCGGCCCCGGCCAGGGCCATCATCCGGGCCGCCTCCGGGTACCACTGGTCCCAGCAGACGAGCACCCCGAGCCGGCCCGCCGAGGTGTCGATGGGGGTGAAGCCGAGATCCCCGGGGGTGAAGTAGAATTTCTCGTAATAGCCTGGGTCGTCCGGGATGTGCATCTTCCGGTAGATGCCGGCCAGCGAGCCGTCGCGCTCGAGCACGGCCGCGGTGTTGTGGTAGAGGCCGGGCGCGCGCCGCTCGAACAGCGAGGTGACGAGGACCACGCCCAGTTCGCGGGCCAATGCGCCGAAGGTCTCGGTGCCCGGCCCGGGAACGGGTTCGGCCAGGTCGAAGCAGGCCGGGTCCTCGGTCTGGCAGAAGTAGGGGGTGGCGTGCAGTTCCTGGAGCACGATCAACTCCGCGCCCCGGGCCGCGGCCGCGCGCACGCCGGCCGCACTGCGGTCGATGTTTTCCTGCCGGGATGGGGTGCAGCGGTGCTGCACCAGGCCGATGGAACGAGGTGTCATCGCAGTGCTCCTTGCGGGATCTGCATGGTCACGCAGTGGAGCGAGCCATGCTGATGGATGAGCGGCAGACAGTCGATCCCGATCACCTGCCGGCCGGGAAACACGGCGGCAACCGCCTCCAGGGCGGCCGCGTCCCGCGGATCCCGGTAGGTGGGCACGAGCACGGCGCCGTTCACGACCAGGAAATTGGCGTAGGTGGCGGGCAGGCGATGACCGTCCGCGGCGAACACCGGCCGCGGCCAGGGCAGCGGCGCCAGCCGGTAGGGTCGGCCGGCCCCGGTGCGGAACCCGCGCAGTTCGGCCTCCATGGCCGCGAGCAAGGCGAAGTGCTCGTCCGCGGGATCGTCGCAGCGCACGTAGGCAATGGTGTCGTCCGGGCAGAACCGGGCCAGGGTGTCGATGTGGGCGTCGGTGTCGTCGCCGGCGAGACCGCCGTGTTCGAGCCAGAGAAAGCGGGTCGCGCCGAGCAGGTCGCCGAGCGCGCGCTCCAGGCCGGCCCGATCCAGGTGCGGGTTGCGGTTGGGGCCGAGCAGGCATTCGGTGGTGGTGAGCAGGGTGCCCGCGCCGTCAGTGTCGATGCTGCCGCCCTCAAGCACCAGTCCCGGTACCCGCACCGGCGCCCGCAACAGCCCGGCCGCGGCCAGGCCGCGGGTGACCCGGTTGTCCTGGTCGGCCGCGAACTTGAGTCCCCAGGCGTTGAAGCCGAAGTCGAGTACCACCGGCGCGCCGTCCTCGAGGACCGTGATCGGGCCGAAATCGCGGGCCCAGGTGTCGTTGGTCGGCAGTTCGGCGAACAGCAGCCGCCGCGGGTCCGCGCCCTCGCGCTCCAGCCGGGCGCGTATGGGTGCCGTTTCCGGGGCAACGATGAGCACCCGCTCAAACCGGCTGATGGCCAGGGCGATGCGGCTGAACACGGGCGCCACCGTGTCGAGCGTGTCAGCCCAATCCGTGGCCGCGTGCGGCCAGGCAAGGAGCACCGCGTCCTGCTCCTCCCATTCCGCCGGCAGTCGTCTGTGCATGCGTCTCTCTCCCCTCGAATCGTTGTCGGCAAGGCGCCATCCTAGCCCATCCGCCACGGCTTGTAAACCGGCCCGGCCGGTCGGCAGGCGGTCCATCCCAGCTGGAAATAGGAATTGACTCCTGCTGGAGCGACAGGTAGGCTTTACCGTCTTTGTGTTTTGTCTCCAGCCAGTTGGCCCTGTTTTCAACAATCGTCCGTTCGGCCGCGCCACCCGCGCCGGCCGCCGATACCGGAGTGATCCATGAAGAAACAGCTGCTCGACCTGCTTGTCTGCCCCGCCTGCCTGCCCCGCGAGCACCCTCTGGTCGCCGAGATCGTCCGTGAACAGGAGGGTGACATCGACACCGCCATCCTCATGTGCCAGCACTGCGGCGCCCGCTTCCCGGTGACGGCCGGCATCGCCCTGCTCGACCCGCACGCCACGGACAACGGCCGCCAGGCCAACAAGTACGAGACCGCGGAGGTGGTCAGCAGCTACCTGTGGAGCCAGTACGGCGACCTGCTCGACGACGACCAGGCCTCCACAGCCTATGCCACCTGGGCCGGGATGATGCGGCCGCAGGCCGGCATCGCCCTGGACGCGGGCGGCGCGGTGGGCCGGTTCGCCTTCGAAATGACCGAGCGCTGCGACTTTGCCATCGGCATCGACACCTCGGTGGCCTTTGTCCGGGCGGCGCGGCAGCTCATGCGGGAGCGCAGTCTCACCTTCTCCCTCAAGGAGGAAGGACTGCTTCGCCGCGAGGCGACCATCCTCCTGCCCGACAGCTGGCGCAGCGAGCGGGTGGACTTCCTCGTGGCCAATGCCCTGGCCCTGCCCCTGCGAAAGGACGCCATCGGCCTGTTCGCCTCGCTCAACCTGGTGGACAAGGTGCCCGCACCGCTCGACCATCTGCGCGAGATGAACCGGGTCACCCGCGACCGGGAGGCCCAGTTCCTGCTCTCCGATCCCTTTTCCTGGTCCGTCGAGGCGGCCCCGCCCCAGGCCTGGCTGGGCGGAACGGCCGAGGGCCGCTTCGCCGGCCGCGGCCAGGCGAACATCGCCCGCCTGCTCGCCGACCCGGCGGGCGAACTGGCCCCGGCCTGGCGGGTGGACGAAACCGGCCACGTCTGGTGGAAGATCCGCACCCACGCCAACCACTACGAACTCATCCGCAGCTGTTTTATCCGCGCCTGCCGCTGACCCGGGGAACTCACCATGATCACTGATACCGTCTGCCGCCTGTGTTCGTCCTGCTGCCCCATCGAGGCCGAGGTCCGGGACAACCGTTTGATCCGCGCCTGGCGCACATCCTTTCTCGACCCGGACAAGCGCCTGCCTTGCGCCAAGCTGGCCGCGGCCCCGGAGATCGTCTACTCGCCCCTGCGGCTCACCCGGCCGCTCATCCGCGATCACCGGAACGCGGAGTTCCGCGAGGCCGGCTGGGACGAGGCCCTGGACCGGGTGGCCGACCTCATGCGGCAGCATCGCGAACGCTCCGGGGCCCGCTCCGTGGCCTGGCTGCGCGGCATGGCCGCGGACTGGGGCGCGCCCTGGGACTATCCCAACCGGCTGATGCACGGGTTCGGTTCGCCCAACACCATCGGTAACGGTTCGATCTGCTTTGTCGGCCGCGAGTTCGCCCACACCTGCACCTACGGCTCCATGGCCTTTCCGGAGGCGAAGAACGCGAAGCTGATCATCGTCTGGGGCAAGAACGACGGCAACACCGCCCTGGGCGCGGCCGAGGCGATCCACTGGGCGAAAGAGCACGGCGCCCGGCTGGTGGTCATCGACCCGGTGCGCACCCAGCTCGCCCGCAAGGCCGACCTGTGGCTGCCGATCCGGCCCGGCCACGACGGGTTGCTGGCCATGGCCATGATCCACGAGATCATCAGCCAGGGGCTCTTTGACAGGGATTTCGTCGCCAACCACACGGTGGGCTTCGATCAGCTGAAAGAGGTCGCGGCCCGCTACCCGGCGGAGCGGGTGGCTGCGGAGTTGTGGCTCGAACCCGAACAGATCAGGGATCTGGCCCGCAGCTACGCCACCCTCACACCGGCCTCGATCATCGACGGCAATGGCCTGGACATGCACCGCGAGATGTTCGACACCACCCGGGCCATCGCCATGCTCCGCGCCCTCACCGGCAACCTGGACAAGCCCGGCGGCGACGTGCTGCCCCAGCCCGTGCCGGTGCGCAACATCCAGCTGCGCGAGCGGCTGCCCGCGGAGGTGGAGCCCGTCACCCGCGACTTCGCCCTGTTCAACACCTTCAGCGAGACCTGGGGCAACCAGATGCAGGGATGCGTGGTCGACGCCATGCTCGACCACCGCCCCTACCCGGTGGAGATGGTGGTCGTCCAGTCGGGCAACCCGGTGGTGACCATGGCCGACACCACCCGCACCCGCCGGGCGTTCGCCGCGGTGGCGCACCTGGTGGTGATCGACCTGTTCATGAACGAGACCGCGAGGATGGCGGACATCGTCCTGCCCGCGGCGAGCTGCTTCGAAAAGACCCAGCTGAACCGCGCCTCGATCCGCAACAACCCGATGTTCCTGCAGAACGCGGTGATCGAGCCGGTGGGCGAGTCCTGGCCGGACTGGCGGATCGTGTTCGAGCTGGGCCGACGGCTGGGACTCACGGCCGAGTTCCCCTGGCAGACAGCGGAGGCGGCCATCGACTTCCAGCTCGAACCCGCTAAAGTCACGGTGGCGGACCTGCGCGCCAGCGGCAAGGGGCTGCGCCTGGAGGAGATCCGCTACGAGAAGTACCGCGACCAGCCGCTGCGCACCCCCTCGGGCAAGGTGGAGTTCTTCTCGGAACGGCTGGCCGCGGCCGGTTTTAGCGGCGTGCCCTTTGCGAACGGTCCGGGGCCGAACCCGATCAGCTTCAGCGACCGGGCGGACGAGTACCCCATGCTCGGCATCAGCGGCAGCCGCGACATCCGCTTCACCAACTCCCAATTCCACCAGATCCCGGCGCTGGTCCGGGGGAGCAGCGGCCCGGTGGCGGACCTCCACCCCGAGGACGCGAACCGCTATGCAATCAGCGAGGGCATGCGGGTGCGCATCGAAACACCGAAGGGCGCGGTGGAGATGATTGCGCGCATCAGCGACGTGATCCGCCCGGGCATGATCCGGCTCGCCTGGGGCTGGGGAGACGTGGACCCGGCGGCCGACCTGAACCGGCTCACCGAGGACGAGGTGCGCAGCCCGATCAGCGGCACCTCCACCAGCCGCAGCTTCATGTGCCGGCTCAGCCCGGCCTGAACACCGCACTCAGCGGCCGAACAGCACCAGGCAGGCGAGCACCGCGCACACCACCCCGGCCAGGTCGGCGGTGAGAGCCGCGGCCATGGCGTGGCGGATCCGCTTGACCTGGACCGCGCCGAAGTACACGGCAAGCACGTAGAAGGTGGTCTCGGTGGAACCCTGCAGGGTGGAAACGAGCAGGCCGGTGTAGCTGTCCGGGCCGACGGCCGGGTCGTTGAGCAGCGAGGCGACGATCCCGTAGGCCCCGGACCCGGACAGGGGCCGCATCAGGGCCATGGGCAGGGCCTCGGCCGGCAGGCCGAGCGGCGCGGTGAAGCGGCCGAGCGCACCCACCAGCAGGTCGAGTACGCCGCTGGCGCGCAGCATGGCCACGCCCACCAGGATGACCACCATGTAGGGGATGATGCGCAGGGCCACCTGGAATCCCTCGCGCCCGCCCTCGACCATCACCTCGTAGACCCGCACCCGGCGCATCGCGCCAAATCCCAGAAACAGCACCATCAGCCCGGGGATGATCCACGGCGACAGGGCCTGGCCGTAGAGCACGGCCACCGGCACCAGCCCGACCAGCCCGACCAGGGCGAGCACGCTCACCCACAGCGGGAAGGGCTCGCCCTCCTCCATGGCCGCGGCCGGGGCCGCGCCGTTGTCGGCCTTGTCCGTGGCCGAGACCGCGGACCCGGCAACAGGTGGCGGGGCCGCGGTCCAGCGGCTGTACAACTTGGCGGCGAGGATGGCCACCGTGGTCGAGCCGATGGTGGCGATCAGGGTGGTGGGCAGGATGGCGGCCGGGTCGCTCGAGCCGGCCGCGGCGCGCAGGGCGATGACGCCGGTGGGCAGCAGGGTGACCGAGCTGGTGTTGATCGCCAGGAACAGGACCATGGCGTTGGTGGCCGTACCCGGCTGTGCGTTCAACTTGTCCAGCTCCTGCATGGCGCGGATGCCGAACGGCGTGGCCGCGTTGCCCAGGCCCAGGGCGTTGGCCGAGAGGTTGAGGATCATCGCGCCCATGGCCGGGTGGTCGGCGGGCACGTCCGGGAACAGGCGGACCATGAGCGGCCGGATGAGCCGGGCGAGCAGACGGAGCATGCCGCCCGCCTCGGCCACCTTCATCAGCCCGAGGAACAGGGTCATCACCCCCACCAGGCCGATGGCCAGGGTGACCGCGCCCGAGGCGGCCTCGATGATGGCCGTGGACAGCAGTTCCATGGGCGCGGTCGTGCCCGCGGCCGGGTCCCAGACCAGCTGGTGCCAGCCGGCGAACACAAAGGCCGCGCTGACCATGACGAGCAGGATGGTGTTCATGCGTTTCCCCGGGTGGAGGCGCCCGACCGGCGGTGCCGGGTGGTGTCCCGGGCGGCCCGCGGGCGGCCGTTACAGGCGCCACTCATACTGAAGCGGGCCGGGGAAGTCAACCGCCAATGGCCGCTCCGGGCCGGTGGGGCCGGTGGCGGGAGGGCACAAAAAAAGCCCCCGATCGGGGGCTTTGGAAGAGCGACAACGGTCTGCGGCTCACTGGCTGGTGGCGGTGCCCCGGCCGACCTGCACGGTTTTCCCCCAGGCCGCCTTGTGGGTGTCGAACAGGGTGGCGCCCAGGTGCTGCAGGTAGGGGCTGAGGCAGTATTCCCGCAGGAACAGTTCCACCTCGACCCCGCCCCGGGTCACGGCCTGCTGCAGATCGTGCTCCGCTGCCCGGTCGTGGCCGAGCGAACGGTTGGCCAGGCTGCGGCCCACGTACGCGGCCACGCGGTTGGGGTTGGCGTCGAGGGCCGCGGTGAGATCGCTGACTGCGCCGGCCTCGTCACCCGCGTTGAACCGGGCCATGCCGCGCAGGAACAGCACCTGGTCGTCGTCCGGGCGCAGTTCCAGCACCCGGCTGAACTCGGCCACCGCCTCCATGAAATCGTGGTTGCGGAAATAGGCGAGCCCCAGCGGCAGGTGGACGCGGGCCGCGTCCATGCCGGTCTCCAGGGCCGTGCCGAATCCCATGATGGCGCGGCCGTAGTCGCCGCGGAGAAAATCGTGCTGGGCCCGGGTAAAGGCTGTGTTCTTCATGGCTGAACCTCCTGGTGCAGAGGGTTAGGTCGCTGCAGGGTCGGGAAGGATCCCGTTTAGGTATACCATAACCACAACGTGGTCCCTGGCAAGGCGGCCGCCCCGGTTCGCGCCGCGCCTGTGCCGTGCGACCCGCTTTCAGCCGTTGCCGTTCAGGCCGCGATGCCGTATGCTGGGCCGCCATCATGCACCCGCCGGCCGGAACCGGCCCCTTTCACCCCGGTGTTGCCATGCGACTCCCCACCCCGCTTCGCCTCGTGCTCGTCACCCTGCTCGGCCTGCTCGGCGGCTGCGTCAGCCGCCAGCCGTTCGTGCCGCCGGTCACGGATTTCGACCTGGACCGCTACCTGGGCACCTGGTACGAGATCGCCCGGCTCGACCACAGCTTCGAGCGGGGGTTGACCCGGGTGAGCGCCGACTATGCACTGCGTCCTGACGGCGGCGTGCGCGTGCAGAACCGCGGCTTCAACCCGGCCAAGAACCGCTGGCAGGAGGCCGAAGGGCGGGCCTATTTCGTTCTCGGGCCCGACACCGGCTATCTCAAGGTGTCGTTCTTCGGTCCCTTCTACGGGGCCTACATCGTCGCTGAACTGGATCCGGACTACCGGCACGTGCTGGTCAGCGGCCCGAACCACGACTACCTGTGGATCCTCGCCCGCACCACGCAGCTGGAGACGGCGGTGCGCGACCGGTTGGTCGCCCGGGCGAAGGCGCTCGGCTTTGCCACCGACGAACTCATCTGGGTCGAGCACTGACCCGGCTGTTGCCCCGACAAGTCACCATGTTCGCCCCGGCCACCCTCGCCCTGTTCACCTCGGCCTCGCTGCTGCTCGCGGTGGCGCCGGGGCCGGACAACATCTTCGTGCTCACCCAGTCCATGGTGCGCGGCTGGCGGGTGGGGCTGATCGTCACCCTGGGGCTGTGCACCGGTTTGATCGTGCACACCACGGCCGTGGCCCTGGGCGTGGCCGCCCTGTTCCAGACCTCGGCCCTGGCCTTCAACCTGCTCAAGTTCGCGGGCGCGGCCTACCTGGCCTACCTCGCCTGGGGCGCCTTCCGCGCCGGCGCCGCCTCCCTGGACAACGCCGGCGGCGAACCCCTCGGCCCGGGCCGCGCCTACCTGCGCGGCATCGTCATGAACGTCACCAACCCCAAGGTGTCGATCTTCTTCCTCGCCTTCCTGCCGCAGTTCACCGACCCGGCCCGCGGCCCCCTGCCCGTGCAGATCGGCGTACTCGGCCTGATCTTTATCGCGGCCACGGTCCTTGTGTTCGGCAGCTTCAGCCTGCTCGCCGGGGTGATCGGCAACTGGTTCCGGCGCTCGCCCCGGGCCCAGCGGCTGCTCAACCGGGCGGCCGGGCTCATCTTCCTCGCCCTGGCCCTCAAACTGGCCCTGGCCGTGCGCTGAGCCGGCCGCGAAAACGCGCCCTGCCCTGCCCTACCGCCGTTTTTCCCTCCGATACAGCCCGGCCCGCCGGATGGCCAGTTCCTCGTCCGCCAGGTAGTCGTCGTAGCCGATCATCCGGTCGATCACGCCGTTGTGGCCGATCTCGATGATGCGGTTGGCCACCGTGGCCACGCACTGGTGGTCGTGCGAGGCGAACAGCAGCACCTCGGGAAAGGCGATGAGGCCGTTGTTGAGCGAGGTGATGGATTCCAGGTCCAGGTGGTTGGTGGGCTCGTCGAGCACGAGCACGTTGGCGCCGGAAAGCATCATCCGCGCCAGCAGGCAGCGCACCCGCTCGCCGCCGGAAAGCACCCGGGTCCGCTTGAGCACCTCGTCGCCGGAGAAGAGCATGCGGCCGAGAAAGCCGCGGGAAAAGCTCTCGCCCTCGGCGGGCGGGATGAACTGGCCGAACCACTCAAGGAGCGTCTGGTCGGTGTCGAAAAACCCGCTGTGCTCCTTGGGAAAATAGCTGGTGGTGATGGTCTGGCCCCAGCGGAAGGTGCCGCTGTCCGGCTCCAACTCGCCCATGAGGATGCGGAACAGGGTGGTCTTGGCCAACCCCCAGGTGCCGGCAAAGGCGATCTTTTCGCCCTTGTTCACGGAGAAGCTCAGGTCCTTGAGCACATCGACCCCGTCCACCTGCTTGCACAGCCCGTCCACCTCGAGGATGACGTTGCCGCAGGGCCGCTCCGGCTTGAAGGCCACCCAGGGGTACTTGCGCGACGACACCGGCATGTCCTCGACCGTGATCTTGTCGAGCAGCTTCTTGCGCGCCGTGGCCTGCTTGGCCTTGGAGGCGTTGGAGGAGAAACGCTGGATAAACTCCTTCAGTTCCGCGACTTTTGCCGCAGCCTTCTTGTTCTCCTGCTGCCGCTGGGTGAGCGCCAGCTGGCTCGCCTGGTACCAGAAATCGTAGTTGCCCACGTAGACGCGGATCTGGCCGTAGTCGATGTCGGCCACGTGGGTGCACACCTGGTTGAGGAAGTGCCGGTCATGGCTGACGATGATCACCGTGTTCGGGAAGCGGATGAGGAACTCCTCCAGCCAGGCGATGGACTGCACGTCCAGGTTGTTGGTGGGCTCGTCGAGCAGGAGGATGTCCGGGTTGCCGAACAGGGCCTGGGCGAGCAGTACCCGCACCTTGTCGCCGCCGTCCAGCTCCTTCATGCGCAGGCCGATCATGTCCTCGTCGATACCCAGGCCGCTGAGCAGCACCCCGGCCTCGGCCTCGGCCTCGTAGCCGTTCAGCTCGCCGAACTCGATCTCCAGGTCGCCGCAGCGGATGCCGTCCGCCTCGGACAGCTCGGCCTGGGCGTAGAGCAGCTCGCGTTCGCGGCGCAGGTCGTAGAGTCGCTTGTGGCCGCGGATGACCGTATCGAGCACGGTCTCCTCGTCGTAGACGAACTGGTCCTGCTGGAGCACGGCGATGCGCTCCCGCGGGCCCACGGACACCTCGCCCTTGTCCGGCTCCTTCTGGCCGGCGAGGATGCGGAGGAAGGTCGACTTGCCGGCGCCGTTGGCGCCGATCAGACCGTAGCAGTTGCCGTGGGTGAACTTGATGTTCACGTCCTTGAAGATGACGCGCTTGCCGTAGGACAGGGCGATGTTGGTGGCCTGGAGCATGGGATCGTTTCCTCTTCAAAAAAAGAACGGCCGCGACCAACGGGTCGCGGCCGGTGCGGCTGGCAGCCGGGGGACTGGCGAATCTACCCGGAACGGGGCAAAAATAGAAGCAAAAACGACCGGCCGGGGTGGGCTCGCGCCTGTTCCACAGGCCCGGCCAGGGCCGCGGGGGACGGCCGCGGCGAGGCAGACGGGTGGTCCGCGGGCGAGGAAACGGTTGCTTTTTCTGGCCTGCCGAGATAAGGAATCATTCGCCAACCCTCTGAGAAAACACTTCAATTTTCAGGAGATCGCCCATGAAAAAAACCTTTGCCGTCGCCTCCCTGGTCCTTGCCCTGGCCACCGGTTCCGCCCTGGCCGAAGACACCCTGCTCAAGGATGCCCAGGCCACCTTCCAGCCCATCCCGGACCAGGCCCCGGTGATCAAGGGCAACGAGGCCACCCCGGACAAGATCGAACTGGGCAAGATGCTCTACTTCGAGCCGCGATTGTCGAAAAGCGCCCTGATCAGCTGCAACACCTGCCACAACGTCGGCATGGGCGGCGCCGATTTCCAGCAGACCTCCACCGGCCATGGCTGGAAGCAGGGGCCGCGCAACTCGCCCACGGTGTTCAACTCGGTGTTCAACGTGGCCCAGTTCTGGGACGGCCGCGCCAAGGACCTGGCCGAGCAGGCCAAGGGCCCGATCCAGGCCGGCGTGGAGATGAACAGCACCCCGGAGAACGTGGTGAAAACCCTGAACAGCATGCCCGAGTACGTGGCCCTGTTCAAGAAGGCCTTCCCGACCGACAAGGATCCGGTCAGCTTCGACAACATGGCCCGGGCCATCGAGGTGTTCGAGGCCACCCTGATCACCCCGGGCGCGCGCTTCGACACCTTCCTCAAGGGTGAGGCCACGGCCCTGAACGACGTGGAAAAAGAGGGCCTGAAGCTGTTCATGGCCAACGAGTGCGCCTCCTGCCACGGCGGCGTCAACATGGGCGGCGACGACTACTACCCGCTGGGCGTGGTCAGCAAGCCCCGCGAGGAGATCATCGCCGGCGACAAGGGCCGCTTCGCCATCACCGCGGCCAAGGACGACGAGTTCGCCTTCAAGTCGCCCAGCCTGCGCAACATCGAGTTGACCCCGCCCTACTTCCACTCGGGCGTGGTCTGGAGCCTGGAGGAGTCCATCGAGGTGATGAACGACTCCCAGGTCGGTGCGGACCTGGCCGAGGGCGACATCGCCAAGATCGCCGCCTTCCTTCGCACCACCACCGGTAAGCAGCCCCAGGTGGTGCACCCGATCCTGCCCGCGCCCACCGCCACCACCCCGCTGCCCTCGCTCAAGTAGTGGCGTCCCCGCCGGTTCGCCGTGCCGCCGCCCGTCCGGATTGCCGGGCGGGCGTTTTTTTTTCGGCAGTCCGGCCCAACCCGCCGGCGTTGACCTTTGCCCGATTTTTCCGTACAGTCCTGCCCATCCGCCCCGCTCCCGGACACCCGGACCCGCCCGCAAGGAGACCGCCCATGCTCACCCTGACCGACACCGACATCACCACCCTGCAGGTCGATGCCATCGTCAACGCGGCCAACGAGCGTCTGCTCGGCGGCGGCGGCGTGGACGGCGCCATCCACCGGGCCGCCGGCCCGGAACTGCTCGCGGCCTGCCGGGCCATCGGCGGCTGCCCCACCGGCGAGGCGGTCATCACCCCGGGCTTCCGCCTGCCGGCCACATACGTCATCCACACCGTGGGCCCGGTCTGGCGGGGCGGCGGCCGCAACGAGGCCGCCCTGCTGGCGAACTGCTACCGGAACTCGCTGGCCCTCGCCCGGGCCAACACCATCGAGACCATCGCCTTCCCGGCGATCAGCTGCGGGGTGTACGGCTACCCCCTGGACGAGGCGGCGCGGATCGCGGTGCAAACCATCCGCGCCTTTGTCCGCGAACACGCCACCCCCCGCGAGGTGCTGCTGGTCTGCTTCACCCCCGAGGTCCGCGCCGCCTACACCCGGGCGCTGCAGACCGCGGACTGACCTGCGGCCGCACCCCACCCCTCCCATTCCTTCAGGCAAGGAGCCCCATGCGCATAGGCATCGATATCGGCGGCACCCACACGGACGCGGTGCTCATCGACGGTACCCGGCTGGTGGCCGCGGCCAAGGCCCCCACCCTCCCCGACAACCTGCTCGCCTCGATCACCGGGGTGCTGGAGGCGATCCTCGCCGGCCAGGACCCGCGGCGGGTGCGCACCCTCAACCTGAGCACCACCCTGTCGACCAACGCCATCGTCACCGGCGCCATCGAACCGGTGGGCGTGCTCGTGGTCGGCGGACCCGGCATCTCCCCGGAGACCTACCGCATCGGCGACCATTATCACCTTCTCCCGGGCAGCCTGGACCACCTGGGCAACGAGACCCTGGCGCTGGACAGCGAAGAACTCGACCGGGCCGTCGACGCCTGCACCGCGGCCGGGGTACGCTCCTTCGCGGTGGCCGGCAAGTTCTCACCGCGCAACCCGGCGCACGAAAACACCATAACCGAGCGGCTCAAAGACCGGGCCGAGTTCGTATCCACCGGGCATCTCGTCTCGGGCCAGCTCAACTTCGGCCGCCGCATCCACACCGCCTACTACAACTCGGCCGTGTGGCGCACCTTCCGCGCCTTCTCGGCGGCGCTCGGCCGCAGCCTCAAGGGGTTCGACCTGGAGGCCGAGGTGAACATCCTCAAGGCCGATGGCGGCACCATGCCGCTCGCCCGCGCCCTGGACACGCCGGTGCAGTCGATCTTCTCCGGCCCGGCCGCCTCGGTGATGGGCATCCTGGCCACGGTGCCGGCGGACACGGACGCGCTCATGCTCGACATCGGCGGCACCACCACGGACATCGCCCTGTTCGCGGACGGCCAGCCCCTGCTCGAACGCGAGGGTATCAGCATCGAGGAGCGACCCACCCTGGTGCGGGCGGTGCACGTGGAATCCATCGGCATCGGCGGCGACTCGCAGATCACCGTGGACAACGGCACGGTGCGCACCGGCCCGCAGCGGCTCGGTCCCTGCCTGGCCGCGGGCGGCAGCACGGTCGCGCTCATGGACGCCTGCAACCTGCTCGGTCTGGCCGAGTTCGGCGACACCGACAGGTCCCGCGCCGGCATCGACACCCTGGCCGCGGCCCACGGCCTGGACAGCCGCGAACTGGCCCAGGCCGCGGTGGACGCCGCGGTGGCGGCCATCGCCGACCGCATCGAGGCCATGGTCGCCCGGGTGAACGCCAAGCCGGTGTACACCATCCACGAAATCCTCCACGACCGGCTGATCGCACCCCAGCAGGTGCTGGTCATCGGCGGCCCGGCCGCGGTCTTCCGGGACCCGCTGGCCAGGCGCCTCGGCCTGCCGGCGGTGGTGCCGCCCCTGGCCGGGGTGGCCAACGCGGTGGGCGCGGCGCTCACCCGCACCACCAGCCATCTGACCCTGACCGCGGACACCTCGCGCAACCGGGTGAGCGTGCCCATGCTCGGCGTGTACCGCACGGTCAAGCGCGGCTACACCCTCGATACGGCCATCGACGAGGCCCGCACCCTGCTCGCCGAAGACCTGGAGCGGTCCGGCGCGGCCGTGCCGGCGGACCAGATCCAGATCACCCAGGCGGACGCCTTCAACATGGTCGAGGGCGGCTACACCCTGGGCGCCAACATCCGCGTGGTCGCCCAGGTGCAGCCCGCGGTCATCGCCCGGCTGGACGCGGACACGAGCACGGCCCGCCTGGCCGGCCCGGTCTGAAACGACCTCCCGCCCACCCACAGCCCACAGGTATTGCCATGCTGAAAGCTGCCTCGACGCTCGGCGTCATCTTTTTTCCGGCCTTTGACTGGGCCATCTCGCGCACCCACCCGGAACGGGAGGAGCGGCTGCTCTACACCCAGGACCAGTTCCGCGAGGAGGGGCTGTTCGACATCGACGGCATCAGCGAGCACCGGCCGCTGTTCGCCACGGACACGGACATCCTCCGCGCCCACTTCTGCTTCCCCTCGGTGGACGCCATCTGCACCGAGTCGCACCGGGTCTCGGCCGGCGGCGCCATCCAGGCGGCCCGGCTGGTGATGGAGAACGAAACCAGGCGCGCCTTCGCCCTGGTCCGCCCGCCCGGCCACCACGCCATGAAGGTGGTGCACGGCAACCGCGGCTTCTGCAACATCAACATCGAGGCGGTGATGATCGAGTGGATCCGCGAGCATTACGGCCGCAAGCGCATCGCCATCGTCGACACCGACTGCCACCACGGCGACGGCACCCAGGACATCTACTGGCACGACCCGGACGTGCTCTTCATCTCGCTCCACCAGGACGGCCGCACCCTCTACCCGGGCTCGGGTTTCCCCAACGAAAACGGCGGGCCGCGGGCGCTGGGCCGCACGGTGAACATCCCCCTGCCGCCGCGCACCTCGGACGCGGGCTACCTGCACGCCATCGAGCAGGTGGTGCTGCCCATCCTCGCCGATTTCCAGCCCGACCTGGTGATCAACTCGGCCGGCCAGGACAACCACTACTCGGACCCGATCACCAACATGCAGTTCTCGGCCCAGGGCTACGCCCGGCTCAACGAACTGCTCAAGCCGGACATCGCCGTGCTCGAGGGCGGCTACTCGATCAAGGGCGCCCTGCCCTACGTCAACCTGGGCATCTGCCTGGCCATGGCCGGCTGCGACTACTCGGCGGTGCGCGAGCCGGACTACAACCAGGCGGCCCTGGCCGAGAACGCCGAGACCATGGACTACATCCGCGCCCTGTCCGAGGAGATCCTGGAGGGGTACTTCAACCCGGAGCCGGGCGATTTCGAGAAAAAGGGCGACTGGTTCATCCGCGAGCGCAAGATCTACTACGACACGGACGGCATCCTCGAACAGCAGCGCGAGCGGCTGAAAGACTGCGACCAGTGCCGCGGCCTGCGGCTCATCAACACGAGTTCCAGCCGCATCCTCCCCTGCCTGGGCGTGGAGCTGCCCATCGACTGCTGCCCGGCCTGCGAGCGCGAGGGCTACGAGGCTTTCCACAACACCCACGACGACTACCTGGTGGCGCAGCTGCTCGACCAGAAGAACAAGCGCTTCGAGTACCGGCCGCAGAAGTAGCGGCCGCCGCCATCCCCGCCCGGACCGCTGCGGTCGGCACCACACGGAGGCCCCCATGAACCACATGCAGGAGCGGCTCGGTTCCTGGCAGGTCGGCGACGACCGGGACAGCGGCCGCGCCTCGTTTCGGGTGTTCTTCCCGGACGAGGAACGCGGCCTGGCCCACAACATCGATACCATCCGCGTGTGCGGCGACTTCCAGCACTACCTGGGCGGCGGGGACTGGGATCCGGCGAGTGCGCCGCAACTGGTGCGCGAGCCCCACCCCGAGGGCGAAACCTGGTCCTGTACCACTGACCAGTCCCTGCCCGCCGGTTTCTACGAGTACAAGTACCTGGTCAGCTTCCGCGACCCGGCCGAACCGGTCCGCTGGGTGAGCGACCCGTTCGCCCGCTACGGCGGCAGCCGCAACCTGAACGCGGCCCTGGTCATCGGCGGCAGCCGGCCGGCGGACAACCTGGTGCGGCCGCTTGCCGGCGGCCGCCGGCCGCTCCGCGACCTGGTCGTCTACGAACTGATGATCGACGACTGCACCGCCGGCGAGCGCGGTGTGCGGGCGCCGCTCGACGCGGTCCGCGACCGGCTCGATTATCTCGTGGACCTGGGCGTGTCCGCCATCCTGTTCCTGCCCTGGACCGCCTGGACCGACGAGCGGTTCTCCTGGGGCTACACGCCCGCGCTCTACTACTCGGTGAGCTACCGCTACGCCAACGACCTCAACCGGCCCACGGAAAAGCTCTCCTGGCTCAAGCACCTGGTCAGCGAATGCCACGACCGCGGCCTGCACGTCATCATGGACGGGGTGTTCAACCACGTGGCCACGGCCTTTCCCTACAAGGGATTCTACCAGAACTGGGACGCGGACTGTCCGTTCACCGGCCGGTTCGCCGGCGAGTTCCCCGGCCTGCAGGACCTGGACTTCAACAACCGCTGCACCCAGGAGCTGATCCTCGACGTCTGCCGCTACTGGATCCGGGTGTTCGGCATCGACGGCATCCGCTTCGACAACACGGTCAACTTCTACGTCCACGGCGACAACCGCGGCCTGCCGCGGCTCATTGCCGACCTGGCCGACGAGTTGGAGGCGGTCGGCGAGGCCAACTTCTCGTTCACCCTGGAGCACCTGCAGCTGGACGCGGCCCAGGTGGTCAGGGACACCCGGGCCACCAGCTACTGGGACAACGGGCTGTACGGTCACTGCTTCGACGGCCTGTGGCACGACCGCATCCGGCCCGGTCTGCTCAACGCGCTCAACACCAACCGCTGGCTGCAGGGCACGGGCAAGGCGCCGACCCTGTACCTGGGCAACCACGACCACGCCCAGGTCGCCTGGCAGGCCGGGGCGCGGGACAACGCGGGCGCGGCCCGCTGGTATTGCACCCAGCCCTGGGCCGTGGCCCTGTTGACCGCTCCGGGCGCGGTGCTCCTCCAGAACGGCCAGGAGTTCGCCGAGGACCAGTGGCTGCCCGAGGACGACCAGGGCAGCGGCCGGCGGGTGCAGTCGCGGCCGCTCCACTGGGACTACCGCTTCGACCGCTACGGCCGGCCGCTGCTCGCCCTCTACCGGCGGCTCATCCACCTGCGCCGGGACCACCCGGTGCTGCGCGGCGACGGTTTCGCCCCGCACTGGTGGGAGGAGTGGCAGCGCGAGTTCAATGCGGACGGCCTGGGCATTGACTGCGGCCGCCAGCTGCTCGTCTATCGCCGCTACCTGGACGACGACACGGGCCACCGCACCTGGGCCCTGATCGCCCTCAATTTCTCGGCCGAAACTCATTGGCTGGAGCTGCAGTTCCCGGAGGACGGCGCCTGGACCAACCTGCTCGCTGAGCCGGAGTGGACCGTCGAGGTCACGGACCGGCAATACCGGCTGGAGATTCCCTCCCACTGGGGGGTGATCCTCCACAAGGCCTGAACGCGGCTCCCATGCGTCCCGTGCTGACCATCCTGGTGGCGGGTCTCGCCTTTCTGGCCGGGCTGAGCGCGCAACCGCGCGGTTTGTTCCTCGGCCTGCTCGCCGGCCTGGTCGCCTACCTGGCCCTGAGTGTGCAGGAGTTGCGCCGCCGGGTGGCCCGGCTGGAGGCGGAACGGACCGAATCGGCCCGGACGGACGCGGCCACGACCGCCGCGCCGGCTTCGCCACCGCCGGTCCCGCCAACAGCGCCGGCACCCATGTCCTTGCCCCCGGCCGCGACCGAACCCGGCACCGGGCCGCCAACAGAATCCCCGCCGCCGCGCCGGCGGCTCGCCGACCTGTTCGCACCCGTCGTCGGCTTCCTCACCCGCGGCAACCCGGTGCTCAAGGCCGGCCTGGTGGTCCTGTTCTTCGGGGTGGCCTTCCTGCTCAAGTACGCGGCCCAGCGCGAGCTGATCCCTCTCGAACTGCGCTTGGCGGCCGTGGCCGCGGGGGGCCTGGCGCTGCTTTGCACCGGCTGGCTGCTGCGGCGGCGGCATGCTCTCTACGGCCTGGGACTGCAGGGCGGCGGCATCGGCATCCTCTACTTGGTGGTGTTCGCCGCGGCCCGGCTTTACCAGCTCCTGCCCATGCCCCTGGCGTTCGCGCTGCTCGCCACCCTGGTGGGGTTGTCCTGCCTGCTCGCCGTGCTCCAGGAGGCCCGCACCCTGGCCACGGCCGGCACCATCGGCGGCTTTCTCGCGCCGGTGCTGCTCTCCACCGGCGCGGGCAGCCACGTGCAGCTGTTCACCTACTACGCGCTGCTCAACGCGGGCATCCTGGCCATCGCCTGGTTCAAGGCCTGGCGCGAACTCAACCTGGTCGGCTTTGTCTGCACCTTCGGCATCGCCACCCTGTGGGGCGTACTCGGCTACCGGCCCGAACTGTTCGCCTCCACCGAACCCTTCCTGCTCTTCTTTTTCCTTCTGTACGTGGCCGTGTCCGTGCTTTTCGCCCTGCGCCAGCCGCTCGTCCTGCGCGGCCTGGTCGACGGGCCGCTCGTGTTCGGCCTGCCCCTGGTCTTCGCCGGCCTGCAGACCGCGCTGGTGCAGGAGTTCCGTTACGGCCTGGCCTACAGCGCCCTGGGGCTGGGCCTGTTCTACACCCTGCTCGCCCGGGCGATCTGGCACCGGGCGGCCGGGAGCCTGCGGCTGCTGGGCGAATGCTTTCTCGCCTTAGGCCTGGTTTTTGCCAGCCTGGCCATCCCGCTCGGCCTGGACCCGGCCTGGACCACGGCCGCCTGGGCGCTCGAGGGCGCGGCCCTGGTCTGGTTGGGCGCGCGCCAGGGGCGGCGCGGCCTGGTCCGCTTCGGCTTGGTGCTGCAGGCCGGCGCGGGACTGGCCTTCCTTGCCCAGTCCACCCTGCCGCCGGGCTCGCTGACCCTGGCCAACCGGGTCTTTCTCGGCAGCGTCCTGGTGGCCGGGGCCGGGCTGTGTTCCGCCCGGTGGCTGGAGCAGGACCCGGACCCGGCCCTGGCCAGCAGGCCGCGGGTGATCGACCTGGTGCTCGCCTGGGCGCTCGGCTGGTGGTATGTGGGCGGCTATCGCGACCTGGACTGGCACTTCCACTGGCGGGCCCTGTTCCCGGCCTTCCTCCTCTTCGCCTGCCTGACCGCGGCCGTTCTCGGCCCGCTCGCCCGCCGGCTGGCCTGGCCGCGGCTCGCCGGTTCGCTGCTCGTCCTGCTGCCGCTCGCCTGGCTGGCCCTGGCCGGCCAGGCCCTGCCCAGCGGCGGCGTGCTGCTGGTCGGCTGGGGCTGGCTCGCCTGGCCGCTGCTGTTCCTGCTCCACCTGGTCCTGCTCAGGCGCTGCGAGCCGCTTCTGCCCGCGCGCCTGACCCCGGCCTGGCACGCGGCCGGGCTGTGGCTGCTGCTCGTGGTGCTGGCCCTGGAGACCTCGGCCCGGGTGGCCCGCCTGCCTGCACTGGCCCCGGCCTGGTCAGCGGCCTGCCAGGGGGTCGTGCCCGCGGCCCTGCTCCTTGTCCTCCACCGCTTCGGCCGGCGCCTGGCCTGGCCCATCGACCGCTATCCCGCGGCCTACCTCGGCGCGGGCACGGACCCGGCGCTCGTGGTCCTGCTCCTGTGGACCGCGGCCTCGTTCACCCTGAACGGCGACCCGGCGCCGCTCGGCTACCTGCCGCTCTTCAACCCGCTGGAACTGGCCGAGATGGCCGTGCTCCTGACGGTCGGCTTCTCCCTCCCGCGTCTCGCCCCGGGGACGGGCCGACAGGGGCGGCTGGCGCTCACCACGCTCTTTGTCTTTGCCTTCCTGAACGTAATGGTCGGCCGCACGGTCCATTTCTTCTTCGCCACCGCCTACACGCCCGCCGCCCTGTTCGCCTCGCCGGTGCTGCAGGCGGCCGTGGCCGCGCTCTGGGGCGTGCTCGCCCTGGGCCTGACCGTGCGCGGGGCGCGCACGAGCGACCGGCGCGCCTGGCTGGCCGGAGCCGGCCTGCTCGGTCTGACCGTGGCCAAGCTCTTTCTCATCGACCTGGCCTCGGCCGGCACGGTGGGCCGCATCGTCAGCTTCCTGGTGGTCGGCCTGCTCATGCTGGTCATCGGCTTTTTCGCCCCCCTGCCCCCGAAAACCCGGGAGTCCCGCTGATGCGCCCATCCGCCCTGCTGCTCGTCCTGCTGCTCGCCCTGGCCCGGCCCGCCTGCGCGGCCGCGCCCGTGCCCGGGGATTTCGCCTCGGGCCTGGACCTGCCCGGGGCCGCGGACGGGGGCGCCTACAGCGTGGCGCTGCCGCTGGCTGTCTACGAGCAGCTCACCCGCGACGACCTGGCCGACCTGCGCGTGTTCAACGGGGCCGGCGAGGTGGTGGCGCACGCCCTGCGCCGGCCTGACCCGGCGGACGATCGCCGGGAGACGCGCCGCGACCTGCCCTTTTTCCCGCTGACAACCATTGACCGGCCGGCCCGGGACGACCTCTCCCTGCGCGTCCGTCGCGACCGGGACGGCACGGTGCTCACCGTGGACGCCGGCCGCGCCGCCGCGACCGCCCCCACTGCCTACCTGGTGGACGCGAGCCGCCTGGACACCGGCCTGGACGCGCTCGAACTGCGCTGGCAAGGCAGCAGCCAGGCCCTGTGCACGGTGCAGGTCAGCCAGAGCGACGACCTCGCCCGCTGGACCGCGGCCGCACCGCCCGCGGTGCTCGCCGACCTCGAGGCCGACGGCCAGACCGTCAGCCGCCGCCGCATCCCCCTGCACGGCCGCGTGCCCGCCTATCTCCGCCTGGACGCGCCCGACTGCGCGGACCGCTTCGCCCTGCGCCAAGTCACGGCTGTCTCCGGCGCGCCGACCCTGCCCGCGAACCGGCTCGTGCTCACGCCCGCGGGGGTGGACAGCCGCGGCCCGGAACGCCAGGTCGATTTCAGCCTGCCGGCGCGGGTCACGGTGCGCTCGCTGCAGTTGCTGCTCCCGGCCGCCGCCGGTGCGGTGCAGGCCACGGTGCTGTCGCGGCCCACGGAGAGCGAACCCTGGCGGACCGCGCACACCGGCCTGTTCTACGACCTGAGCCTGCAGGGCCGGCGGCTGCTGAACGACCCGGTGGTCTGCGCGCCGACCACGGACCGATACTGGCAGGTTCGGCTGCACGCGGACCGCGGCGGTGCGGCCGCTGCCGGCCGGCTCGGGCTCGAGGTCGGCTGGCAGCCCGACCAGGTGATCTTTGTCGGCCGCGGTCCCGGACCCTATACCCTGGCCTTTGCCAGCCGGCGGCTGGACCCGCGCAGCAGCCACGGGGACGGCCTGCTGCTCGGCGCGCTCGACGCCACCCGCTCGACCGCCCTCATCCGGCCCATCGAACCCGGACCGATCCGGGTGCTGGGCGGCGAGGCGGCCCTGCGGCCGGTGCTGGTCGCCTCGTGGACCACCCTGGTGCTCTGGGCGGTGCTCATCGCAGGCGTTGCCCTGCTCGGCCTGATGGCGCGCAGCCTGCTGAAGGAGACCCGAAAGCCGCCGTCCCCCTGATCCCCCACAACCGATCACATCCGCCTCAACCCAAGGAGGGACCATGGCCGACCCGCGCTACGCCAGCCACCGCTTCCTGCTCAAGGACACCATCCGCCAGCAGATCGACTTCTCGCAGACCGGGCAGAGCCGCGGCCTGCCGCCGCCGCCCCGGCAGCAGCCCTGCGCCCCTGACCTGCCGCGCATCCCCCTGCCCGACGGGCGGGCGGCGCTCGGCCGGCTGGCCAACATCCCGCTGGGCGAGGCCATCCTCCGGCGCGAAAGCGTGCGCCGTTACGCCCACACGCCGCTCACCCTTGCGGAACTGTCCCTGCTTCTCTTCGCCACGCAAGGCGTGCGCCAGGTGCTCAGCCCGGCCGTGGCCCTGCGCACCGTGCCCTCGGCCGGGGCCCGCCACGCCTTCGAGACCTACCTGGCCGTGAGCCGGGTTGACGGCCTGGAACCCGGGCTGTACCGCTACCTGCCGTTCGACAGCCAGCTGGCGCAGCTCCGGGTCGAGCCGCGGATCCACCTGCTCGCCCGTCACGCCGGCCTCAACCAGCCCTGCCTGGGCTCGGCCGCGGTGAGTTTCCTGTGGACCGCAGTGGCCCCGCGCATGGAATGGCGCTACGACCTGGCCGCGCACAAGGTGATCGCCGTGGACGCGGGCCACGTGGGCCAGAACCTCTACCTGGCCTGCGAGGCCATTGACTGCGGCGCCTGCGTGATCGCCGCCTATGACCAGGAGGCCTGTGACCGGCTGCTCGGCGTGGACGGCGAGGACGAGTTCACCGTGTACCTGGCCGCGGTGGGCAAACGCTGAACTCCGCGCGAAATCCAAAAAAAAAGGCCCCCGAACGGGGGCCTCTGTTTTTTCGGGGCTGTGGCGGACCGGCTCAGGCGCTGCCCATCTCCGGCGGCGCGCCCTCGGCCCGCACCGCCTCGAGCTGGCGGACGTGTTCGCGCTCCTGGTCGATGATGCGCCGCATCTGCTCCACGGCCCGCGGGTCGTCGAGGAAGGAGGCGAGGAACTCGTAGAAGTCGATGGTGTCCTGCTCGAACTCGATGGACTGGGCGATCAGCTCCTCCAGGTCGTCGGCCTCGGCCAGCTGCCGCCCCTTGAGCGAAAAGGTCTGGCTGCGGACGATGTCCTGCAGCAGTTCCCTCCCCATGGCCTCCAGTTCCGCCTGCTCCGGGGTGAGCGGCGCGTCGGCCCGGATGGCGGCAAACTCTTCGGCATGGCCGCGCTCCTCGTCGGCCATCCAGGTAAAGAGCCGTTTGCGCTCCGGATCGACGCTGCGCTCGGCCGCGCGGCGGTAGGTCTGCTCGCCGTTTTCCTCGATCTGCACGGCAATGTTGCGGATATCGCTCAGGGTGAACATCAGCCGTTTCCTCCCTGGCCCTGGTCCGGGCCGTTCACTGTGACCTGGTCGGTGGTGGTCAGCTGCGCGCCGGCCGCGACCATCTCCTCGATGGCCCGATCCGCATCGCCTGGCTGCACGTTCACCCCGGCCACCGCGTCGGTGAGCAGGCTCACCCGCAGGCCGCGGGCGAGCGCCGCCAGCACGGTGGCGCGCACGCAGTAGTCGGTGGCCAGGCCGCCGACCAGCAGGTGATCGACCCCGGCCGCGCGAAGCAGCTCGACCAGGTCGCGGCCGGCCTCGTCCCGCGCCTCGAAGGCGGAATAGCCGTCCGCCTGCGGGTCCACGCCCTTGGAAAGAATGACGGCCTCCGGCGGCAGCACCAGGTCCGGGTGCAACTCGGCGCCGGGGGTGTCGCGCACGCAGTGCACCGGCCAGGGACCGCCCGCATCCTGAAAATGGGCCGTGTCCGGCGGATGCCAGTCGCGGCTGGCGAACACCGGCAGGCCGGCGGTCGCGCATCGTGCCGCCAGCCGGGCGAGCGGCGCGGCCACCCGGTCGCCCCCGGCCACGGCCAGGGTGCCGCCCGGACAGAAATCGTTCTGCACATCTACAATCACCAATGCCTTCATAACCGCCTCCTGCCGATATGGGCCGCGTTCATCATCTCGCCGCGCAGGTCCTTGAGCCGCTCCGAGATGGATACCTTGTAGCGATGCGGGTTGACGAACCGCCGCGTGCCCGCGGGCAGCAGTTCCAGCTGCTCCCGGCAGCGCGCGGCCATGTCGGTGAGCGACTCGGCCGGGCGGGTGCGCCGACCGTCCGCCATGACCTTCGTGCGCAGGTCGACGGGTTCGGTCCCCTCGCGCAGATCGGTGTGGCGCAGCGGGTTGGTGGGATCAAAGACCGTGTCGCCGGGGGCCGGGGTGTTCTCCCCGGCCAGGCAGACCACGTCCTGGATGAAATGACCGTCCGCATCCTGCACGCGCAGTACCCGCTTCTCCCCGGGCAGGGTCGCCTTGGCGATGTCGCTGGTCACCTTCATCTTCGGCTCGTGGTCGATGGCCACCAGCTTGTACACCCCGCCGAGCGCCACCCCGCCGGCGCCGGAGGCGGTGACCAGCCGGGTGCCCACGCCGTAGATGTCCACCCGGCCGCCCTCGTCGCGGATCGAGTCGATCACCTGCTCGTCGAGTTCGTTGGAGGCGAGGATGCGCACCTCCGGGAAGCCGGCCTCGTCGAGCATGCGCCGGGCCTCGCGCGACAGGTAGGCGAGATCGCCTGAATCGAGGCGGATGCCGCGCAGCTCGTGGCCGCGCTGGCGCAGCCGCAGGGCCACGATGATGGCGTTGGGCACGCCGCTCTTCAGGGTGTCGTAGGTGTCGACGAGCAGCACGGTGGAATCCGGGAAGGCGTCGGCATAGGCCTGGAAGGCGGTCAGCTCGTCCGGGAAGGCCTGCACCCAGCTGTGCGCGTGGGTGCCGCGCACCGGCAGGTCGAAACGCATGCCGGCGAGCACGTTGCTCGTGCCCGTGGCCCCGCCCACGCAGGCGGCGCGGGCCGCGCTCAGGCCGCCGTCCGGACCCTGGGCGCGGCGCAGACCGAACTCGATCACCTCGGCGCCGGCGGCCGCGTGGCAGACGCGCGCCGCCTTGGTGGCCACGAGCGTCTGGAAGTTGATGATGTTGAGCAGGAGCGTCTCCACCAGCTGGGTCTCGGCGAGCGTGCCGGAGACGGTGCACAGCGGCTCGTTGGCGAACACCACCGTGCCCTCGGGCGGCGCCACCACGGTGCCGCGGAAGCGGAAGTCGCGCAGGAAGGCGATGAAGTCCCGGTCGAACAGGCCGAGCCCGGCCAGGTAGGCGAGTTCGTCCTCGGTGAACCGCAGCCCGGCAAGGGCGTCCAGGGCCGGCTCCAGGCCGGCGAACACCGCGTAGCCGCCCTCGAAGGGGTTGGTGCGAAAGTACAGGTCGAACACGGCCGGCTTGTCATGCATCTGTTCCTTGAGATAGCCGGCGAGCATGGTCAGTTCGTAAAGATCGGTGATCAGGGGGGAATACCGCATGGCAGCCTCCGGACGGGCCAGGGTGAACACGGGCGCTACCGGGCGCCGAATTCGGCCATTCTACGCCCGCGCCCCGGCGAGGACAACGAGATTGTGGCCACCGCGGCCACAATGACACCCCGTGGTCCGTTCCGGCCGACCGGCCGATCCTTGACAATTTCGTCATCAGCGGATAAAGGGGGAGATCCCGCGCCGGCCCCGCAAGGCAGGTTCGGAACAACCATCCGGTGGAAAGTGTTGCGATTTTTCGCCGGCATGGCCCTCTTGTTGAGAACGCTTCCCTTCAGCGACGGCCTCCGCCCCCCGCCTCCCCCGCGCCGGACGGTCTCCTCGCCTTTCCCGGCGCAGCGCCGGATTCCCGCAGCCGATGGAGCCCTGCATGATGCCTGCCCAACCGAACCTTGACGAGATCCTCGCCGGCTACGGCCGGGAGAGGGACAACCTCATCCCCCTGCTGCAGGAGGTCCAGGACCGCTTTCAGTACCTCGCCCCGGAGGCGGTGCAGCGGGTGGCCGAACACCTCGAACTGTCGGAGAACGACGTGTACGGCGTGGCCACCTTCTACGCCCAGTTCCGCTTCGTGCCGCCCGGCCTGCACCATGTCAAGGTCTGCCAGGGCACGGCCTGCCACGTGCGCGGCAGCGGCATGATCGTGGACGCCATCAGCCGCACCATCGGCATCGAGCCGGGCCAGACCAGCGCGGACGGCAAGTTCAGCCTGGAGCGGGTCGCCTGCTTCGGCAGCTGCGCGCTGGCGCCGGTGGTGGTGCTGGACGACAAGGTCTTCGGCCGCATGACTGCCGCCAAAACTAAAAAGCTCATCGAGGACAAGGAATGAGTTTCGCAACCCTGCAGGACCAGGCACGATTGGAGTGGACCGAATTCGAACGGCCGGACCAGGCCCGCATCCTCGTCGGCTCGGCCACCTGCGGCCGGGCCGCGGGCTCGCTGGAGGTGCTCCAGGCCTTTGCCAAGGAATTGGACAAGCACGACCTGACCGATAGCACCAAAACCTTCGAGGTCGGCTGCCTGGGCATGTGCTACGCCGAGGTGCTGGTGGAGATCCGCAGTCGTGACGGCCTGCGCGTGCTCTACCACGGGGTGGAACCGCGCCACGTGCCGCAGCTGGTCGAGTCGCAGCTGGTCCAGGGCGAGCCCTACCTGCCGCGCGCCCTGGCGGTGATGACCGCCGACGACAAGGCCGACCTGCCCGCCTTTACCGAGCTGCCCATGATAGGTCCGCAGGTGCGCATCGTCCTGCGCAACTGCGGCATCATCGACCCCACCAACGTCCGCCACTACCTGGCCCGCGGCGGCTACCAGGGCATCGCCCGGGCCATCGGGATGGGTCCGGACGCGGTCATCGAGGAGATGAAGCAGTCCGGCCTGCGCGGCCGCGGCGGCGCCGGCTTCCCCACCGGGGTGAAGTGGGGCTTTGCCCGCAACGCCAGGGGGGACAAGAAATACGTGATCTGCAACGCCGACGAGGGCGACCCGGGCGCGTTCATGGACCGCTCCGTGCTCGAGGGCGACCCCCACGCGGTGCTCGAAGGGCTGCTCATCGCCGGCTACGCCATCGGCGCCTCCACCGGCTACGTCTACTGCCGGGCCGAGTACCCGCTGGCCATCGAGCGGCTGCAGCTGGCCATCGCCCAGATGCGCGAACTCGGCTTTGTCGGCGAGAACATCCTCGGCTCGGGCTTCGACTTCGAGATCAAGATCAAGAAAGGCGCCGGCGCCTTTGTCTGCGGCGAGGAGACCTCGCTCATGCAGAGTATCGAGGGCAAGCGCGGCATGCCCCGCTCCCGGCCGCCTTTCCCGGCCAACGCCGGCCTGTTCGGCAAGCCGACCAACATCAACAACGTGGAGACGCTGGCGGCCGTGTCCGCCATCCTGGAGAAGGGCGCGGCCTGGTACGGCAGCTTCGGCACCGACAAGAGCCGCGGCACCAAGACCTTTGCCCTGGCCGGCAAGATCAACCGCACCGGGCTCATCGAGGTGCCCATGGGCACCCGGCTGCGCACCATCATCGAGGAGATCGGCGGCGGCGTGCTCGGCGGCAAGGGGTTCAAGGCGGTGCAGACCGGCGGTCCCTCGGGCGGCTGCATCCCGGCGGACTTCATCGACCTGCCGGTGGACTACGAGCGGCTGGCCGAGGTGGGCTCGATCATGGGTTCGGGCGGCATGATCGTCATCGACGAGGAATCGTGCATGGTGGACATGGCCCGCTACTTCCTCACCTTCACCGAGAACGAGAGCTGCGGCAAGTGCGTGCCCTGCCGCATGGGCACCCAGCACCTGCTGCGCATCCTCACCGACATCACCGAGGGCCGCGGCTCGCTCGACCAGATCGAGACCCTGCGCCGCATCGGCGACACCATGAAGAACGCCTCGCTCTGCGGCCTCGGCCAGACCGCGGCCAACCCGGTGCTCACCACCCTCCAGTATTACGAGGAGGAATACCGGGCCCACATCGAGGACCACAAATGTCCGGCCGGGGCCTGCCGGGCCCTGATTCGTTTCGACATCGACCCGGCCCGCTGCACCGGCTGCATGGCCTGCGCCCGGGCCTGCCCGGTGGAGGCCATCAGCGGCGAGAAGAAAAAGCCGCACCTGATCGACCAGGAACGGTGCATCCAGTGCGGTTCCTGCCGCCAGGCGTGCAAGTTCGAGGCCGTGCTGGTCAGCTAGACCACGCGTGCGGGACACCCATCGGCAAGCGATTCACACCTAAGGAGATTGCATGGGCAGCATCAGTTTGACCATTGACGGCCGCACGGTCGAGGTCGAGGCAGGCAAGACCGTTCTCGAGGCCGCGCGCACCGCCGGCATCCATATTCCCACCATCTGCGACCACAAGGACCTCAACCCCTACGGTTCCTGCCGCATGTGCATCGTCGAGATCGAGGGCGTGCGCGGCTATCCCACCTCGTGCACCACCCCGGCGGCCGAGGGCATGCAGGTGAAAACCCAGTCGGCGCGACTCACCACCCTGCGCAACCGCACCCTGGAGCTGATGTTCTCGGGCCATCCGAACAGCTGCCTGGTCTGCGTCCACCGCGAGCAGTGCGAGAAATACCGGCCCAACGCCACCAAGGCGGCCCGCTCCACCCGCTGCGGCTTCTGCGCCAACCGGGACGAGTGCGACCTGCGCGAAATGGTGCTGCGGGCCAACTCGCGCGAGCTGAACCTGTCCACCCTGTACGCCGGCTACGGGCTCGAACGCGACGACCCGTTCATGGACCGCGACTACAACCTGTGCATCCTCTGCGGCCGCTGCTGGCGGATCTGCGAGAAGATCCACGGCCAGCCGGCGATCAGCATCATCAACCGGGGCAAGTGGGCGCGCATCGGCACCGCCTTTGACAAGAGCCACGTGTTCTCGGGCTGCGTGTTCTGCGGGGCCTGCATCGACATCTGCCCCACGGGCACGCTCACCGACCGGTTCGCCCGCTGGCACGGCAAGGCGGAGCGCGAAACCCCCTCGGCCTGCATCCTGTGCAGCGAGGGCTGCTCGATCACCGCCGAGAGCAAGAAGGGGCAGCTGCTGGCCACGGTGATGACCGGCTTCGACAGGGAAGACAGCCTGTGCGCGCTCGGCCGCTTCGGCCTGGCGCAGATCGTCGGCGCGCCGAACCGGCTCATCCGGCCGCTGGTGCGCGAGGGCGAAGACCTGATCCCCACCGACTGGGAGGCGGCCCTGAGCGTGGCCGCGAACGGTCTGCGCGGGGCTGCCGGGGCGGTGGCGTTCGTCATCAGCGAAACCACCAGCCGCGAGGACCGCTTCCTCTACGGCCGCCTGGCCACGCGGCTTGGCGGCCGGCTGCTGCTGTTGCCGACCTCGGCCGGCAGCGACGACAGCGGTGTGCAGGCCCTGGCCGACGAGGTCAAAAAAGGCACGATCCGCGCCCTGGTGACCAACGGCAACCTGGTCCCGGCCGAGCTGGCGCGGGCCGTGCCCTTCAGCCTGGTGATCGACTGCCTGCCCTCGCCCGCTGCCGACCACGCCACCGTGGTCCTGCCCGCGGCCGTGCTCAGCGAGACCGGCGGCACCTTCCGCACCGCGGCCGGCACGGTCAAGAACCTGGCCGGAATCAGCCGCGCGCCGGGCAACGCCCGGGCCGAGTGGAACATCCTCGCGGACCTCGGCCAGGCCCTGGGCGAGGCGGACTTCGCCTTCGCGCGGGTGGAGGACGTCACCCCGCACATCGAAAACGACCCGGCGCCGGCCCCCTTTGCCGGCAACCCGCGCCAGCACGTGCGCGAACTGCCCATGCGCTACCGCGGCCACCTGCTGGCCGACATCGTCCCGGCGCTGGCCGCCTTCGGCCTGCCGGCCACCCCGGCCGAACCGGCCGAACTGGTGGCGGGCGAAGGGTTCGCCATCCTCGAGAAGCGCGAGATCGTGCCGAACATGCACTATTTCCGCATCCAGGCCGAGGCCATCGCCAGGTTCGCCCGGCCCGGCCAGTTCATCATCCTCATGGCGCGCGAGACCTCGGAGCGTTCGCCCTTCACCCTGGTGGACTGGAACGCGGACGAGGGCTGGATTTCGCTGGTGATCGAGGAGGTCGGCCGCTCCAGCCGCGAGCTGGCCGCGCTCAAGACCGGCGACCGCATCGCCCACGTCAGCGGCCCGCTGGGCATGCCCATGGACATCGTCAAACGCGGCACGGTGCTGCTCGGCGGCGGCTGCTACGGCATCGGCGCCATCCTGCCGCTGGCCCGGGCCCTGCGCGAGGTCGGCAACCGGGTGATCGTGGCCGTCGAGGCCAGCTCCGCCTACCTGGTCTACATGGAAGAGCAGCTGCGCGGCGTATGCGACGAGCTGATCGTGGCCACCAAGGACGGCAGCCGCGGCGTGCGCGGCGGCGTGCAGGAGGTGATCGAACAGGTGGCGGCGCGCGAGCGCGTGGACCAGTGCGTGGCCATCGGCTGCACCTTCATGATGCGCATGGTCACCGACCTGACCAAAACGCTCAAGATCCCCACACTGGTGGCGCTCAATCCGATCATGGTCGACGGCACAGGCATGTGCGGCGCCTGTCGCGTGTCCATCGGTGAAAAAACCAAGTTCGCCTGCGTGGACGGCCCGATCTTCGACGGCCACCTGGTGGACTGGGACGAGCTGGCCTCGCGCCGGAGCGCCTACGCCCCGCAGGAGGTGGCGGCCCTGTCGCAGACCGTGGACCTGAACGCCCTGCTCTACAAACCCGAGCCCATTCGATGAAAGCGGTCGATACAGTGCACAACCCGCGGAGAACCCGATGAACACGAACGAGCCGAAACCGGCCCAGGCCGGGCCAAGCAAAGCCAAGGGCAAACCCAAGATCCCGCGCCAGCCCATGCCGGAGCAGGACCCGCGCCGCCGCCGCACGAATTTCGAGGAGGTGCCGCGGGGCTACACGGAAGAGATTGCCATGCTCGAGGCCTCGCGCTGCATCCAGTGCAAGAAGCCCGGCTGCGTGGCGGGCTGCCCGGTGAACATCAACATCCCGGCCTTTATCAAAAAGATCGCCGAGGGCAGGTTCGTCGACGCCCTGATCAAGCTGAAAGAGCAGACCGCGCTGCCGGCGGTGTGCGGCCGCGTCTGCCCGCAGGAGAGCCAGTGCGAGGCGGGCTGCATCCTCGGCAAAAAGGGCGACCCGGTGGCCATCGGCCGGCTGGAGCGGTTCGCCGCGGACTACGCGCGCAAGCACGGCGGCGTGCCCGACCCGGTCAAGGCCGCGCCCACGGGCAAGCGGGTGGCCGTGGTCGGCGCCGGGCCGGCGGGCATCACCGTGGCCGGCGAGATGGCCCGCTGGGGCCACGAGGTGGTCATGTTCGAGGCCCTGCACCTGGCCGGCGGGGTGCTCATGTACGGCATCCCCCAGTTCCGCCTGCCCAAGGAGATCGTCCAGTACGAGATCAACGGCCTCAAGCGGCTGGGCGTGACCATCCACACCGACCACGTGATCGGCAAGACCGAGACCATCGGCCAGCTCATGGACCAGGGGTTCGACGCGGTGTTCATCGCCACCGGCGCCGGCCTGCCGGTGTTCCTGGGCATCCCGGGGGAGAACGCCATCGGCGTGTTCTCGGCCAACGAGTTCCTCACCCGCGCCAACCTGATGCGGGCCATCGAGTTCCCGCGCTTCGCCACCTCGCCCATCCGCGCCCACCGGGCGATCACCGTGGGCGGCGGCAACGTGGCCATGGACTCGGCGCGCACCGCCCTGCGGC
>ERZ1645192.218-NODE-218-length-44100-cov-26.778590_pt1 | contig 44100 bp, 38 predicted proteins | sample MGYA00575354_ERZ1645192 | MGnify/ENA primary metagenome ERZ1645192 (study PRJEB40844, sample SAMN11349763) | freshwater sediment metagenome | isolation source: river sediment | host: Sediment | place: India: Faizupur Khadar , New Delhi | collected 2017-02-21 ...
CCTCCCTGTCAGCCTTTATCTCGGTATTGTTAACCTTGAGAAGGTAGTCGCCCTCAGTTATATTGATACCAGGTTTTGCCAGCGGAGGCCATGCTTCGCGCGACCAGTCCTTCTCCCGGTATATCTTTTCAATCCGGTACAGGTTATTCTGACTGTCAACCGAGTAATCAGCCCCGAGCATGCCAATGTTAACCGGCTCGGAGCGTCTTTTGGCGTCACCACCGTAGACATAGGTATGGGAGGTGTTGAGTTCGGCTATCATCTCCCCGATGATGAACGTGAGATCCTGCCGGCATGTGGCCCTGTCTGCCAGTTTGGAATATTTGTCCCTCATGGCATTCCAGTCATGCCCGTGCATACCGGGTTCATAGTAGTAGTCGCGTTCCATCCGCCATGCCTCGTTGAAGATCTGCTTCCACTCGCTAACCGGGTCATACCAGACCTTAAGTTCTGTCAATTTCAGCGGTGAAGGGTTTCCGCCATCTGCGGGCATCAGTGACACACCTCCGTCCTTGCGCAGGACGATTGTGCTGCCGTCAGCAGACAGCCGGTAGTCATCAATCCCATCGGTCAGAGCGGACTGTTTCGCCGATTTGAAACTCCATGAGAAGAGGTTCATCGGTCCGTGTCCGGCTACCTCGAAGCGGTTGAAGTTACCCTCGTCGCTGTTGAGCCAGAAGATAGACCTGTCATTCACGGCAAGGCTCCGGTAGTTGCCTTTTGCAACCGGGAGTGCTTCCACCCTGTCTGTAATGCCATCGAAGTCGATCCTTATTGCGGACGGTGACCCTGCTGCAGGCGCTGCTGTTGTGTTTCCTGATGCTTTTGCCTTACCGGCTGCCGGGGCAACAGGAACGACAACGGGTGACACAGCTGCAAGTGGCTCCTCGTCACTTTTAAACGGCATCAGTGATTTCCCGTCTTTTTTAAGGGTTATCGCATAGATGCCCGCAATCTTCTGGTAGACCATCTCCCACTCGAGATCGCAGTAAGTGGGTTCAAACCTGCGGTTGGAGATGAAGACGATGTGTTCTCCGTCAGATGTAAACAGCGGATTGAAATCGTTGAAGAGCCCGTTGCTTATGCAGTTGATGCTCTTTGCTTCAAGTCCGTAGACATAAAGCTGGTACATGAATGCCTCATTCATCTTCGAGTATACAATATACCGGCTGTCAGGTGACCATGAGTAATCAAAGATGGATTTGACATCAAGTGAGACGTCAACATTCTCATATTCTTCCTTGTCAACTTTTGTAATTGCCTTTGAGGCGATGTCAATATACCAGAGTGTCAGTGTCTGGTCTGTCCAGGCAATCTTTTTGCTGTCAGGAGACCACTTCGGGGTGTGGCGGTACCCGGCGCCCAGGGAGGTCAGTTTCACCGGCTCCCCGCTGCCGTCAGGTTTCATGATATAGAGTTCATATTCGCCTGAAGCGTCAGAGAAGTATGCAATCCATTTTCCATCTGGCGACCATACTGCATCCTTGTCCCGGGCTCCGGATGAGGCAGTCAGGTTGCGTACCGGTCCCTCTTTTTCAGGGAGGGTGAAAATATCACCCCGGGCAACCACAAGCGCCGTGCTGCCGGAAGGCGAGACATCAGCCCTTGTGATATTGCGGCTTACATCCTTCATAAACGGGCGCCGCTCCTCCATGTCGGTAAGGATCTTTACAGGGACCCTGACGGAGGCACCTGAAGCCAGGTCAAGTTTCCAGATGTCACCGCCAAGTTCATAGACAACCTGGTTTCCGCCGAAATCGGGGTGCCTGACATCATATTCAGTATGCCTGGTGACCTGTTCAGTCTTCCCGGTGCCGGTGTCATATGCCCAGATATTCAGTACCCGGTCACGGTCTGAGCTGAAGTATATTTTATTGCCGATCCACATCGGCCACCTGTCTGAGCCGTCATAGTTGCTTATATTCGTCTCAATGTCTGTTTTCAGGTCATAGATGTAAATCTCCTGTGCCCTTCCTCCCTTATACCTCTTCCAGGTAGCGTTATCCTGCGAGTCCTTGTTGTAGGCTATCTTCGTCCCGTCAGGAGAGAAACTTCCGCGGGCGGCGTCGTACATGATCATCTCCTCCAGTCCTGTGCCGTCAGGAGATACCATGTACATTTTCACATACCTCGAGGGGCTGTTGCGGCCCGAGGTGAACATAATCTTGTTTTTTGTCGCATTCCATCCAATGACCTCATCCATCCCGGGATGGTAGGTCACTCTTTTGATGTCCCCCCCGTATATATTCATAACATAGACATCGGCATTGCCGTCATATTCACCGGTAAAGGCTACAAGCTTTCCATCCGGAGATATCTCGGGATATGTCTCGCGGCCGTCGCTGAAAGTAAGCCTGCAGGCTGTTCCTCCATCAGCGGCAACTTTCCAGAGATCCCCGCCGCTGGAGAAGACGATTGTGTTTCCCTGTATATCAGGGTATTGCATGAACGGATCCTGTGCGCCAGCCAGGAAACATGGTGCCAGAAGCACCAGTAGGAGCCTGATCCTGAATATGTTCCTGGCCCTGCCTGAAAAATCTTTGAAGCTTTTCATATTGTTTGGTATTAAGTAATAACAATTGGGATATCAGACAACCACAGTTTGCCACCCTAAAGACGGTCTGAAAGTCAGAATGATGGATAATTTGCATTATAAAAATCAACCTGTAACAACAATCCACGGTCTGACCGACCATTCTGTGATGAGTCCGTTCTTTACATAAGGATCACGACTTACAAAGTCGTGTGCGGCCTGCGGAGTGTCGCCTGTGAATACAAGCACTGCCCCGTCAGCAGGTTCAGCCAGCGCTCCGGCCATAAACAGCCGTCCGTCTGCATGGAACTCTTCGACCAGCCCGAGGTGATCAGGACGGAATGGAACACGTCGATCAACATAGTTCTCAACTGTTTTGTAAAAGAGGATGTAATACATTGTATTTGCCTTTTATTGTGTGTCTGTTAATGTCCCAATTTATCAATATTTTTGCAGGGGTGATCTCCTTGGCGGGGATATTTACCATCCTGTCTCATGATTAAGGCTAATGTAATTTTCAGGTCGCTGCGCCACCCCAACTACAGGTTGTTCTTCAGCGGTCAGAGCATCTCCCTGATAGGCACATGGATGCAGCGCATAGCTTTGCCCTGGGCTGTCTACAGCATGACAGGCTCTGAGGTGTTACTGGGGGTGGTGGGGTTTGCAAGTTCAATACCGTCGTTTCTGCTGGCCCCGTTTGCGGGGGTGCTGATAGACCGATGGAGCCGTTATCGGGTTATGCTTGTGACGCAGATCATATCAATGATTCAGGCAGGTATACTGGCATGGCTAAGCCTGACCGGCAATCTCGAAATATGGCATATAATTGTGCTGAGCGTGGCACTTGGCATTATCAATACATTTGACATGCCGGCAAGACACTCCTTTGTCATCAATATGGTAAACGGGAAGGAGGATATCGGTAACGCCATAGCGCTCAACTCGATGATGTTCAACGGAGCCAGGCTGATAGGACCATCGGTGGCCGGGATACTTCTGGCCGCTGCGGGTGAGGGGGTATGCTTCCTGATAAATGCAGTCAGCTATATCTTTGTCATCGCATCGCTGCTGATGATGAACGTGACGGAGACCCGTGACAAGAAAGAGAGGGTTCCCATGTTCCGGGAGATGAGAGAAGGGCTCGACTATGTCTTCGGCTTTGCGCCGATAAAGCATATTATTCTGTTGCTGGGCCTGGTGAGTTTCATGGGGGCATCATACCAGGTGCTCATGCCTGTATATGCCACGGAAGTTCTACAGGGCGACTCCCACACATATGGCTTCCTGATGGGTGGCGCTGGAGCTGGGGCCCTCCTCGGGGCCATTTATCTCGCTTCGCGCGATACGGTCCTGAGGCTGGGACGACTGATTCCTGCAGCAACGGCGCTGCTGTCGGCAGGACTGATAGCTATCTCGCTCAGCTCTTCATTCTTTGTCTCGATGTTTCTGATCTTCTTCACAGGTATCGGGATGATGACCCAGACTGCCGCCAGCAATACAATACTGCAGACAATAGCAGATGAAGACAAGCGTGGGAGGGTGATGAGCTTCTATACGATGGCCCTGATGGGGACAGCCCCTTTCGGGAGCCTGCTGGCCGGATGGATGGCCAAATGGCTGGGAACACCGTGGACCATTTTCATCGGGGGGGCTGCCTGCCTCATCGGAGCCCTGGTTTTTTACAGGCGGCTACCTGAACTGAAGAAGCTTGCACGCCCTGTTTATGTAAGGATGGGCATCCTGCATGAAGTAGCCGAGGGCCTTCGCAATGCTTCAGAACCGGGGTCAGGAGCATAGAATAGCCCGGGCAGAAATTTAAAAGGCACATCGGAGCTGTAAATGATAAAAACCGATACTTTTATAGAAATATACCACGATTGAGATTTTTCCGCGGGCATAGGCCACTAAACCTCATTTCAGACCAGTAAGATGAATAATGATGATTTCAGAGTCTACCGTTACAGGTGGATTATGCTGATTGTATTCATGATTGCCATAGCAGTCAATCAGCTTTTATGGATCAGTTTTGCTCCGATAACAAGCGAAGCTGCTCAATATTACGGTGTTTCAGACCTGAAGATTGGAATTCTCTCCATGAGTTTTATGATAGTCTACCTGGTCATCTCACTCCCTGCATCATGGATAATAGACACATACGGAATAAAAGCCGGAGTGGGCACGGGGGTAATGCTGACAGGTGTCTTCGGGCTGATGCGAGGCCTGGTTCCGGCAAATTATAACCTTTTACTGTTATCTCAGATTGGCATTGCAATTGGCCAGCCCTTTCTTCTGAACTCAATCACCAAGGCCTCATCGAGGTGGTTTCCTGTCAGGGAGAGGGCGACAGCCTCGGGGTTGGGGACCCTGTCAATGTATGTGGGCATACTTGCGGGCATGATTGTAACGCCGTTCCTTGTCAATGGCTCAGGCATCGGAGGCATGCTTCATATATACGGAATTCTGTCCGTTGTTGCTGCGGTGGTCTTTATTGTGTTTGTCAGGGAGCGGCCCCCGACCGCCCCATGCCGTCCGGACCAGGAAGAACGGGCATTGGTAGTCGATGGCCTCAGGCTCATTTTCAGGAACAGGGATTTCAAGTGGCTGATGATTATCTTTTTCATAGGTCTTGGAGTATTCAATTCAGTCACTACCTGGATAGAAAACATAGTCGGCCCCAGGGGCTTCTCCCCGGAACAGGCAGGGATCACCGGAGGCCTGATGATCGTCGGAGGGATACTCGGGGCAGTTATTATCCCCCTGTTATCCGATCATTTCAGGAAGAGAACACCATTCATAATGCTTGCACTTGCCGGGTCGACACTGGGTCTGGCCGGCATAACACTGGCAACTGGCTATCCCCTCTTGTTGGCTTCAGGTGCGGTATTCGGATTTTTCCTGCTCAGCTCCGGACCAATAGGATTTCAGTACGGTGCCGAGGTGACCTTCCCCGTATCCGAGGGAACATCCAACGGTTTCCTCCTGCTCATGGGACAGGTTTCAGGCATCGCATTCATTTTCGGAATGGATAGCTTTAAGGACTCAGTGACGGGATCAATGACCGGGCCGCTGATTGTCCTGATAGCCTTGATGACGCTTAGTTTCATCCTCTCCGTGAAGCTGAGAGAATCTGCATTTATTGGCAATAATTAAGTACCGGAAATGAAAATTCTGCATATTAGCCATGGAAGCAGGATCCTGTTTTTGACGCTGGTTATTCTCGTATTCATATTGAATGGGGCTGCTCAAACTTCCGCTCAGCCGCCCGCCGCTCAACCTTCCGCTCAGCTGTCCGCCCCTCAATCGTTCGCCGCTCAACTGTCCGAGCCGCCCGCTGCTCAACCGTCTGCTCAGCCGGCCGCCCTTCAATCGCCCGCCTCTGATTCTCTGCCTCACTCTCAGTTGCAGGAGCTCCGCGGGACTGTTACTCATGAAGTGAGAAGTTTTCAACGGTGGTGGAAAGTATGGTTCACCGGCTACAGTGCTGCAACGGTCGCCCAGGGAGTTGTATCCATTACATCAGAAGATAAAACGCTGAGACAGGATATGGCACTTGGAGCAGCTACTACACTCCTTGGCGCAGCAGGTCAGATAATCTCACCCATGGTTGACTATGACTCAGAGTTGAGAAAATCGCTGGCTTACTTAAAAACCGACAGTCTGCAATCACTTTCAAGGGGTCAGTACGAAGAGCTGTTAATAGCTCTGGCGACCAGGGAAAAAGAGGGAAGATCGTGGAAAACCCACGCAACAGCCTGTGCGGTGAACCTTGGCAGCGGACTGATAACATGGCTGGGCTTCAAAAGGACTTTTAAAGACGGACTGCAAAACTTCGCCCTGAACACGGTGGTCACCGAGCTGCAGATCTGGACACAGCCGATCAGGGCAGTAAAGGCATACGAAAGGTATTCCGCCCTGGGGGACGATGAGCAAAGTACCAATCCGCCAGGGACTTACAGTGAGTGGAATATAAGTGTTTATCCGGGAGGATTTACTTTCAGCCTCACATTTTGACCGGTATTTCTATGCAGGGTCCCGGGTGTGTCCCGGGCGGTCTGCAGTGACCAAACCGGCATGAACCGCCTGGCCGTCTGGTCGGTAAATAGCAGCCATCTGTCGGTGATTAAACCCTGAACATCTAAAACATTTCATTGCAGGGGTATTCCGGGAGTAGTTTTGTTCCATGTCATTTCAGATAATGAAAAGAATGAGAACAAAACTATTTACAACTGTATTGGTTATCCTGATCTTCATGTCGCCTGCGCTGACAGCCCAGGAGAAGCAATGGACCCTTGCAGAGTGCATCGGGTACGCGCTGAATGAAAACATCCAGGTCCGTAAGGCCGGAGTATCTGTCAGTGTTGGCGAATTAACCCTGCAGCAGGCGAAGGACAACCGTCTGCCGGGCCTTAACGCCTCTCTGGGTGAGAACCTGGGGTGGCAGCAGAAAACAGACAGCTTTGGAGAGACCTCCCTTGGGAGCTCCTCACGCACCAGCGCATCAGTCAGCAGCAGTCTGACTCTTTTTGACGGGTTTCAGCTCAGGAACCAGATAAGGCAGGCCGGACTTGACTACAAGACACTACAGTTCAGCACTGACCAGACAAAAGAGAGCGTCTCCCTGAGCATAATGAGCGCTTATCTCCAGGTGCTGTATGCCGAGGAGAATGTGACAAACAGCCGCAATCAGGCTGACGCCACACGCGGAGAGCTGGTACTGGCATCGGAAAGGCTTAGCCTTGGCGCGATTGCCAACAGTGAGTACCTGCAGGTGAAAACACAGCTTGCAACCGAAGAGGCCAACCTGACCAATTCGGTCAACAACCTGAAGATGGCGAAGGTGAACCTGATGCAACTGATGGAATATCCTGTTGATGAGATATTTGAAATTGCCCGGCCCGATATGGCCGCAATCATCTCAATGGTCCCCTCAGCAGATGCTAATGAGGTATATGAAGAGGCCCTGCAGGTCAAACCGCAGGTGAAGATTGCAGCCCTGAACCGCGAGGGGGCTGCACTGGACCTTGAGATTGCCAGAGGTGGTTTCTACCCTTCTGTCTCCTTCAATGCCGGAATGAGCACAGGGTTCTCACAGGCGGCAGAGATGGGTTCACAACTTAAGAACGGGTTTTCGCCTTCGGTAGGAATTTCTGCTTCGATCCCGATCTTCCGCAACAACCAGAACAGGTCGGCAGTTGCCAGGGCCAGGTATGGGATCACAACGTCGGAGCTTGACGAACTCAACACGAGGAACCAGCTCCGTAAAGAGGTAGAACAGGCAGTCCTTGATGCGGAGTCGGCTATGACCAGTTACCACGCCGCCGTTAACCAGTACGAGGCATCACTCGAATCTTACAATGTTGCAGAGGAGAAGTTCAAACTCGGAGCGATGAATTCAATCGACTTCCTGATTCAGAAGACCAATCTCAACTCAGCGGAAAGCAATCTGCTGCAGGCTAAATATGAGCTTGTGTACAGCAACAAGATCATCGACTTCTATAAAGGAATACAGCTTTCGTTTTAAAGAATAAGGAACAACTAAAGAATAGGATCAATGAAAGGCACACGAATTTTAATAAGCGGCGGACTGCTGGCAGTAGTTGTTGTAACACTTCTGTCGGTTCACAGCTGCAAGAGGAGCAAGACATACACTTTTGAGACATCGAAAGTATCAAAGGGTTCAATAGTCAATACAGTAACTGCAACCGGTACGCTTGAAGCCATCACCTCAGTGATTGTTGGCACCCAGGTTTCCGGGATTGTGGAGAAGCTTTATGTCGACTTCAACTCTCAGGTTAAAAAGGGCCAGGTATTGGCTGAGCTTGACAAAACGGCCCTGAAGTCAAGTGTGGAACAGTCACAGGCAACGCTTGACAATGCAAAGGCGGAGGTGGAGTACCAGGCCTCAACATTTGAGCGCAGCAAGGCTCTGCATGAAAAGAACCTTATTGCGCAGGCTGATTATGACCAGGCAAGATACAGCTATGAGAAGTCCAAGGCCACGTTAAAAAACTCACAGGCGCAGTATGACAAGGCCCTGGTTCAGCTACGGTACGCAACTATCTATTCACCCATTGATGGCGTGGTGATGAACCGCGCGGTTGATGAGGGCCAGACAGTTGCTGCCAGCTTCAACACTCCGGAGATCTTTACGATAGCCCAGGATCTCACCCAGATGCAGGTGGAGGCTGACATTGATGAGTCGGATATCGGCATGGTAAAAGAAGGACAGAGGGTGGAGTTTGATGTGGATGCATTCCAGGATCAGAAATTCGCCGGCACGGTGGAGCAGATCAGGCTATCACCTGTCACAACCTCCAATGTGGTTACATATACTGTTGTAATCAACGCACCCAATCCTGACCAGAAGCTTCTGCCCGGGATGACGGCCAACATTATAATCTATGCAGAGGAGATAAAGGATGTGCTTACTATTCCCTACAAAGCCGTGAAGTTCACCCCTGAGGCTGACTTCCTGGCAAAGCTGGGCAAGGAGATTGCTTACGGGGGGGGTAAAAATGGCCTGGCCGGAGGTACAGGTATTTCCGGGAGCACAGGTATTCCCGGGAGCACCGGAAGACCGTCAGCAGGCATGAGCGGTACGGGAGTACCCGGAGGCGCCGGTACAGGAGCAGGCAGAGGAATGCAGGGCATGTCCGGCGGCCAGATGCCGGAAGCCTTTACGTTGCCTGAGGGAACCAAAATGCTCACAATGGTTTGGGTAAAGGATGATAAGGGAATTCACCCTGTGCAGGTAGAACTCGGATCGAACGACGGAGACAATACGGAAGTAAAATCCGGGTTGGAGGAAGGGACCGAGGTGGTTTTAAAGATGACTATAGCCTCGGCAAAGGAGAAGAAAGAGAAGGAAATAGCTTCAAATCCTTTCATGCCAACACCTCCCGGAAGAAGGAGCACTCAGAGTACAACATCAGGGACAAGGTCAACCACCACCACACGCAACTGACAATGAAGGCAATAATTGATATCAAGTCTCTTAAGAAGGACTACCATGTGGGCGAGGTCACTGTACACGCCCTTCGGGGAGTCGACCTTGAGATACGCCAGGGAGAGTTCGTGGCAATAATGGGTGCCAGCGGCTCGGGGAAGTCGACAATGCTGAATATTATCGGATGCCTTGACAGACCGACTGAAGGTACATATCTGCTTGATGGCGTTGATGTTGCCAGTATGTCTAAAAACGAGAGTGCAATGATACGCAACCTGAAAATCGGTTTCGTTTTCCAGTCATACAATCTGCTCTCCCGTACCTCTGCCCTTGAGAACGTTGAGCTTCCGCTTATGTATAATCCCGTAATAAAGGCAAGGGAGCGCAGGGAGAGAGCTTTAGCGGCACTCGAAGCAGTTGGTCTGGCTGACAGGATGGGCCATATGCCCAACCAGCTGTCCGGCGGACAGCAACAGAGGGTGGCAATAGCACGGTCGCTTGTGAATGACCCTGTAGTGATACTTGCTGATGAGGCAACGGGTAACCTCGATACACGTACATCGTATGAGATCATGGCTCTCTTTCAGGAGCTGAACCTCAAGGGAAAAACGATAGTATTTGTTACGCATGAACCTGATATAGCGCGGTGTATGACAAGAAGTGTGGTCTTTCGCGACGGGCACATAATCAGGGAAGAACATATCAGTAACAGGCTTTTTGCAGATGAGATGATTAAGGCTCTTCCGGTGGAGGAAGATTAAGAAAGGAGATGAAATGAATCTGGGAAATCTTATAAAAGTGGCAATCAATGCCTTAAAGCGCAATAAGATGCGCTCATTTCTGACAATGCTGGGAATAATAATCGGTGTGGCTTCTGTAATAACAATGCTTGCAATCGGCCAGGGATCAAAGAAAAGCATCCAGGATCAGATAGCCAGCATGGGCTCAAACATGTTGTTTGTAATGCCAGGCAATATGATGACTGGCGGGGTGCAGCAGGGAGGTTCCAGCTCACAGCGCCTGACAATTGCTGATGTGAACGCCATCAGAACGGAGTGTGATGCTGTGGTAGCAGCTTCGCCCGAGGTAAGAAGCAGCGGCCAGGTGGTATATGGCAACTCAAACTGGCCAACAACTATTTACGGAGGGGGAGAAGAGTATCTTGAAATCAAAAGCTGGAAGGTGGTCAGCGGCCGGAACATCAGTGACAGTGAGGCTAAAGGCTCAGCCAAAGTCTGCCTTGTCGGCCGGACAGTGGCTGACGAGCTTTTCGGCGAAGGGGTGGATCCCACGGGAGAGACGATACGCTTCAAAAATATCCCTTTCAAGATCATCGGGGTACTGGAGGAGAAGGGACAGAACAGCTTCGGGCAGGACCAGGACGATGTAATTATAGCACCTTACACTACCGTGCAGAAGAGAATCCTGGCCCAGACCCACATACAGTCAATACAGATTTCGGCCCGCAGTACAGAGGAGTCTGCCCTGGCGCAGACACAGGTGGAGGAGGTTCTCAGGAGCACCCATAAGCTACGCGAGAATGAGGAGAATGACTTCATGATCAGGAGCCAGGAGGAGCTGTCGACTACAATGACCTCTATCACCGACATCCTTACTATCCTGCTCGGGGCCATAGCCGGGATATCCCTGCTGGTGGGCGGTATAGGGATCATGAATATTATGTATGTTTCGGTCACCGAACGCACAAGGGAAATCGGCCTGAGAATGTCGATCGGCGGGCGGAGTGTAGACATCCTCCTGCAGTTCCTGATCGAGTCAGTGCTTCTCAGTGTCTTTGGCGGACTGATAGGAATACTCCTGGGATTTGGCTCCTCTGCCATTGTGAAGGCTCTCACCTCGTGGCCTATAAGCGTAATGTGGGGATCAGTCTTACTTGCTTTTGCAGTATGTACGGTCATAGGCGTCTTCTTCGGATGGTATCCTGCAAGAAGGGCTTCGGGACTGGATCCGATTGACGCACTCAGATATGAATGATAATTGAGCGGGATTCATTAGCTTTGAAGAAGGTATGAAAAGTGACGCAATGACAAAAAAGAGGAAGCGACTACCCATTTTGCTTCATGCAACAGGTTGGATAATATTGTTTATCCTGCCCCAGTTTCTGATCTCGGGAGGACTTTTCAAGGATGAGCGGACAACCTCGATTGTGCTCTTCAATACCCTGGTGTTTCTGGTTCTTTTCTACACAAACTATTTCTGGCTCGTACCGCGTCTGGCCCAGAAGAAGAAATGGTTTGCCTTCCTGGTGCTGGCAGCCGCATTGATAGTATTGATGGGATATGCTTCCGGCAAGTTTTATGAAAACCTTTTCGCGCCGCCGCGCGAAGTGAGGGAACGCATCAGTGAGACGGAACCGAGGCCGGAACGCGATAACCGAAGCCCGCGAAGAGGAGGAGGAATGGCTCTCTACAACTTCTTCATCACATCATTTCTTGTCTCGGGTTTTGCCGTGGGGATAAGGTACGCTGAAAGCGCCGTAAGAAAAGAGGAGGAAATAAAAGAGCTTGAGCGCGAGAAACTCAACTCTGAACTGGCCCTGCTCAAGAACCAGGTCAGCCCGCATTTCTTCTTCAATACCCTCAACAATATCTATTCACTGATTGAAATTAACAGGGAGGATGCCAGGGAGGCTGTGCTCAGCCTCTCCAAAATGATGAGATACATGCTCTATGAGTCGGAGCAGGGCAACACCCGGCTTAGCAACGAGATAGACTTCATGAAGGGTTATATTGACCTTATGAAGCTCAGGCTCAATGAAAGGGTGAGACTGTCAGTCAGTTTTCCTGAGGATTATGTTGATCAGGATCTGCCGCCGCTGCTTTTCATTCCTTTCATTGAAAACGCCTTCAAACACGGAGTCAGTGCTGTGGGCACTTCCTTCATTGACATAGCACTCGGGGTCGAGGATGGTTTGATAACGTTCATCGCTTCGAACAGTGTGGTTGGAAAGAGTTCTGACGGTCCGCAGGTAGCCTCGGGCATAGGCCTTGACAATGTAAGGAAGAGGTTGGCGTTGCTGTACCCCGGCCGTCATGACCTCAGAATAGACAACCAGGAATCGGTATTTACTGTAAAACTAACTGTAAGAAGCTGATCTCAAAGGCGTATGACAAGGATTGTAGCAATTGACGATGAGCCACTCGCACTGCAGCTGGTAAAGGGATATATTGAAAAAACTCCCACTCTTGAGCTTGCCGGTGCTTTCGACAGTCCCGTCGATGCCGTGTCATTCATTCAGTCTGCTGATGTTGACCTTGTACTGCTTGACATCCAGATGCCTGACCTTTCGGGAACCGAGCTGGCAAGGGTGATCGCCGGAGGGCCGAAGGTTATTTTTACTACTGCCTATGAGAAGTACGCTCTCGAAGGATTCAGGCTAGATGCTGTGGATTATCTGCTTAAGCCGTTCAGCTACGCCGAGTTCCTGAAGGCCGTACAGAAGGCAGAAAAGCTGATGGGGGCTGAAAGAAGAGAACTGCCGGCGCTGGAGGTGAACAATGATTTTCTGTTCATAAAGTCAGAAAGCCGGATCCGTCGCATAAACTTCTCCGAGATACATTACATTGAAGGACTGAAGGACTATGTTAAAATATGGCTTAAAGACGAAAAGAAGCCTGTCCTCTCGCTGTCAACCCTGAAGGCGCTTGAGTCCAGGCTTCCCGGTGACCGGTTCATGCGTGTTCACCGTTCATTCATTGTCAATCTTGAGACCGTTAAGGTCATTGAGCGCGGCCGCATCGTCTTCGGTGAGGTGCGCATACCGGTCACTGAACAGTATATTGAAAACTTCCGGAAGTTCCTCGACAGGAATTTCATCTGAGCAAGAATATCACCCCTATAGAATCAGGCTCCAGGATTTTCACCGGAGCACAAATATCACAGGCACCGAGAACCAGACCGGGACAGGATTACCGTCCTGCTTGCCGGGTTTCCAGCGTGGCAGTCCGCTGATCACCCTTTTGGCTTCTTCGTCAAGCAACGGGTTTGCACTGCGGGTCACCTCCACCCTGGTCACATCTCCCGTGGCGCTGACGACAAACCTCAGCAGAACAGTCCCCTGTATTCCGTTGGCAGCAGCATCAGGAGGGTAATTCACATGCTCCATGATGTACCTGAGCAATGCCTCGTTTCCTCCCGGGAAAGACGGCATCTCCTTTACCAGGGAATAGGGTTCGGGATCAACAGGCGCAACAGGATCCTCCGCGGTGAGATCCTCCGGGAACACCTCGGTGGCAGTTCCGTCAATTATTAAACTGTTTAGCTGGTCCGCTGACATAACCCCATCGGCGGATGCCAGCTCATCAATCACAATCTCCGGGGGCACAAACCGCAGTTCATTCAACGCCTCCACGGGTGCCTTCGGAACAGGAGGTGCCTCAGGCGGAGGGGGCGGTGTCAGCAGATCGGGGTCAGGCATTGCAATCACATCAATCCTGCCGCCCGGTACATATTCCGCCGGATCGTAAGCAAAATAGGGCACCAGGAAAAAGGAGGCGCCAATCAGCAGCCCGGCCACAAGCGAGATGCTCATCGTGGAGGCATACCGCCTGCGCAGATCATAGGCACCGTACTCCTTGTTACGGTCCCGGAAGATAATATCATCAAACCCGGGAGCCTTTTCAAATTTCCTCTTCATAATTCAAAGTTTAGGTTTAAAATATAAATGAAGAGGCGCCTCTTGAGTAATAAACATCAAAAATTGTACCACGATTGTTTAACAAAATACAATAATATGATTTGTATCATTTATTTGTGCACTCCGCACGCTATCTTTGTCAGCGATATGAAAACAAATGCATAACGAATAAAAGAAAGAAATGAAATGAAAACAAGATTTGTCACCCTAATGGTTCTGCCACTGGTTGCTTTTATGATTTCAGGCTGTGAGAAGGAAAAGGAAGATCCGTCTGTTACTCTCGGTGCACAGGCGAATGCAACCGTACCCGGATTCTATTCGGTTTCACTGGATAAAACATACACTATGAGCCAGGCAGCTGACAATACCGGAGTTATCGATATTTTATGTTTTTATGAGGCCGAAACCGGTAATAACATTGCCCTTGCCTCTCCGGGATCAGGAATCACAGGAATTTTCACGGGTGATGACATGCCTGATAATTGGGGCATAAAGAACACCACCTACTTCTTCCAGACAACACTGACCGGTACCCAGTTTGAAGCTGTACAGGACGGTGATGTACTCATCGAGACCTCCTTTGATACAGATAATGCCCGCAGGAAGGCAAAAGACGTACAGGTGGGACAGGTATGGGCGTTCAAAACCCAGAACGGCACTTACGGACTCCTTCTGGCCACTGCAGTGACTCAGGGTACCTCCGGTACTGTTACCTTCAAGGTCAGAACGAAGTAGTTTACCCATGGCAAAACGGATTCGGAGCATAGCGTTACTTATCATAATAGCCTTTGCCGGATGTGCTGAGAATGAACCTGAGACCACCCCGCTGATTCTGATCAGGTCGGGAGGTGCTTTTACTGCAGACGGATCGGCTGTTGCTCCGGGCGGAGCCCTCAGATTCGGACTTTCAGTTTCGGGAGGGGGCGGGGCCATTACCAACCTGATTGTCAAGAGAATCTCTGACGGCGTGACTGTCACTGAGACTGACAAAGGAATGTATGTCAGTTACGGTGGTCTGGACACCACACTGATTTACACAAGAGGCTATAGCCAGATCGAACGATGGGTGTTCTCAGTCATGAACTCATACCGTGATACGGCATCAGTATCACTCACAGTACTGAAAGGCGATGGTTCTGCCTGGGGTGAAATAAGCTATCACCCGTCGATAAGGATAGGGCTGCAGGACAATCAGGCTTTGCCCCATTTCGTTGATCTCCATTCCGGATCTGCCTGGGATGCTGCCAGCGTAACGGGTCACGAGCCAGATGTTGACATGGCTGCCTTCTGGTATCTTACCTCCGGCACCTCATCTCCCACACTCACCTGTCCGGCATACTCCTCGGCTCTGACCTACTATCCTCTCTTCGCTACATGGAGCGTAAAGAACCAGACGATGTATGATTACTATACATCTGACAACAATCTGGTGACACCTGCCCAGTTCGAGCTGGCTGACAATGACAGCCTGCTTGTCACCGCATACCGCCCCGGCAGCGTGAGCGGTCAGTCGAAGTTTGCCTGTACCGGCAAGGTTGTGCCATTCCGTACTGCCGATGGCAAATACGGCCTTATAAGGGTCATCCGTTCTGACGAGACAGCTTCGGGAGAGATGGAGATCGCCGTGAAGATCCAAAAATAATACCAGATAAAAAGTCAATAAGTGAAATTCTCAAGATTTATAATATCTGCAATACTCATTCTGGCCTTTGCTGCCGGTGTTTCTGCCCAGGGTATAATTACCGGGAGGGTCACCGGCGGCCCTGAAGGCCGCCCGCTCTCAGATGTTGCCGTGATACTTGACGGAACAAGGGGTGTGACCACCGGCAGTGACGGCAGGTTCATGATTGACAGGGTATCCCCCGGCACCCATACCCTTGAGGTAAGGATAATGGGATACACCACTCAGCATGAGACGGTTGGTATTAAAGACGGAGCTACCAGCTCTGTCAGCTTCCGGCTTGAAGAAGAGTTCTTTGACGCCGGGGCAGTAATAGTCACTGCAAATCGTGGTGCGAGCCGCATGGCTGACGTACCGGCACGTGTCACCCTGATCGGTTCCGCAGCCATTCAGTCAAGGCCGGTCACCAGCGTTGACGAAATGCTCTCCACGGTGCCCGGGATGAATGTCAGCCGTTCATTCGGAATCTTCTCCCACAAATCAAGTGTCACAATGCGCGGTCTCAGCGGCAACGAACAGGCCAGGGTACTGGTTATGATCGACGGGGTACCTGTCAACAAATCTGATGGCGGATCGGTCAACTGGAACCTGCTTGATCCGGCAAATGTAGAGAGGATTGAAGTGGTCAAGGGGCCGGCCTCATCGATGTATGGCAGAAACGCCATGGGAGGAGCCATAAACATCATCACCCGAAGGCCGGAAGGCGCCCTGTCGGGAAGGATAACTGCAGGATACGGAACATACAACACCTTCTCGGGGCGCGTCAGCCTTGGCCAGAACCTGAACCCGGGGAGTGACAGGGGATTCTATTACCTTCTCAACGGATTTTACCGCCAGAGCGACGGTTATATCACTCAGTCAGAGTTTGACCGTGCTGCAAATCCTTACATCGTGGCATCAGACATGCAGGAATACTCCGCCAGCGTTAAAACGGGCTACAACATAAGGAAAGGGGAATTTATCGAGGCTGATTTCATTGCCTACAATGACAGGCGAGGCACAGGTGAGCTTGTATGGCAACCGCATGGCAACACAACTGATCATGATACCTGGCAGTTCCGGACCCGGTACAGTGTTGAACGCGAACGCCTTTCGGCTGATGTGAGCCTCTTCTGGCTGCAGGAAGACTACAAAAAGGTCAACGAGTACCTGAAGGATGACTATACGTGGTATAATGTACTTTCTGAGCGACTTGACGCAGGACTGTTATCTTCTGTTACCTTGAAAGCGGGCAAGCGGCACAGGCTTACGGCTGGCACTGACCTTAAAGCCGGCAGCGTTGATGCGGCTGATGTTTACTACACTTCGACAGATATAGTTTATAATCGCGGCATGATGATTAGCGCCGGCCTTTATGCCCAGGATGCATTTTCAATTATTCCTGACCGACTGAACCTTACCGCAGGCCTCAGGTATGACCTCTCAGTGTTTCGCGACGGCGCCTTTTATATCGAGACCCCGTCAGCAGAAACGGTATTCATGCGGAGCATCGAGAACCATGACATGGATAATGTGACGCGGGGAGCGCTCAGCCCTAAACTGGCACTTAACTATACGCCATCAGCAGGCAACAGGATATATGTCTCAGCCGGCAGAGGCTTCCGTCCATCGGTGCTCGACGACCTCTGCAGGTCAGGACGAATCAAGGGCGGGTTCAAGCTGGCGAACCCTGACGCTGCTCCTGAATACCTTGCCAATATCGAGGCAGGAGGTGATTTCACTCTTGCCGGTAAATTGAAAACAACTCTGTCAGCCTGGTACTCACGGGGCAGGGACTTCCTGTATTACGTCAATACAGGTGATTCAATCAATATGGGTTACGGACTGAGACCCATACTTGTCAGGACAAATATCCCGATTGTTGAGATTACAGGTGTGGAGGCCGGGCTGGACTGGCCGGTCACACCCTCCGTAATGATCAGCGCTTCATACGGGTACAGTTATTCGGTTATATCAGATTACAGGCCCCTGGATGCCGCTGACCAGATTGACCTGACAGGCAATCATCTCACTGATGTGCCGTCATCAACTGTGTCACTGACTGCACGCTGGAACAACAGGTTTGTCAATGCGGGCCTGGTTGCCCGGTACCAGGGAGCCATGTGGGTCAATGACCAGAATATCTATGATGAGGTGATCGGAAGCGACCGTTACCCTGCATATGCCACAGTTGACATAAGGCTGTCAAGGGTGTTTGCTGAAAAGGTCTCTGTTGTCCTCGGGGTACAGAACCTCCTTGATGCCAAATTCTATGACAGCAAGGGTGCCGTCTGCCCGGGCAGGTTTATCAACCTTGAATTAGGATATATTTTTTAACGGGTGCCTGAAGCAGCTTACCAGGTGGTCATTTACAATTCCTGCTGCCTGCATGAATGCATAGCAGATTGTTGAACCAACGAAAGTGAATCCTCTCTTTTTAAGCTCTTTGCTGATCAGGTCCGAAAGCGGGGTACGTGCGGGAATCTCGCTCAGTGCATTCCAGTGATTTACAACTGGTTTACCGTCAGTGAACTGCCAGATCCAGGCATCAAATGTTCCGAACTCATCCTGTACCTTGCGGAAGGCAATTGCATTATTGATTGCTGACCTGATCTTCAGCCTGTTGCGGATGATTCCTTCATCACTCATTAACTCATTGAACCTGTCTTCATTAAAAAGGGCCACTTTTGAAGGATCAAAGTCTTCAAAAGCAATCCGGTATCCTTCACGCCGGTGTAGGATTGTCTTCCAGCTTAGGCCGGCCTGGGCACCGTCGAGGATGATATGTTCATACCATTTATTGTCATCATGAACAGGTACTCCCCATTCATTATCATGATAACTGATCATCAGGGGATCGCCTGACGGCCAGCTGCAGGTATTGTTTGTCATAAACCGAACCTGTATGAAAATTTAACGAGGAAAACATTGTGAGGCGTTGTCTCACCGAACAGTGACGCAGCCTGTGAACCGGTATCAAAAACCCCGGTTCCTGTGCTGTACTCGCGTGTCTGTGACCAGACGAGATATGCTGTTGACCCCGGCAGGAACTCCCAGCGCACTACAAGGTTATGAAGGAACTCACTTACTGTGAAGTCCGGGTTATCGAAATTATAGTCCGGAGCCTTGTCAAGGTTTTCATCGATGCTGTACACCTTGTCCTTTATTGCATATGAGACCATTCCGCCGTCAAGCAGCTCATAACGGCCGTCAAGGTCAGCAGCAACAGGATCAGTTATACGTTTGAATTCACTGTAGTCTCCTGCCCCGAAGAAGGGCTGGCCCCAGTATTGTATTGACAGGTCAGGGGTTATGTTGTAATCTGCCCTGAACGAGATGCTGTATATCTTCTGGTCTATTGAACCGAAAATATACCTCTCAGACTGATCGTTCATGCCCTCAAAATTCCTGAGGGTTACATACTGCATCATGTTGATCGTCCGACTCCAACCGGGTTCAATGTCGAGTGTCAGCGTATTAAACGGCCTGTACTCAAGCTCGAAACTCAGCTCACAACTTGTCAGCACATCATTGAAGGTTTTTGTTACACTGAACTCCACCTCACCTGACAATTTTTTTCTCCAGTCAGAATCGACGCTTGCCGAAAGATAAAGCTGACCGGGCATTTTCATTGCCGGACCCCCGCGAAGAAGATGATTGTCTGTCTCGGGACTGGTCAGCTGTGCGCTGAGGAAAGTCCGCCACTGATTCCGGAAGTTTGCCGTCCACGACTGTGAGACAGCCATTGCATTGGTTTTTCCGCCGAAATCCATCAGGTGTATCAGGTTGGTCCCGAAGCTCATGCTTTTAAATACGCTGAATGGCTTATATATGTTATAGTTGATTATTCCAACCCCCATATACATGTCAGCCATCATCATATAACCTATATCATTGATTTCAAAACCGGGTGACTTCCAGCTTGAGAGATATATAAACTGCCAGTTGCCTCCAAGCTTGCCCGCCATCAGGTTCCCCCCGAACCCGCTCAGTGATGTGCGGGTGATGTCATAATCGAGATAATCTGCATCAGGACGGGCAAAGTTATGAATGACTGATCTCTGGGTGCGGGCAATCATCTCATCTGTTCCGGTGACGTTGCTCACTGCGGTGCGCAGCCGGAAGATATAATTCATGTTCCCGAAATACCTGGTGAAGTCGATACCGGCTGCAGTGGCTGACTTGTGAAAGTAATCCATGGTCTCCGCATCGAGTGATCTTATCGTGCTTGTCACCATTCCTCCGATTATTGTTTTTCCTCCGCTGAAGTCCTTTTGTACCCGGCCCACAGTATAGTTGGTCAGCGGTTCGGCGGACTTGTATGTTGTTTCTTCCGTCAGGGGATCATATATCCTGGTATTCACCTTTGCGGTCACGGCTTCAATAAAACCTACCGAGAGTCCACCTGCCGATTTGCCGGTAAGTTTTGCGGACCCGATGATTGGAGTGAATGCCGGGGTAAATGAATATTCACCTTCCCCAGCAGAATGACTCAACCGTGGTTGCCTGCCTATTCTCCTGGAATAGAACATGTTGTCATTACCCCGGCCGCCGCTTCCAAGTCCCAGGTTGTAGTCCGTTATATTGTTCCCTTCAATGAAGAACGGCCGTTTTTCGCTGAAGAATGTTTCAAAGGCTGTGAGGTTAACTTCTGACGGGTCGGCCTCCACCTGGCCGAAATCAGGGTTCAGTGACAAACTAAGGATCATGTTGTTGGTCACCCCGATTTTTGCATCGAGGCCGATGCTTCCTTTGATATCAGATCCGTCATTGTACGGATTGTCCGTTTCGCCTTCGTAGGTTTCAAGTCTTGCCACACCGTAGGGAGTGAGGTCAAACAGCCTGCGTGGTCTGATGCCGGTCAGTCCTTTAAGCAGCCCGGCATTATGAACCAGCCCTGAAGCGTTTCTTGCAATGGGTTGCCACATATCTGTCTCATTATGGCGGTATATTTCCCTGAGAACCTCAAACCCCCATACCTGCTGGTCACTGCCGGAGAACCGGAGCTGTGTGAGTGGTATCTTCATTTCAGCGGCCCATCCCCAGTCATAAATGCCGGTCTTTGTGTACCATATAGGATCGAATGAATCATCCTCTGTCAGGCCGTCGTCAATCCACATCAGGTCTCCCTTTACGCCTGCCGCGCTCACCGTAAAGCCGAATGCTGTGCGCTGGTCAAAGTATGAATCTATTGCAACTGACACTTCATCACCTTCTGTATCATCGCGCCGGGTCATGCGTGCCACGATGCTGTCAGGGGCGGTATCATAGGCCTTTATTGCAACATAAATATTGTCATCATCATAAAGAAGTTTGAATTCCGTCTTCTGGCTTACGGGCGCCCCTTCTTCCGGAGTATACTGCCAGAAGTCACCCTCCCAGTTACCTTCGGTCCACGCCTCGTCATCAAGCTCACCGTTAATTACCGGCGGTGTAACAGTCCGGGTAGCGGTGTATGCTCTCTTTTCGTACTCCTGGGCAGGCATGACGAAGGTAAGGCATGAAAGTATAATAACCAGGACACTTTTCATTGCAAGGGATCTCAGGGACAGTAAAACTACAGCAAATTAAGCGAAAATAGCATCATTTTTTCTCTCGTTTAAGAGAAAAATATGAAGAGCGACGGATGGATACCCGTCGCTCTTCCGGACCTGCGATCAGCGGCTCTTACCGCAAACCGAAACGATATGTGAATTTCACCAGAAATACATCAAATGGCCTCTTCGAGGTGTAGAGATTGTCAAGGTTCTGACTGAGCGAGAAGGAACCTGTTTCATCACTGTAGCTCCGTGTCTGTGACCATACGAGGAACAGGGTTGACCCGGGGCTGAACTCCCACCTCAGCACCAGGTTTGAAAGGAACTGGTCATAGTTGTTGTCAGGATTATCGAAGGTGTAGTCAGCTGTTCCATCCCTGTCTTCATCAACAAGATACTTGTTGTCACCCGCATCGTACTCAATCTCATCATCGGCAATCAGGTGATAGCGATCGGCAAGCTTTGCAGCCCTGGGATCAGTTACAACCTTGAATTTGCTGTAGTCCATGGCCGCAAGAAACGGTTGTCCCCAGTACTGGATTGTAAGGTCCGGAGTTATATTGTAGTTCATCCTGACTGACATACTGACAATCTGCTGGTCTATCCGGCTCAGAATGTAATGCTCATCATCGTCAGTGCGGGTCACCCACTGGATTTCATTACGGTTTATCGAATAAGAGGGTTCAATGGAAGCTGTAAATGACTGTCCGGGCTTGACAGTGAAGTCCAGTCCTGCCGAATATCTTTCCGAAACATTTTCGGCTCCCCGTGATGCATTGGCATAAACGGATGCGGATACCTTTTTTGATTCGTTTGTGCCAAGATTGAACCAGCTGTTGACAGAGGAGGGATAAAGCATGGCCGGTCCCCCGCGGAGAAGATTGTTTGATAAGGAATTACCCTCGTAATTGCCTCCTATGCTTGTCCACCACAGGTTTTTGAACTGAACATAGATGCTCAGGTTCCCGCCTGTGAACAGATGGGTCCCTCCAAAATCCCATCCGGTCCAGAAGTTGGCGTTGGGCCTGATCTGCCTGAATATGCTGAATGGCTTGTCAAACCTGTAGGCAGACCACAAACCGCTGATTATTCCATCGGCGCTCTGGAGGTATCCCACATCATTAAAATCAAGCCCGGGAGATTTGAGGTATGTGAAGGCCATGAAATTCCAGTGTCCGCCTACTTTTCCGGCCTGAACATTGCCCCCTATGCCGTTGAGTGAAGTCCTCTCCGGGTCTACCTCAACATAATCCGCATCCGGTCTCTGAAAATAATGTACGGATGAGCGCTGTATTTTCTCTATTGCAGTTTTGCTCCCGCTAAGATTGCTTCCGCCCGCAGCGGCTGTTATGAACCAGTCACGCTCTTCACCGAAGTATCTGGTGAAGTCAATTCCGGCCGTATTGGCATTGCGGACCAGTCCGTCAATCCCGGTATTGTCAAGAAAACGGTGGGTGTTCGTGAATGCACCTCCGATAATTGTCCTTCCGCCTCCGAAGTCTTTCATCACCCTTGACACAAGATAATTGGTGAGGGGCTCCACAGTCTGCCATGATCTTTCCCCAAGGGAGTCGATTTCCGCCCTCCCTTCTGCTGCTATGGCTTCAACAATTCCTATCGAAAGACCGTCCGTTGTTTTGCCGGTGAGCTTGGCGGCACCTAAAATCGGGGTGGCTCTGGGCATCCTTGCATATTCGTTATCTTCGGTATCAGCGGAAAGGTGAGGACTGCGTCCGATTCGTCTTGAATAGAAAAGGTTATCAAAGCCCAGGTCACCGTCGCCGAGACCGGTCCTGAAACTGGTGATATTGTTTCCCTCAATGAAAAAAGGCCTCTTCTCTTCAAAGAATGTCTCATAGGCTGTGAGGTTAACCTCTGAAGGGTCTGCCTCAACCTGCCCGAAATCGGGGTTAACCGTAAGATCAAGTGTCATGTTGTTTGTTAACCCAAACTTGGCGTCGAGACCCGCGTTGTATTTCCAGGTTCTTCCGGTGGCAAATGGATTTCCGTCTTCACTTTCAAAGGTCTCGAGGCTTCCGACTGCAAAGGGGGTTATGTCAGCCTGTTTTCTCGGCTTTATCCCTGTCAGCCCGGTCAGGGTTCCGAAGTTATGGACCATGCCTGAAGCGTTGCGGTCAATAAACTGCCAGACCGAAGTCTCCTGGTTGCGGAAGATGCGGCGGAAGGCTTCCAATCCCCAGACGCCTTCATCTGAGATCCTGAACCTCAGCTGGGTGAGGGGTATCCGCATCTCTGCAGCCCAACCCCAGTCATATATCTTTGCTCCAGTGAACCAGATGGGGTCCCAGGTGTCATCCTCAGTCCTCCCGTCCTGTGACCAGATAAAATCATTCTTGACGCCGGCGGCGTTGGTTATAAATGCAAAACCGGTTTGCATGTCGTGGTAACTGTCAAAAGCAACACCCACAAAATCACCTTCACCGTTATCTCTCCTTGAGATACGCCTGACGATGCTGTCAGCATTTCTGTCATAGGCTTTGAAGGCAACATAGATATTATTGTTGTCATAAAGGAGCATGAATTCAGTTTTCTGTGAAGATGCTGCTCCGTTCCGGGGCTCAAACTGGGTAAAACCGCCCTGCCATTCACCTGTCTGCCAGGTATCATCATCGATTGACCCATCAATTACGGGAGGAGAGGAGGTGAATTTTGCCTGGTATGTTTTTCTTGTTACCGAGTCCTGGAGCGGAAATGCGGTTCCTGCAAGAGTGCACAGAACAAGCGCGGCCGCAATAAATGCAAGTCTTTTCATGGCAGTAAGGGTTAATATCAAGATGCAAGTCCGGTATAAAGACTTTGTCAGCAGCCTTATTGCTGCACACGGATGATGGTTGTCATAAAATTATATACCTCTTTCCGGCAAATGGCGGAACTCTTCCGGTGAACGGCGATCTAATGGGACTGATGCTATAGCAATACAGGTTTTAAAGTATGCCATGCACTGATCAGGAGATCAGATCAGCTCCCAGGTGTTGCCGGTATGTTTCAGGAACCTGAAGAGCCCGTCACGCGGAATGATAAGTGATGCGGTGTTCGTGTTCGGGTGGAACGACAATCGCTCATGGTTCATCAGGTTTTTATCGATGAACAGGTGTACATGCCGGGAACTGTCATTGATAAGCCCGAAAGGAGAGACAGACCCGGGAGTCAGACCGAGATACTGCATGAGCCTCCTGTCGGAAGCAAACGAGAGCTTACCCTGGCGGAGCTTTTGCTCGAGATCCCTGATATTCAGTTTTGAATCGTAATAAAGAATCACCAGGTAATGCCTGTCGCCCTTGTGATTGCGGAAAAATATGTTCTTGCAATGGCCGGAATCAATGCCTGACCAGTATTTCATGGCCTCCTCCACCGTTGGCACGGGGGGATGTTCTATATATTCGTATTGTATCTCCAGCGAGTCAAGCAGCCTGTACAGTTCTGCCGGTCCTCTCAGTTCGCTCATCTTGTTTTAGGGCAATACCGGAACTGAAGCTCAGCAATCAGCGCCAGGTCCTCGCCTGCCTCCCGCAAATCGCTGTCCTCCTCATCATAGTGCCATTCGATATCCACAGGAATTCCTTCGTTGCTGATCGCCTTAAGGTAACCGAAGATGTCAAACAGAAACTTTGCAGAGGACGAGTTGAAGTATTCAAGGTCAAGCTTCAGGCGCATCGGGTTGGCGTCTGTGAAATTGTGTCCTTTTTTTAATTCTGCGGTATACTCTTCCATCCATTCTATAACCGGGTAATACAGACCCCTGACATCTTCAGGCGCCGACTTGCCGGCAATGACAAACCGGTTTTCCGACGGAGCAAGGATAATCTCAGGTGTCAGGTCGGTGGCTTTATGTATGAAATTCTTCATCTATCCCCATTTTTTACAAAATTGCACTTTTTTTATAAAAGTTAAAAATTCCTCTCTATTGTCAGATTAAGCCTGCATCTTCACTGTTTGCCCGGTATCCTTCATCTTCAGGAAGTTCTGGACGCTTTGAAGCTTCCACCGCCAGTGTGTCACATCGTTCATTTTCAGGATCATTGTTATGACCCTTCACCCATACCAGGATTACCCTGTGACGCCTGTAGACCTCAAGGAACCTTATCCAAAGGTCCTGATTCTTTTTTTTGGCAAACCGTTTTATCTCCCAGTTGAAAAGCCACCCGTTGTTGACTGCATTGACAAGGTATTGCGAATCGGTGTGCAGTTTCACCTTCAGCCCGTCAATCCTGAGCGCCTCCAGCCCCGTGATGGCTGCCATCAGCTCCATCCGGTTGTTGGTTGTGAGCCGGAACCCACCTGACATCTCCTTACGGAGCGAACCCGCCATGAGCACCACTCCATATCCTCCCGGACCGGGATTGCCGCTGCAGGCGCCGTCGGTGTAGATCGTTACTTCTGACAGACTCATTGCGGGAGGCTGATGCCTGTGTTGTTGACGAAGAGCCTGATGGCTATTGCTATAAGGATTATGCCGAAAAACTTCTTGAGTATGTGAAGCCAGGTGGGGCCCAGCAGCCGCTCTATCCTGGAGGTGAGACGAAGAACGGCATACACTATCATCATGTTCAGCAGCAGTGCGATGAGTATGTTTATTGTTGCATATTCTGCTCTCAATGAAAGGATGGTGGTTATAGAACCGGCGCCGGCAATGAGGGGGAAAGCTATCGGCACAATTGTTCCTCCCCCGGGTGAATCATGCTTGAAGAACTCTGCACCAAGTACCATTTCCATTCCGATCAGGAATATGATGAACGCACCTGCTATGGCGAATGATCCCACGTCAATGCCGAAAACACTGAGAAGCTTGTCTCCGAAAACCAGGAAAGCCAGAAAAATCGACAGTGAGACCAGTGTTGCCTTCCAGGGATGAATGTTTCCGGTCTTCGATTTGATATCCAGGATGATTGGAATTGATCCAGGCATGTCAATGATTGCGAACAATACCATGAAGCAGGCTAAGATGTCAAGAAAATTAATCTGCATCGGGAAAATTTTTGCAAAGGTAGGAAAAATCAGGCAAGAGGCAATAGGCAATAGTCAGTAGGCAGTAGTGTTGGCAATAACTTACAGTCTTTGGATCTGTTTGTCATTCAACTACTTTATGAAATGTAAAAGAGGCTGTCCTATAAAAGACAGCCCCTTTCACTATTGCCTATTGCCTATTGCCTATTGCCTTATATCCATTTCATTGAGCAGATACCCTGCACCTGAATAGATGTCAATCACCCAGAGAACGTAGCGGATGTCAACATTAATGCACCTCTGCAGGTCCGGTTCGAATGCAATGTTTCCGGTCATGGCTTCCCAGTTGCCGTCAAAGGCCAGACCGATAAGTTCACCGTTGCCGTTAATGACGGGGCTGCCTGAATTGCCACCGGTAATGTCATTGTTTGTAATAAAGCATACCGGCATATAACCGTCTGGTGAACCATAGCGGCCATACTCCCTGCGGTTGTTCAGATCAATAAGACGCTGCGGCAGGTCGAACTCATAATCACCCGGCTTGTATTTCTGCACAACGCCGTCGAGTGTTGTATACCAGTTGTAATGGACCGCATCATACGGGTAGTAGTCGAGAACCTTTCCGTAGGTGAGCCTCATGGTTGAATTGGCATCAGGGTACTGTGTCTTGTCTGGCTGGTATTCCATCACGCCGGCCAGGTAGAGACGCTGCCCTTTCGAAAGATCCGCATTGAATCCCATGAGATCCTTCTGAACTGATGCCGCCACTTCATTGATTGATTTGGCAACTACATATGCAGGATCCTTCTGAAGAATCTTCAGGCTGGGAGCCGCGAGGAAGGCATTAAGTTTCTCCGGTGTTGTGAATATCGATTTCGCGAAGATATTATCAACGAAGGCGTCGGTGTTACCCTTGAACTTCGTGTCGATAATCGTGTAGAATGATGGCCAGTACTTTGGATTGATATCAGCCCTGTAGAGCTTAATCATCGCTTTTGTTGTCGCCTGGTCAGTGGGATAATTATAATTGCCGTAAAAGTTTTCGGCAGATCTCTTCAGCCTTCCTGTCATTCCATCGATTTTTTCCTGGTCCTTGCCGGCGAGTGCCTCTTCAAGCATTGTCATCTGTCCTGCAAAGCTTATCAGTTCATTTGACAGTGCCTCCCTGAGATACTGTGAAACGTTGTACTTTTCTGCACGTCCCTTTACGGCGTTCTCTATGAGTGTGAGAGCGTTGCCGTATTTGGCTTTACGGGCCGGGTCAGCGTTAACCCACTTCATGAAGTCGGCTTCGAAAGCGGCTTTCTTTTCCGCTGTGCGGAGACGGGTAAGACCTTCGTTCTGGCCGATCGAAAATTTCCAGTAGTTTGAAATACCGGCATATTTTGAGGCGTACTGAATGTTCACCTTCGGATCAGCCTTCATATCCTTCATCCATATTCCCAGGCGTTCGCCGCGGATCTTGATCCTGTCAGCGTTTGTAATCTTCATGGCTTCGTCAGCCTCGTAAGAGGTCATGTATCTTGTTGTGGAGCCGGGGTAACCCATAACCATGGCGAAATCATTCTTCTGCAGGTTCTTTATTGAAACTGGCAGGTAATGTTTTGGTTTGAGAGGCACATTGTCCTTTGAGTAGGGTGCCGGTTTGCCGTCAGGACCCATATAGACCCTGAATACGCTGAAGTCACAGGTATGACGGGGCCATTCCCAGTTGTCGGTATCATGTCCGTATTTTCCGATTGAGTTTGGAGGAGTTCCCACAAGTCTCACATCGTTGAAACTTTCATAAATGAGGAGGAAATACTGGTTTCCGCTGTAGTATGACGAAACGCGTGCGTTGTAGTGTGTTCCCTTTGTTGCTTCTGCGGTGATTGCAGAGCTCTCGGTCTGGATGGCCTCGCGGCGGGCAGCTTCAGTCATGTCAGGGGTGGTTTTGGCCAGCACCCTTGCTGTGACGTCTTCGAGACGGATGAGGAAAGTGACACTTAAACCGGGATTGGGAAGCTCCTCTTCCTTTGACATGGCCCAGAAACCGTTGTTGAGATAGTCGTGTTCAACTGTGCTGTGACTCTGTATAGCTCCGTAACCGCAGTGATGATTTGTAAGCAACAGGCCCTGCTGCGAAACGATTTCACCGGTGCAGCCTCCTCCGAAGATGACGATGGCGTCCTTGAGGCTGGCCTGGTTGATGCTGTAGATATCTTCAGCCGTCAGCTTGAGCCCCATCTCGGTCATGGTGCCAATATTGAGTTTCTCGATGAGCGGCAGCAGCCACATGCCCTCATCAGCCCTTGCCTGTGATGCTGAAAAGGTGACAAGGACAACAATAATTGCTAGTAGTTTTCTCATGATTTTAAAGAGTTGTTGATTAAAGTTCGGAACCAAAGATATCAAATTCCCTTCTCAGGGTTCATGATTTTAACATTTTATAAGAAAGGCAGTTTCCCCTGCAGGTCAACAAGGCTGAATGAAAGGCGGTGGTACGGGCTGGGGCCGTATTCAGCAATCGCTCTTCGGTGTTCCGAAGTTGGATATCCCTTATTATGCCGCCATCCGTAGCAGGGGTAGAGGGCGTCAAGTTCCTCCATCCGGTGGTCACGTTCCGTTTTGGCCAGCACCGATGCTGCCGCTATGGAGAGGTATGTGGCGTCACCCTTTATTATGGTTTGATGGGGTATGTTTCCATAGGTATAGAACCGGTTACCGTCAATCAGCAGCAGCAGCGGTCTGGGTTCAAGTTTGTCAATGGCCCTGTGCATGGCTGTTATTGAAGCGCGCAGGATGTTCATTTCATCTATCTCGGTGGCGGAGCATGATGCAATGCACCAGGCGGTGGCAGATGAGATGATCTCGGAGCGCAGCCGTTCGCGCTGGCGGGCTGTCAGTTTCTTGGAGTCATTGAGTTCTTTGTTGCGGTACCTCTTGGGTAGGATCACTGCTGCAGCATACACGGGGCCTGCCAGGCAACCGCGGCCCGCCTCGTCGCACCCGGCTTCAAGAATGCCGTCTTTAAAGAAAGGTTTAAGCATCAGGCGGCTCCCCCCCCTTTAGCTTTGATGATTGATTTCCACATCTCGTTCGCGGCCTGATCCCATGTATACCTGAGGGAGTTGGCATGACCTTCGGCGGTGAGGCGGCGGCGCAGCGCGCCGTCGGTGACGAGGCGTGCCATAGCCTCCGCTATGGCACCTGCGTCAGCAGGGCTGACGCAGAGCGCCGCGCCGCCGCTCACCTCGGGAAGTGACGAACTGTCTGACAGAATGCACGGCGTACCGCACCGCTGCGCCTCCACTACCGGTATGCCGAATCCCTCGAACCACGGCACAAACGTCAGAGCCTCCGCAGCTCCGTAGAGCCGGCGAAGAACATCGCGCGTGACCGAACCGGTGAAGAGAATATCGTTACCATACGGTGAAGCCTCAAGGCGCCTGTCCATCTCACGCGTCAGGTAAAGCCTTCGCCCGGCAAGCAGCAAAACATGATCACCTCCTCCTCCCTGCCTGAAGATTTCAAAAGCCCTGATGACAGCCTCAACATTCTTCCTCGGAGAAAAATTGCTCACAAACAGGAAATAGGGCCTGCCGCCTGTGTATTGTCTCCGGGTCTCATCTGCCTCGCCCGGTTGCGGAGGAGAAAAGACCTCAGCAACACCGTTCGGCACAACATCTATTTTGTCTGTCCTGATCCCGTAGGTTGCAGCTATGTCTCCTGCCGAGAACTGCGACACTGTCGCCACACGTGCTCCCTTCGCGGCGAAGAGCGGGAACCGCCTGCGGTAATACCGGCACTCAGCACGAGGTATATCGTCTGGCCGGTGTTCATGATTGAGATCATGTATCACCGGTATGCATGGCACATCCGTCCGCAGGGGGATCATCCCGTCAGGTGCAATGAAAACATCGGCACTTATCCTCTTCAGAACCGGCGGCAACAGAAATTCATGCCACACATGCCAGAGCAGCGGATGAACTGTCCGGAGCGGCATGGTGACATACTCAACATTCCTTCCTTCAACCGGAAATCCTTTATATTTTTTCTTACCTGCAGCCGGAGAATCCGGGTCATGCCTGAACGCTTTTGCCCGCCTCCCGTCATACCTCCTGTCACCAATCAGCACAAACCGGTGCTCAGGATGATCACGGATCATTCCCCTGACAACCTCAAGGGTGAACCACCCGATACCGTCACGTGGCACTGCCATGAGTGTACGTGCATTAATTGCAATGATCATTTTCCGGTGTTGCTACTGAAATACAAATGTGGCAATTAATTTATAAATTGGCATTGATTCTTTTATCCACGGCAGACTGATTTGAGGCGAAAGTTCCTTATCAATATCACCTTCCTCCTGACGGTGAGCATCCTGGTCAAGGCTTTCTGGGTACTGGGAATAGACCGTTCCGTTCAGAACGTGGTTGGCGAGACCGCCTACGGAAGCTATTTTTCACTCTTCAGCTTCTCCGTCCTCTTCACCCTGCTGCTTGACATGGGGCTGTCTGGTTTCAACAACAGGGCTGTGGCAGCCGATCCCTCACGGGTGAAGCTCTGGTTCGGCAATGTACTTTTGCTCCGGCTCCTTCTTACAGCGGCCTACTTTCTTGTAACTATCAGTGTGGCTTTCGCCCTTGGCTACCGGGGATGGCAGTTAACCCTGCTCCTTATTCTGATGCTGAACCAGGTGATGGCTTCAATGATCCTCTGGCTCCGGTCAAACATAAGCGGCATGCAGTATCTCTTCCTTGACAGCATTCTTTCCGTTTCTGACAGGCTTGTGATGATCATAATCTGCTCGGTGCTCCTCTGGGGCGGTATTGCAACCGGAGGATTCAGGATAGAATGGTTCGTATGGGCTCAGACAGCTGCCTATTTTACAGTTATGTGCGCTGCTTTTATAATAGTGGTGCGCAAGGGGCAGGTTTCAGGGGTGAAACCTGATATCAAAGTGCTGAGAAGCATAATTGTGACCGGGCTCCCCTATGCGGCCGTAGTTTTTGCAATGACAATTTACTGGCGCATTGACTCGGTGATGATTGAGCGCCTGCTGCCTGACGGGGCCACACGGGCCGGGTACTATGCACAGGCCTTCAGGCTGTTCGATGCATTGGCAATGATTCCTGTAATGTTCGGCGGAATGCTGCTGCCCATCATGACACGGGGGCTGGCATCAGGCCGGGAGATTGGGCCGCTTGCAAGGATGGCCGGGCGAATGCTCATGGTCCCCCTTGGCATCGGTGCCGTGACCCTCGCCACATTTCCGGCAGAGATTCTCGACCTGCTTTATACATCACCCATTGAAAAGACCGTGGGTGTTTTCAGAATCCTGATGATTACACTCGTACCCGTTGGAGTCATATACATATACAGCACCATGCTCACTGCCTCGTGGATGATTAAACTGCTGGTGGTGATAACTGTGTCAGGGATGATCACAAGCATCACACTTAACCTGATTCTGATTCCATGGCTCGGCCCTGCAGGAGCAGCGTACGCCGCACTGGCCACACAGTCTCTGGTAGCCGTGGCTTGCATGGTTACTGTGAGAAAGAAAATGTCCGGCATTGCCGGAAACGGAAGGATTCTGCTGTTCCTGTTGATGCTTGGACTAACCTTTATGACCGGATGGCTCCTGCGCCGGACCGTTATCCCGTGGACAGCTGTGTTTGCCTTGCAACTTGCGGCAGGCGTATCTCTCGCATTCCTTTTCAGGTTTATTGAGCCTCTCTCCAGCCTCAAACTCATCACCGAGAGGTTCGGAAATGCCTGAAAAGTGTTATTTTTGGGTTTGAAAACAAAAGGACCTTTGTCATGAAACGGTTTTCAGCCGGCATTTTCCTTCTTATGTTATGTTCAGGCATCTTCCCGCAGAAGATGTATGAACTGTCGCACCAGGTGCTGGTGCCGGCGGGCAACCTCGTTACCCACACTTCGCTGACTTACCAGCAGACGATTGGCGAGGCGGCAGTGGAGGTATCACTTCCCTCTTTTTACAATTTGTCCCAGGGATTTCAGCAGCCCAGGTTCATTCCGAAGCAGGACCTTCCTGACAGGGAGGGCAACGGGGTAGACTTCTTTCCCAATCCCGTAACCGAAAGCAGTGAAGCGGGACCGTGGATACTCAACATCAGAGTCTACGGTGTGCTTGCCAGACATTACATGATTCACATATACAGTCTGCCAGGATCACTGTTGTACACAGATGAACTCGATCTTTCGGCTGATCATGATTACACCCATCATGTAAGCCTTGTTAATTTCCGGAAAGGTATTTATTTAGCCAGCGTGATCAGCGCCGACGGCGTTATCAACAGATCATTCAAGATTGAAAAACTGTAAACCAAAGGGTATGAAAAGAGTCTCTTCTTTTGTGACGGCGATTCTGGTGGTTCTGGTGGCAGCGACTCTGACGGCAGGTGCACAGGGAACTGTTCCCGGCGGAATCAACTACCAGGCGGTGGCCCGCGACAGCAACGGCAAGGAACTTGTAAACACGCCGATTGAGGTGCGGTTCTCAATCAGGTCAGGTTCCCCTACCGGTCCGGTCATCTTCCAGGAAGTATTTACAAATGTATCCACATCGAGGTATGGGGTCTTTTCGCTTATTATAGGCAAGGGCGATCCGGTTCTGGGCACCTTCGGAGCGATAGACTGGTCGACTGCCAATCATTACCTGCAGGTTGAGGTGAAGTTTGAGAATCTCTTCATGGATATGGGTACGATGCAGTTCATGGCTGTGCCCTATGCGCTCTATGCCGCCAAATCGCTCGAACCCGGCCCCGCAGGCCCTCCGGGACCGAAGGGTGACCCGGGTGATCCTGCAACTGATGACCAACGACTGTCATATGACAGGAATTCCAGGGATCTGTCAATTTCGGGGGGCAATACAGTCAAGCTGGATACTGAGGTTGCTTTCAGGGCAATCAATACGACAGACATTAATTTACCGAATGAACAGAAAGTAAAAATTGTATTTGACGATGCTACTACAGCACCCAACTTCAATATAGGGGGGAATTACAACACGGCCCTTGGAGAATTTAAGCCGCAGACAGACGGAATCTATTCGTTCAATGTATCACTCAGGTTACCCACCAATGCATCTGTCATTGTAAATATTGACGACAGGGAGGAGATTCTCTTGAACTCATTCAACTCCCCTGGCAGGTATAATGGTAGCATTACGCTTAAGCTTGCGGCTTCCAATACTGTCACTGTATGGGTTGTCCAATCCACAGGATACCCAATGCCTTTGTACGCCGGAGGATATTTCTCCGGTTTCAGGGTATATTGAATAATTGAGGTCTTTGACCGGCAGGATATCGTAAGCAAGTTCATTATGCAGTATCGCATCTGGATATAGCTTCCAAAGCAACTCTCCCTAAACTCCTGAAGAGGACCGAGGTTAATAGATGCTCAACTGATTGAGTTTATTATGAAAGATGGTCAATATTGATTATCTTTGATCAGTATGCCAACAGTATTGTTAATAAATGGTTACAGGTTTTTCTTCTTCAGTAATGAAAGAAATGAGCCGATGCATATTCATATTGAAAAGGCGGAGAAATATGCAAAATTCTGGATACAACCACTTTTTGTAGCAGTTAATTTTGGTTTTACAGGCAAAGAACTAAGGGAGATTGGCGATATTATTGAGAAGAATGAAGCACTTATAAAGGATAAATGGAATGAGCACTTTGGCAAATAAGACAGTAAATGTACTGGCTACTAAAGTATGGTTCACGAAGGACATGCTTTATGTTCAGTTACAAGATGGAAGGGAGATAGGTGTTCCATTGTTGTGGTTTCCACGATTAAGAAAGGCCAGTGAGGAGCAACTAAAAGACTGGCGGCTTATCGGGAATGGCGTTGGGATCCACTGGGAAAGTATTGACGAGGATATATCCATCGCCGCATTGCTATAGTGTAAAAGCAAAAATCAAAGAGAATTTAAAGCTGGTAAACCAGCCACAACACCAGATCACTCGTTAACCGCCTATTCGAAATAAGTGTAAACCCGTTCGAATAACATTGTAAAGCCTTTCGCATCCCTGGTGTAACTTTTTGTCCAGTTGCCATGTTCATCATACTTGCTGTAGCTGGAGACAGCACTGCTTATAACATTTTTATCCTTATCCAGAGACTTGAATTCTTCAACAAATCCTTTATCGGTATAAGTCATCGGTTGGGAGTAAATAAGCATTCCATTCCGGTAACCATCCAGTCTTGTCATCAGTCCCTTTTCATCGAAGTGATAGACATATTTAACCCCCGGCTCACCCCTGTAATTAAAATACTGTACGGTAATGGAATCATTCATGCAGGATCCGCGTGACTCAATCTTTTGGACAAGAGTGTCTGTCATTGCATCGTAACCATTGTAAATTAACGGAATTCCGTCATCGTCACATATGATCTTCTGCGTGTACCTGAGGGTGTCATCCGATATGAATTCTCCCCTGGCAAGCAGGCCATTTTCCTTGTACAGCTTCCAGATGTTTATCGGCCTGTCAATTTCATTTATCGTGGTAGATGTTACCGGGTAACCTGCTGAATCAAATACGACTATGTAATCATAGGTGTAACCTACACTGTCAAGCTGGATTTTGGAAACTCTTGGTCCCTTTATCAGGCTGTCACCCTCAGGAATAACCCAGTAAGCTTTTTCGGTAACCGACTCAACTTTGCCATTCAGCTTTTCCATGTAACCCTGGTAGGGTGTGTAGAATCCAAGCCTGGTGAATTCAGCAGGCTTTTTCTCCCTGCACGCAGCAGCAGCAAAGATGACTAACGCCACAGAAAGGATCAGCTTCTTCATAAGTGTAGGTTTTATTGATGTTTTAGACCATGATATAATATCAACTGATTGAACCTCAGTGGGTAAATATTATGCAATTTACACCGTGATTTACCTCATGTCAAGTATTCCGGGGATTATTTGCGGTCCTACAATGCTTTATGCCCTACAGGCAACTCAGCGGTATTCCATAGCTGTGTATACAATGCTGTAAGGCCTGCGGCCTATATCGTGTTACCCCTATTGCCTATTGCCTACTGCCTATTGCCTTCCATTTACTATATTTGCGCAAAACATTAACTGACCATGATTACAAATGACCAGATAAAGGACCTCATTGAACGCCGGGACGCGTTAAGGAGGTATCTTTGACGTCGATGCCAGACTGAACGAAATCAAAGAGAAAGAAGAAATTTCCCACTCGGCCGGGTTCTGGAATGACCCTAAAAAGGCGGAGGAACTCATGAAGGAGATCTCAGGCATCAAGAGCTGGACAACAGCCTTCGCCACAGTTGACACTGCCGTGGAAGACCTGCTGGTCCTCTACGACTTCTTCAGGGAGGGCGAGGTCACCGACGAAGAGATGGGCCAGCAGTATGATAAAACACTTGCTGCCGTTGAGAGGCTTGAGCTCCGCAACATGCTCCGCCGTGAGGAGGATCGCCTTGGCGCCGTCCTCAAGATCAACGCAGGCGCCGGCGGCACAGAAAGCAATGACTGGGCACAGATGCTGATGCGAATGTACCTCATGTGGGGCGAGAAGAACGGTTACAAGATCACCGAAGCTTACTACCAGGCAGGCGATGAGGCAGGCATCAAGACAGTCACCCTCGAGTTCGAGGGCGAAAACGCCTACGGATACCTCAAGAGCGAAAACGGAGTTCACCGCCTGGTACGCATCTCACCTTTCAACGCGCAGGGCAAACGGCAGACTACATTCGCTTCAGTCTTCGTGGCTCCGCTGGTTGATGATGACATAGTAGTCGAGATCAATCCCGCCGATATAACCTGGGAGACCTTCCGCTCGTCGGGGGCCGGCGGCCAGAATGTCAACAAGGTTGAGACAGCTGTAAGACTTCGCCATGCACCCACCGGCCTCGTGATTGAAAACCAGGAGTCGCGCTCACAGGGGCAGAACAAGGAGAACGCACTCCGCCTCCTCAGGTCTCACCTATATGAAATGGAATTGCGCAAACGGATGGATGAACAGGCAAAGATCGAGGGTGCCAAGAAAAAGATCGAGTGGGGCTCACAGATCAGGTCATATACCCTGCACCCCTACAAGCTTGTAAAGGACCTCCGCACAGGTTACGAGGCAGGCAACGCCCAGGCCGTCCTTGACGGCGGGATAGACGAATTCATCAAGGCCTACCTGATGGAGTTCGGCGGAAAAGAGTGAGCCGTCATGATAAAAAGCATGGTTTAACATCCTTACAAAACATTAATTTACAACCCTCAGCAACACAAATCCTGATGGATAAGAAAAAGAAACTGTTCGAACAATTTCCGCCTGTTTCCACACAGCAATGGATGGACAAGATCACGGCAGATCTCAAGGGCGCCGAGTTCAATAAGAAACTTGTCTGGAAAACCCGTGACGGCCTTTCTGTAATGCCCTTCTACAGGCAGGAGGATCTTGACACACTGCCACACAGCAACCTGCTTCCCGGTGATTTCCCGTTCGTAAGGGGAGTGGATGTAAAAGGGAACAACTGGCTCATCCGCCAGGATATTGTTGTTACTGACTATAAGGCTGCCAATGCCAAAGCCCTTGACATACTGATGAGAGGCATCACCTCGCTTGGCTTTGTAATCGCAGACCCGCAGTCAGCATCTCCTGAAACGGTTGCACAGCTCCTTAAGGATATTCATCCTGAGAGCATAGAGATAAACTTTTCAATCGCAGGCAGGGCAAAGGAACTCGTTGCAGCGCTGAAGGGATACCTCCGCTCAGCAGGAGCTGACCTGAAGCAGGTTAACATCACAGTATCGGCTGACCCCCTCGGCAGGCTGGCTGCCAACGGCAGGCTTTGCGTCCCCGTTGATCAGGGCCTCGATTACCTGGCCGGCCTCGTCAGTGATGCGGCTGAGACCCCTGGTATAAGGTGCGTCGAGCCATCAGGCACGATCTTCAGCAACTCCGGCGCCGGCCCCGTGGCGGAACTGGCGTACACACTTTCGCTGGGAAACGAATACATGGCAGCACTAACCGAAAGGGGGATTGACCCGGACATGGCAGCCTGCGCCTTCCGGTTCACATTCGGCATCGGTCCTGACTTCTTCCCGGAAACAGCCAAACTGCGTGCAGCCAGGATGCTCTGGGCAGAGATAGTCAGTGCCTGGGGCACGAAACACCCGGAGTCAGGCCTGATGCACATCCATTCGGTAACCGGCAGGTGGAACAAGACATTATATGACCCTTACGTCAACATGCTCAGGACGCAGACCGAAGCTATGTCGGCTGTCATCGGAGGAGCAGAGTCAATAACAGTGGAACCCTTCGACACCGTGTTCCGGACAGCAAACGATTTCTCCGAGAGAATCGCCCGTAACCAGCAGCTGCTGCTTATGGAAGAGGCACATCTCGGAAAGGTTGCGGACCCCGGAGCCGGATCATATTATATAGAGGAGCTGACATCCATGATGGCCCGTGAGGCCTGGAAAATTTTCCTCGAGGTTGAAAACGAAGGAGGATTCCTCGCTGCACTCCGCAAAGGGATGATCCAGCAGCGCATCAGTGAGGCTGCTGCAACGCGCAAGGCTGACATGGCAAAGAGAAAGGAAATTCTCCTGGGTACAAATCAGTACCCTGATTTCAGGGAGAGAAAGTCACCGGAGCATGACCAGGAAAGACTCTTTGCTGAATACACCCCTGCTTCGGAGGATGAGGTAAAGCCATTAATCCCTGCCCGCGGCGCAGATGAGTTCGAGAAGCTGAGACTGGCAACGGAGAATTCGGGCCGCAGCCCGCTTGTTTTCATGCTCACAATCGGTGATCTCGCAATGCGCAGGGCCAGGGCACAGTTCTCTTCCAACTTTTTCGCGGTGGCAGGTTATGAAGTCAGGGACAACAACGGTTTCGCAAGCGTCGCCGAAGGCGTCAATGCCGCCATTGAGGCTAAGGCAGATATAATTGTCATCTGCAGTTCTGACGAAGAGTATGCCACCCTGGCGAAAGAGGCCTTCAAGGCAACGGGAGACAGGGCCCTCTTCGTGGTGGCCGGAAATCCGCCATGCACGGAAGACCTGAAGGCAGAAGGAGTGGAACACTTCATCAGCATCAGGTCAAATGTGCTAGAAACACTGCAGATGTTCAACAGGAAACTCGGAATAAACTGACGGGAGATGAGCAAAAGACCAAAATTTACGGATATTGATCCCCTGAAGGTGACAGTGCCTTCAAGAGACAAACAAAAGTGGGAGAAGGAAAACGGCATCAGCCCGAAGTGGGAGACGCCCGAAAGGATACACCTCAAAAGCGTTTATTCCCGTGAGGACCTCAAAGGCATGGAGCACCTTCAGTATGCTGCCGGCATTCCGCCGTTCCTGCGCGGACCCTATTCTGCAATGTATACCATGAAGCCGTGGACAATCAGGCAGTATGCCGGATTCTCCACCGCTGAAGAGTCGAACGCCTTCTATCGCAGGAATCTTGCTGCAGGACAGAAGGGACTCTCCGTTGCCTTTGACCTGGCAACACACCGCGGATATGACTCTGATCATGAGCGGGTTGTTGGTGATGTGGGAAAAGCCGGCGTGGCTGTTGACTCGGTACAGGATATGAAAATCCTGTTTGACCAGATCCCCCTCAGGGAGATGTCGGTATCGATGACAATGAACGGCGCCGTGCTACCGGTAATGGCCTTCTACATAGTTGCCGGGCTGGAGCAGGGAGCTAAGCTGAGCGAGCTGCAGGGCACCATCCAGAATGACATCCTCAAGGAGTTCATGGTTCGGAACACCTATATCTATCCGCCAGCATTCTCCATGCGGATAATTGCCGACATATTCAGGTACACCTCGGAGAAGATGCCAAAGTTCAACAGCATCTCAATCTCGGGGTATCACATGCAGGAGGCAGGCGCCACGGCTGACATCGAACTTGCCTATACCCTTGCTGACGGCCTTGAATACCTGCGGACAGGGGTGAATGCCGGCATGAATATAGATGACTTCGCGCCGCGGCTCTCATTCTTCTGGGCCAGCGGCATGAACTTCTTCATGGAGATAGCCAAGATGAGGGCGGCAAGAATGCTCTGGGCAAAGATCGTCAGCCAGTTCAACCCGAAGAACCCGAAGTCACTGGCACTCCGCACCCATACCCAGACATCGGGATGGAGCCTGACAGAGCAGGATCCGTTCAATAACGTCGGGCGTACCTGCATAGAAGCAATGGCAGCAGCGCTGGGCCACACACAGAGCCTTCACACAAACGCTCTTGACGAGGCAATTGCACTGCCTACTGACTTCTCGGCGAGGATCGCACGCAACACCCAGATATTCATACAGGAAGAGACCAGCATCTGCAAGTCAGTTGACCCATGGGCCGGATCATATTATGTTGAGACACTGACCCACGAGATAGCCCATAAGGCATGGGAACTGATAGAGGAGGTCGAGAGCCTCGGTGGTATGGCGAAAGCCATTGAGTCAGGCATCCCCAAGATGAGGATCGAGGAGGCTGCTGCCAGGGCACAGGCAAGGATTGACTCCGGTGCCCAGACAATAGTAGGACTGAACAGGTACAGGCTTGAGAAGGAAGACCCGCTCGAGATCCTCGAGGTTGATAACAGCGCCGTGCGCGAAGCCCAGTTAAGGAGACTTGCAGAAGTAAAGGCGGGACGTAACGAAGAAGAGTGCCGCAGGGCGCTCGAAGCCATCACACATGCAGCGGAAACCGGCGAGGGCAATCTGCTCGAACTGGCCGTTGATGCTGCATCAAAGAGAGCAACTCTCGGTGAGATATCATACGCATGTGAAAAAGTAGCAGGGAGGTACAAAGCAGTGATAAGAACCATTTCAGGAGTATATTCATCAGAGTACAAATCAGATTCTGATTTCGAAGAAGCAAGGGCAATGGCAGCTGAGTTCGCCGCCCGTGCGGGAAGACAACCCCGCATCATGATAGCTAAAATGGGCCAGGACGGTCATGACCGTGGAGCCAAGGTGATATCGACGGGCTACGCCGATATAGGATTCGACGTCGACATCGGGCCTCTCTTCCAGACCCCATCCGAAGCAGCAAGACAGGCAGTGGAGAACGATGTGCACCTTCTCGGGGTTTCAAGCCTCGCCGCAGGCCACAAGACTCTTATACCGCAGGTAATCGGCGAGCTCAAGAAACTGGGACGGGAAGATATTCTCGTGATTGCCGGCGGGGTAATTCCGCCGCAGGACTACCAGTTCCTGTATGACGCCGGTGTGGCGGCAATCTTCGGCCCCGGCACATCAGTGGCGAAAACGGCAAAACAGATATTATCTTTGTTGTTGCACACAGTATGAAAACTATTCTGATTATAATCGTCATTGCTTCCCTTGGCCTCCTTGCCGGCTGCAGTGCGAGCCGGAAGACCAGAGCCGTTACGGTGGAGCCTTCACCCGCGGCTGTAGCAGAACCGCAGTCGCCTGAGGCGCAGGTTCCGGAGGTCGCCCCCTTCGGCAATGCCGCCCTCGCCGGTAAACCCGAAGAAGGAGAGGCAGCTGAACATGTATGGGATTTCCGGGATGCCACAACCTGGCTGCTGGGAAACCTGTCACTTACGATGCTGAACAACCCTCCTCACTCAGAGTGGTACACTAAAGGATACGCCGCATACCAGCCTGACCAGGGAGTGATGGCCGAACTAATGGAACTCGATAAGGATGACCTGACAATCACAATCGTGCTGGGCACATGGTGCCCCGACAGCAGGAGAGAGGTGCCACGCTTCATCAAAATTACCGACCTGTGGGGATTCCCGCAAGCGAAAATCAAATTCATCGGGGTTGACATAAACAAGGTCGCACCCCTCGAAGACTACCCGCAACTGGGAATTGAAAGAGTTCCTACTTTTATTTTTTATGTAAATAATGTGGAAAAGGGACGCATCATTGAAGTTCCTGTGACGTCTTTAGAACAGGATACACGAAATATCCTCAAAGAAAATTAGGAACAATTAATACTCGAACCAATGGAAGAAGAAAAATCCGCCAGACAGTCAGGAGTAGGTGTCGGAGCCCTCGTTACCGCCATTATAGCATTTCTCCTGGCAGTTATACCCTGCATAGGCCTGATTGCAGTAATCCCCGCAGTGATAGCAATAGTCCTCGGCATAATAGGACTCTCCAGACCCCAGGGCAACCAGGGGATGCTCGTCGGCGGGCTCGTAGTGGGCATCATTGCCCTCATGATATCAGTTTCACAGAGTTTTGTCCTCGGCAAGATTGCAAACAAGTCGGGCAGCTGGGCGACTGATATCGAGAAGGTTATCAAGGACGTTACCGATGATCTCGAAAAGGAGTTCGGTGACAACGAGGTGACAATAAAGATCAACAGCGATGACGAAACCGTTGAGATAAAAGCTTCAGGAAAGAAGGGCGATCTCCACGACAGACTGGAGGAGCTTGAAGGAACCATTGACACCCTTAAGGGCCAGTCTGACACCACAAAGGGAGAGTGGTGAGAACCAATCCGGATACAAGCCCGTATCTGCTTCTTAATATAATACTTGCCGGAGTAATCCTGTTGATCATGGGTTACTCCCTTTTTTATTCACCTGATGAGGACAGATACCCTGTCCCCTGTATTCATGAAAAACTTACCGGTGAACCGTGTCCCTCATGCGGGCTGTCACATGCGTTTTCACTTATTGTACGTGGCAGGGTGGATGAGGCGCTGACGTGGAACAGCCAGTCATTAAGGGTATTCATCTTTTTTGCACTGCAGCTTCTGATGAGAGCAGGGCTTGCATTGGCGGCCCTGAAGGCGAAGGGGAACCTGAAGGTGGTTGCCGTCACTGATGCTGCCGTTTCCGGCGCTATGGCCCTGACTGCGTTTTATCCGTTCCTGAGGATGTTGTGGATCAGCCTGTTCTGAGCCTGAGCAATCTCCAGCCAGGCAAGTGGAGGGAACTTCAATCAGTCAGCAGCGAGTTGATTGCATCATACACGAGATGGCTCTCGAATCCCTTTCCCAGTGCATGCCTGAGAAGCTTTCCCTTGAGATCAAGCCTGTTCTTTGCCTTTATCTTCCTCCGCTGGTCAACCAGTATCTTCTGCAGCAGTTCCAGGTATTCTTCTTCACCTATTGATTCCATCCCCGATGCGATGGCTTCCGGATCAACCTTCTTCTGTTTCAGTGCCATGCTGATCTTTACCCGTCCCCACTGGCTGTGCCTGAAATGGTCGAGTACGAATGCCCTGCTGTAGCGGTGTTCGTCAATAAACTTCTCCTTTACAAGTCTCTCAATGACCTGTTCATGCATCTCTTTGTTATCGGCGCCCCAGCGGTCAAGCAGCGCCGAGATGTCACTGATGCAGTACTCCCTCTCAGAGCAGGCTCTCATTGCCCTCTGGAGCAGTTCCTCCCCCTGTTTCTGTTCAGCCATGTTTTTCAGCTTTGATAAATCTTTCTTTTCCCCTTATATCCCTTATGACCTGAACCTCACTGTAGAGTGACGATGAAAGCAATGCCGCAGTTTCCTGTGAGTAGTTTTCATTCACCTCCAGCCACAGGGTCCCTTCCGGCATCAGGCGCGATTCAGCCACGGCAGCTATTGCCCGGTAGAAGAGCAGCGGGTTGTCGTCAGATACGAACAGGGCTTCATGAGGCTCGTGATCAAGCACATTCACGTGCATTGACACCTTCTCCTGCATTGTCACATAGGGCGGATTGCTGACGATTATGTTGCTCAGAGGCACAAGCGAAGGATCATCGTTGATTATGTCAGCCCTGATCAGGGTCACCGCTGCCCCGGTGCGGCTTATGTTCCGACGTGCAATCTCAAGGGCCTTGCCTGACAGATCTGTCGCTGTAACGGAAGCGTCCGGGAATGCCAGGCCGATTGCAATTGCAATGCAACCGGAGCCTGTGCAGAGATCAGTGACTGTGCCTGTGAAGCCTCTGTTTTCACTGATTATCATCATAGTCATCTCCTCGGTTTCGGGCCTTGGTATCAGGACTCCCGGCGCCACCTCAATCCGGTGTCCGCAGAAATCAGCATACCCCAGGATATACTGCAGCGGTTCGCCGGCTGCGGCGCGGGTAACGGCATTCTCTATACGGGCGGCGGCACCAGCATCAGGGACACGGTCCCCGAATGCCATCTGCGCCGCCCTTCCCATCCCTGTATACTCAGATATAATGGCTGACGCCAGCGCCGCAGCTTCCTCAGCCGGCCATCCTGCCTTAAGCCTTTCAGTTGTCTGAAGACGTATTTCGCTTATTGTTCGTACCTTTCCGGCCATGATTCAAAGATAGGAAATTGAGCTCATGACCCGACCTGATGACCCTATATGGATGAGACGTGCCCTTCAGCTTGCAGCAATGGCCGAGGGATGCACCTCACCCAACCCGATGGTCGGAGCGGTGGTGGTGTATAACGGTGTTATTATCGGGGAGGGTTATCATCTGAAGGCGGGAACACCCCATGCCGAGGTGCACGCCATCAAAGCTGTGAAAGACCGAAGCCTTCTGCAATCTTCAACACTATATGTCACCCTCGAGCCATGCTCTCATCATGGACGCACTCCGCCTTGCGCTGACCTGATAATCAGCAGCGGCATACGCAGGGTGGTAATTGGTACAACTGACTCCAACCCGCTTGTGGCAGGCAGTGGAATCGCACGCCTGAGACAGGCTGGCGTGGAGGTTATCACAGGAGTGGATGAGGATGATTGCCGCCGTCTCAACAGGCGCTTCTTTACATGGCATGAGAAAAAGAGACCATACGTGATCCTCAAGTGGGCCCGCAGCGCAGACGGTTTCATCGACCTGCGAAGGAAATCCGGTGATGCCATTGCACCCAACTGGA
>ERZ1645192.221-NODE-221-length-43824-cov-7.885238_pt1 | contig 43824 bp, 44 predicted proteins | sample MGYA00575354_ERZ1645192 | MGnify/ENA primary metagenome ERZ1645192 (study PRJEB40844, sample SAMN11349763) | freshwater sediment metagenome | isolation source: river sediment | host: Sediment | place: India: Faizupur Khadar , New Delhi | collected 2017-02-21 ...
AACGTAGAACGCAGAACGCAGAAGGGCTTTTAACGTAGAACGTAGAACGTAGAACGCGGAACGCAGAACGTAGAACGCTGAACGTTCCTTTTGACATTCCCGCCCCTGGAGAGATACCATTAACATCACACGGAGGAGCTATGAAGATACGGATCACCGCGGGACGGGTCACTGTGGAGGCGGAGCTTTTTGACACGGCGTGCGCGCAGGCCATAGCAAAGATCCTGCCCATCAATGCCATGCCGAATGAATGGGGGGATGAATTCTATTTCTCGGTGGACGTTAAAATGTCCCTTGATGAAACAGCGACGCGCAGCGTCAAAGCCGGGGATATCGCGTTCTGGCCTCCCGGAAACGCGATCGCGATCTTCTTCGGCCCCACACCGCTGTCCCACGGCCCCGATCCCGTCCCTGCGAGCGACGTGAACCTCATCGGCAGGACAACGGGTGATGCGACCATCTTGAGACAGGCAAAAGGGGCAGTGATGATAAGGATAGAGGAGGCGTGAAAACCGCCGGGGGCGGTTTGGGTTCTAGATTCCGCGTTCTACGTTCTACGTTGGAAAACCCTGGATAGGCGTACTGTTCATGCAGGACACTTTTAAGGAGTAAAGTAGAACGGCAGTCAGCGCCCTCTCCGGCTATAAGTCTTTAACGTAGAACGCGGAACGTAGAACGTAGAACGTGGAACGTAGAACCTCAAGGTAGCTATGGCTGACGACGAAATAAGAAGTGTATCCGTGCGGGATGTCGTGAGGCCGCTTGTGGCGACGTTTGCGACATCTCTCGGGCAGAAGGCCGTGATGCACAGCATCATTGTCACGGTCAGGCTGAAGGACGGGTCGCAGGGCTCGGGCGAGTGCCCCACGAGTTTTGTCCTTCCGCACGAAAATGCACGGAACATACGGGGGATGATCGAGAGCGAAAGGCCGGGCCTCATCGGGAGAAGTGCCTCGGATTACGCCGGGATAACATCGCGGCTGCGGCAGAGATATCCGCTCTTCCCTATGACCGTCTCGGGGATCGAGACCGCCCTCTGGCGTGCATGGTTAAACGCCTCGGGCAGGGACGAATGGGAATGGTTCGGCGGGGCGACGGACCGCATCGAATCCGACATCACGGTCCCCGTCACGCGCGACGAGGACTTCATCGTCCGCTGGGTCGGCCGGGCGGCGAGAAAGGGCTTTGGGATATTCAAGATTAAGGTGAACGGGAGAAAGGAGGATGATATCTGGCTGATAGACCGCGTGGCCTCGATGCTCCGCGATACGGGAAAGGAATTCGCCATACGGCTCGACGGCAACCAGGCGTTTTCCGTAGATAACTGCCTCGCCCTGTGTGAATACGTGAAGCGAAAAGAATACCCGGTGGAGCTGTTCGAACAGCCCCTGAAGAAGGATGACTACAGGGGCCTCAAAAAACTGGCCCGACGTGCGCCGCTGCCCATTATACTTGACGAAACGGTCTTTTCGCGCCGGGACATGGAGACCGTGATCGGCGAACGTTCAGGGCATGGCGTCAATATCAAGATAGCCAAGAGCGGCATCACGGAGTCGCTGGCGATCATCGGCCTCGCAAAAAGGCACGGCATGAAGCTGATGGCCGGATGCATGATCGAGACAATGACGGGGCTGTCAGCAGGTATTCAGATGGCAATGGGAACGGCCGCATTCGACCATATCGACCTCGACTCTGTTCATTACCTGCATCACAAGAAGCGGTACGGCTGCATCGGTATCGACGGAGCGCATTACAGGATGGAAAAGAAAGGCCATAATGAAAAATCCTGACAGGGAGACTTTTTTTGAGGGTATTGCCCGGTCTGTGCGGGTTGCCGGCCTGATCTTTCGGGAATCCTTGCGCTCTTTCCTGAGCAACAACGACTTCGAGATGTCCGCCGCCCTGGCGACGTACAGTTTTTTTGCCCTTGTTCCCCTGCTCTTCTTTGTGATAAGCGCCGTGGCGGGAAACGGACAGTATGCGGCCGTGCTCGTTACCGGCATCGAGGGGCTTATCGACCATCTTTTCCCGCGGATCCGGGAATGGATGAGCCTCGAGTTCTCGACGGTGACCCGAAATCCGGTCACCCTGGGCATCGCCGCCATGGTCATGGTCTTCGTCGCGGCCATGTCGCTTGTCGATTCGCTGCGAACAACATTTTTCAAGATCTTCAAAAAGGACCCGCCGGCATCTTTCTTCGCAACACAGGCGGGCAACATCCGAAGTGCCCTGATCATGCTCTTCCTGTTTGTCGCCCTCACAGGGGCCGAATTGATCTTCAGCTCCGTTACCGCGCATTTATCTTCGCGGGGGATCGAGATCGGCCGTATCACAGGCATCATCATATCCGTCGCCGTCGCAACCGGGTGCATGGCTTTTTTCTATTCCATCTTTCTCCCCGTCCGGCTCACGCCTTTAAAATTGTTCGGGGCGTCCCTCATTTCGGCGGTCCTCATAATCGCCATGCGGGAGATCTTTGCCTTTATCATTGAGAAAAACCCGGCATACGGGCAAACCTTCGGTTCCCTCAAAGTGCTCTTCGTAATGATCGCCTGGGTATACTACTGTTTCCTCGTTATCCTGTTCGGGGCCGAAGTCGCCGTAAATACCGAGAAACGTGACGCGCTGCTCCTTAAAGCCCTCTTTACCGGCAGCATTCCGGGCCTGACGCGTTCCCGGCTCTTCGACAAATACATCACGCATCACCCTGCCGGCGATATTATTTTCAGCGAAGGCGATGACGGCGCGACAATGTTCTACGTTATCGAGGGTTCGGTAGACATAGACAGGGAAGGCAGGCACATACGCACAATGGCCGCCGGGGAGTACTTCGGGGAGATGTCCATGCTCCTCGGGACCAGCAGGACCGCCGCGGCCACGGCCTCACAGGAAACAAGGCTCATCGCGATATCCCGGGACAACTTCAACATCATCCTCCGCGAGAACGCCCCGATTGTCCTCGCCATCCTGAAAGAAATGGCCGACCGCCTGAAGGACACGGACGAATCACTGGTAAGGCGGTAAAGACCGTTCTACGTTCTACGTTTATCCATTCCTTGAATATTTCCTTAAAGAAATTTTCTTCAAGTTTTAGCCATGATCATTTATCGGAGATAATCAATGATCGGGATGGGATTATAACGTAGAACGCAGAACGTAGAACCTAGAACGTCTTTTTACACCTGACGGTCTCCACATCGAGGGTCCCTTTGTGGAGGGTGATGGTGAGGGCTTCGCCCGGCGCTACGGTTGCGGCGTCGGTGATGACCTCGGCTGTCGCGGCACGAGCGGTGATGCTGTAGCCGCGTTCGAGGATGGCCGTCGGGTTGAGGTCGCCTGTGCGCTGAGAGAGAGAATCCAGCTTCACGCGCCTGTTGGTCATGTAGGCCAGGAGGTTTCGCTCGAGGCCGGCGGAAAGATCGTCGAGGTAGATCCTGTGCGAATCGAAGAAGTCCTTCTTCTCCTTGAACTCCATGACATTGCGGACGAGATCGTATTGCGCCCGTTCGATCTTTCTCCGTACAGCATGGCAGAGCGTCTCGCGCATCCCGGCGAGATAACGCCCTATGTCAACTTTGTCCGGGCAGACCATTGCGGCTGCGGCAGTCGGGGTCGGGGCGCGCACGTCCGCCACGAGATCGGCGATCGTGAAATCAACCTCGTGGCCGACCGCCGAAACGACGGGGATCGTTGAATCAAAGATGGCCCGGGCAAGGACCTCTTCGTTAAAAGGAGCGAGGTCTTCGTACGATCCCCCTCCCCTGCCGACGATGATCACGTCAACGTCTTGCGACTCGTTGAAATAACGGACCCCGTCCGTGATCTCAAATGCCGCCCCGGCCCCCTGGACCGACGCGGGATAAAGCTTAACAGGGATATTACCGGACCTCTCATGGATGATCCGGAGCATGTCGCGTATCGCGGCCCCTGCGGGCGACGTGACAATGCCTATGCATCGCGGGAAGGCCGGAAGCGGCTTTTTGCGGCTTTCGTCAAAGAGGCCTTCCTTGAAGAGTTTTTCCTTGAGCTCAAGGAAGCGAAGATAGACAACGCCCTGATCGCCCTTCTTCACCAGGTCGGTCACGATGAGCTGATATTCTCCCCGCTTTTCGTAAACATCGATCCTGCCCTTGCACAGGGCCCGATCGCCGTCCTGTACGGCCTTGCCCCCGGGCATCCTGCCTGCACAGTTGAAGAACACCCCGCGGATCATGGCGGAATCGTCTTTGAGTGTGAAATAGAAATGGCCGGACGGGTAGAGCCTGGCGTTCGACACCTCGCCCTCTACCCGGACATCGCGGAACCTGCCGCTGACGAACCTTTTGAGCTCCGCTGTCAGCTCGGAGACAGTGAGAAGGTTTTCCCCCTTCTGAACGAACAATGTCATTTCTTCTTTTTCAGGTGGTCCTTTATCAGTTTCATCGAGCAGAACTCGCCGCACATGCTGCAGACATCGTTCTTCAGGTTCCGTTCCTTCCTGAAACTCCTGATCTTGTCGGGATCGATCGCGCATTTGATCTGGCCCTTCCAGTCAAGCGCCTTCCGGTAAATTGACATGGCCCTGTCGAGCTCGAAGGCCTTCCTGCTTCCGCGCGCGAGGTCGGCTGCATGCGCCGCGATCTTTGTCACGATAACGCCATCCCGCACATCCTGCGGCAGGGGCAGGCCGAGATGCTCCGACGGGGTGACATAGCACAGGAAGTCAGCCCCGTAGTATCCCGCGAGAGCACCGCCCATGGCCGACGTTATGTGGTCGTACCCCGGGGCGATATCGGTGACGATAGGCCCGAGAACATAGAACGGGGCGTCATTGCAGAGCTTCTTCTGGAGGACCATGTTGGTCTCGATCTGGTTGATCGGCACATGGCCGGGCCCTTCGACCATCACCTGCACGCCTTGATCGATCGCCTCCTGGCATAACTCGCCCAGCGTTATCAGCTCCTGGATCTGGCCCCGGTCGGTCGCATCGGCTATGCAGCCGGGCCGCAGGGCATCGCCGAGGCTCAGGGTCATGTCGTATTTCTTCGCGATCCTGATCAGCCTGTCGTAATTCTCGTACAGCGGGTTCTCTTTCCCGTTCATGATGATCCACTCGGCAAGGAACGCGCCGCCGCGGCTCACGATATCGGTTATCCTTCCCTGGTTTCTTAAGCGGTCGAGCGCGCTTTTCGTGACCCCGCAGTGGACCGTGACAAAATCGACGCCGTCGGCCCCGTGCTTTTCGATAACATCGAAAAGGAGGTTGGGGTCCATTTTCGTTATGGGCTTCCTTTTCGCTACGGTCTCCACCGCCGCCTGATAGATCGGCACCGTACCGACCGGTATTTTCGCGGCGCCAACAATGATCTTGCGGATCGCATCGAGATCGCCGCCGGTGCTTAAGTCCATGACGGCATCAGCCCCGGCGTCCCGCGCTATCGCGAGCTTTTCGAGCTCTTCATCGACGTTGACGCGTTCAGGGGAGGTGCCGATATTGGCGTTTACCTTGACGCTCATACCCTGTCCGACACCTTTCGGGGTAAAATCCTTATGCCTGTTGTTCGCAAGGACCGCCACCTTGCCTTCGGCGACCAGCCTGCGCAACTCTTCCCTGTCAACACCTTCATCGCGGGCAACGCGCTCCATTACTTTCGTAATCTTGCCTTCCCGTGCTGCAATTAATTGATTTTTCATAATTGTGTCATCTCCATCAAAAAATAAATTCAATCGGCCTTATCTTGCCGGGCCGGAGCGCGGGTCAATCCCCGCAGACCTTCGTCGCATCCGGCCTGCATGCCGTTGAAACATAGTAATACCCGTTCTCGTCTATCCTGTAGCGTGACCGCAGCAGTTCTTCGAAGGCCCTCCCGGCGGCCATGAATGCATCACGCGGCGAAAGCCCCCTGGCCAGGAAACATGTCAGTATCGAAGAAAATGTACAGCCCGTTCCATGGACCGCCGCATCGACCCTCTTCTTTTCATGAACAAGAATGCCCTCGCCATCGAAGAAAACATCGACGGGATCCCCTTTGAGGTGCCCGCCCTTTACAATGACGGCGCGAGGCCCGAGGGACCTGATCGCGACTGCCGCCGCCCTTGCCTCATTCACGGTCCGAACCCTTTTCCCCGTTATGACCGATGCCTCGTCTGCGTTCGGCGTAAGCACCGCGGTCTTGCCAAAGAGAAGGGAACGGCAGGCGGAGATCCCTTTTTCGGTAATGAGGGGGATCCCGTTCTTCGCCGCAAAAACAGGGTCAAAAACGACCGGCACCGTCTCGCGGGCCCCGATGAAAGCGGCCGTCTCCCTGACGCAGGCCTCGTTGCACAGGACGCCTATCTTTATACCGCTCAAATGCACACCCCGTGTCGCCGCCGCGAGGGTCTCTCGAAACAGCGCCGCTGATGACGCCTTGACCCTCTCGACGCCTGAAGGCCCCTGGATAACGGTCGACGTCGGCACCGCAATCCCGTGAAAACCGAAGGAGAAAAAGGTATCGACATCCCTGATAACGCCCGCCCCGGACGAGGCGTCGAACCCGGCTACAGACAGTATGCTGTTCATTATATTCATGACATCCGGCCCGCTAAACGGTCCCGTCCCCGAAGAGAGTGGCCCGGCAACGCCTTATATACCTCTTCGATTTTGTTATTTAAAACTGAAAACTATACCACAATTGGCGCTTCAGGGGCTATATAATTATCCCTTACCGGTTACATGGTCGACGCTTTTGTCGAGCCGCTTGTGCGGCCTCGACATTTATTTCCCGTACAATCCGGAAAGAAATGGTCAACATGTCTGATTTACCTTGTAGAATCGAACAGTTATAAAACTAAGACCGAATGGCACGATATTTGCCTCAATAAATAACATGATTTGCAAAAAACCATTTCGGGAGGTTACAATGAAAAAGTTTTACGGGTTAGTCGTGGTGGTATTCCTGCTGTTGTTTGCAACGAGCGTGTTCGCGTTCGGCCCGGGCGGCGGGTACGGGATGGGCCCCAGGGCCATCGACCTGTCAAAGGACCAGCAGGATAAGATGTGGCAGTTGAGAGAGAAGTTTAACAGCGATACATCGGCGCTGCGTTACGAGATGTTCCAGAAACGGGGCGAACTGAGGGCATTATTCGCCAACCCCGGTGCAACGGAGGCCTCGATCCTTACGAAGGAAAAAGAGGTGAACACTTTGAGGCAGAAAATGCATGACAGAGTTGTCCGTTTCAAGCTCGATCAGAGAAAGATCTACACACCGGAACAGATCAAGCAGCTCTCTCAGAGAGGCGGGTACGGATGCGGATACGGCCAGGGCCCGCGGGGCGGTGGAATGGGCATGGGCGGACGCGGCTTCTAGTGAAGGAACTATAGACCATTGAAGAAGGCGGGCCCGACCGGCCCGCCCTTCGTGGCGGAAAAGGGAGGGAACATGAAAAAGATCATCACATTAACAGTCCTGGTCGTTGCGGCGGGATTTTTTCTCGTTTCGTGCGCATCCGAGGGGTATAACACCCAGAAGGGCGCTGCGATCGGGGCGGGCCTCGGCGCTATCGCAGGCCAGGTGATCGGCCACGATACGGCTTCCACCCTGATAGGGGCGGCAGTCGGGACCCTGGTTGGAGGGATCGGCGGGAATGCCGTGGACCAGCATGTAACGAACCAGCAGAAAGCGGGCACGGCACAGGCGGGCGCATACCCTTCGTCAAGCCAGGTCACTCCCCAGGACCAGCCTCCCGGACAATGGGTCGAGGTACCGGGACAGTGGATCGGCGGGAAATGGGTGCCCGCGCACAAGGTATGGGTTCCTGTCAATCCATGACCTTTGTTGCAGTACTCGTCTTACTCCTTCTCTTTATCATGCCCCCTGCACGGGCCCAGAATTCATATTCTGAGTTCGAGAGGGGGCTTGGGCTTTCTGACCCGCAGAGGGCGCAGGTGGAAGACATACGGAACAGGTACCAGAACGAGTGGCAGGTGCTGCGGCAGGAATCGGCCCGCAAGAGAATGGAGCTCAGGGACCTCAGCAGAGACCCGAATGCCAATGCCGGAAGGATAAACCGGATCCAGAGCGAACTTCAGGAACTTGACACTGCGCGGCACAATTCGTACCAGCAATACCGTTCGGAGGTTTCGCGGACCCTGAACGAAAGGCAGAGACATCAGTACAACACCTTCTGCGATCAGGAACGAAGAAAAAGAATGATGCGCGAGCGCGGTTCCGGGCCGGGTTGGCATGGGAGATAAACGGGCTGTTGTCGCCTTCCCATTATTCTTTGCTTTTTTCCTTATTCTCGTGACTCTCGCAGGCTTCTTCCAGATACGCATCATTCGCGGCAATATCGAGCGGCAGCTCACGGGAGAAGCAGAGGTCATTTTTTCCCATATCGAGAGGGAGATAGACCTCAACCTCGATTACCTTGCCCTGCTCGACAGGTCGCCCGCATTGATCACCCCTTATTTTTACAACATCATGTCGTTCGATGAATCGATCATCGACGACATCGACACCGCGCTCACGGAACTCAGCGAACAGGGCCTTAACTCCCTCCCCTATGCCAACCTTGTCGAGTATGACATTTCAGGCAAGCCCCTGGCGAGCAAAGGAAAGCCCAACATCCCCGGCGACATCCTCCGGAAACTGCGCTCCGGCGGCCGGCAGACGGTCATCAGAATGCCGACGCGGCATGACAGGGGCCTTTTGTTCGGCAAGCGTTTCGACAGGCGGATCATTGTCGTCAGGATCGGTCCCGGGGACCTCGAGGTGCTTCGGAGAAAGGTGATCCTGAAGGATATAGTCGACCGGGAGGGGAAGAGGTTCAATATAGACGCGATCAGGATATACGATGAAAAGGGCCGGATCTTCGCCGGTTCAAAGGACGAGCCCAAACGCGGCACCTTCATCCTCGACAGGGGCCTGTCATCCAAACTCCTTCCCGGCTACCACATGCAGATCTTTGTGTTGAGGGACCTTGCGCGGGACACCATCCAGAGGTCCTCTCTCAGCTTTATCCTGATACTCGCCGTCCTCTTCATTACGGGCGCAGGAAGCATCTACGCCTTTTTTGTCATGGAGCGCACGTATTCGAAAAAGGTCAAGGAGATGGAGCGAGAGCTCGAGATGAAGGAGCGCCTGGTGTCGCTCGGCAAGCTCGCCTCGGGGATGGCGCACGAGATCAGGAATCCCTTGAACGCCATCGGCCTGTCGGTTCAACGCCTGAAGAGAGAGTTTGCCCCGGGCGAAGAAAAGAAAGACGAATACCTGACCTTCCTGGACATCATCAGGAAAGAGCTCACCCGGGTGAACGGGATCGTCGAGGAGTTCCTTCAATCGACGCGCGCGCAGGCACCCTTCAGCAAGGAGAGCCTCAGGGACCTCATCGAAGAGGTCATTATCATTGTCGGCGAAAAGGCATCATCCAAGGGTATCTTCATCGAGAACGCGACGGATACCGGGATCATCATTGATTGCCAGCGGGACAGGCTGAAACAGGCCTTTTACAACATTATCATCAATGCGATCGAATCGATGCCCGGGGGCGGCAGTATTGCCGTGAACGTGAGGCAAAAGGACGCGAATCTCGAGATATCCGTCAAGGATTCCGGACCGGGCATATCCGACGAAGCCCTGGGCCGGATATTCGAGTATTATTACACGACCAAGGACAAAGGGATGGGGCTTGGCCTGCCTATTTCCTACATGATCCTGAAAGACCATGGCGGCGACATCAAAGTGACGAGTGCCGAGGGCCAGGGCACCACATTCACCATCGTGCTGCCAAAGAGCCGGAACAATGCAATGAGCGTATAAAACAAAGAAGAGAGGGTTCGCAATATGGACAGGGTCGGCATACTGGTTGTTGAGGATGAGGAATCACAAAGGTCGCTCCTTGCAGGGCTGTTAAAGAACGAAGGGTACACGGTCAGCGAGGCTGCAGATGGCGCCACGGCATACGATCTGCTGCAGAAAGGAATATTCGAGATCGTCCTTCTTGATTACCGCCTGCCGGACACGGACGGACTTGCACTCCTCAAAAAGATAAAGGAACTGAACCCGTCCACTGAGGTCGTTATGATAACCGCGTTCGGGAGCATCGAAAACGCGGTGGGCGCCCTGAAGGCCGGGGCTTCGGAGTACCTTACGAAGCCCATCGACCTTGACGATCTCCTCTTCAAGCTTCGCAAGATCGAGGAGAAAACATACCTTATCCGCGAGAACATGGTCCTGCGCGAAACGCTGCGCGACCGCTTCAAGTCGGAGGAGTTCGTATACCAGAGCGAAAAGATGCACGAGGTGTCGAGCCTTGTCGTGCGGATCGCGAAAACCGACTCGACCTGCATCATTGGCGGCGAAAGCGGCGTGGGAAAAGAGGTCGTTCTCAACATGATCCATGCCCTGAGCGACCGGAAGAACTTCCCCCTTATCAAGGTGAACTGCGCCGCAATACCGGAGACGCTCCTTGAAAGCGAGCTTTTCGGCTACGAAAAGGGGGCCTTCACGGGGGCATACCAGCGAAAACCGGGTAAGTTCGAGCTCGCCAACAAGGGCACAATATTCCTTGACGAAATCGGGGACATTCCGCTCATTCTTCAGTCGAAGCTCCTGAGGGTCATCCAGGAAAGAGAGATAGAGCGCCTGGGAGGTTCGCACCCGATCAAGGTCGATGTCCGCATCATCGCGGCGACGAACAGGAACCTCGAGGAAGAGGTGAAGAAAGGCACGTTCCGCGAGGACCTCTACTACCGCCTCAATGTCGTGACCATAAACGTCCCGCCGCTCAGGGAAAGAAAAGAGGACATACCCCTCCTCATCGATTTCTTCCTGAAGAAATACAATCTCAAGCACAAGAAGAACGTCAGGGGACTGACGAGGGAGGCCCGTGACGTCCTTGTCAAGTACGATTACCCGGGCAACGTGCGTGAGCTTGAGAACATTCTCGAGCGGGCGATCGTTCTGACGCGGGGGGAGCACATCACGAGCGAAGACCTGCCGAACCTCACCGACCATGCCGGAGCGGCGGGCGACGGCAGTATCCGGGGGACCGTGGAATCCCTCGAAAGGTCGATGATCATCGAAGCGCTCGTGAACGCCGATTGGGTCCAGACAAAAGCGGCGCTGACGCTCGGCCTTTCGGAGCGTATGCTCCGTTACAAGATTAAGAAATACAACATCGTGAGATCATCGCGGCCCTGAGCACCAACCCCGCGACTTTTCGGGTAATTGAATATTTTCAGTCCGGATGTTATAGATACCTATCTATGTCAGACTCAGTACCGTATGAGATCACGACCCATGGCGCCGGGGACATAACCCTTATCCTGTCGGGCAGGCTGGACCTCGCCCGTTTCGGCGTATTGAGCCCGCTGATACACACCCTCTTCGAATCATATAAGCCCCTGAAGCTCGATGTCGATATGACGGGGATAGACTACATCGATTCCACCGGCGCCCTGTTCATCGTCAAGCTCGAGGATGAGGCGCGTGCCCGCAATGTCCCGTTCGCGGTCCACGGCCTCTCGAAGGAAAAAATGGGTATTCTGGGCCTGATCGACCGACAGGCCCTCACAGCGCCGAGCCTCGCCCCCAGAGAACGCAACCTCAAGATAATCGAGCAGCTGGGAAATTCGACCCTGGAGGCCTTTCAGGACATATACGATATCATATCCTTTTCGGGGGAGCTCATCTACGAGCTCGTCCGTTCATCGACGCACGTCCGCAAGGTGCGCTGGGGGGATGTCGTTTCCTACATGAAGAAGGTCGGCGTCGACGGCCTGCCTATCGTCGGGCTCATCAGTTTCCTCCTTGGCCTTATCATGGCCTTCATGTCCTCGCTCCAGCTCAAGCAATTCGGCGCGAACATCTATGTCGCATCGCTTGTGGCCGTGGCGATGATACGGGAGCTCGGGCCCATCATGACCGCCATCATCGTCGCCGGGCGTTCGGGTTCCGCATTTGCCGCCGAGATAGGCACGATGAAAGTGAACGAGGAGGTTGACGCCCTCGCGACAATGGGGTTCAGCCCCGTGCGGTTCCTTACCGTCCCGAAGGTCATCGCCTCTTTGCTGACCGTCCCCGTCCTGACCATATTCTCTAGCATATTCGCGATCATGGGCGGGATGATCGTCGGGGTCGTAGGCCTTAACCTCACGATCTTCACGTATGTTCAGCAAACGATGAAGGCCATTGCGATCTTCGATGTCGTATCGGGGCTGGTCAAGTCCGTAGTTTTCGCAATAACCATATCGGCCATTGGCTGCCAGAGGGGCTTCAAGGTGCGCGGCGGCGCGGAGGCGGTCGGCAATGCAACGACATCGGCGGTTGTCACGTCGATATTTCTCATTATCGTTATCGATTCCACCTTTGCTATAATACTTCATTATATCCATTAGAAGGTGGAGAAAGGATCTGGAAAACGTCTGAACAGGTCATAGCAGTTGAAGGGCTCACAGTACGGTACGGTGACAATACCGTCCTCGACAATGTAGCGTTCGAAGTGAACGCCGGTGAGATATTCGTCATCATGGGCGGGAGCGGGTGTGGAAAATCGACGCTCCTGAAGCACGTTATCGGGATCGAACAGCCGGCTGAGGGGAAGATATGGATAAACGGCGTCGACACGTCACTTCTCGATGACGTCGCATTGAGGGGCCTGCACATGGGCATCGGTATGCTGTTCCAGTCGAGCGCATTGTTCGGGTCGATGACGATCGGCGAAAATATCGCCCTTCCGCTTACCGAGTTCACTCCACTTTCACGCCCGGACATCTGGTCGATCGTTAAAATGAAACTCGGAATGGTCGAGCTCGCGGGATACGATAATCATTTTCCGGCCGAGCTTTCGGGCGGGATGAAAAAAAGGGCGGGCATCGCCCGGGCAATGGCCCTCGAGCCTGCGATGCTTTTTCTCGACGAACCGTCAGCCGGGCTTGATCCCGTCACGTCGGCGGGGCTCGACCTGCTCATCAAAAAGCTCAACGAAGGCACCGGGACAACGATGGTCATCGTAACGCACGAACTGGAGACCATCTTCAACATAGCGCACCGCGTGATCATGCTCGACAAAGATGTAAAGGGCATTATCGCCCAGGGCGACCCCCGAAGGCTCAGGACCGAGTCGAAAGACCCCAGGGTCACCGATTTTTTCAACAGGCGTGTAACGGACAAAACGAACGAAGGGACGCGATCATGACAAAGAAAAAGACCTATTTCCTCGTGGGTTTTTTCGTACTGGCAGGGGCCCTCATTGCGGTAGGCACGATAGTCTGGCTCGGCGCGTCGCAGTATTTCGCCAAAGGCGAGCGCTTCGTCACGTACTTCGATGAATCCGTGCAGGGACTCCAGGTCGATTCGAGCGTAAAATACCGCGGGGTCGAGATCGGCGTGGTAGAAAAGATCGGCGTCGCTCCCGATTACAGGCTGATAGAGGTCGTCATGAAGATCAATTTCAGCGGGGATGCGGGAAACAACACCATCGCCAAGCTGAAGGCGGCCGGGATAACGGGCATAGTGTACGTGGAGCTCGACCACAGGAAAAAGGGCGACCTTGCCCGGACCCCATCCATCCCCTTCGAACCGGATTATCCCCTGATACCGTCCAACCCCTCCGAGATACAGGAGATCGTATCAGGCGTCGACGAGATAGTGAAAAAGATAAAGGCGATGGATTTCCAGACGATATCGGACGAACTTGTCTCCGCAACGAAGGGCGTGAACCAGTTCTTTGCCAGCCACAAGATGACGAAGATCATATCAAACCTGGAGCACATGACGCAGACGCTCAACGATTCGGCAAATCAGCTTTCAAAGATGATAGGGGACGGCAGGGCGGACGCCTTGCTCACCGACGCCCGCGACACTGTGCGCGACGCGAAGGAGACGATAGCACATGTGAAGAAGGAACTGGAGAAGATGAAGCTCTCCGAGACCACGAACAAGGCAAACAGGATGATCGATGATCTCTCGCGCAGATCGAAGACCATAACCACGGAGGTCCAACAGACAAGCGAAAACCTGCGCAGGGCATCGGACAACCTTGATCAGCTTATACAAAGGCTCAAAGCAGACCCGTCGGATATACTGTTCAGCGATCCGCCCCCGAAAAAGAGGTAGCTTATGAAAACACGAAAAATAAATATCGGGCTTATTGTCCTCACCCTCATATGCGCTGTCGTGCTGACAGGCTGCTTCGGACGGACCAAACCGCCTTACGTCATGGACCAATACACGCTGGATTACGTGTCGCCCGGAGCAGGCGAACGACGGCCTGTCGATGAATTGGTAACGGTCGAACGGTTCGCCATCTCGCCTCAGTTCAGTTCACCGTCAATGATGATACGCACGGGACAATACCGGTTCGAGACGTATGACTACAGCCGCTGGCATGTCAATCCCGCCGATATGGTGACCGGCTTTGTCCTGCGGGACATTACGCGGTCGGGCATCTTCAAGGGCACGTACTCTTACTACGACACCGAGCTTTCCCGGTATCTCGTCGAAGGGTACATCGAAGAGTTCGGGGAAACGGCCGACGGGAAAGCGCTGGCAAACATCCGGGTCACCTTCCTCGATACAAGCCGGCAAAACCCGGTGGAGCAGATCGTTTTCCAGAAGCAATACGTGCACTCAACACCGGTCGGCGACCATTCCGCGAGCGGTCTCGCCGCAGCCTTAAGTGCCGCAATGCAGGAATTCTCGGCAGCTCTTATCACCGACATAGGCATGGCGCTACAGGGAAAAACCCCGAAGTAAAAAGCAGCGTACGGTCATGTGACACATGAAAACCGGGAACGAACAAAGCGACCTCACCGTGTGCGAGCGGGCGCTCAGCGTGTCCGATCGCAAGCTGTCGTCCATGCTCGAGCTGGGCCGGATCATCGGGCTCGACCTTGACATCGACGACATGCTCATCACCATAGCGCAAAAGGCGCGAGAGGTCATGGAAGCCGACAGGTTCAACCTCTTCCTCTACGACCCCGCAACGGATGAGCTCCGGACGAGAATACTGCTCGAAATAGAAGGTAAGGAGTGCCGCATTCCCGTCACGATGGGCATCGCGGGATATGCCTTCCGGACGGGCCGGACCGTTATTGTGGACGATGTTCGCAAAGATCCGCGCTTTTTCAGTTATATAGACGATGTGAGCGGATATACGACGCGCAGCATGCTCTGCATGCCGTTCTTCAGCCGTTCCGGGGGGCCGCTTGGGGTGATGCAGCTCATCAACAAGGTTGAGGGGAATTTCACGGCCGATGACGAGGCCCTGCTTACGATGTTCACGAACCATGCCTCGGTGTTCATCGAGATCGCACAGCTTCAAAAGGCCCGCCTCGAATCCCTCGAGCATTCCCGGAAGGAGCTTGAACGCCTGAACACGGCCAAGGGGAAGGCCCTCGATCACCTCTCCCACGAATTAAAGACGCCGCTCGCCCTTATCCAGGGATATCTCCGGATAATCAGGCGAAAGATCGAAAAATTGACCGGGGGCACATCCCTCTCGGGCTATTTTGAGGCCCTTCAGCGGTACATGGACAGGCTTTTTGAGATCCAGAAGGAATGCGAGCGGATCATTCAGGCGTACCGGGAGACCGGGCAGGAGAACCTGGTCGACGAACTCGAGGGCCTCTGGAAAAAACTGGAAGCATTGCAGGCGGAAATACCCCTTGACCTGAAGGACCTCTGGCAATCGCTAAAGCAATATGTCGCTGCATATAAACCGCCGGGAAGCGGATCAGAAAGCATCATCATTCTCCATCCCGTCATTGAAAAGGCAATCGCCGATACCCGGGGCAAAGCACCGCACCGTGACATTCACTTCACCCTGAGCGGCGATCAGGCTGCCGTCATACTGATGGACGCTGTCGTCTTCAGGGACATTCTGATGGGGCTCCTGAAAAATGCCGTTGAAAATACACCGGACGGCGGCCGCATCGAGGTGGACATACGGAACAGCCCGGATAAAGTATTCATCGCCGTCACTGATTATGGGACCGGGATAACCGAAATCAACCAGCCTCATATCTTCGAAGGTTTTTTCCATACCCAGGACACGGACCTCTACGGTTCACGGAACGTCTATGATTTCGGCGCGGGCGGGAAAGGTCTCGATCTCTTCCAGATGAAGGCCTACGCCCGGCGGTTTGGCTTCGATATATCCATGACGAGTTCCCGCTGTATCCATATCCCGACCGATTCGGACATCTGCCCCGGCAAGACATCGCTGTGCCCTCACATATCCCGGCCGGAGGACTGCGCACGAACCGGCACGACCACTTTTTGTTTGACTTTTCCGGTACCGAGAGAATATCTTAAAATCGAGACACGCCCCGGGGCAGGGGCTTAAAAATCAAAGGTTTATTATGACACGCAAAGACCCGCTTGTGGACCTGTTGATACACGATCTTACGGGCCCCCTGTCAATCGTGCTGACCAGCGTCAACAACCTTCTGACGAAACAGGACAAGTGCGGCCCTTATACGGAATACCAGGTCGACACGCTAAAGCGCGCCCAGCGCAACGCCGAGAAGGCGAAGGCGCTCCTGCTCGAGATCATTGAGGTCTACAGGTCCGAGGAAGGTTTGTTCCGCAGCGAAAAATTCATGGTCGCCGATATTCTGAGGGAAGCCCTGTTCGATGCCCTGGATATTGTAAATCCCGATATCAGCGAGGAGCTTTCCCGGGCCGGGAATGACTCGTTCAGGCAGGTCCTGTCCCGGAACGGGATCACAACAGAGCTGAGCGGACGGTACACAGCGGAACCCTTCAGCCACGATTCAAAAAAAATACGGCAGATACTGAGAAATCTCATATCGAATGCATTAAAGTATAGAAAGACCATGATGAAGCTAACCCTGTCCGGGGACACCGACCTCGTTATATCCGTTGAAGACGATGGCGACGGTATCCCGAAAGAAAAACAGAACTACATATTCAAGCGTTTCTTTAACACGCAGAGCAAGAAAGAGACGCCCGACGGCCTCGGATTCGGGTTGTCATGCGTAAAACATATTGTTGAAAAGATGAAGGGTGATATATCATTAGAAAGCGGTGAAGGTACAGGATCATGCTTTACCGTCCGCATACCGCCCCTTTGACGTTGAACATGGACCAAAAATAAAAGGAGGTTATCATGGCACAATCAGTTCTTGATGGAAAACAAATACTGGCAGTAGACGACGAGCCCGATGTCCTCAAGGTACTTGAAGAAGAAATTATGGATTCGTGCCCGAAATGCACTTTCGATAAAGCCACGAACTTCGAAGATGCCTCAAAACTCATAGAGACGAAGAATTATGATATTGTTGTCCTGGATATCATGGGCGTACGCGGCTTCGACCTCCTCGACATGGCCGTCAGGAAAAACATGAAGGTCGCCATGCTCACGGCACATGCGTTAAGCCCCGAGGCGCTCAAGAAATCCTACGACATGAAAGCCCGCGCGTACCTCCCGAAGGATAAGCTCGGCGAGGTGGTCCCCTTCCTCGAAGACGTCCTGACAACAGATTTTCAGTCCGGCTGGACAAAGCTCTTCGAAAAACTCCACGGCTTCTTCACGGACAGGTTCGAATCCGACTGGGAAAAGAAGACCGGCCTGACCTGGAGGGAATGGCAGAGGTAAAAAAACAGGTGCAATAATCAACGGGCCTCCGGGCCCGTTTTTTCGTTCTACGTTCCGCGTTCTGCGTTGTACGTTAAAGAAATAAGAATCTTCTTGTAATTCAAGGGTTAAAGGCTATTTTCCCGCACCAGTGCTTTTGTCTTAGTATTGAACGTAGAACGCAGAACGCGGAACGTAGAACGGTTTCTTCCCTTCCTTGATTTACCCCCCATTTTGAGGTAGATTACACACGGTTTACTGAAGAACATCGGAGGATTATTGACCATGAAGCGGATATTCAGCGGCATTCAGCCGACCGGGGAGATACATCTTGGCAATTATGTCGGGGCGATCAGGAACTGGGTCTATCTCCAGGAGGAATACGACTGCATCTTCTGCGTGGTCGACTACCATGCGATAACAATAGACTATCCCGTCGAGGAAATGGCACGGCGCACGCTTGAAACAGGGCTTATCCTGCTCGCCTGCGGGCTGTCTCCCGAAAAAGCGAAGATATTCGTCCAATCGCATGTGCCTGAGCATACCGAGCTTGCCTGGATCTTCAATACCGTGACGCCGATCGGCGAGGTCGAGCGGATGACGCAGTTCAAGGACAAGGCGAAGCAGCACCGCTCGAACATCAACATGGGCCTTATGGATTACCCGGTCCTCCAGGCCGCCGATATCCTCCTTTACAAGGCAGGGTTCGTCCCGGTCGGCGAGGACCAGGTGCAGCATATTGAGCTTTCACGCGAGGTCGCACGAAAATTCAACAGCCGGTTCGGCGATGTCTTTCCGGAACCCCGGGAGTTACTGTCAATGGCGCCGCGCATCCTGGGCGTCGACGGCCAGGCGAAGATGTCAAAGTCGCTCGGCAATTTCATCGGGGTCCTTGAAGAGGACGACAGCACCTGGGAAAAGCTCCGCACGGCGGTGACAGACGTCAACCGGGTGCGCAGGACCGACCCGGGCGATCCGAATGTCTGCAACATTTACACGATCCACCGCGCATTTTCTGAGAACAGCACTCTCATCGAGATCGACAGGGGCTGCACCACCGCCGGGATAGGCTGCATCGACTGCAAGAAGATGCTCTTCGAGAACCTGAAGAAGGAGCTCACCCCCATCCGCGAGAGGGCCCGCGAACTCGCAGCGAACACGGATCACGTGAAAGACGTCCTGAGCCAGGGCGCCCGGGCGTGCAGGGAAATAGCCGACGTGACGATGGACGAGGTCCGCACGGTCATGGGGCTTTACGTCCCATGACGTTCTGCGTTCTGCGTTTTCATTCTCCCGGTTTTTTAACGTAGAACCCGGAACGCGGAACGTAGAGCCTGTTTTTTTGTTTGGTTGACAAATCATGGTTAAGCTATTAGTATTAAAGGAGCATGTTGGAGAATCCCGTAAAGAAATACGGATTTATAATATTCCTCTCAACGATTTTCTTTCACCTTGTTCTCATGGACGGGGGGATATACGACCTTTTAAAGGTCAAGCTGCAAACGAGATCGGCAAAATTATCTGTCATGCGGGTCGAAGAAGAGAATGCGGCACTTTCCCGGGAGCTTCGCAGGATAAAGGAAGACGACCAGTACCTGGAAGAGATGGTTCGAAAGAAATACGGTCTTGTACGTGAAGGGGAAAAGGTGTACAGGGTTGAACCATGAAATACGAAGGAACGATTTACAGGCCCCCGAGCGAGGCAGACAGCCTCATTCTGCAGGTGACGATCGGCTGTTCCCACAATAAGTGCACATTCTGCGGTTCTTACAAAGACAAGAAATTCCGGGTACGCACGTTTGAAGAGATAGCCGAGGACGTGCAGGAAGCGAAGCAGTACGCGCGCTACATAAGAAAGGTCTTTCTCGCCGACGGCGATGCGCTCATCATCCCCCAGAAAAGGCTCCTGCCGATAGTTCAGCTTGTCAGGGATGCCTTTCCCAGGCTCGAAAGGATAGGCGTCTACGGCAATACCAAGTCGATACTCAAGAAATCGGTTGAAGAGCTGAAAGAGCTAAAGGACCTTGGCGTGGGGATCGTCTACCTCGGGGTCGAATCGGGCGATCAGGTTGTCCTCGACAGGGTATGCAAGGGCACGCTCCTCGACAAGACCGCGGAGGCTGCACAGAAGGTGAAGGATGCCGGGATGCTCCTTTCCGTGACCGTCCTGCTCGGCTTGGGCGGTGTCGAGAGAAGCAGGATGCACGCGGAAGAGACAGGCAAGTTCTTAAGCAGGATAAAACCGGATTACGCCGGGGCCCTCAGCGTCATCGTGGTGCCCGGCACGGTGCTTGCCGACGAGATCAAGAAGGGCACGTTCGTGGTCCCGGATCCTTACATGCTGCTCGAAGAGCTCTACATCATGATCGAGAACACGAATGTCGACCACACGTACTTCGCGTCAAACCATGCATCGAATTATCTTCCGGTCAAGGCGTGGCTTCCCGAAGAAAAAGAAAAGACCTTGAAAGCTATAAAACACGTCCTTGCGGAACGTGACCCGTCAATGCTCAGGCCCGAATTCATGAGGGCCCTGTGATGAACGAAAAAGCCGGCCACGGCGATCTCGCATTTGTCGAGACGCCGATACGTGTCCGGTACGCCGACACGGACCAGATGGGTGTCGTTTACTACGGCAACTATCCTGCGTTCTTCGAAGTCGGGCGCAGCGAGTACATGCGGCAGAAAGGATACCCTTACAGGGACGTGGAGGAAATGGGGTATTACTTCGTCGTCGTGGGCCTCGAGGCCAAATATTACGGGAACGCGACATACGATGACATCGTCATCGTAAAGACCAGGGTGACGGAGGTCAAGTCGCGGGGCATCACGTTCCATTACGTGGTGACGCGGGACGGTACGCTGGTCGTCGAAGGGAGCACAAAACATATCTGCGTCAACAGCGACAAAAAACCTGTCACGATACCTCAAAAGGTCATAGAAATATTTCGAGATGGCCGAACCGCATAATATCCTGGTCATTCGCTTGAGTTCCCTGGGCGACGTCCTCATGAGTGTTCCTGCGGTGCGGGCATTGCGGCGGCGGTTCCCGAACGCGCACATATCGTGGCTTGCGGAAGGGTCGGTGGCCGGCATCCTCGCCCAGCAGGATTTTATCGACGATGTCATTTACTTCCCGCGCGGCGCCGTTTCCCGGCATCTCAAAACGGGCCACCTGCCGACGACAGCGTATATCCTCAAGGATTTCCTGAAAACCTTGCGGCAGCGCAAATATGATCTCATCATCGACTTTCACGGAATCGCGAAGAGCGTGGCGATGATGCTGCTTGCCCGGGGAGGCAGGACGGTCGGCTTCGGCACCATGTTTGCGAAGGACATGAGTCACGTGTTCTACCGTGAAAAAATAAAAGGGGTTGAAAAGCGCATCCACAAGGTGGACCGGAACATGCTCATCGCCAGTTTTATGGGATGCACCGAACCGGCGCCCGACCTTCCGCTTCGGGCCCACGACGAGGCCCGGTGCTACATACATGATTTTTTCCGGTCGCACAATATCAAGTCGCCCGTTTTTGCCGTGAACCCTTTCGCGAGCAAGGATTCGGCGTTCAAGAGATGGCCCCTCGAACGGTACGCGGACCTGGCCCGGAAGATAAGAGAGAGCGGCATGGGCCCGGTCGTGATCATATGGGGCCCGGGCGAGCGCGAAGAGGCGACGAGGCTTGCCGCCATGGCGGGAGAAGGCGTGGAGCTGGCCTGCCAGACCGATATTGCCCAGCTGTACGCCCTGCTCTCGGAGTGCTCCGCCTACATCGGCGGCGACACGGGCACAACGCATCTCGCCTCGGCCGCGCAGATACCCGTGATAAGCCTTTTCGGGCCGACGGATTTCATCGTGAACCGTCCTTACTCCCGCAAGAGCGTAATCATCCGGAAGGACATGCCGTGCAGCCCGTGCAAGAACAAACACTGTAAAACACGGGAATGCCTCACGGGCATATCGGTCGATGAAGTTTTCGAGGCGGTCAGAAAAATCATTTCGGGGGACGAGGCATAAAATGCGTATTTTGTTCATTTATCCCAATATAAACACCCAGGTAGGGTTCAATTACGGTATTGCATACATATCCGGCCTTCTCAAGGAAAGAGGCATCACGACCGGGCTGATCAACATAAACGAAAAACTCGGGTATCCCCTCGACCTTGACCGCATAAGAAAGGACGTGTTGGCGTTCAAGCCGGATATGATCGGTTTTTCCGTACTGACGAACCAGTACAAGTACGCTCTCGAGATAGCGCGTGACATAAAGCGATACACGGATGTGCCGGTCCTTTTCGGCGGGATACACGTGACGATGGACCCTGCTGAGACGCTGATGCATGACGAGGTCGACCTCATCTGCGTCGGCGAAGGTGAGGAGGCCCTCGCAGAGCTCCTGGAAAAAGGCGGCCCCGCGGGCGTCAGGAACATCGGTCGCAAAGAGAACGGCAAACCCGTGATCGAGCCCTTGCGCCCCTACACCGATATAAGTAAACTGCCGTTTAAGGACTACGAGATCTTCGATTTCCAGAAAATGATCGACGCGAAGGACGGCTGGGTCGGGCTTACGGCATCCAGGGGCTGCCCCTTCCGCTGCACGTACTGTCTCAATCACAAGATAATCGATATCTACAAGGGCAGCGGCCATATGCCGAGGGGCTACATACGCAGGCACACGGTCGACCAGATGATAGGGGAGATCGAGTATCTCCTGAAAAACTATTCGCGCATAACGATGTTCATATTCGACGACGATATCTTCACCTTCGACAAGGTGTGGCTCAAGGAATTCACGGAGCGCTACCGGTCGATCACGGGCCTTCCTTTCGTCTGCAACGCCCACGCGAGGATATTCGACGACGAGACAGCATCCCTGCTCAAGAACGCGGGCTGCCGCATCGTCAAGTTCGGGCTCGAGAGCGGCAGCGACCGGATACGCCGCAGGGTCCTCCAGAGATACATGTCGAACCGGCATATAGCGGACGCGTTTTCGACGGCGGAAAAACACGGGCTGCACACATCGGCTTTCGTCATGCTGGGCCTCCCCTACGAGACGGTCGAAGATATCCGCGACACCGTGGACCTCCTCGCCGAGATCAAGCCGGGGCGTTTCAGATGGTCGCTCTTCTTTCCCTTTGTCGGGACAAAGGCTTACAGCATAGCCGAATCTTCCGGCCAGATCGACATGGGGCGCATGGAACAGCTCGACAACTTTACCGATGAGACATGCATGAAGCTCGGGGACGATGTCGACCTTTACTGCGACAAGGTAAAATCGATCCTCTGCGCCTTTGTCAACGCCCGTTCTGGTTTAAAGCACACCGAAGGGTTCCGGCACCTCATTGACGAGATAGAATCCATGGACTTAAGCTCCTGGCAGGGCAAAAAGGAAACTATTTTCAAGATAATAGAGGAGCTCAACGAAGAGATGGAAAAATCGGGAGGACTCCATTATACTGTGAAATACAATCCTTTTATGGGCGTACGAAGTGACTGGAAAGACGATAGTATATCTTCCTAACTGGCTGGGCGACATGGTAATGGCTGTGCCGTTCCTCTATGCCCTGAGGAAGGGCCTCCGTGATGAGCTGTGGGTCATCGGCAAGGAAAGTGCGGTCCATCTCTACAACGGCCTCGACCTTTTCGACCGTTTCGTGCCCGTCGGGAAAGGGGGGTTGTCCTTTTTCATCGATGCGGGCAACCAGCTCAGGAAGATGAACTTCGCCCGGGCAATAGCCATGCCCCATTCGTTCCGGTCCGCCCTGTTCTTCTGCAACCTCAGGGTCCGCGAGATCATAGGGTACGCGCGCAACAGGCGGGGCTTTATCCTGAGCCGGAAGATCGAGGAAAACCCGGGTATCGAACCCACCGTCCAGCATTACCTGAAGATATCCGATGCCCTGGGCGTACCCCGTGCGATCGACGCACCCATTCTCGCCATCACGCCTGATGAAGAAAACAGGTTCGACCAGGAGTTTGCGCATGTCGCGCGGCCTTTTGCCGTCATGGTCGTGGGGGCCCAGTACGGGCCATCGAAATGCTGGCCCGCCGGTTATTTTTCGGAACTCGCCGACAGCATGATCGAAAAATACGATCTGAACGTGTACATGCTTCCCGGGCGGGATGAGCGCGCCATCGCGGACAGGGTGTACGCCGGGATACAGCGTAAAGACCGGGCCGGCATCCTGTCGATGAATATACGGGACATGAAGGTATGCCTGTCGCGTGCGGACGTTGTCGTAAGCAATGACACGGGGCCGCGCCACGTCTCGGCCGCCCTCTCGGTACCGACGATCGTCTTCGCGGGGCCGATGGATGAAGAATATACGGCCTATTCGAGCCCGTCGACGCGGATCCTGTCGAAGGATATGCCGTGCCGTCCCTGCAACAGGAAGAAATGCGAAAAGGGCCATGAGTGCATGACGGAGATAAAACCCCAGGAAGTTGCTGGAATAGTGGGAGACATCATTGGGAAAAAGATCTGAACACGGAAACCTGCCGTATTTTCTCGGTCATTTTGCCGGCAAGAAGATCTGCGTGGTCGGGGACATCATCGCCGATGTGTACATCTTCGGCAAACCGTACCGCCTGTCTCGGGAGGCCCCCGTCGTTGTCGTCAAGTACGAGGAATCGAAGATCTATCCCGGCAGCGCCGGCAACACGATAAACAACCTCGCTGCACTGGGAGCCGAGGTCTACCCCGTGGGCTTCATCGGCAGCGACTCGATCGGAGGCAAGCTCCTCGATTTTTTCACGTCGGCCAGGAACATCGACACCACCGGGATCATACAGCACGCCGGAGAGACGATAACAAAAACACGCATCCTCGCCGGCGACACCCACGTATCGAAACAGCAGGTCATCCGCATAGACAGGGACGACCGGCGAAAGAACACGGCAAAAGAAAAAGCCCTCCTCATGGAGAGGCTCTCCGCCATTGCTGCACGCGTGGACGCCATCATCGTGTCCGACTACGGTCACGGCGCAGTGAATAGCAGGGTCCTCGAGTTCGTAAAAGACGCGGCAAAAAGGACCATCGTCGTCGGTGACTCGCGGTACAGCCTCCGAAAATACACGGGACTGACGATCATCACGCCCAACGAATCCGAGGCATACACCCTGGCCGGCCTTCCCGACGACGAGCCGATAGAGGACGTGGGGAAAAAGGTCCTCTCCGCGATGGACCTCAAGGCACTGCTCGTCACGCGCGGCAACAAAGGTATGACCCTCTTTCTGAGGAACGGCAAGGTGCACCATATCCCGATATCCGGAAAGGATGACGTAACGGATGTGACCGGTGCCGGGGACACGGTCTGCGCCGCCGTTGCCCTCTCGCTCGCCAGCGGCGCCGATTTCCTCGATGCCGCAAAGATAGCGAACTACGCGGCCGGCATCGTCGTCATGAAGCGCGGAACGGCGACGGTCACGGTGGAGGAGCTCAGGAAGAGCATTATGAACGGGGGAAAAATATAAAGGACCGTTCTACGTTCTACGTTCCGCGTTCTACGTTAAGAAAATCCCGTATGATGAAAGTCTTTAACGTAGAACGTAGAACGCGGAACGTAGAAAGGCATCCGGAGCGAACATGGGTAAGGTAATCGGCAGTCTCGCGGAACTCAGCACCCTCATCGAGGCGGCGAAGGCGGCGGGAAAGAGGGTCGTTTTCGGGAACGGGTGTTTTGATATTGTGCATGTGGGGCACGTCCGTTACCTGAAGGGGGCGAAGGAACTTGGCGACGTCCTCGTCGTTGCGGTCAACGATGATTCGTCGGTGACGGGGCTCGGCAAGCGCAAGGAGGTCGTGACCCCGGCGGATGAACGGGCGGAGATCATATCGGCCCTCGATTGCGTGGATTACGTTATCCTCTTCGCAGATGCGACCGTCGAGAACCTGCTTCGGACGCTCAAACCGCATATACATGCGAAAGGCACCGATTACACGGAAGACAACGTGCCCGAACGGGACATTGTCCTGTCGTACGGAGGCAGGGTGGCAATCGTCGGCGACCCCAAGGACCATTCGACACGCGACATCATCAAAACCATCAAGAGCCTGCGGGAAAAATGAGCGGTCCATCACTGCTTTCTGATTTGATTTCAAGCACTTTTTAGTGTATTGTAACACAATCGGACCCGTCAAAATGGACAAGAAGCAGGCCACGAAGCTGCCTTTATCTATCTATATGATCACATTCAACAACAGCGCTACGGTAGCGAGGGCACTCGAAAGCATTGCCGGGTGGGCGGACGAGGTCCTTGTTGTCGATTCGCACAGTCCCGACGGGACCGCCGGCATTGCAGCTAAATACGCGGACCATGTGCTGCACCTCGATACAACCAGTCAGCCGGAAAAATACCAGTTTGCCCAGGACCACTGCAGGAACGCCTGGGTCATGTTCATCGACGCGGATGAATGGCTCACCGAATCTTTCAAGCGCGAGGCGGAAGAGATTCTCGGGTCGGCATCGGCATGCGACGGTTACATCGTCGATCGCAGGAACATGTACCTTGGCAGGGAGATCAAGTACGGGGGATGGTACCCCGATCGGGAGATACGCCTCTACAGGAAGGACCGGGGAGGCTGGCAGGGCGGCATCCATGCAAAGGTCCGCGTAGAGGGGCGTGTCGGCCATATGAAGAATTATTACATGCATACCCCGTATGCGGATACGGCACACCAGATCCGCACCATCGACCGGTACTCCGAGGCATACGCCCGCGATCTCTTCGATGCGGGCCGGCGTTTTCATTTCTTCAACATGGTGCTGCGCCCGGTCTATCGCCTGTTCCGGGACTACATCTTCAAAAGGGGTTTTCTCGACGGCATACCGGGGCTCATCATCCTGGCATCGACGATGTACTACGTGTTCATGAAACATGCGCGGCTCTGGGAGCTGGAAAAAGCAAGCGGAGGGAAGAGTGGTGTTCAATAACAAGGAGGTCCTCGTCACCGGGGGATTGGGCTTCATCGGGAGCAACCTGTGCATCGAGCTTGTGAGGCAGGGCGCCCGTGTGACCATCATCGACAACATGCTTCCCCGTCAGGGCGGGAACCTGTTCAATATCCGTGATATCGAGGGAGAGGCTGCTGTCAATATCTCCGATGTCCGCAATCAGCTTTCCATGAACCACCTGGTGCAAGGGAAAGACTATATCTTCCACCTCGCCGGGCAGGTCAACCACGTCGACAGCATGAAAAACCCCTTGCAGGACCTGGAGATAAACTGCCGGGGCACCCTCGTCCTCCTCGAGGCGCTGCGCCATCACAACCGGGATGCGAAGGTGATCTTTGCGGGCACGCGCGGCGAATACGGCTCCAGCGTCAGCCTGCCCGTGGACGAAGACCATCCGACAAATCCCAAGGGTGTCTACGCGGTGACGAACCTCACCGCGGAAAAGCTCGTGCTCGTCTATGACGACGTGTTCAAGGTGAAGGGCGCGTGCCTGAGGATCACCAACACGTACGGGCCGCGCCACCAGATGCTCCACGACGAGTACGGCGTCTTCAACTGGTTCATCCGCAAGGCCATGGACAACGATGAGATACCGGTCATGGGCGACGGGAGGATACTCAGGGATTTTCTCTTTGTCGAAGACCTTGTCAGTTCACTGCTTAAAGTGGCGTCGACTGAAGAGGCATACGGTAAGGTATTCAACGTTGGTACGGGGGTTCCCGTAAGCTTTTTCGACCTTGCCGAAAAGATAGTCGCCATCGCGGGCTCGGGCAGGACAAAATTCACCGAATTCACGCAGGAGCGCAAAGAGGTCGAACCGGGCGATTATTATGCAGATATAACGCGCATCAAAAAGGTAACCGGGTGGGGGCCCGTTGTTCCCCTCGATGAAGGGATAGCGAAAACCATAGAGTTCTACAGGCAATTCCGGAAAGAATACTGGTAAAGATGACGAGCCCACATCAACCGAAGGCCCTGGCCCGTGAGGGCACTCATGAGAAGGTCGCCGCCTATCTTGATAAAAAGCCTCGCGGACGGCTCCTTGATGTTCCCACCGGGGAAGGCGCTCTTGCCGTGATACTTCACAATATGGGCTTTGACGTGTCCTGCTGCGATATCGAAACCGAGAGGTTTTCTGCGCGGGGATTGCGTGTTGATCGCGGGGACCTTACCAAAAGATTGCCCTACGACGACGGCGTTTTCGATTACGTATGTTTCCTGGAGGCAATAGAGCATATGGAGAATCCCTATTCCGCCGTGAGGGAGTTGTCCCGGGTCATAAAGCCCGGCGGGACCCTCATCCTGACGACACCGAATTATCTCAACGTGGAAAGGCGGCTTAAATTCCTCGTAACGGGGTTCTTTACAAAACCTGTTTCAGGAAAGGCATTCCGGGAACGCTTTTCCGGTAAGACGCACGACATGCATTCTTCCCCCATCGGTTACACGCTCATCCGTTTCATCCTGGAACACGCCGGATTCACTATTACGGATATGACGTATGATCGAAAGAAGAAAAAACAGGTCTTCCTGAAACCGCTGGTCTGGCTCATACGCCTGTACTGCCGCCTGTGGAGCAGGTCAAAACGGGAGGAATACTGGCTTGACCAGACGGCGGGGCCCGTCATTCTCGACGGGGGGAACACACTCATAATATTTGCCCGAAAGGACGGTATATCCAGATGAACGTTAAGATTTTCAATATAGACAGGGACCATGCACAGATCAAGCCCCGGCTGATCACAACATTTGAAAACGTCCTGTCGGGCGGGGAATTCATTCTCGGGAAGGAAGTGCGCGCCCTCGAGGAGGAGTTTGCCGCATATGTGGGAACAAAATACGCTGTCGGCGTCGCGAGCGGAACGGATGCGATAAAAATAGGCGGCCTCGCCCTCGGATTGAAAGCCGGGGACAGGTTCGTCACGACACCCAACACGTACATAGCGACGGCAATGGCACTGACAGAGCACGGCTGCGTTCCCCGTTTCTGCGACATCGAGGACGGGTCGTACAACATGGACCCGGCAGCCCTGGAGGACCTGCTGAAAAAGGAGCCCGGCATCAGGCTCTGTATACCGGTCCATCTCTACGGGCAGCCATGCCGGCTTGATGAGATCAGGGAGATCTGCGGACGGTACGGCGTCATGCTCATGGAAGACGCCTGCCAGGCGCATGGTTCGCGTTACAAGGGCAGGAACGTCGGGACGATGAGCGATGTCGCCGCCTTCAGCTTTTACCCGACGAAAAATCTCGGCTGCTACGGTGACGGCGGGATGATCGTCACGGACAACGACGAGGCGTACAAACAGATGCTGATACTCCGCGCCCACGGCCAGACCGACCGCCATGTTCACGACGTGCAGGGTTTCGTATCGAGGCTTGACGAACTCCAGGCCGCTCTTGTGCGCGTGAAGCTGCCCCATCTCGACGACTGGAACATCGCACGGAGGCGCAATGCGTCCCTTTACGACGCGGGCCTCGAAGGCCTGCCCGTGAAGAAACCGGCCGAAGAGCCCTATGCATATCATGTCTACCACCTCTACGTCATAGCCGTTGAGGAGCGCGAGCCGTTACGGGCTTATCTCGGCGAGAGGGGGATCATAACCCTCGTCCATTACCCGACACCCATACATCTCCAGAAGGTCTACTCTCACCTGGGATACGGGCCCGGTTCTTTCCCCGTCGCCGAAAGGGCGGCCCGGCGGATCATCTCCCTGCCCATCTATCCGTCGCTTAACGAAGACGAGATAGCATACGTGTGCGAGGCGATAAGCGGGTTTTACCGGAAATGAGGATCCTGCACCTTTTCAGCGACTGGAAATGGACTGGCCCGGCGGACCCCGTGCTGTCGCTCTGCGAGAACCTCCAGAACGAGGGCGCCGATGTCGTCCTGGCATACCGTAAAACGCCCATCGACTTTCCCGAGAGAACGGTGGGCAAAGAGGCCTCGAAAAGGGGCCTGCGCTGCTACGAAGGTTTGAGGCTTACCAGGTACTTCTCTGCCCGCGACTGGGCCCACGACCTTGCATCTTTCGGGCCTTACGCCGAAAAGGAAAGGTTCGACATAGTCCACACGCACCTCTCACATGACTATTTTACCGCGATATCGGCCCTTTCTTTCCGCAGGCTCCGCCCCTTGATCGTCCGGACGGACCACAAGCGCGACGGGCTTCCCTCGAACCTTTTCATGTCGTGGGCAATGGGGCGGACGGACGGCCTCGTCACGTACAGTGAGAGGCTCGCGAAACTCGACATGAAAAACTTCGATTTCCCTGAAGGGCGGATGTGCGTCATCCCGCCTGCCGTTAAACCCTATGAAGGCCCGGTCGGCAGCCTGCGGCAGGAGCTCGGGATATCCACCGACGACCGCGTGATCGGGGTCATCGGCCGGCTAAAACCCGACCGCGGCTACGACGTGGTCCTCAAGGCCTTCAGCATCCTGCGCTCACGGGTCGACAGGGTCAAGCTCGTCATCGTCGGCAGGAGCTCGCAGATAGAGGCAAGCGTCATGAAGCCGCTTAAAGAGCTCGGCATCGAAAAGGATGTCATCCTCGCCGGCTATCGCTTCGACGATTATTTCCTGATGATCCAGACGTTCGATATCTATATCATGATGCGCGCCGGGAGTGACGGGAGCGGCCGGGCGCTCCGCGAGGTCTTGAGCCTCGGGCGGCCGGCCATCGTGTCCGACAGGGGAATGCTCCCCGATCTCGTCGACGACGGGAGGACGGGTTTCGTAACATCGTGGGACGCATCCGACCTCGCCGCCAAAATGGAGGTCCTCGTGAACGATGCCGCCACCCGGGAGCGCTTCGGCGAAAATGCGCGCAGGCGGGCCGATGAAGAGTGGAGTTTCCGGCTCCAGGCGAAAGCGATGAAGAACTTCTACGAAGCGCTCTTACGCATGGGACCGCGCAGATAATCCTCTTTATTTCTTTCCTTGATTATTGTAGAGTGACACAAAAATGAAGATCGGCCTGGCAATCTACAATTTCGACCCGAAAAAGGGCGGCGCCGAGCGCTACACGTATGACCTCGCCGGAAGGCTCGCGGCAAAAGGGCATGAGGTTGTCGTCTTTTGCGCCCGCGGCACGGAATTCCCCCCGGTAAAGCTCATACCGTTGAAAACCATCACGTACCCTCACTGGCTGAGGAACCTCACCTTCGCCCTCGCGCACAGGAGCGCCCTCGAGGGGCACCGCCCGGACGTCATGCTCGGGTACGGCAACGTGCTCTCCCTCGATGTGTATCAAAGCCACGGCGGCGTCCAGAGCATCTGGATGGAAAGGGAGATCGCGAGCTACGGCCCCGGGGGGAAGAGAGGGCTGAAGCCGCTTCTTTTGAGGTCGAGCATCAACCAGGCGGTCCAGCGGTGGATAGATGGCTATGCGGTCCGGAAAAAGCAGTTCAGCCGGATCGTCGCCATCTCCGACATGGTCCGCGACCATATGTCCGAACACTTCGGCATCGAAAAAGACAGATTCGATATCGTTTACAACGGGGTGGATACCGTGCGCTTCAGTCCCGCCGCAAGCCCGCCGCCCGGCCCGACCGCGGTCCTTTTCTGCGCCGGCAATTTCCGGCTCAAAGGCCTGGGCCCGCTGATCCGCGCATTTGCCAGGGTCGTCGACCGGGGAAAGGATGTCCGCCTCATGGTCATGGGCCGGGGAAACCGAGGATTCTACACGAAAATGATCGACGAGGCGGGCCTGAGGGACAGGGTAGACTTTGTCGGCGAGACCTCGAGGCCCGAGGATGTGTACCGCAAAGCACACGTTCTGGCCCATCCCACGTATTATGACGCGTGCTCCCTGACGACAATGGAGGCGATGGCCTCCGGGCTGCCCGTGATCACGACGCGGTGGAACGGTGCCTGTGCATTTGTCTCGCCGGAGGAAGGCTTTGTTATCGACGAACCGGACAATATCGACGCCCTCGCATCGGCGATACTGGCGCTCACGGAAACCGACAGGCGGACGGCGATGGGAAGGGCTGCGCGCAGAAAAATGGAGCAGTTCACGATGGAAAGAAACGCCGACGAGATGGAGGCGGTGCTCTTAAGATCGGCCGCTCATGAAGATACGGGGGATGCCCATGACGGATGATGCCCGGTCACCCTATTATTTCAGTCCCCGGCATGACATGATCGAACTCATTCCCGGAAACACGCAGCGGATACTCGAGGTGGGATGTGCAGGGGGTGCCACGGGCAAAGAGCTTAAGGAACGGGGCGTCAAAGAGACCGTGGGCATCGAGGTTGTCGAGGAGATCGCCCGCGCCGCCGAACCTTTTTATGATAAGCTCTACATCGGCGATGTCGAAACGATCGATCTTCCCTATGAACGCGGCCATTTCGACTGCATCCTCTATGGCGACGTGCTCGAGCACCTCAAGGACCCGTGGCATCTCCTTGCCCGGCACAACAGGATAGTAAGGCACAACGGCATGGTCATAATAAGCGTGCCGAATATCCGGCATTACCGGATCGTCAAGAAGCTCGTTCTGAAAGGTGAGTGGAAATACACGGATGACGGGATCATGGACAGGACGCACCTGCGGTTTTTCACGCTCGGGTCGACCCGGGACATGATAGAGAGCGCAGGATTCGAGATACAGGCGATCATAAAAAAACCATCAGGCGCGGGCTGGCTCAAAGGGCTCAACACGCTGTCCGGCAACCGGCTGATCGAGTTCCTGGTCCGGCAGTATATAATCAGTGCCCGGAAGATAAAGGAGGTATAGCAATGCCGCGGGTCAGCGTGGTCATCCCCAACCTCAACGGCGAACACCTCCTGCCGATGGCCCTCGACACCCTCCGCACGCAGACATTCGCCGATTTCGAGACCATCGTCGTCGACAACGGGTCGCGGGACGGATCGCTCAAGCTGCTCAAAGAAAAGTACCACGATGTGCGCATCGTGCCTCTCGACAGGAACTACGGCTTCGCATACCCGGTCAACCGGGGTATCGAGGCGTCGAAGGGTGAATTCGTGTGCCTTCTCAACAACGATATCGAGCTTGACCCGCGATGGATGGAAGAGCTCCTTGGCGCCCTCGAGAAAAACCCCGATGCCGGTTCCGCGGGGCCCAAGCTCATGCGGTATCACGAGCGCGAACGGATCAATGTCCTCGGGATACGGGTAAACCGGGACGGGCACGTCGAGATCGTCGGGGCCGGCGAACATGACAGAGGTCAATATAATGAAGAGCGGTTTGTTTTCGGGGTCAATGCCGGGGCCTCGATGTACCGCAGGGCAATGTTCGATGATGTCGGGCTTTTCGACGAGGTCTTTTTCGCATCGTTCGAGGATGTCGATCTTGCCTTCAGGGCCCAGCTTGCGGGTTACAAGGCGTTGTACGTCCCGCGGGCAGTCGGGTATCACATGGTGGGAGCGACCATAAAGAAGAAAAGGTACCGCCCGACATACCTCAACAACCGGAACTCCACTTTGTTCTTCTGGAAGAACATGCCGGGTGAACTTATCCGGAAGAATTTCGGGGGTATCATGGGCCGCAGGGCCGGCGCATTCCTGACACGGGTCCTGAAGAATTTCTGGAAGCTCAGGACGCTGTACTATCTCAGGGGGACCGTCGCAGGCTATCTGCGCATGCCTCACGTCATGAAGGAACGCAGGCAGATCCAAAAGGCGCGCAGGGTGAGCCCCGAATACATAGAATCCATCCTCGACAGGGATTTTCTATGAAGGTCCTTTTCCTGGTCCAGGGATTCAAGGTGGCGGCAAGCCGGTACCGCGTCCTGAACTATATCCCGTACCTCAACGAGCACGGCGTCGAGACCACGGTCTCTTTATATCCGCGCAATCCTGTCGAGATCATGGGCTTTCTCGGCAGACTGCCGGAATACGACTGCCTGTTCCTGCAGAGAAAGCGTTTCCGGGGAGCGCTTCTCGCCCTCGTGCGCAAACGCGCGCGGAAGATCATCTACGATTTCGACGATTCCGTCATGTACCGGAATTCGAGGGCCGGGGACCCGCACTCCAAAACACGCATGAAGCGTTTCGGGGATATGGTCAGGGCCTCGGATTTTGTGATCGCGGGGAACCGGTTCCTGATGGAGCAGACCCTGCCGTTCACGAAAAAGGTGGATGTTCTGCCGACAGCGCTCGACGCCGGGCGCTACATTGCAAAGGATTACAGTGAAAACAAGGAGCGTGTCACGATCGGCTGGATCGGCGACCACGGCAGTATCCATTATATGGAAAAGATGAAACCGGTATTCGAGACCATCGGCCGGTCGTACCGGCAGGCAGAGCTCAGCATCGTATGCGACGTGTTCATCGACTGCCGCGATATCCCGGTCATCAAAAAGGTCTGGTCGCAGGAAACGGAGATAGCGGACCTTCGCGATATGGACATCGGGCTTATGCCGCTCATGAACGACCTGTGGTCAGAGGGCAAGTGCGGGCTCAAGATACTCCAGTATTTCGGCGTAGGCGTCCCCGCAGTGTGCACCCCCGTCGGGGTTAATAAGGACGTCGTCAAGGACGGTGTGGCCGGGTTCTACGCAAACACAGCCGACGAGTGGGTCGACAGGCTCTCGAAGCTTATCGAAGACGCGGGCTTGAGAAGACGGATGGGCGAGCGCGGCCGCGAGGTCGTCATGAAGGGTTACACGATCGAGGCATGCGCACCGCGACTTCTGGATATCCTCCATAGAACGGTAAAAGGATAAGACCGGGGGCTACTTCACCCGTTTCAGGTAACCCCGGGGATTGAACGTCATATAGAACTTTTCTTTTTCATCATCAATAATAAAGCGATCGTCCCCGGCCAGGAATTCCTCAATGGCCTCCATCGGTCCCGGGCCGTGGTCGACGAGGACCGGGTGGCCGTTCACATTGGAATCCTCGACGATCAGGTAACAACCCTTTGAAACGAGATCGCTGTATATCTTCAATTCCTGATCAACGTGCTTCTTGCTGTGGTCCGAATCGAGGATGACCATAATTGTTTCACCCTTCTTCACATGCTTTTTAACCTCGGCAACAACGTCGGGCGCGACCGAGGACCCGGCAATATACGTGATACGGGGATGCGCGGGCCTTTTCGGCTTTGTGTCGATATCGACGCTCACGACCCTTCCCGTACCGATGAGATCGCACATCGAGGCAAGATACAGCGTGGTCCCGCCTTCCGCCGTGCCGCATTCCACGATCAGGCCGGGCCGGGTGTCCCAGAGTGTTTCCTGGTAAATAAACAGATCCAGGGGGCATTTCTGTACAAAAACGCCGAGCCACCGCGTGTTTTTCCATGTCTTGCCCTGCGACGCCGCGTCATAATAGAGCTTATGGAATTGGGCGACAATCTCTTTTTCGGTCCCGGGATTGCTGTATTTGCGCTCATCGAGATATTTCCTTACTTTTCGTATTCCCCTTTTCGCCTCTTTGACAACACCCATACGCCTTATGTCCCCTTTTATTGACTTTATGATATGAAAACGGAATATTCTCACCCCAGGTGTAACATGATGTCAATAGAAAGTTGCTTTCAATACTCTGGTCATTTGAGCACCGGTGTTGTATAGTGATTTTCAAATGAAAAGTTTCGCGGCAGGAGAATTTACCTGGTTCCTGAATGACGAAGACATCTTTCCCGTTGTCAGGGACATAGTCCATCCCGAAGGGGACCGGCGAAGCTACCATATCCGCGAGCATCGCGGATCAAAGGTATTCATCAAGACATTCAACGAAAAAGGCGCGGTCGGCCGCATCCGTTCCCTGCTGGCACCGCGGGGCAGGAAGGAATACAGGGTTGCCGACAGGCTCAATACGCTCGGCGTCCCCGCGCCCGCACCCTTAGGGTACGCCACCGGGCAGAATATCTCCGCGATTGTCGAGATATACATCGAGGGCAGGACATTCCTCGATACGTTCAAAGATGCCGACGACCAGGGCCCGCTCCTTGTCAGGCTCGCGCATTTCCTCCGTTTCCTTAAAGAAAAGAAAGTGCGCCACGACGATCTTCATCTCGATAATATCCTCGTGTCGGGCGGCACGCTATACCTCATAGACCTGCACAAAGTGCGTATCAGGGAAACATTCACCGAAGCGGATGAGATCACCAATGCGAAGCACGCGCTCGGTACGGTCTATTACGACATCGACCCCCGGAAGCGCACCCTGTTTTTCAACGCATACGAAGCGCTGCCGACGGTGAGGCAGAAGATCGCGGATGCGATCACGGCGCTGCGCGATACATGGGTCACGAACAAGATGGCCCGCGCCTTCGGTGACACCTCGATCGTGTGCCGGGAGGGATGGCGGTCTTCCATCCGGGGGCGCGAGGGGGCGGGCAGCGGAAAATTCGTCGAGACCCTGAAATCAGACCGGAAAGTGAAGGTCGAGCGCTACGCCGACCACGTGCGAAAAACATACACGGGGATGCACCGCCTCAAGACCGCATGGCGGAACCATGTCGTCCTCGAGTACATGCACAAGGCGATCACGCCCGTCGTTTATTATGTCGAGGCCCCCGGGACAGGGAACGGTTTTATAGCCATGGAAGACCTGACAGGCAGGGGGGAGGAGCTTGACCGCTGCCTCGACAGGAACTACGATGCCATGGACACCCGGGAGCGCCTGTCATTCCTGGCCGGGCTGGCAGATTTCTTCACCGGTGCCATGGCCTGGGGGATAACCCACAGGGACCTCAAGGCGTGCAATATCTTCGTGCTGACAACGGGAGGGTTCCTGTTCCTCGACGTCGAAGACATTCAATTCCAGCATACCTCGCCGGACATCCTGAAGAGGCTTTTCTGCCAGCTCAACAACACCATCCCGAAACGCGTATCCGTCAGGGACCGCATGCGCTTCTATCTTAGGCTTGTCTCCATCGCTGACTGCGACAGGAAAAAACTCTTCAAGGAGATCGTCGCAGAATCCCTGAAAGACAACATCGTCTACGAAGGCGTGTCGGGGCTTGTTGTGGATTCATGGAAATGAGGACCGTAAGGCGTAAGGCATAAGGCGTTTTTTTCTCGTCATTCCGGCGAAGGCCGGAATCCAAGGTTTTTCTTCTAAATCTTTTCGGCGACCTTCAACTGACAATCGTAATAAAAACAAAACCTTGGATCCCGGCGTCAAGCGCCGGGATGACGACTAGAGGAGTGACTTACGCTATGGATGCACACCCGGCAACGATCTTTGCCCCACTCATGATCGCAAATTTCCCACGTTCCTTACCGGATACATCCCAACTGACAGCTATCCCCCTTGCCGCCAGTCGCCTGATATTCTCCCTTTTGTGGCCGACAAGCAGGGGGACATCGTTCTTGTGAATGATCACGGTAATTTCAGCCGGCGACCCGAATTGCGGCAACACCTCTTCGATTGCCTTGATGAATATCCTCGACTGAACAAGGAACCCGTATGCCGGGTGGTAGAAGCCGCCGGCAATCATGTCCCTGACAAGCTCGTTATCGGTGAGCCCCACGTTTGCGACCCCTATCCCGTTCTGCACGGCATTCACGTAAATGCGGCATGCCCGGTCGAGCACGTCGTCGAAGTCGGCGGGAACGAAAGTCCCCGACCGGTATAGGGAATAAAGCGGCGTATTTTCCAGCACGACAAGGGGATAGATACGGATATAGGCGGGTTGCAGAAGGACCATGTTCCTGATGGTCTCATCGATATCGGCCTCTGTTTCACCGGGAAGCCCCACCATGAACTGCAGGGCGAGGGTGAAGCCTTCGTTTTTCAACCTGCCGTACGCACGAAAGAGGTCTTCGCCCGTATGCGCCCTGTTCAGGGCCGCCAGTATCGTGTGGTTGAATGTCGGTATACCAAGCTCGATCAGCCCGACCCCGTTCTTCTTGAGCAAGGCTATCGTTTCGTCCCGAAGGGGGACCGGTTTCGTAGAAAGGCGGAAAGTGCGTATCAGGGTGCGATACGGTTCAAAGAATGAGAAGATCCTTGCGAGGACATCGGGTGCGATCCCGAAGATGTTGCCGCCAAAGAGGCCGACATCACAGGGCTCCGTGCGCCCTGCGAACGCGGCATCAATGCGTGTTTGTATACCCGCGTCGCCCGCATCGGTGATATAGCCCTGGTGACAATATATACAGCGACCGGCGCAGCCGAGATGGGGAAGAAAGACCGGGACGACCATGCGTGCAATGCCTCGCAGTATTGTGTACCCTTTTCCCCCGAATTGCAAATTTTGTCTGCGCTTCACACCGGCAAACCAATGAAAGAAGTTGCAAAGACTCGGGCAACCGTTTCATAATAGAGAAACCATGGCTCCGGCAGACTTGAGGAAAGACGCCCGGATACCCGAGGTGAAACTGGGACCGGCCGAAGTGTTCTTTCAGGGGGTGCATGACGCATTCTCCGGCGGGTCGGCAATACTGTGCGTCTCCGCCCGCATAGCCGGGCCGCTCGATGTTCAGCTCGTCAAGCAGTCATGCCGGAAGCTTATGGACAGGCACCCCCTGCTTCGCGCCCGGATATCCTCAAAAACGGACGGGCTGTATTTCGTATTCGATGTCCCCTTCAACAGGATACCGATTCACTCCGTGTTCGAGCTCGGCAAGACCGACATCCGCACATTTGTCGAGCGCGAAATAAGCTCGGCCTTCGATACGGCACGCTGTCTCTGGAAGGTGCTGCTGGTCACGGACAAGGTGAAGCTCGACAAGCATTACCTCATTGTCTGCACCCATCGGGCGATAAGCGACCCGTTCTGCACCGTCAGCCTTGTCCGCGAAATGCTGGCCGTATGCGTGGAACTGCTGTCGGGCAGGGAATGCGAGGTCAGCCTTTTGCCCGTAAGCCCCAGCTTCGAGCAGATAGCGGCGTCGATCCCCGAATCGCTCTTCTCGGAAGGCGCATCTGACGGCAAGGAAGGGGATGCTGCCGCCGGCCGGGTACCCTGTCCGGACATCCCGGTCAATAAGAGGAATACACGCATTCGCAGCCACACGATAAAACCGGAACGGCTTAAAGAACTGAAAGTCCTCAGCAGGTCCGAGAAGGCCACGATGCGGGGGACGCTCGCGGCGGTGACCGTCATGGCGATGCAAAAACAGCTCGGGGAAAATCTGCCGATCGAGGTCCACACCCCCTTAAGCATCCGGAAACTCAACATGCCCCGGATAGGCAAAGAGGAAATGCGGTGCCTTGCGTACGACGCGCGTATAAGGTCGAAGCGTATTGCCGATCGCCCCGGTTTCTGGAGCTTTGCACGGGATTACGAAGCGGCGCTCCTTGCTTCCGCACCGTCGGGGGATTGGCCGGCACGTGCGCTGAAGGTTCCTGATAACCCCGATCAGGGGCCCGGCTTGCCGCTTTCGTGCTCGCTCATATATGCAAACGAGATCCGCCGCATCCCGAAGAGCCCGTTCACGATCGAAAATTTCCTGCTGGTGAGGGGCTTGAGGTCCGCTGACAGGCTCATGTTCATTTCGGCAATGCCGGTGCAGGGAAGCCTGCCGGTCACATTCGCCTACGCGTCGCCCCTTCTCGATGAGGCCTGGGTCGACAGATTCGTGAAGACTTTCATTCACATACTCGAAAAGACCATAAAATAATCGGGAGGACAGTTGAAAACATTGAACGTTGCGCAGGCCTTTGCCGTGGCGGTCCTTCTGATGCTCACCGCAGCAATATCGTGCCCCGCCGAAACACAGGCGGGACCGTTGCCAAAGGTAAAAATACTCGCGATGGGAGGGACCATCGCCGGTGTCGCATCCACCCCGACCGAGACAAAGGATTATAAACCCGGCAGCCTCGATATAGCATCGATAATACGCTCGGTACCCGGCCTTGAAAGGCTCGCGGAGATCTCCGGCGAGCAGGTGGCGAACGTCGACAGCTCGCACATGACCGACGAGCTCATGCTCAAGCTCGCGCGGCGCATCAACGAGCTTCTCGCGACCGGTACGGTTGACGGGATCGTCGTGACCCACGGCACCGACACACTGGAAGAGACGGCATACTTCCTCAACCTCACCGTGAAAAACTTGAAGCCCGTGGTCGTCACCGGCTCGATGAGGCCCTCCACCGCCATAAGTGCGGACGGGCCGCTCAACCTGTACAATGCGGTCGTGCTGGCGGCAGACAAAAGATCGCGGGGGCGGGGCGTGCTCGTAACCCTCAACGAGACGGTCCATTCTGCCCGGTATGTCACAAAAACAAACACGACCAGCGTTGACACGTTCCGGTCGCCCGATCTCGGGTGCCTCGGGTACGTGCTCGACGGCACGCCGTATTTCTACCAGACGATCACGAAACGGCACACGGCGTCATCCGAGTTTGATGCCTCTTCCTTGGCATCCCTGCCGCGGGTGGACATCATTTACGGTCACGCGCAGGGCAGCAGGACGCTCGTCGACGCGGCCGTTGCCGCCGGGTTGAAAGGGATCATCATTGCCGGCGCCGGGAACGGCGGCATCTTCCCGAAGGAAAAGGAGGCCCTTATCGAAGCGGCGAAAAAAGGCATCGTTGTCGTCCGGGCGTCCCGGACCGGCAGCGGGGTCGTGACGCAAAGCAGGGAATATGCGAGCTACGGTTTTGTGACATCGAACAACCTCAACCCGCAAAAGGCACGGATACTTTTGATGCTCGCCCTCACAAAAACAACACAGCGGAAAGAGGTCCAGAGGATGTTCGACGAGTATTGACCTGAAAAGGACGAAGGGGCGTTCTTCCCTTGACTTTTGACCCCCTGTTTCCTTAATCTGTACCCATGCAAAAGCTCGCCATAGGCATGTTTGACTCCGGGGTCGGGGGAATGACCGTCCTCAAGGAGGTCAAGGCCCTTCTGCCTCACGAGCACATCATCTATTTCGGTGACACCGCGCGGGTGCCTTACGGCAACAAATCTCCCCAGATGGTAACAAAATACGCGCTCGAAAGCGCCCTCTTTCTCCTGACAAAGGGCATTAAGCTCCTCATCATCGCCTGCAACACATCGTCCGCCTTTGCCCTGCGGATACTTCAAAAAAAGATGCCGATACCCGTTATCGGTGTTATAGAGCCGGGAGCCAGGGAAGCCGTCAGGAACACGCAAAGCCGCAAGGTGGCCGTCATCGGCACGCGCACGACCGTAAAAAGCATGGCGTATGACAGGTCGATCAGGAAGCTCGATCCGGGCATAGAGGTCTTCTCCCGGGCCTGCCCCCTCTTCGTGCCGATCGTCGAGGAAGGGCTCGAGCACGACGAAATAGCGCGCCTCACAGCCGGGAAATACCTCGGGGACCTCCGCGGGACGGGCATCGACGTGATCGTCATGGGCTGCACGCACTACCCGGTCCTCGAAGACGTCATCAGGCAGACCCTGGGAAGCGGCGTCACAATCGTCCATTCCGGGAAGGAAACCGCCAAAGAGGCATGGACGATCCTTAAAGAAAAGGACCTCTTCAACAGGCGGGGACGGGGCAAGTGTGAATACTTCGTCACCGACACCCCCGAGTCCTTTCATGACATAGGAGGGAGGATCTTAGGGGAAAACCTGGCACATGTGAGATCGTTGAAAAGCCTCGATTACCAGGACCTTCTTTTCTCTTCATGATAGCCGACATAGCACTGCCTATCCCCGTCGGCAAGTATTTTTCCTATTCAGTACCGGATGAGATCGCCCCCTGCCTTTCAGTATGGTCGCGGGTGCGCGTCCCTTTCCATCAAAGGGACGCTGTCGGCGTCGTTGCGGCCTTACGGGAAGGTGATCCCGGGGGCCTGAAACCGGTGATCGAACCTCTCGAGTTCTTCCCGCTCATCGACGACAAGCTTGCCGCCCTCGCCGGCTGGGCGTCCTCATTCTATCTCGCGCCGATGGGGCTCGTTATGAAACACGCCCTTCCGCCGGTGCGCGATATCGAGCGGTATCTCGTTGCCGGGGAAGCGGACCGCCCGGAGGCAGGCCCGGTACAGCTAAGCAGGATGGCCAGGCGGACGGGGCGCATGCGGCTTATTGAACTATACAGGCAGGGCTTGCTTGTCCTTCGCGACAGTTTGGCGGGCAATGAGTTCACGGCAGTGAAATCGCCCGTCCCGGGCGAAGCTCAAGGGGGAGTCGGGCAAACTGTTCTCATCGACTCGATCGAAAGGCGCCTCGAAAAATACATTTCGCTCGTCGGCACACACCTCGAGAACAAAGGGAACGTCCTTTTTCTCCTGCCGGACCACTACGCGGCCGGGGCATACTTCACGCAGAAGATGAAGGCATTGTATGGTGACCGGGTACTCTGGTCCAGCTCGGGTGTGCCGGTTAAGCAGCGGATGGAGACATTCTTCAGGGCCCGCCATGGCGGGGGGCATATCATCCTCGGCAATAAAAGCCTCGTATTTCTCCCGGTCTGCAACCTGTCGCTCATCATCGCGGAGCGGTACGACGATGACGAATACAGGAACGAGGAAGGCTTCAAGTTCAACGCGGCGCGCACAGCGGTCGAACGTGCCCGCCTCTGCGGCGTCCCTGCTGTTCTGGGCAGTGCGGCATGCTCTCTGGACATCCTCCACCACGCCCTAAGGACCGGGACCGCCGTGCACTTTTGTAAACCGTTCGCAGAGCACTCCCCAAAGACCATACGTTCACGGTCGTCGGGGGAATTGCTCGACCGCCTCTGCGCTGATATCGGGGATGCCGCCCGCAGCGGCAAAAGCATTGCCGTCTACGTGCCCCGCAAGGAGTATGGCTCGTACATCAGGTGCCAGGTCTGCAGGGAAGACCTTGTATGCGAAAAATGCGGGGCACCGCTCGATTACGACAGGGAGACCGGCGGGCTGCACTGTCCGGCCTGCGCAAGTGCACACCCCTATATCGATGCGTGTCCCCACTGCGGAAGCCGCATGATCGGTTTCGCAAGGATAGGCGCATCCTTTGTTCACGAGCACATTTCCCGCACCAATCCCGATGTCAACCCGACGCTTATCACGGGTGATTCACTGAAGAAGGAATTATCCCTCCTCCGCAAGAAAAGTTCCCGGGGGGCCCGATGCCTCGTCGGGACCCAGGCCCTTTCGAAACTTTACGACTATCACTTCGACAGGCTTTTTCTTGTTGACTGGGAAGAATTGCGGAAGATGTCCGGGTTCCGGTCCGATGAAAAGACCCATCAGGTGCTGTCCAATCTCATCGATGCCCTTACGCCCGACGTGATAGTCTGCTATTCCAGGAGAAAACAGTTCGTGGACATCGCCACCTACCTCGATACCGCCGGGTTCTACGAGACCGAGCTCCAAAAACGCAAGGAAGCCGATTTTCCCCCTTTTACGAGGATGTTCACAATTGAAGCTCGCGCAAAGACCCGGGCCGCCGCCGACCGCGCCCTGACGAAGGTCAAAGCCGTGATCTCAGACCACAACCTCGACCCTTACGTTTTCGGCACCGTCCCCGCAACCAAAGGCCCCTTCCACGCATGGAAAACCCTCCTGAAAGGCCCGGAAGACCTTCTCAACGACGCCTTCCCCGACCTCTACAACATCCCCGGCATAGAAATAGAACCCGACCCGGCTAATTTTTGACCATAAAAAAGGGAGGCTTGCGCCTCCCCCCTTCTTTCTGAAGAAAAACTACTTCTTTGCAGGAGCTGCGGGTTTGTCCGCTGCGGGTTTGTCCGCTGCGGGTTTGTCCGCTGCTTTCTTCTCTGCTTTCTTCTCTTTGGCTTTCTCTTTCACCGCGCCAGCCTTTGTTACTGACTTTGCGATGTTCTTGCCGTCTTTCTCCACGTAGACAACGACGACCTTGTCGCCAGCTGCTACTTTCTTGCCCATCTTCGCCTTGGCAACGTCGAAGGTCATTTCGGTTTCGCCCTTTACAACGATCGTCTTTGCTGCATCGTCTTTGCTGACGAACTCACCTTCAAACTTCTTCACGCCGGCTTTCTTGGCTTTCTCAACGGCTTTCTCCTTTGCGGGTTTCTCCGTTGCTGCGGCCGGTTTGTCTGTTGCAGGGGCTTTCTTCTCCTCTGCTGCATACACGGTCGTCACGAAGGCCACGCCGATGATGATCGCGAGAACCAACATTAATACTTTCTTCATATTCTTTTCACCTCCTCCCCTTTTATTGGTTACATTGAATTGCATGACTTTGTTATTGCATTCCCCGTGCCAAATACATAACATTCTGATTTTACTCATAAAGATATTTTTCATGCACCGGAGAAAGAACCTTATAATCGGAAATTTCCGACTAAAATGCCATTTAAGCATCGGAAATCTCCGACTCCCCATTTTCGGGTCGGACAATTCCGACAAGCAAGAACGGCTAACGGCTAAAGGTAAGAATAATGATCAGTTATAAAAACAGAACCTTGTATGATACTCCCCGTGGAATATCACAAACAATCCATGA
>ERZ1645192.222-NODE-222-length-43798-cov-7.386370_pt1 | contig 43798 bp, 42 predicted proteins | sample MGYA00575354_ERZ1645192 | MGnify/ENA primary metagenome ERZ1645192 (study PRJEB40844, sample SAMN11349763) | freshwater sediment metagenome | isolation source: river sediment | host: Sediment | place: India: Faizupur Khadar , New Delhi | collected 2017-02-21 ...
GAAGGAAGCCGTACTGTATGCAGTTCTTGTTGTTCTGGTGTTGCGGTTCAAAAAGGTGCATCCCTTGCTCTGGATTGTCCTCGGAGCTAGTGCGGGCCTTCTGTTTGTTCTTCCTTCGTAATAAACGAGAGGGCGCGTGCATACCAACTTTCTTTGCCTGCAAGCTGACTGAGCACAGTAAGGGCCCGCTTCTCATAAGCTTTGACATTGAGTAAGCCAAGGGCGAGACGTTCTGCTGTTTCTCTCTCGTTCCAGCGAAGCGCTGCTTCCATCACCTCGGCCTGTGTTTCATAGGAGCCCGGATCGATGGCAAACAGGCGTTCATACGTTTCCAACGCTTTCTTGTACTGTGATTGTTCACTATAGGCTTGGGCCTTGAGAAGCAAAAAGGAGAGGTTGAAGTCAAACTCACCAAAGGCTTCTTCGCTGAGTTTGACCACCCTCTCATAGTCCCCCTCCAAAAAGAGGGACAAGAGATAGTTGTATCGATACGTGTGGTTGTCCTTGTCTTTCCCGCTTGCCTTCGCAAACGATGCACCGGCTGCCGAAAAATCACGGGCCATGAGTTGCTCATACCCCTCGGATGCAAGCCTTTCTGCCTGATAGGACCGGCAGGAAACGAGCAACAGTGAACAACCTAGAACCAGCAGCAACAGCTTTCTCATTAGTTTTCCAGTACAGTCTTCTCAATCTCCCTCACCTGTGAACGGTAGAGGTTGGTGATGGAACTGCCATAGTCGGCGATGAGCTGGATGATGTTGCGGGGGTTGTCATGCTCATCCTTGCCGTTGAGACGGTCTCCGGCGTCACCGAGGCCCGGCAATATATAGGCGGCATCGTTGAGCACAGGGTCCATCCACAGTGTATAGACCTCGGCACCCTCGATGGCGCGTGCAATGCGCAAGGATCCCTTGAGTGCACTGATGACGTTGATGAATTTCACCGACTTGGGCTGTATCTTGTTGTCCTTCAGATATTTGACGATTGTTACCAGCGATCCGCCGGTGGCATTCATCGGGTCGGCAAAAATCAAGTCCTTTCCATCCAGGGATGCGAGATCGAAGTAGGATTTGTCCAAATCGAGGAAGTAATCCATGTTGGACTCCTTCTTTGAATCGTCACGCTTGATCTTGAACAGTGCGAACGGGGTGACAAAGTCGTTTGAAGAGTACTCCTGAATCTCCTTGCTGAGAATCATGCTCGGCAGAAGGGCGCCTCTGAGCATCACGCACATGACACTGTTGTGAATGAAAGAGTCAACATCGGGAATCCGGTGTACTGCATAATTGCGTACCGGATCGGTCACCGGAGTCTTGGTGATGATCGATCGTTTGGTGGGTAGGGCGGCATCGGCATAGACATGGGAGAAGAGCATCTCGTAGGCACGCTGGATGTAGTACAAGAATTCTTCATGTTCGGTTGATGGATCGCGCAGCTTGGAGATAAGCCGGCTTGCCTGACCATGCTGTTCCCGAGGTGTCTCAAACGAGTAGACGTGGATGTTCGGCTCCTCAAGGCAGATGTTTTTCAGAAAGCGACCAATCTCACCGGCGCTTCCAACCAATCCTTTCCGAGCTTCCTCAAGCTGCATCACATCGCTGGCTGTCTCTAAAATGGAACAGTAGTGAACAGACTTCTTGTAGAGTTCATCGGCATGGGCGATTTTCTCTTTATCTGTTTCCTTGAGATACCCGTCAAGGTCTGTGGCATGAAGGACAATTTTATTCATCAGTGCTTTTCTCCTGTATCGATAGGGATTCTACCCGATGCCTGCGCTTTATACAAGGAAAGAGTGAACCCTTGGCACAAGCAGCTGTCACCGTTTTTTGCATCATCTCTCGATATTTTCTGCAGCAGTGGTGCAAAAATGGGTCGATTATGCTAGCATGGTTGCATCTTCTGTTGTGAGGTGAACCATGAATCTAGTATTTCTCGGCCCTCCGGGTGCCGGAAAAGGGACCATAGCGTCCGAAGCAAAGAATCACTTTGACATCCCCCATATCTCCACCGGGGATTTGTTCCGCAGCCACATCAAGGGCGGCACCGAGTTGGGAAAACAGGTACAAGCTATCCTGGCAAGCGGCGAACTCGTTCCTGACTCCGTCACCATCGCCATGGTGGAGGAGCGTTTCAAACAGGACGACGCCCAAAAGGGTTTCATTCTAGACGGTTTTCCCAGGACCATCGCCCAGGCGGATGCCCTTGCAAAAATGAAGAAAGTGGATAAAGTAGTGAATTTCGTGCTCGACCGGCAGCAGATAGTTTCGCGTCTCAGCGGAAGGCGTGTGTGCAAGTCAACGGGAAGGTCCTACCACATTCTCTACAATCCTCCCAAAGTCGAGGGAATCGATGATGAGACCGGTGAAGCGTTGATCCAGCGTGATGACGACAAACCCGAAGCGATACTCAACAGGCTTGCAGTCTATGAGGCTCAGACTGCACCTCTTATCGAGTACTACCGGGCGCGTAATCTTCTGCTTGACATTGACGCATCTCCCTCACCCCAAGAAGTGCTCTCTGCTTTGATCGAGGCTCTGGGCAAGTAGGTTACAGCCTTTTCAGCGATTCCCGCCTGATGATGCGGTAGGGGATTTCCATATGGACGCTCTCCAAGGTCTCCTTGTTGATCATCGTAAACAAGGCTTCTGCGGCGAGGCGTCCCTTTTCTTTTGCAGGCTGGTCGACGGTGGTCAGCTGCGGTACGATGTAAGAACTCTCATCTATGTTGTCGAACCCTACTATGGAAATGTCATCGGGAACACGGAGTCCTGCCTGGTTGCATGCAAGGATGCAGCCGATTGCCACAATGTCACTCATGGCAACCACGCACGTCGGCCTGTTCTCCAATGCAAGGATGGTTTTCCCGATCCTGATCCCGTCCTCCATCGTGCACTCACTGACTAAAACCTGTGATGCATCCAGGGCAAGACCGGCTTCAGCCATGGCCCTGCGATAGCCGCGCATGCGTTTATTCGGTACACTTTCCGCCTTGGCCGGCGATGCAAAAGCATCCTCTGAAAGACTGACAAAGGCGATATTTCGATGACCGGCTTCCAAAACCATGTGCATCATCTCATAACAAGCCTGCTCGTCGTCGATATTGACGCTGGGCATCTGCGCATCGGGCGTGCCGTCAATGGTCACATAGGGGAGAAGGCGGGTCTGCATGACCGAAACAATTTCCATTTCCACCTGCATGCCCATGGTGATCAGTCCGTCTACGGCGGCGTTGCGCACCGCCTCGGTGATGCTCTTGTGCAGCGGGGGAATGAGGGTGAGGGTGTAGCCGTACTTTTCACAGACGTTGCCGATACCCAAAACCACCTGCTGCGTATAGGGGTTCTGCAGCGAGAACTGTACAACCTGGGGCAGGAGGAAACCGATGCTCAGATGACGGCGCAGCGAGAAGTTTCTCGCCATGGGGTCGGGGATGTAACCCAGTCTCTCGGCGGTTTCCAGAATCTGGCGGCACGCTTTCTCGCTGATTCGGGAAGGGGCGTTGAATGCAAAGGAGACCGCTGTCTTTGAGTACCCGCTTTCACGGGCTATATCCTTGATCGTCGGTCGCTTTGATACTGTCGAGTTCTCTTCCATTTTCATCCCGCCCTTATAGATTCACATATCCTGGCACAATTTGTACACCAAGGAAACCGTACCGGTTGCATCTGGGAACATGATTGTATACACTCATCCTAAACCGGTTTTCCTCATCAGTCAACGGTTAAGAGAGGCAGCCTATGGATTCGAATGCTTGGAAACGTGGAGTAGACAGTACCGTCTCCTCCGTCTATGTAGAGCCGCTGTTCCCCAAGAAAGGAGAGCAGGTGACCATACGAATACAAACCGGGGCGACCGATCACCTGCTTGGCGTGCGACTGGTCAGTTTCCAGCTTGGCAGGGAGAAGCAGGTTGTCATGCAAAACGTGCAGACATCTCCGTATTGTCTTTATGAGGGCTCGTTTCAGATAGTGGATGAACTCGTCTTTTGGTACTTCTTCCTGGAAGCCGAAGACCGTGCGTATTCCTATAGTGTTGCAGGCTTGAAAGCCTCGGTGCCCCCTCTGCGGGAGTGCTTTTCCCTGCGCCCCGACATTGAGGAGGTTTCGTGGGTGGGCGGTGCCACCTGTTATCAGATTTTCCCTGACAGGTTCAAGAAAGGAGGAGAGCAGACCGGAGCGAAGCCGAACGAATACTCCTTTGACGGCGGGACGGTGAGTGTGCACTCCTTTGATGAAGAGCCGCTTGAATATGAGGACGGACGATGTCTCGATTTCTTCAACGGTGATCTGCAGGGCATCGAGGAGAGCCTCGACCATTTCAAAAAGCTTGGCGTCGATACGTTGTATCTGAACCCGATCGGCAGGTCACGCACGACACACCGTTATGACTGCATTGACTTTTTTCATGTCGATGAGAAATTGGGAGGTGATGAGGCGTTCGCCCAGCTATGCAAGGCGTTGCATGACCAGGATATGAAAATCATCATCGACATCTCCATAAACCATACAGGAACCGAACATCCCTGGTACAAGCGGGCTCAAGCAGATCCAAACAGCAGGGAAGCAGGCTTTTACTACTTCAATGAGGATGGTTCGGCTTCATGTTGGCAGGATGTCCCCACCTTGGTGCAGCTCAACTACACCAGTGAAACGCTGCGTGATGTCATGTATCGATCACCTGATTCGGTGATGAGATCCTTTTTGAGGCCTCCTTATCTTCAGGACGGCTGGCGCCTGGACGTCGCCAGTGAAGTTGGAAGAAGAGGCAAGGACCAGATGTGTGAAGAAATCTGGAGGGAAGTACGCAAGGCGGTGAAGAGAGAGAACCCGCAGGCGTATCTGGTAGGTGAAGATTGGGTTGATTCCACACCGTTCTTGCAGGGCGACATGTGGGATGCAACCATGAATTATCTGGGAAGCAGCCGTCCTATGCGGTCGTGGATGGGGGAGACCGACCGGTATCTGACGAACGGATGGGGTCATCAGCCTGCAAAGACACGTCCTTTCACCGGGACGGAGTTCGCCCAGGCTTTGCAAAGCCACTTGACATCCATGCCTGCCCAAATGCTCGGCATGCAGATGAACCTTATCAACAGCCACGATACCCCCAGGCTCTACAACAACAGTGAACTGTTCAACTGGCCGTTGTATCGTGGACTGCTCCGTCTCTTATACCTGCTGCCGGGAATGCCCAACATCTATTATGGTGAGGAAATTGCGCTAAAAGGACCGTATGGCTCGGTTGAACGTGCACGATATCCCATGCAGTGGAATGAAGCAGCGTGGAATCATGACTTTCTCGACCTCTATATCCAACTGGGAAGCTTGCGCAAACGGTATCGTAGGACATTGAAGGAGGGAAGCTGGTCGATGCTTGCCAGCGGCGATCAGTATCTGGCTTTTGCCAGGTATGACAGCAAGCTTGCCCTTGTGTGTGTACTCAGCCGTGCAGAAACCAGTACCACGGTGAGCATTTCCAATTCCATGCTCTGCCTCTCTGAATTGGTAGAGAGTATGGGTGGGGATGTTGGTATCGGATCTGAGCACATGCAGGTCGACCTTGGTCCCTTTGAATCCATGCTGTTTGTTGCAAAACGCTGACATCCATCTTCGGAATGCAACAAATATGTGAAAATGTGTTGCATCCTGCTTGCTTTCTTTCCGTATTCTAGTCACAATGGATTGCCAAAACCCTCTCAGGAGTTCCGTAATGGCCTACATTTTTGACGAACCATCCAGAACATTCAGTGAATACCTGCTCGTCCCAGGATATTCGGATACCAAGTGCATACCTGCAAACGTTTCGTTGAGGACCCCGCTGGTCAAATATCATAAGGGCGGGCAACCCTCCTTGCACCTGAACATTCCCCTGGTCAGCGCCATCATGCAATCAGTCAGCGGGGAACAGATGGCCAAGGCGCTGGCAAGGGAAGGGGGCTTGAGTTTCATCTACTGCAGCCAAAGCATTGAGGACCAGAGTGCGATGGTGGCGAGAGTCAAATCCTTCAAGGCGGGTTTTGTTCCCTCCGATTCCAATCTCCGGCCCGAACAGACGCTCAAGGACCTGATCGCCCTGAAACAAGCAAAAGGGCATTCTACAATCGCCGTTACCGATGACGGGAGTGCCAACGGCGTCCTGTTGGGAGTAGTCTCATCTCGTGATTGGCGGCCGAGCAGAATGAGTGAAGACACCCCTGTTTCCTCATTCATGACCGGCTTTGAACGCTTGGTCTACGCCCGGGAGGGTGTGACACTCTCTGAGGCGAATGACATCATCTGGGAACATAAGCTGAACAGTCTGCCGATTGTCGATGAGTCAAACCGCCTTCGCTTCTTTGTATTTCGCAAGGACTATGAGAGCCACAAGGAAAATCCGAATGAACTGCTGGACAAGCAGAAACGATATATTGTCGGTGCCGGCATCAACACCCGCGATTACGAAACCCGGGTTCCGGAACTGGTGAAAAGCGGGGCCGATGTATTGTGCATCGACTCTTCGGAAGGTTTTTCAGAGTGGCAGAAGCGCACCCTTTCCTGGATCAGGGACAAGTACGGCGACTCCGTCAAAGTCGGAGCGGGCAATGTGGTCGATCGTGAAGGATTCCTGTTTCTTGCAGAGAGCGGGGCCGACTTTGTGAAGGTCGGCATCGGCGGCGGCTCGATTTGCATCACCCGTGAGACAAAGGGAATCGGCAGGGGACAGGCGACCGCCCTGATTGAGGTCGCCAAGGCCAGGGACGAGTACTTTGAAAGAACCGGTGTGTATGTACCGATTTGCAGTGACGGAGGCATAGTGCATGACTACCACATGACGCTCGCCCTTGCCATGGGAGCCGACTTCTTGATGCTTGGCAGGTATTTCGCCCGGTTCGATGAGAGTCCGACCGAGAAGGTGAATGTCAAGGGCTCCTATATGAAAGAGTATTGGGGAGAAGGATCTGCACGGGCAAGAAATTGGCAACGATACGACCTTGGCGGGGACGGAAAGCTGAGTTTTGTCGAGGGTGTCGATTCCTATGTTCCCTATGCAGGGCCGCTGAAGGACAATGTGCAGCTGTCGCTGGGCAAAATCACCTCAACCATGTGCAACTGTGGAGCTTTGAGCATCAATGAGCTGCAGCAGAAGGCCAGGCTGACGCTGGTCTCCTCCACCTCGATCATTGAAGGCGGGGTACACGATGTCTTGCTCAAGGATTCCAACGATATTCCCAAAAAGTAAGATTCTTGCAACACATAAGCTCGATGTTCCCAAATCTGATGGGGAGCATTGGATACGTCTGCTTGGCCGCTTTGCGCGCTTTTCTCTTCCTGTCCGGCAAGAGGGGAGGTTGTGGTTTCCATCTCCTTGAACCTGTCATGCATCGGCCACAGCTTCATCCAAGCCCATTGCAGACAATTGACTCTAGGCGGTTGACATCACTTCAACCTTTATGATACGTTCACTTTCGTCGGCCGGATAGCTCAGCGGGAGAGCGGTTGCCTTACACGCAACTGGTCGGGGGTTCAAATCCCTCTCCGGTCATCAACGTACCTTCGGGTACGTTTTTTGTTGTATGACGTTGCCTCTCTGTTTGAGATTGGGTATAGTGTCCTAGCGAGGTTTGGCAATGCAATTAGATCTATTCATCTGTTATTTCTTTTGCTACGCTGTCATTGGGTATATTATAGAGGTGCTCTACTGCTCTTTCTATGAAAAGCGGCTGGTCAACCGTGGATTCCTGCATGGCCCGTATCTGCCGATCTACGGCTTTGGTTCACTGATCATCCTGCTGCTTTTCCAAAACAAGACCACCCATCCGCTTCTTGTTTTTGTCCTTACCTTCATCCTGACCAGCATGCTCGAGTATGTGACAAGCTATTTGCTTGAACGCCTGTTCAACGCAAAATTGTGGGATTACAGTACGTATCGCTTCAATCTTCACGGCAGGGTTTGCCTGCTCAACTCAACCTTGTTCGGTCTCTTGGGATTGCTCGTGATCTACGGCATACATCCATTCGTATCGGAAGTGATACAAAGCATGGAGCCTCGTCTTCTCAATACGTTGTCCACCGCAATCGTGGTGGTTGTCAGCATCGATGCCACAAGCTCCGTTTTCCAGATGGCCGCCTTCCAAAAGCAGCTTGGTGACTTCAGGCAGAAAGCAAAGGAAATCGAGGAGCGGCTTGGTCTGCTCAAACTTTCCGGCAACAAGCATCTGGAACAGCTTGCACTCCGGCTGGATGAAGAACTTGAGGAACTGAAGGTGCGTCTTGATTCAGCATCACGGAGAATATTGGATGCATTCCCGTCGATCACCAGTTCCAATGAAGAAAAACGCCTTCAGTTTGAGAACCTGAAACAGCATGCAAAAGAGTGGAGGCAGCTACGCAAGGCATTTACGAGGAGACATACAAAACGTGACTGATTTACAGAAGAACCACCAAGAGCTGCTGGCAGAACTGGAAAACGCAGCGCTCGCCTATGGAAGAAATCCTTCTGAAATCACCTTGATGGCGGTGAGCAAGACCCATCCGTTTGCGGCTATGAAGGAGCTTTATTCGTGCGGCCAGATGCTGTTCGGCGAGAATCGCGTACAGGAAGCAGAGCAGAAGCTGCCTCTTTTGCGCCCGGATGGCATGAACATACATCTGATCGGTCATCTGCAATCAAACAAGGCAAAAAAAGCTCTTGAACTTTTCGATGGGATCGATAGTGTTGATTCGCTCATGCTGGCACAGAAACTCGAAACACTCGCTTCCAAGCCTGTTCCCATCCTCCTGGAGTTGAAAACTGCTCCTGAAGAGAGCAAGAGTGGTTTTGAAAACGAAGATGCATTGTTTCATGCCTTGGATGAGATAGCCTGCTTTTCCAAGCTCAAGGTGCAAGGCCTGATGACCATCGGTCCCCTCTTGGGCAATGAGAAGGAGATACGCCGGTCTTTCTCGTTGTTGCGCACAACCTCCATTCGTGCAAAACAGCGATTCCCCCATCTTGATTTTTCCGTGCTGAGCATGGGAATGAGCTCTGATTTCAGGTATGCCATTGCTGAAGGTTCCACGCTTATACGGGTTGGTACCCGCCTGTTCGGAAAAAGGGAAGGATGATGCAAAAATTCGTTCTTACACTTTGCTTGGTTGTATTGTGTGCCTCCCTGCCGCTGGCCGCCGAGCCGCTGAAGGACTACGTTCCGTATGAGAAGGATGAGTTTCCTCTCTTCACCTACAAGCTTCGCCGCGCGGAGACCTTGTTTCTTGGATCGCTTGTGATTACCTTGCCTGTTGCAATGCTGGTGTACTCGGCCGCCCGGAAAACCAATTTGGTTCCCCCTCCGGGCAGTGAGTTGCAATCGTTTCTGGTGCAGGGTGGAATCGCAGCATCGCTGTCTTTGGGCATCAGCATAGCCGATTTCATCATCGGCGAGATGGGGGACAGGTGATGGCGACCCAAGAAAAAACGCTCAAGTTGGTTGTTGGTGCAATCCAGGAGCCGAAACGAATCGATGCGTATACAGCCTCACAACAAGAAAGTGTTTCCCGTTCGCAGCTATCCGACGAAAAGACCCAATTTTTCCTCAATGGCAAACCGGTAAAAAAAAGTCGCTTGGTCAAGGAAGGGGATGCAATCGAGGTGCACTACTGCGAGGAGTGCTTTGAGGGCATTGTTGCAGAGGATATTTTGCTGCATGTGCTCTACGAGGACCAGGATATGCTCGTCATCAACAAGGAACAGGGCATGGTTGTGCATCCGGCGGCAGGCAATCATGAGCATACCCTGGTCAATGCGCTGCTGTTCCGGTACGGTCAGGATTTCTCCCCATCGCTTGAAGACGATGAAATGGATTTCGACCTTGCCCTGCGTCCGGGTATCGTCCATCGACTGGACAAGGATACCAGCGGGGTTTTGGTGATTGCCCGCAATCGTCAAAGCCATCGGAATTTGAGCCAGCAATTCAAGGACCGGACGACACGTAAGATATACATAGCCCTTGCCAAGGGTGTTTTCAAAGAGAAAACAGGATCCATCAGGGCAAACCTCAAGCGTGACGCCAATGACCGGAAAAAATACACCACCTGCAGCTCCGATGAGGGCAGGGAGGCTCGGTCCGACTTTACCGTACTCAGGCAATATCGGGATTTCGCGCTGGTTCGCATTGAATTGTTTACGGGACGAACCCATCAAATCAGAGTGCATTTCAAGTCCATCGGGCACCCGCTGCTCGGCGATCCGCTCTATGGGAAGCCGGAAGGCTTGACGCTGATGCTGCATGCACTCATCCTTGAGGTTTCCAGTCCTTCAAGCGGGAAACGCATTCGCTTTGTCGCACCGATGCCCGAGCGATTCAGGACCCTGCTTGCTTCTACTCCTCGTCCCTCCAGTGCTCGCGTTCGGTCTGGATCGTTCCCAACTGCAACAAGTCGTGATTGAACATCCGCTCGATGCGGATTTTTGTTGCAGTCCCATGACCGGGGAAAATGAGGGAGTTCTCATCCAAGCCCATCAGTCGCTGGTTGATTGAATTGATCAACAGTGTTTGCTCCCGGTAGCCGGGCGTAGATCCAATTCTTCCACACATCAAGGTGTCGCCGGTGAACAGTGCATGGTCGATTTTATAGACCATACTGTCAAGCGAGTGGCCGGGAACATGAATGACTTCAATTTCCATATCGCACAGGTTCAGAATCTGCCGATCCTCAACCGCCTGATAGGCAAAATCGTATGAGCTGAAGGATGATCCATGCACGCTGATGTCATAAATCTTATGCAAGGTTCCCAACCCTTCCCTATGGGAGAGATGGCGGTGGGTCAAGAGAACGTGCTTGAGTTTGTAGTTGTTCGATTCGATGAGATTGATCAGTTCCAGGTCGACATGACCGGGGTCGATCAGCAACGCTTCGCCGTACTTCTTGGACGCTACCAGATAGGTGTTGCAGAAACCGACCACGGAAAAGTGCTGATATATGTTCAATTTCAATGGCGGGTCTCCTCATAGTTGGAATAACGGAGCGAGACACGCCTCTGGTCGGTGTGTAAGAAGTCGGCTTTTTTCAGGTTGCAATCCTCAAAGGAGGTATCCCTGAGGTAACTTGAGTTGAAGGTGGAAAAATACAGGTCGCAGTCGTTGAAATTGCAGCGATATGTATCCACACCGCAAAAGTTGGTATGGATGATGATCGAGCCCGAGAAGTCGCAATCGATCATCTTGCTGCCGGAAAAGACAGTGTATCGACTCAGGATGCCGTTGAAAGTGCAATGATCGAACAAGCAGAAATCAAAAAAGGTATTGATCAGCGTGGTATGGGAAAAATCTATGTTGCGAAAGGTGCACCATGCCAGGTTGGATGCAATGATCTCTTTCTTGGGGAGTTTCAAGTCCTCGAATTCACTGCCTGTAAGGGAGAAATCAACCATGCTTGATTCACTTTGCAGCAACTGGATGCACCGTGATTGGAGTTCCTCTTGATTGGGCGAGTGTCGAAAACAAAACGGTCCGTCCTCACAGATATAGGTGCGGCACTCTGGGTGTGCGCAGGTCATGAAATTGAACATAGCTTAACAGTATCAAATATGCTTAGGTTGTCAAGAGAAGGTTTTGTGGATACAGTACATTCGGGGAGTACATATGGAGCAACATGCCGGCCTGGTTTGCAGGGGAATCAACAATATCTATACGGTTGAGGAGAAAGATGTTTCTTATTTGTGCCGCATCAAGGGCAAGCAGCTTTCCCAAATCACCGACGAATACAACCCGCTTGCCGTGGGGGATATGGTCAGCTTTGTTCCCACCAATGCCAATGAGGGGTTGATCCTCGACCGACTTCCGAGGCGCAACAGTTTTCAACGGTGGAATGCAAAAGGCGGCTGCAACCAGACCGTTGTCGCCAATATGGATCTGATTGTCTGTGTAACCAGTGCCGACACCCCTCCGTTCAGGCCCCGGTTCATTGATCGTGTCATCGCCTGCTGCCAGGATGTCGATGTCATGATTGTCATGAACAAGTGTGATTTTCTGCTTACCGAGGATGAGTTCGAGCGGTTCAAGCTCTACAAGACGCTTGGCTACAAGGTACTTGGGGTGAGCGCCAAGACAGGTGAGAACATCGAAAAGCTGTACCAGGAGCTGGAAGGGAAAACCGTTGCCTTCATCGGCCAGAGCGGGGTGGGCAAGTCGACCTTGATCAACACGCTGTTGGGCAGCGATCAGCGTACCAGCGAAGTGTGTGAAAAGTATAACCGCGGAAGGCATACCACCAACCATTCGCTCTTGATAAGCGGCCCTACGTTTACGGTGGTCGACACTCCCGGGGTTCGTGAAATACAGGTGCCCCATCGGGATAAGGCTGCCTTGCAAAAGGCATTCGTCGAGTTTGCCCGGTATGCCGAGCACTGCGAATATGAGATGTGCCTGCATCAGGATGAACCGGGTTGCAAGGTGAAAGAGGCGGTTGAAGCGGATGAGATCCACTACGACCGGTATGAGAGTTACTTGAGGATGCTTGCCTCCCTTGACGACAAGACTCCCGTATGGGCGGGCAAGAGTGACCGGTCGAATTCCTGGCGTACGAGAATGGATAAGGATGAATCAGAAGAGTATTGAAGAACTGGGTTTTCACCAGGTGGTTGCACAGATGGAGGCGCATGCGCGCTCGGAGGAAGGACGGGATTGTTTGCTCCATCTTCCGTTTTTGACCGAGCATGAAGCGCTTTGCAGTCGGCAGGAAGAAATTGCAGGCTTCATCAAGCTGCTTGGTGCTTCTTTGGGAGGTTCGCTTCAGACATTTCCATCGATCAAGGCTTCCCTGCAGATCATCAACAATCCGATCAAGGCGTTGGAAGGCAATGATTTGGTGGATATCGCCCACTATATTGCCAATGCAGAACTTTTACAGGAGTTTTGCAATCAGTCTCTTGAGGATGGAACAACGTTTGCATGCGTGAAGGACCTGATGGGAGATTCATTCGATGCAACGTTGAGGCAGGTCGGCGCACATATTCTTGAGGTGCTCGACGAGTCGGCTCAGGTCAAGGAGTCCCATCCGGCGTTGAGACACCTGCGAAAGGAAGTTGAAGTCCGCAAGAATGAACGTTCACGATATTGCAGCCAATTCATCCACAACAATAAGGAAGTAGTGCAGACAGACCAGGAAGCCCTTCGGGATGGACGGCTGGTAATACCGGTGCGCAGTGACCGCAGGGCCGGTGTGCAGGGCTTCATCACCAGCAGTTCGGCAACCGGCAACACAGTCTTCATGGAACCCTATCCCTTGGTGGAGATGAATAACTCGGTAGTCATGGCACAGAACCAGATTCTCATTGAGATTGCCAAGATCTTGAAACAGCTCAATGACGAAGTTGCTTCCTGCCGGAAGGAACTTGCCGACCTTGCTCAGCGGGTGGGCCGGACTGATGCGCGGCTGTCCATCGCAGAGTGGGCGCTGCAGATGCAATGCTGCCGTACTGATTTGACCAAGTCCCACTGCACCTTGCTCAAGGCCCGTCACCCGCTGCTTGGAAAGAAGGTCGTTCCCATCACCATGCAATTGGATTCACAGATCAAGGCGGTGGTTATCAGCGGGCCGAATGCGGGAGGCAAGACCGTCACCATCAAGACGGTCGGATTGTTTGCATTGCTCAATCAATTTTGCGGCTATATTCCAGCACAAGAGGGCAGCACCCTGCCGATTTTCGATGATGTGTTCACCGATATCGGCGATGAGCAGTCCATTGAGCAGGAGCTCTCCACCTTCAGCGGCCACATGAAGCAAATCGCGTATGTGCTCTCCCATATGACTGAACGTTCGTTGGTGATCATGGATGAGCTGGGAAGCGGAACCGATCCGGTTGAAGGTTCGGCGATAGCGAGGGCAACGTTGGAGTATTGCCTGCAAAAAGCAGCGTTGACTTTGGTTACCAGCCACCATGGGGTGCTCAAGCAGTTCGCCTACGCCAAAAAGGAAGTGATCAATGCTTCCATGGAGTTCGACGAGAACTCGCATGTGCCCACCTTCAGGATCATCCAAGGGCTTCCTGGTGAAAGCCATGCCCTCGATACCGCCCGGAAGATGAAACTTCCGCAACAGGTTTTGTCCATGGCGGAACAATACCTGGGCAGTGAGGCTGTACAGATTGGAACGATAATCAAGGACCTGGAAGCGAAGAGGCGCGATCTTGAACAACAGGAAAACGCCATGCATAAGCGGTATCTGGCACTGCAAAGCGAAGTGAAAGCGATGCAGTTGAAGGAGTTGAGGATCAAGCAGCGCGAGGCCCAACTCAAAGAGGAGCAGTCCACCGAGCTGGCCCGGTTCATGTACAAGAAGCGCAAGGAGCTGGAAAATCTTGTTGCCGAGCTTCGAACCGGGGAACTGACCAAAGAGAAGACCAAGCAGGTGAAAACCTATATTGAAAGCCTTTCACAGAAGTTGGAGGAACAGCAGGAACAGCTGCAGCAATTCGAAGATGAGATCGAGTACTTGAAACCTGACGCTGCACAGCAATTGGAAGTGGGGATGGATGTACTGTGCGGCAGTGCAAAGCGGGAAGGCAGGATATTGGAAAAGAAGGGCAAGAACAGCTTTGTCGTGGCTATCGGTACCATGCGTATGACACTCCCTGCTTCCCAGCTTTTTTTGCCCAAACGTGTGGAGCAGAAAGTATCGGTGCTTTTTCAGAGCAGTGCACCCGAACCCAAGTTGGTGCTCGATGTCAGGGGCATGATCCTCGAAGAGGCCTTGCGACTCTTGGACCAGCAGATTGAAAGTGCATTGGTTCATGGCATGAGCATGTTTTCCATCATCCATGGATACGGTGACGGCATCTTGAGCAAAGGTATCGCAGGCTATCTGAAAAAGCATCGCTCGGTCCAAGACTTCCGTTTCGCCATGCCTGAGGATGGGGGGATGGGCAAGACGTATGTTATGCTTTGATTCAATACCGCTGAAAGGGAGCCTCAAACATAAGGTGATGAGCTTTCTTGCACTTCTGTTTTTGTAATGGTACGATACAAAGCAGTAAAGGAGTCAACGTGTATGTCCGATTATATGAATGGAACGGGTATTCAATACCATCTGCATATCAAGGAAGGCGATGTAGGCCGCTATGTAATCCTTCCCGGTGATCCCAAGCGGGTTCCGCTCATTGCCAAATACTTCGATGAGGCTGTGTTGGTGGCTGACAACCGCGAGTACGTGACCTACACCGGATTCCTGGATGGGGAGAAAGTTTCGGTAACCTCCACCGGAATCGGGGGGCCTTCGGCTTCCATCGCAATGGAAGAGCTGTTCAAATGCGGCAGTGACACCTTCATCCGCATGGGAACCTGCGGCGGGATTGCGCTTCCCGTAATGGGAGGTGATGTGGTTATTGCTACCGCAGCTGTACGTATGGAAGGAACCAGCCGGGAGTATGCCCCGATTGAGTTTCCTGCGGTTGCAAGTTTTGATGTCGTGCAGGCTTTGGTCGAGGCTGCCAAACAACTGGGAAAGCGCAGCCATGTGGGGGTGGTGCAGTGCAAGGACTCATTCTACGGCCAACACGATCCGGCCGTCATGCCGGTCAGCTACGAGTTGATCAATAAGTGGGAGGCCTGGAAACGCCTGGGGGTGCTTGCAAGTGAGATGGAAAGTGCCGCCCTGTTTGTCGTCGCCGCCCGCTTGGGAGCCCGGTGCGGCAGCGCCTTTTCGGTTGTCGGCAACCAAGAGCGTGAGATTCTGGGTATGGACAACCCCAAGCTTCATGACACCGAGGATGCCATACGGGTGACCGTGCAGGCGTTACGCAATCTCATCGTTTCCGATCGCAGGCAGGCCGGCTTCTGATCGTTCGCGTTTGGCTTGCAATATAACGGAAAGGGGATAGGGCGGATAGTGATACCCTGCCTTTCCCAATTCTGCAAAACACTTGCTTGCGTGATACAGTTCATAGGTTCCGCAGAATGGATACTCTTTTCCGAGTTTTCCGAGCTCTCCGAGGAGAGTCAACAGCTGTTCGTTCGTAAGAGGGCATATGTTCAAGAATTTGCTTGCACCCAGCTTGAGTCTGCCTTGTATGACACATTGCATGCTGTGTGGTACAAGCAGGTAATCGATCAGTATGCAATCATGCATTTCCATCCATACTTGACCGGCACGCAGTCGATGCCATGCCTCATCTGCTGTAGTGAACAACCTTTGTTGCGATTGATAGGTGAGTGAGTAATACATCCGCCTCCTCCTGAAGAGACAGATGCAAAGTGCCCTCTTTTGCTTCAATACATCAGGATGGATTGTGCAAGCAGCCGTTGGGTGTGTTCAGCCAGCAGTGCCTGGAGGTTCTCATCTTCCGATGCCTGGATGTAGGCATCGATGCTGAAAAGCTCGAGGCCGATGGACTCATATTCCTGTTGCAATGCGTCGTTCTCATATGTCCCCAGATCGAGGGAGAAACGGATGCGCTGGATATCGGTGGCAATGTCTTCGCTTCCTACGAGCAGGCTTCGGTTGTTCTGAAGGTTCTTGATCCGGATCAAGCCGCGTACTTTTTGATTGGTAAACAAGTGGGAGTATCGTTCATTCACAAGCATGCATGCATGGTATCAAATGAATCTCATGTATGCAAACCATCCATGCATCCGGGTAACCATTCGTGTGACTTGCAACAGATATTCGCTGTGAGTTACCATATTACCATGCTTTACTTCAGAAAAATCTGCAGAAATAGGTTGAATTTTCTGTACCATTGCTGGATAATTGGCAGAGTTTGTCCAGAAGATAGGGGTCTCTTGTTCGATTGCACAAGTCGGCGTTATCCCGTATCATTATGCACACAGTAGAAGGTAGGAGATCAGATGGCTCAACAAATTCAAGATTTGGTTGCTTCCATCCGCAAGGATGGGATTGAGGTTGCCCAAAAAGAGGCTGCTCAGATTATCGCTGATGCGAAGGCTCAGGCTGAAGGTATAATCAGGGAGGCGAAAAAGGAAGCTGCTTCCTTGCTGGAAAATGCCCGGAGGGAAATCGACACCCGTGACCAGAGTGCACGATCGAGCCTGCAACAGGCCAGTCGGGATGTACAGCTCTCCCTCAAGAAAGCCATCAGCGACCAATTGGACAGACTTCTTGTAGCACAGGTGGAAAAGGCCTATTCATCAAGTGATTTGGTCGGCTTGATAGCAAAGGTTGTTGCATCCCTGAGTGATGTGAAGGATTATGAGGTACAGCTCAATCAGAAGGACTTTGATGCACTTGCCAAAAATCTTGCCGGAGCATTGAGTTCTGCCATAAAGGACGGTCTTGAGATCAAGGCTGTTCCATCAGTTGCGTCCGGCTTCAGGATTGCTGAGAAGAACGGTGCTTCATTCTATGATTTCAGTGCAGAGGAGACGGCAGCGCTGCTCAAGCCATTCCTCTCTCCTGCAATTGAAAAAATCGTCTTCAGTCAGGCGAAGTAAGGAGACAACGTGGCTTCCTACTATTATCTGGTTGCGACCTTGCCGACGTTGCGCTTGGATGGGCCGCTTTCATTTTCGACCGACACCTTTCTTGGGCTTTGCAAGCCGCTTGTCAGTGAACATCACTACCGCCTGCTATGCAAGGCTTTGAGCGGTGAGCCTTCTTCCCATCCTTTTTTGAAGGCGTATCAGCACTTCGCATCGATGGTGAACAAGGAGTTGGTGGAACAGCGAAGTCGAAAATTGTCGCTTTCCGATCCTGTGTATCGCAATGATGGTGACAAGGAAGGAAGAATCAGCGATACCGTACGTCAGGCTCTTGCCCAGGATAATGTATTGGAAGCGGAAATGCTCTTGCTTGCATTGCATTGGAAGTTCTTGGACGAGCTTGCGACCTTGCATACTTTTGACATCGAGGCTCTCTTGGGTTTTGCACTCAAGCTGAAACTGCTTCAACGAAAGAGTCTCTTTACCCGTGAGGAGGGAAATGCCGAGTTCAAGCGTCTCTTCTCCAATATTCAAACTGAAATAGCGAACAATTAGTGGAGTTTGATATGGCAAATACAAGTGGACGTGTTCTGGGCGTCAATGGAAACATGGTAACGGTCGAATTCGACAGCGCCATTTCCAAGAATGAGGTAGGGTATATTCAGGTCGGTTCCGACCGCCTCAAGGGCGAGGTTATCCGCATCAATGGGAACACCGCCGCCCTTCAGGTTTTTGAAATGACCAACGGCATCAGTGTAGGAGACAACGTTGAATTCACTGATGAAATGTTGAGTGTGTCCTTGGGACCCGGCCTCCTGCAACAGATTTACGACGGCCTGCAGAATCCGCTTCCCCAGCTTGCCGAGCAGTGCGGATTCTTTCTGCAGCGCGGTGTCTATCTTGATGCCATCCCGAATAAGAGCTGGGATTTCACCCCCACGGTCAAGGTTGGCGATACACTCTATCCCGGCGACACCTTCGCAACGGTTCCTGAAGGGTTGTTCACCCACCAGATCATGGTGCCGTTCAATCTCGCCAATATCCCGTACAAGGTAGTTTCCATCAAGAAGAAAGGAACCTATGGGGTGCGCGACATCGTCTGTATTATTGAAGACGACAAGGCCAACAAGAAAGAACTTTCCATGGTCTTCACCTGGCCGGTAAAAAAAGCCATCAAGTTGTATGAAGAGAGACTGCGACCCGATGAGACGTTGGTCACCAAGATCAGGATCATTGATACCTTCCTGCCTGTCGCCAAGGGTGGCACCTATTGTACGCCCGGTCCTTTCGGGGCGGGAAAGACGGTCTTGCAGCACATGACCAGCCGCAACGCCGATGTTGATATCGTCATCATCGCCGCCTGTGGTGAACGTGCCGGTGAGGTTGTAGAGGTATTGAAAGAGTTCCCTGAACTCACCGACCCCAAAACCGGTAGATCGTTGATGGAACGAACCATTATCATCTGCAATACTTCCTCCATGCCCGTAGCCAGCCGCGAGGCTTCCGTCTATACGGCAGTAACGATTGCAGAGTATTACCGGCAGATGGGTCTGAACATTCTGCTGCTTGCCGACTCCACCAGCCGCTGGGCCCAGGCCATGCGTGAGATGAGCGGAAGGCTTGAGGAAATCCCCGGTGAGGAAGCTTTCCCCGCATATTTGGAAAGCAGAATAGCCGAGTTCTATGAAAGAGCCTGCAAGGTACGCCTCAAGGATGGGCGAATCGGTTCGGTAACCATCGGTGGAACGGTCAGTCCTGCCGGAGGCAACTTCGAGGAGCCTGTCACCCAGGCCACCCTGAAAGTAGTCGGTGCATTCCACGGCTTGAGCCGGGAGAGAAGCGACGCACGCAAATACCCGGCCATCGATCCTCTTTCCTCATGGTCGAAGTATGAGGGTGTCATCAAGGGGAAAAAGGTGGAGTATGCTCGAGGCATTCTCTTTAAAGGAAGTGAGATCAACCAGATGATGAAGGTGGTGGGTGAGGAAGGTACTTCCATTGCAGACTACGTCACCTATCAGAAGAGTGAACTCCTCGATGCCTGCTATCTCCAACAGAACTCCTTCGACCCGCTCGACTCCTCTGTTCCTGTTGAGCGACAGTGTTATTTATTCGATTTGTTGTTCAAGGTATTGGCAAGTGAATTTGCCTTTGATGATAAAAAACAAGTTCGTTCATTCTTCAATACGATCAGACAGCACTTTCTTGACTGGAACAACGTTCCTTTCGAAGGCGAGCGCTTCAAGCAAATCGAGAAAGAGATTGTGACGCTCTACAAGGGCAGGCAGGTTGCCATTGATCCTGATGCCGAGAAGCTGATCTAAGGGGTTGCAGATGCAAAAGGTATATTCAAAGATTGAATCCATTGTCGGAAACGTCATCACCGTTCGTGCCAAAGGGGTGCGCAACAGTGAACTAGCAATAGTAACTACTGGTACTGATCAGAGTTATGCTAATGTTATCAAACTCGACAATGATCTGGTTTCCCTGCAGGTTTTCAGTGGTGCCCAGGGAATATCGACCGGGGATCAGGTGCGTTTTTTGGGAGTTCCGATGCGCGTTTCCTACACCGAAAACCTTTTGGGGCGTGTATTCGACGGTACCGGTACGCCGCGTGACAACGGACCGAGTCTGACCGACAACATGATCGATATCGGTGGTCCTGCGGTCAATCCTGCCAAGCGCATCATTCCCAGGAACATGATCAGAACCGGTATTCCCATGATCGATGTGTTCAATACGCTGGTCGAGAGCCAGAAGCTTCCGATTTTCTCGGTAAGCGGTGAGCCGTACAACCAGTTGCTTGCAAGAATCGCCATGCAGGCTGAAGTTGACCTCATCGTTCTGGGCGGCATGGGTTTGAAGTTCGACGACTACCTGTTCTTCAAGGATACGCTTGAAGCCAGTGGTGCCATGAGCAGAACAATCATGTTCATCCATACGGCAAGCGACCCGACTGTTGAGTGCATGCTGGTGCCTGATATGGCCCTTGCAGTAGCTGAGCGGTTCGCCCTTGATGGAAAGAAGGTGCTGGTCCTGCTTACCGATATGACGAACTTTGCCGACGCCATGAAGGAAATGGCCATTACCATGGATCAGGTTCCCTCCAACCGAGGATATCCGGGAGATTTGTACAGCTCGCTTGCCGCCCGTTATGAGAAGGCTGTTGACTTTGAAGGTGCAGGCTCTGTTACCATTTTGGCTGTCACGACGATGCCCGGTGATGATGTAACGCACCCGGTTCCCGACAATACCGGCTACATCACCGAAGGTCAGTATTATCTCAAGGGCGGCCGCATCGAACCATTCGGTTCCTTGAGCCGTCTCAAGCAACAGGTAAACAAGGATACCCGTGACGACCACCGTGCCCTGATGGACGGCATGATCAAGCTCTATGCATCCTACAAGGAGTCGGTGGAGAAGAAGTCCATGGGCTTCATGATGACCGAATGGGATGACAAGCTGCTCAAGTACGGTCGGTTGTTTGAAACCAAGTTGATGGATTTGAGTGTGAATATTCCTCTCGAGCAGGCTCTGGATCTGGGCTGGGAGATTCTCTCCCAATGTTTCGAACCGAATGAAACCGGTTTGAAGAGTGACCTTATCCTCAGCCGCTGGCCGAAGAAGTTGAACGACTAAGGAGCTGGCATGGCCGTCAAACTGACGAAGAACGAGCAGAAACTGCAGAAAGACCGATTGAAGCAATTCCAGCGGTATCTGCCAACCCTGCAGCTGAAAAAGCAACAGCTGCAGATGGTCATCAGGCAGATTGAGACTGAGGTTGCTTCTTTGAGGGTGAAGCAGGAAAGGCTGGTTCAGGATATGCAGAGCTGGATTGCCGTCTATCATGAAAACACGGTCTTCAGTGCTGAAAACAAGGTAGAACAGCTGGTGAAAGTCGACCGGGTGGTTCGGACCAAGGGCAATATTGCCGGAGTGACCATTCCTGTTTTCAAGGAATTGACCTTCATCCCCATCTCCTATGATTTGCGCGAGTATCCGCTTTGGGTCGACAAGGGACTGGAGAGTCTTCGGGATTGTGCTCGGTACGATGCCCTGATTGCAACCTTGGAACAACAGATCAAACTGCTCGGAAGGGAGTTGAGAACCACCAGCCAGAGGGTAAACCTCTTTGAGAAAGTGAAGATTCCTGAAGCGAAAGAGAATATCAGACGCATCGGGATTTACCTTGGCGACCAGCAGACCGCTGCCGTCGTACGGGGTAAGATTGCAAAGAAGAAACTGGTGCAGGGGGCCTGATATGATAGTACCAATGAAAAAAGCCTATATCATTGTACAGGCGCATAATGGTCGTTCGATGCTCAGGGACCTGAGAAAAGCCGGCCTTTTGCATATCGACACCCAGCAAATACGAAATGACCGGATTGAGGGGCTTGAAAAGTCATTCGACCAGATCAGCCAAATACGTTCCTCCATTGAAGATTTGCAGGACAAGAAGACCAAGGTGCAACAGCTCTCTCTCCCTGATGAAGCCTTCGTCGAGGTGTTGGAGCGCTATCAAGGGCTTTTGGACAGCAGGAAGAAACTTGAAGAAGAGATGGCTCATGACAAGATCCAGATCGATTCATTGAAAGCCTGGGGTGACTTCGATCCCGACCAGGTCCGTTCCCTTGCAGCACAAGGGATCAAGTTGTTCTTCTATACGCTTTCAAAGAAAGACTTGGAAAGACTTGATTCCTCCATAGAGTACTTGAGATTGGCACCCGTGGGAGGCCTTGAAGCGATTGCCACGGTTGGCAGCGAGCTTCCCCCCGAAGTGTCTGCTACTCGATTTTTCCTTCCTGAGCACGGGCTTGGATTCCTGCAAAAGCGTTTAGCATCCAATGAAAAATTCCATGCCCAGGTTCTGCAGGATTTGAAGCGTGGAGGAGCATATCTTGATGCTCTTTCCCTGCAGCTGAAGAAAATCGAGATGGCGATGCGATTTGAACGGGTTGGACAGTTGCTTGAGACAAGCGACGAGCTGACCTGGATATGCGGCTATCTGCCTGAACCGGAAGTTGCAAAGTTTGAGAGCTGTGCAAAGACCCATCAGTGGGCCTATCTGCTCGATGATGTCTCACAGGAGGATACTCCTCCAACCCTGATCAAGTATGCAAAGGGTGTGGGAATCATCAAGCCGGTGTTCGACATCCTGGGAACGGTGCCCGGTTACCGTGAAAATGACATCAGCACTTGGTTTTTGCTCTTCTTCACCCTCTTCTTCGCCATGATCATTGGAGATGCGGGCTATGGCTTGATCTTCTTGGCTATAGCGGTCGGGTTGCATGCAAAGCAAAAGAAGGCGACAACCTTGGTGATGCTCATCTATGTCTTGAGTATTGCTACGGTGGTATGGGGCAGCTTGACAGGTACGTGGTTCGGGTCGAAAGAGATCCTGATTGCTCTTCCTTTCCTGCAGAAGTTGGTGATTCCTTCCATTTCCAACTATCCCGAGCTCTTTGGCCTTAGTGCCGTCCAAGCCCAGAACCAAGTGATGAAGTTCTGCTTCATCATCGGTACGGTCCAGCTTTCCCTGGCCTGCATCATGAACATCATCCACAAGATTCCGGAGAAAAATTTGAGTTTTGTCGCTGACATCGGATGGTTGATCGATATCCTGGCGCTGTATTTCATCGTTCTCCAACTGGTAGTGGGAGAACCTGCCAATGTTATGATGGTTTTCAGCATCGTCGGGGTAGGATTCCTGCTGGTTGTCGGATTTGGAAGTCAAGGTCCCGGTGTACCGTTTGTGAAGGGCTTGCTCAGCGGGTTGGGTGGCTTTTTCACCACCTTCCTCAATACCATCAGCGCCTTCTCGAACATCATGAGCTACATCAGATTGTTTGCAGTCGGCATGGCGTCGGTGGCAATCGCCCAAAGTTTCAACAGCATGGCAAGCGGCATGCTCGGCGGATGGGCTTTGCCGGCCGGTCTTTTGATTTTGGTTATCGGGCACTCCCTGAACTTGGTGATGGGGCTGCTCAGTGTGGTCGTACATGGGGTGCGTCTCAATCTCTTGGAGTTCTCCGGCCAGCTTGGAATGGAGTGGACCGGGATCGCATATGAACCGTTTGCACAAACGGTGGAAGAAAACTAATCGTTGTTTGGTAACAACTAAGGAGAAAATCATGGCAAATTTGGAATTTATCGGAATGGCTTGTGCCTTGGCTCTTTCAGCTCTCGGATCGGGACTGGGTGCAGGTGCTGCAGCTCAGGCAGCCGTCGGCGGTTGGAAAAAGTGCTATGCCAATGGCAAGCCCGCTCCCTTCATCATGGTCGCATTCGCTGGTGCTCCACTTACCCAGACCATTTATGGCTTCTTGTTGATGAACTTCATCTCCGCCGCCATTACCGCCGGCGCTGCATCAACCCTGGCTCTTGGTGTTGGAGTCTTCGGAGGTCTTGCCATCGGTCTTTCTGCATGGATGCAGGGAAAAGTGGCCGCCAATGCTTGTGATGCACTCGCTGAAACAGGAAAGGGAACCGCCAACTACTTCATCGTCATCGGTATCGTTGAGACCGTGGCACTCTTCACCCTCGTCTTCAGCCTGCTCGCTCTGCAATAAGCAGCTTACCAAGCAACGGTTCATCAAGAAGGGCATCCTTGTCAGGGATGCTCTTTCTTGTGTGTTCAGCTATGGCTGCGTTCAAAATCCAACAACCACGCTTTCTTCTCCAAGCCTCCCTCATAGCCGGTCAATGAACCATTTGTTCCGATAACCCGGTGGCAGGGGACGAGCAGGGCAAGCCTATTGCGGTTGTTGGCCATTCCGACCGCCCTGCAAGCCTTTGGATTGCCGATGGCACAGGCAATCTCTGCATAGCTTGCAGTCTTGGCGTAGCCGATATTCAGCAAGGCGGCATATACGAGTTTTTGAAACCGGGTTCCCTCGATTGCCAAGGGCAGGGTGAATGCTTTCCTGGTACCGGCAAAATACTCATCCAATTGCTGAAAAGCCAAATCGAGCAAAGGATGATCTGCTTCAGGCCCTGCGCCCGAGCCATGAAAGGAGAGCTTGGTGATGGCAGTCTCACTACAGGTCAGGTACAAGGGTCCTATCGGGCTGTTATACGGTTTGGTATAGTACATGACGATACTGTACGGCACCTTCAAGAGCTTGGCAAGCAGACCCAGGCCTTGACGCTTCTTGTAAGAGCTTTCCCTTTTGGTATATCCTAGCCTTCAGGTGAGGTGGCAATGATTCACGATAGTCTCGCAAATCTTACACAATATGCTCCCATTCTTGAGAGCTTTGACCGGATCCAAGAGGTCCTGGCCTCATCGCATGAGGAGGGGAGCTATCAAATCGGGACACTTTCCGTGACCGTGGAATCGTATGTTCCGACTGCTTTTTCCGGTATCTTCAGAGCCCATGATTCAGCTGCGACCCTTGTGGTGATGCTTCAGGGAGAGGAGTTGTTCGGCTTGACCTACAGCGAGCGATGCAAGGGGGTTGCCAAGGACGATGCAGGTTGGATGGAGATCAACGACAGTCCGATCAGCACGGTCATTACGGCGAAGCCTGGGATGTTCACCCTGTTTATGCCCAGGGAACCCTATGCCCTGGGTATTGCAGGCAAGGACTCGACCTCCGATGTGAAACGAATGACAATTGTCTTGGAGTCGTAGGATCATACTTTACAATTGTAAAGTGTTTGTGTACGATGGACGAGGAGATGTACAATGACAGGTGACCATCAGGTAATGATTGGAAATACAATATTGGGCAGGGGTTTTCCGATTCTCATACAAACGATGTATGACAGCGCCCTCCCAAAAGACATTGGGGCCCTTGATGACCTGCTCAGACGGATAGGCAAGCTCAATGCCATGGGCTGTGATATCATACGATTCTCCTATCCTTCCAAGGACGACCATGCATCGTTTGCATATATTTGCAAGCACAGCCCCATTCCCGTGGTTGCTGATATTCATTTCGATTATCAGCTCGCCTTGGATGCGATTGCGTGCGGATGCCGGAAAATCCGGATAAATCCAGGCAACATCGGCTCAAGATGGAAGGTGGATGAGGTGGTCAAGAGCGCCAAGGACCACAACACGGCCATCAGGATTGGTTTGAACAGCGGATCGCTTCCCAAAGGCAATGATCCTGTACCAACTCTTATGTGCAATACCGCCTTGACCTATCTCTCCTGGTTTGAACAGGCGAACTTCACCAATACCGTAGTATCACTGAAGGCCAGCGACACCGAGGTCACCCTCGAGGCGAACCGTCTCTTTGCAAGTCTCAGCGACTATCCTCTGCATCTAGGTGTCACCGAAGCGGGATCGGTTGTCAGTGCAATCACCCGCTCCACGTGGGCGTTGGGCCAGCTCCTGAGCGAAGGTATCGGCAATACCCTGAGAATCAGCATCACCGGTGAGATCGAGACCGAAGTGCAGGCAGGAGTAGAGCTGTTGAGAACCCTCGGGTTGCGCAAGAAGGGTATACGGGTTGTCAGTTGCCCTCGTTGCGGCCGTCATAGTTTCGATTCACAGGGATTTTTACAGTCCATCGAGGCAGACCTGCTGACCATCGACAAGGATTTGACGGTGGCCATCATGGGATGTCAAGTAAATGGGCCTGGAGAAGCCAAAGCAGCTGATTTGGCGATTACGGGCATCGGCAACAGCATCTTTCTCTATGAGAAGGGTGTGTTGGTAAAGAAAGTCACGCAGCAGGATGCCAAAGCTGCTTTGTTGGAAGCCATTGAACATGCCAAATAGATTGATTATCAAAGGTGCGAGAGAACACAATCTGAAGAACCTTGACCTCGAATTGACCAAGGACCAGCTGATTGTCATCAGCGGGATTTCCGGAAGCGGCAAAAGCTCGCTTGCCTTTGATACCATTTTCGCCGAGGGACAGCGACGCTATGTGGAAAGCCTCAGCTCCTATGCTCGAATGTTCTTGGACAGGATGGACAAACCCGATGTCGATTACATGGAAGGCTTGAGTCCTGCAATCGCCATCGAACAGAAATCAACCCATCGCAATCCTCGCTCGACTGTTGGAACGGTTACCGAGATTTATGACTATTTTCGTCTCTTGTGGGCGCGCGTGGGGGCTCCTCATTGTCATGTGTGCGGCCGCCCTATCAGCGAGATGAGCATCGACCAGATCATCGATGCTATTTTCAAGGCGCAGGAAGGCACAAGAATCATTGTCAGTGCACCGGTTGCAATCGGGAAGAAGGGGGAGTTCAAGAAAGTCTTTGACGATGCAAAAGCTTCTGGATTTGTCAGGGTCAAGGTCGATGGACAGATGTTCAATCTGGAAGACCCCATCAAGCTGGATAAACAGTACAAGCACTCCATCGATGTCGTAGTCGATCGACTGATTTTAAAGAGCGAAATCCGTACTCGTCTTGTTTCGAGTATTGAGACCTGCATCGAGATGACCCAAGGCTTGGTAAAGATCACCTTTTTGGGTGACAACGATGAGGAACATGAAGAGATTTACAGTGAGCGCAACAGCTGCGCCCATTGCGGAATCACCATGCCGGAACTGGAACCCAGGCTTTTTAGTTTCAACAATCCTTTTGGTGCATGTCCTGAGTGCAACGGCTTGGGGGTTAAGACGGAATTCGATCCCGACCTGGTGATTCCCGACTACTCGAAAAGCTTCAACGAAGGCGCCATTGCTACCATGAACCCCGATGCCCAATGGGCCCGCTCCCAGTTCGAGGCTCTTGCAAAACATTTCAAGTTCACCTTGGATACTCCCTTCGCTGATTTGAAAGAAGAGACGATCCAGGCGATTCTCTATGGGACGAAAGAACATGTTTTCGTTGAGTATACCAGGGAGAAGTCGAGCCAGACCTATCGGGTTGAAAAGCCGTTTCCCGGAATCATTCCTGATTTGCAACGTCGGTACTATGAGACGAACAGCATGCAGATCAAGATGTGGATGAACAGCTTCCAGACCTCGAAAGTCTGTCCGGTCTGTCATGGCGACCGCCTCCGTGAGGAAGCTCTTGCCGTCACCATCAACGACTTGAACATCATGCAGGCGACCAGGTTGTCGGTCAAGGAAGCGAATGGTTTCTTCCAGAAGCTGACCTTGACTGAGAGCCAGCAGCAAATCTCCTACCAAATCCTGAAAGAGATTCGCAGCCGACTCTCGTTTTTGCGTGATGTCGGGTTGAATTACCTGACCCTTGATCGCAGCAGTGCCACCCTCAGTGGGGGCGAGGCCCAACGCATCCGCCTTGCTACGCAGATCGGTTCCGCCTTGAGCGGCGTGCTGTATGTGTTGGATGAACCTTCCATAGGCCTCCATCAGCGAGACAATCAAAAATTGATCGACACGTTGAAACACCTCAGGGACTTGGGCAATACGGTCTTGGTTGTGGAACACGACGAAGCAACCATTCGTGAAGCTGACTACCTCGTTGATTTAGGCCCGGGGGCCGGTGTGCATGGCGGCTACATCACCGCACAAGGCAAGCCGGAGGAGGTCGCCCTCAATCCCGACAGCATCACTGGCCGGTACCTCAGCGGTGAGCTGAACATGGAAATTCCTTCCACCCGAAGAGCCGGCAATTCCCATGCCATTCGCATTGAAGGTGCCAACAAGAATAATCTCAAACACATCGATGTAGAAATTCCCTTGGGGAAATTGGTCGTTTTCACCGGAGTTTCCGGGAGTGGAAAGAGTTCTCTGCTCAATGAGGTGTTGCTACCCGCTGTACGCAGACAGCTTTCCCGCAAACATCCGAACTTTGATGGGTTTTCCACCATTTCGGGGGTTGAGAACCTGGACAAGGTGATCAACATCGACCAAAGCCCGATTGGAAGAACTCCAAGGAGCAATCCGGCAACCTATGTCGGTGTGTTCACTGCGATTCGTGAACTGTTTGCCTCCTTGCCGGACAGCAAGGCACGGGGGTACAAGAGCGGGCGCTTCTCTTTCAATGTGCAGGGCGGCCGATGCGAGAACTGTCAGGGCGACGGTACGCTCAAGATTGAGATGAATTTTCTTCCTGATGTGTATGTTACCTGCGATGTGTGCCACGGCAAACGTTTCAATAAGGAAACGCTGGCTGTCAGATACAAGGGCAAGAATATTCACGAAGTCTTGGATATGACGATGGAGGAGGCGAGTGAATTCTTCAGCGCCATCCCAAAAATCAAGCGCAAGATAGATACCCTTATTTCTGTAGGTCTTGAGTACATAAAACTTGGTCAGAGTGCCCTTACACTCAGTGGAGGAGAGGCTCAGAGGGTCAAGTTGAGTCTGGAGCTCTCCAAGTACGGGACGGGGAAAACCTTGTATGTGCTTGATGAGCCTACAACCGGACTGCACTTTGCCGATGTGAAGAAGTTGATGGAGGTCCTCAACCGGCTGGTTGATCAAGGCAACACTGTGCTTTTGATTGAACACAACCTCGATGTGATCATGCAAGCCGACCACCTCATCGATCTCGGCCCCGAAGGCGGGGACGGCGGCGGAATGGTCGTGGCAACCGGAACTCCTGAGCAACTTGCCCTATGCAAGGACTCCTACACAGGGTATTATCTTGCTCAGATGTTCCATGAGAAAGGTTGAACGTGCGCCAAACAGGATTATCTGCCTTTTTGCCCTGATATGCATCATGGGTTCTGTTCTGTATGCACAAGCTGACAATTTGATGCTTGCGCTCAGCATCCAGCAGGCGGATGAAAAAATCCTCGAGGAAATGGCTCGCTTGAGGAACATACCTCCTGCCGAGCCCGAGTTGTTGCGTCGGCAGCTGCTTGCCTATCACCACTTGGAAGTTGCTTCCTTCGCTTTGCAGGAACAGACCGACAGGCAATATGAGATGAGCATCATCTCTGCCGACCGCTTGACTACAAACAGCGCGTCCTCCCTTGTTCAGCTTGACGGCAATGTGGTGGTTTCCTTCAAGTTGGAAGGGGAGGAGAAGGAAAAGAAATTATCCGCCCAAAGAATGCTCATCGATCTGGAGCATTCCATCCTCAGTGCACAAGGCTCCGTGTCCTATGCAGACCCGCAAATCGATAGCGCTTTGCAATACGTTGAAGGCACCATCATTACCCTTGATTGGTCAAATTCCCTCTTATTCATAAAGGGGGCAACAACCCAAAGCGAGAAAACCAACAGCGAAGACCAGAAAATAACCCTCTACACCTCCGGAGAACAGATAACGTATGCCAGTAAGGCGTCAAGTCTTGTCTACAGCGATGGGTGGATCGGTACCAAGAGGGAAGACCCTCTCTCTTCCATCAGGGCGAAACAGCTCATGTTTCTCAGTGGCGGGGATTTGATGATACAGCATGCCACCTTGCATATTGGAAGGGTTCCGGTGTTTTGGACACCATTTTTCTTGTTTCCGGGGAACAGGATGGCAGGTAATCCTGCAATGGGATTTTCCAGTGAGCGGGGAATGTTTGTTTCTACGAGTTTTGAATTGTTTGGGACCAATCCAAAGCTTGCAGAGAGTGAAAAATCCAGCTTTGCCAGTCTGCTCTCTGCATCAAACAGCCAGGCATTGTTTCCCGATGGAATCCTCTACACGGCGAGGGAGAGCGAATCCGCTTTTCAGAACTGGGCGCGACTCAGCGGCTCCTACCTGACTTTTTTGGCGGATGCCTATGAACTGGCTGGATTACACACCGCCCTTACCAGTCATATCTCCCTTTTGGAAGAAAAATTGATCATCGATTCACATGGGTCTCTTGCCCTCTATATTGATGGCAAGGACACCTTGACTGCCTATTCTGATGCTCCTATCCATCGCTATTACGGTGAACACTCCCTCAAGCTCGACACAACCTATGCTGATATCCGCTTGGATGTTCCTTATTACTCCGATCCCAAGGTGAAACGACTCTATGCAAACCGTCTGACCATGTTCTCGTTCGACGCCCCCTTGGGAAAGACACAGGAGTTTCCCACCGATTTCAACAGTGATATTACCAGCTATACCTGGAAGCTTGCCAGTTCTTTCAAACTTCCCAAGACTGTGTTGTCCCCTTATCTTTCCACCCTGACCATCTCCAGTCTCAGCGCACAGGCGAGGTGGGATTGGCAGAGTGAGAACAACGAATACAGCTATGTTTTGAAGAACGTAGTCATCCCGGAGTTGCAGATGAACATTTCCGGTTCACTGCTCTCTCTCTCTTCACCGATTGAAACCAAGAAGGCCGAGAAGATTGAAATGGCCTCTCTTGAACTTCCGCCGTTGGTTCCCAAAGCATATGAGACTGCTATAGCCGGTGCACAGAAGACAAAGACCGTTGCAACCCGGGACTTGGCATTCACCTATTCAATCGACCAGAAGCTTACGCACTCTCTGACACAGACCACTTCCGTCCTCGATTGGGAGGACGACGCGTATCTGTACAGCTTCACCAAAGGTTCTTTCGTCCTGTCTGCTTCACCACATTCTTACATGCTCAAGCTCTCACAGGAGATCATTCCCCAGATCAGCGTGGTTGAGGACCAGAGCAAGAATGTGTTTTACAACCAGGAGATGCAACTTTTCAGCGTCACCAAGGCAGAACTACCCCTGCTCGGTCTCTCCTATACACTCAGCCAACGCTTGTATCGATTCCAGCAGACACAGACAAAAGGGGTTGTAGAACCAGAAACCAAAATAGAGGAGTACGCTTTTACCAAGGATACGGTAACCATTCACCAGATAAAATTCGAGAAGGCTGTGTCGCTGGGAAATGGTACGCTCACGCCATCTGTTGCAGCAAGTCTGCACCCGGTCACCCAATCCTTGCTTCCCAAGCTTTCCTTCACGAATGGACCGTTTTTGCTTTCAGCCTCCTACCGATGGACGGAGCAGGACGATGTCTTGAAAAAGGATGCAATGTTCGGTCAAGTACGGTTTGCTCTTTCAGCATTCACCTTCCAAGTCGATGCCAACTACGACCTCAAGGGAGATCCTCTGCGTACACTGGATGCTCTTTCCTTGAAGCAAAGTTTGACAACTTCACTGTTTGCCAAAACCTTGAAGCTATCACAAAACATCTCCTACCAAGGCCTTACATCGAAGAATATTCAGGATTGGATTGATAATCTGACCTTCAAGGCTGAGGTTCCTTCCATTGCCGTCACCTATGTGATGCAGGGCCCAATCAACATGCTCGAAAGTCAAAAGCTGATTGCAACCATCAGCGCAAAACAGCTCTCCTTCAGAGTGTGGAAACGACGCATTGAGTTCAGGCTCGGCCTGGATACTTCCTTCAATTTCCACTTCCAAGACAGGTATGCAAGCAGTCTGGATGTGGTTGGAAGCCTTGGGTTCAGTATTGCAGAATTTGTTGACTGCAATCTTTCCATCAAGAGTTCGAATACCGGTTTCTTCAGGTATTATGACAACCAAGGAGCTTTTTCCTTCCCGCTTTTATGGGAAGATCTGCTCAGAAGTTTCGATATGACGGGTGATGGACGCTACAAGACCCAATTCAATCTCAGTTCGATCACCTTTGATTTGGTCCACTACTTGGGCGATTGGTCGTTGAATTGTAAATACACCGGAAGTGTTGTATTATCGAACAATCAATACAACTGGGTTCCAACAGTATCGGTGTTCCTTACTTGGAATACCATCCCAGAGTTGAATGTGGCAGAGAAGTGGACGCAATCCGATCAAGAATGGATACGTACACCGGCAACATAGGATTGCGAATGGATAGAAGTGTGGAATTCTCAAGTGAAGAGCAGATGCAGCGAGTTCTGGGAATCAACGACCGGAACCTGCCGTACCTTGAGGCTTTGCTTGGATGCGATATGTATGTAAAAGGCAATACCGTCTCTTGCTTGAGCAAGGATGATGCGGTTGTCAACCGATTTCAGCAATTGATTGCGCGATTGAAGCGTGTTTCCGAACAACAACACTATTTCAGTGAAGCCGAAATTTTCATGGAGTTCCAAAGTTTGAAGCATGCTTCTTTGACGATTGACGAGGCTTTGGCGCCGCAGGTGGATGAGAAGCCATTCATTTGTGTTCACAACAGGTTTGCATACCCGAAGAACCCTCGTCAGGAAGCATATATCAAGAGCATGGAAGAGAACCAGATAGTGTTCGGCATAGGTCCCGCCGGTACCGGCAAAACCTTTCTGGCTGTTGCGTATGCCCTGAGCCTGCTTCTTTCGGGGAAACGCCATAAGTTGATTCTTACACGACCCATTGTGGAGGCGGGAGAGAACCTGGGCTTCCTTCCCGGTGATTTGGCACAAAAAATCAATCCGTATCTACGACCTTTGTACGATGCAATGGAATCGATGATCAGCGTGCAGAACATCCGCCGCCTTGAAGAGAACGGCAGCATAGAGATCGCACCGTTGGCATATATGCGCGGTCGATCCCTGCAGAATGCGATAATCATTCTCGACGAGGCGCAAAACACCACCAAGGAGCAAATGCAGATGTTTTTAACCCGCCTTGGAGAAAATTCGAATGCAATCGTCACGGGAGATATCAGCCAGGTCGACCTGCCGCGCAACAAGGATAGCGGTCTGGTGCATGCCATGCACATTCTCAATGGCATTGAAGGGCTCGATTTTATTCTGTTTGATTCACGCGATGTTGTACGTTCCCGGATTGTAAGCCACATCATAGATGCCTATGCACAGGACGTGAACAAAGAGAAGCGGAGCAGCCTATGAAAAGCCAGCGTTTGCAATTGGGCGATAAACGAAAACCCAGTAAATTTGAGCGTCAGCTTTCCATAGCCTTCATCGTCGTTATTGTTGTCCTTGCCATGCTGGTTCCCCTTTTCAGCACCCAATCAGGTGAAAGTCTTCTGCAGAGCAGGGGCAGGATGTATCAAGTCGGAGAGCTTGCCGAGGATGATGTCTATGCATCGAAAAATTTCAACTATGTTGACGAGAAGCGTACGAAAGCCTTGATGGAGGAGAAACAGAAGTCTGTTCCTCCGCTGTTTTCATTCTCCCTGAAGGCCACCATGCTCAGCAGCCAACGCGTCGATTCATTTATTGCATTGGCAAGCAACCCACAAAATGGCACAGATGACGCATTGCAATTGATTGATACCGGCAATGTGATCGATCGAGTCCGCTCCATGTCCGAAGAAGATCGTTCTTTCTTCCTTCAGGCACTTGAAGAAACAACGGAAATGATTCTCAAGCAGGGCCTTTTTGCAGCTGCAGATGTCGCCGCACTCAAGGAGCAAGGATTTGATTCCTATGTACTTCAGAATACTGTTTCCATGCAGAAAGCGGCACAGTTGGAGAGCAAGCCACTTGCAACGGTCCTTACCAAGGAGACGCTTCAAACCAACTTGACAACCTGGCTTGATGGGTATCGGAAGGTTTACCCGATGTTCCAGCCGTATCTGCTTGTCGACGCCCTCACCTGGCTTTTGGAAGAAAATGTGGTGTATGAAGAGATTCAAACGCTCACCGAACGTCAGAAAGCCGCTGATTCTGTACAAAGCATTGAAGTGATGGTCGAACGAGGTGAGAAAATTATCACCAAGGATACCGTTATCACCGAGCAACAGTTGGCGTTGCTAAAAGCAATGGGAAATGATGCCTTCCAGTACACCGTTCTTGAATTGATCGGCAGGGCCATTTTCATTCTGCTTTCCACCAGTGTTTCAGTCTATGTTTTCATTCAATTCCTCTATGCTGAGAAACGGCTCTATCTGTATTTGAATCTCATGCTTGCATCGGTGGCATTCTCCTTGCTCGCCATGTATGCGGTATCCCGCCTCTTGCAAACACAATCGATCCTGTTTCTCGATTCATTTTTGCCAACCTTGTTTGCCCCCATGTTCACCGCCCACATCACCAGCAAGAAACGCCTTGGCTTGGTTGCCGCGTTCTTGCTCTCCTGTTATGCTTCGCTGATGCCCCAGGCATCCGCAATGACGTTTTTCTTCAGCCTGACAGCCGGTGGCATCTGCTTGTATTTCTTCAGATACACGTTCAAGCGTCTGGAAGACTTGTTCAACTGGTTCTATGCCACTGTCATCTGCAGCTTTGCTGCGCTTGCATTGAACTTGTTGGTGGGACTACCCTTGCAGTCGGTGCTTCCCCTCATCGGCGGCATGATTCTGAATATCACCATAAGCCTGGTGATGGTTGAAGCCTTGGTACCCTTGTGTGAACGAATATTCAATATTCCCACCACCTATCGACTCAGTGAACTCGCCTTTTCGGACAGCCCGGTACTCGATCGTTTGGGCGCTGTTGCACAAGGCACTTACAACCATTCGCGGTATGTTTCCGAACTCGCTTACCAGGCTGCAAAGGCTATTGGTGCCAACGCCATGCTTGCCCGGGTCGGTGGTATGTATCACGATATCGGCAAATCCGACCATCCCGAGTATTTCATTGAAAACCAAGGCACTGAAAACAAGCACGATGACATCAAGCCCAGCTTGTCCGCCGCAATCATCAAAAGCCATGTGAAGCTCGGCCTTGAGAAGGGCAGGGAGGCTGGGCTGCCGCAGGAGGTGCTGGATATCATCGCCCAGCATCACGGCAACGATGTCATCCAATTCTTCTACAAAGAGGCAAAAGAACAAGCCCAGCTTGCTCAAATAGAGGTCAATGAGGATGATTACTCCTATACAGGAAGTCCTCCCACCTTCCCCGAATCGGCTATTGTCATGCTTGCAGACTGTGTGGAGGCTGCAAGCAGAACCATCAAGAAGCCAAACCATTCAAAATATCAGAAATTGGTTCATGCAATCATCATGGGTAAGTTTGAACGGGACCAACTGAAGGACTCTCAGCTTTCTTTGACCGACCTTGACCATATTGAGGATGCTTTTGTTCAAACCTTGATCGGCAGGGACCATCACAGAATCGAGTATCCTGAAGAACAGGATCAGAAATCCAGGGGAGAGTGAAAAATTGGAAACGTATTATATTGATGTGAGCTATGAGAAAGAGGCGTATCAGCAGATTGCCGACCAGATGCTCGTCATCAAGCGATTGGAAGAAGTCCTTCTTTTGCTGGACGAGGGCAGCTGTGAATTCTCAGTCAGTTTTGTCAGCGACGAAGCTATGCAACAATTGAACAAGAAGTACCGGGACAAGGACGAGCCGACCGATATTCTTTCTTTCGTTCAGGAGGACGATGTGGAGGATTTCACCTGGCCGGAGGTTGTTTTTGAAGAATCAGGCTCGCTTCCTCAGGAAATTCATGTTCTGGGTGACATGGTTATTTCTCTCGATACCTTGAAAAGAAATGCACTATCCTTTAGTGTAGAACCAGATGAGGAGTTGCATCGTCTGCTGATTCACGGTCTTCTGCACTTGTTGGGCGAGGATCATGAAACAAACGACGCTGATGAGCCGATGTTGGTGAAACAGGAGCAGCTGCTGCAGCAAGTTAGGGGGAGCAAACGTTGAGCTTGCCATGGAGAGGTCTGTTTAGGAAAAAGTTGGAAGGCAAAGATCGTGAATTGCAGTCCAAGGTGGATTTGGAAGAACGACAGACCATGATCGAGGGTATTCGGGAACTGAAGGACAAGACGGTCAAGGAGATCATGGTTCCTCGTGTTGATGTCCAATTCATCAGCAGTGATATCACTTTGGATGAATTATACACAATCATCCAGGAGCAAGGATATTCCCGATATCCGGTCTATGAACAGACCATCGACAATATCGTCGGGGTGCTGTATGCCAAGGATATCCTCAGGCACGGCATATCCAACGTCTTCAATGCAAAAGCACTGATGCGCAAGCCCTATTTCATACCTGAGAGCAAGCATCTGGACGACCTGCTCAGGGAGTTCAAGTTACGGAAGGTACATATCGCCATCGCCATCGATGAGTACGGAGGCGTCAGCGGCATTGTCTGTATGGAAGACATCCTTGAGGTCATTGTCGGAGAAATCCAGGATGAGTTTGATGAGGATGAGGACGATGGTATCTGCAAACTTGATGACAATACCTTTGTCGTAGATGCCCGTACTTCCATCGAGGAAGTCAACGAATCGGTCGGCTTGCATCTCTCCGAGGAGGATTTCGAGACGATCGGGGGGTATGTTTTCGAGCTGTTCGGAAGAATTCCCCTCAAGGATGAATCGGTCGAGGACGATGAAGCAATTTTTACCGTCGAGGATATCGACGGACACAAGATCAACCAATTGAAATTGGTTGTCAAATCATAAATATATACGTTGACCCTGAGAGATGGAAAACAGTATATTAATATCGATACACAACAAGAATTCCCGGAGGAACACAAACAATGAAAATTGCAATTAATGGTTTCGGAAGAATCGGACGCAATGTTTTCAAGGTGGCTTTTGAAGACAAGAACATTGAGATTGTAGGCATCAATGACCTCACCGATCCAAAGACTCTTGCGCATCTTCTGAAATACGACTCCACTTACGGAGTATATGCCAAAAGCGTAGTCGCTACTGAAAACGCTATTGTAGTTGATGGAAAATCGATCCCAGTCTATGCCCTGCGCAACCCCTCGGAGCTGCCTTGGAAAGAGCTTGGAGTCGATGTAGCCATCGAGTCAACTGGTGTATTCACCCAGGCGGAAAGCCCGAAGGGTGGCTACAAGGATCACATCAAGGCCGGAGCCAAAAAGGTTATCCTCACTGTTCCCGCCAAGGACAAGATCGACCAGACCATCGTTTGCGGTGTAAACGACGACAAGATCGATCACAGCCTGCTTGCATATTCCAATGCTTCCTGCACCACAAACTGCTTGGCACCGCTTGCCAAGGTTCTGCAGGACAACTTCGGCATTGAACGTGGTTTGATGACCACTGTCCATGCCTACACCAACGACCAGGTCATGCTCGACCAGCCCCATAAGGACCTCAGAAGGGCGAGAGCCGGCGCTGTCTCCATCATTCCCACCACCACCGGGGCTGCAAAGGCGGTCAGTGAAGTAATTCCTGAGCTGAAGGGCAAGCTCAATGGCATGGCCATGAGAGTACCCGTGCCCGCTGGTTCTGTTGTCGACTTGGTTGTGCTGCTTGAGAAGGATGCAACCGTCGAGGAAGTGAATGCAGCCGTCAAGAAGGCCGCCGAAGGTGCAATGAAGAATATTTTGCAGTATACCGAGGATCCGATTGTTTCCCACGACATCGTCGGCAACAACCACTCCTCAGTTTTCGATGCCTCTCTCACCATGAAGATGGGTGAGAAGATGTTCAAGGTTATCAGCTGGTATGACAACGAGATGGGATATTCCACCCGTGTTGTCGACCTTGCCAGGAAGCTGGTGAAATAACGTTTGTACACCATGTGGGTCAGGCCTGTTGCAGAGCAGGCCTGATTTGCTCAGTACGGCCGTAGAACCAAATTCATCCTACGTATCAAAAGAGGAAACCTATGATTCTTAATACCATTCGGGAGTGTGATTTTTCCAATAAGAAAGCTTTGGTCCGTGTTGATTTCAACGTACCGTTGAAGGATGGCGTGGTAACCGACGATACCCGTATCCAGGCAGCTCTTCCTACGATCAACTATCTGCTTGAGCATGGGGCGTCAGTGGTGGTGATGAGCCATTTCGGAAGACCCAAGGGAAAGAAAAACCCTGAATTCTCCATGGCCCCGATTGCCAAGCGCTTTTCCGAGTTGCTCGGAAGGCCTGTGATTTTGGCCAAGGATGTTATTGGCAGTGAAGTTGCAGCCCAGGTTGCCGAATTAAAGAAAGGTGACGTATTGTTGCTTGAGAACGTACGTTTCTATGCTGAAGAAGAGGCGAATGATCCTGAATTTGCAAAGAGTCTGGCTGCTTTCGGTGATGTGTATGTCAACGATGCTTTTGGTACGGCCCACCGTGCACATGCTTCCACCGAGGGTGTGGCACACTATCTTCCTTCCTATGCCGGTTTCCTGATTGAGAAGGAAGTGAAGTTCATGGCTCCGCTTCTTGAGAATCCTGATAAGCCGTTTGTCGCCATCATTGGTGGTTCGAAGGTCTCCAGCAAGATCAGCGTGCTTGAGAGTCTGGTACGCACCTGCAATACCATCGTAATCGGCGGCGGCATGGCTTACACCTTCCTTGCTGTGCAGGGCCACAGCATCGGCAAGAGTCTGGTTGAGGAAGAATACAAGGATACTGCCGCTTCCTTCTTGGCAAAAGCAAAACAGAGGGGTGTACAGGTAATCCTTCCGGTAGATCACCTCTGTGGTGCAGAGTTCAAGGAAGATACCGCCGTAGTCCAGGTCGATTCGGCAGATATTCCCGAGAATCTGATCGGTATGGATATCGGACCCAAGACGGTAAAGCTCATTGTTGAAGCCGTTAAAAAGGCGAAGAGTGTTGTCTGGAATGGTCCGATGGGTGTATTCGAGTTCGACTCGTTTGCCAATGGAACCCTTACCGTGGCGAAAGCTCTGGCTCAAAGCAGTGCAACAACGGTTGTAGGTGGCGGGGATTCCGTTGCCGCCATCAACAAGTTCAATCTCGCAGATAAGATCAGTCACGTCAGTACCGGCGGCGGCGCCTCCCTCGAGTTCCTCGAAGGACAAGTGCTTCCCGGCATCAAGGCATTGGAGAAAGTGAGATGAGAAAACCCTATATTGCAGGCAACTGGAAAATGAATATGACTCCCAGCGAAGGTGCAGCGTTCGCCAAGGAGTTGGTTGAAGCCTTGAAAGGCTCAACGGTGAAGGTGATGATCGCCCCGCCGTTTGTCACCATACCTAAAGTGGTCGAGGTTGTAAAAGGCTCATCGATCATTGTTGCAGCCCAGAATATGAGCGACAACCTCAGCGGTGCCTTTACCGGAGAGGTCAGTGCCCTGATGCTCAAGGATCTTGGCGTCAATACGGTGATTCTCGGTCATAGCGAAAGACGGGCCCTCTTTGGTGAGACCGACCAGTTCATCAACAGGAAGGTGCTGTTGGCTCTTTCCCAAGGTATGGACGTCGATTTGTGCATCGGTGAGACGCTTGCTGAACGGGAGAGTGGAAAACTTGAAGAAGTGTTGACCAGGCAGGTGACTGAAGGCCTCAAGGGGGTGAAAGCTGAGCAGATGAAGAGCATCACCTTGGCGTATGAACCGGTTTGGGCTATCGGCACAGGGAAGACTGCAACCCCCGAAGATGCTGATGCAGCACATGCTTTTATCCGTTCGCTTATTGCAAAACTCTATACAAAGGGTGTTGCAGAAGAGCTCATTATACAGTATGGTGGTTCAGTGAAGGCTTCGAATGCGAAAGCCTTGATGTCCAAGGAGCATATCGATGGTGCATTGGTTGGCGGAGCTTCGCTTTCCGTGGAGCAGTTCCTTCCGATTGTGAACTTCGATAAGTAAGTAACCGGAGTAGAGAAATGAGTGTTTTGAGCATTATTCTGTTGGTCTTATTCGTGATTGTCAGCTTGCTTTTGGTTTTTCTTGTCGCAGTACAGGATGAACAGAGTGAAGGCTTGGGTGGCATTTTTGGTGGTGGAAGCAATACTGCCTTTGGTTCACATGCAAGCAGTGTTGTAACGAAGGCCACGGGAACGCTTGCCGTGCTCTTTTTGGTACTGGCTCTCGTAGTAGCCTTTGTCAACAAGACTCCGTCTCAAGACAAACTGCTCGACTCCGTAACCACTGAACAGGTACAGCAGACAACCGACTGGTGGAAGACCAGTGAAGCCGCAGCCGCTGGTGAAGTACCCAGTACCAACTAGGACGGTAGCTGCGTTCTAACTATCGACTACCGGCCGCGTAATAGCGGTCGGTAGCTGTTTCAAGGGAGGTATCATGCGAGTTTGTGTCCTCTATGCACCGGTGGCGAAAAACAACGAGAAGATGAAAGCGATAGCCAATGCGCTGAGCGAAGGTATATCAGGGCAAGGACACCTTGTGGATGTATTTGATATGACCCTTGAGGCTGGCAAAATCGTTTCCTTTTATGACTATTTGATCATTGGAACAGAAAGTCCGACTTTTTTTGGCGGAAAGATTCCTGCCTCTGTATCGGGTTTTCTAAAATCCGCCGGTTCCATTTCCGGCAAGCGTTGCATGGCTTTTATTACCAAAGGTGGACTACGGTCGACGAAGACCCTGCAGGTCCTGATGAAGGCCATGGAAAAAGAAGGAATGTTCCTCAAGAAGAGTGAACTGATTTCCAAGGTGGATTTTGCCAAGGCAGTTGGCAAACATCTGCAGATTTGATTGATTCTCTTCCCCTAAAAGAGTACCTTGAGACCTAGGAGTATCGTATATGAAACGTAGAGTAATTGTAATCGCACTCATGCTGTGTTTCGGTTTTCATCTGGCCGCTGCTACAATCGGGGCTCCGGCTGCAACCGTCAGGCTTACCAAGACTACACCGATCAGCATGGCTGAGCTCGAAGCAGAGGTTGCTGAGTATCAGCAAAGTGCAAAGGCGGCCGGACAAGATCCTGCCACAATCGATCCCCTGCAGGTTTTGAACCTTCTCATCAACAATGAACTATTTCGACAAGGGGCGGCTCGTGACGGAGTCAAGATCACCGATGCCATGATCGATTCTGCATATGCCTCTCAAAAGGCAAATCTGGAAGCCTCGTACAACCAGAAAATCAGCGACGAACAGTTTGCCGAAGTCATCAAGAACAACTTTGGCTCCGTCGAAGCGTATCGCAAGATGTTGGGTGAACAGTTGATGGTGGATTCGTATGTCAGGCTTAAGAAAGCCGATGTACTCAATGCAGCAATTACCATCACCGATTCCGAGATCAACAGCTTCTATCGTAAAAACAGAACCCAGTTCGTCAGCCCGGAAACCGTCAAGCTCAGTCATATCTACATCCCCTTTGCCGCGGACCAGGCGACCAATGACAAGAACAAGGCCATGCTTGAAGAAGTGGCGGCAAACATCAAGGCAGGGAAGATGACATTCGAGAAAGCCGTCGTCGATTACTCCCAGGATGCCCAGAGCAAGAACAAGGCCGGTGATATCGGCTGGCTTACCATGGACAATACCGATGCTCTTGCAGGCCTCGGCGATGCCTTCTTCGATGTTGCCTTCAGCACCGAGGTTGGAACCACCAGTTCGGTTGTCACCTCCCTGACCGGATATCACATCCTCAAGGTTCTGGCTTACAACGAACCCAAGATTCTTGAACTCGACGACCCGATCAGTCCGAATACCACCAGCACCATCCGCGATTACATCAAGAGCGAGCTTACTGCTGCGAAGCAGCAGGAGACGTACTACAAGGCGATCAATTCACTGGTTGATGATTTGCGCAAGAGTGCCACGGTAAACATCCTGTACAAGAAGTAATATGAAAACCAGACATAAAGCACGTGAATTGGCCCTGCAAACGCTGTACGCCATGGATTTCAACAAGGAGCTCGACCTCATCCATATTCCCGCCGTCTTCAGCGGGAATACGGAGGAAGAGTATGAGCAACTTGAGGAAGAAGTGAAGCTGTACGGAATGTACCTTGTTCGTGGTACCTTGGAAAATCTTGCTGAGATAGACTCATTAATCAGCAAATACTCACTGAATAGACCTCTTGAGCGCATCGATCTTGTCGATCGCAATATTTTACGCATGAGTGTTTTCTGCCTTCGGTATGGAGATATTCATCCGCACATCATCATCGATGAGGCTGTAAAGCTCAGTCAGGATTTTTCCACTGAGGTGAATTACAAGTTCATCAATGGAATTCTCGATACCATGCAGAAACAACTATTTGTGGAGAAGGAGCATACCCAGCATGATACGTTTGAAGACTGAAGAACAAATCAAAAGGATTCGCGAATCGTGCCACCTGACCGCCCAATTGATGGAGAGGCTTGCAACTTTCATTGAACCGGGTATGTCGACCTGGAATATCGACCAATACTGTTATGATTTCATCACCCGTCACAAGGGTGTACCTGCGTTTCTCAACTATCAAGGATTTCCGGCAACCGCGTGCATCTCGGTCAATGAAGAGGTGATTCACGGCATCCCATCCAAGAGTACCATTATCAGGGAAGGGGATTTGGTTGATGTTGATCTGGGTATCAACCTGGACGGACATTTTTCCGATATGGCCCGTACGTTCATCATCGGCAATACTAAGGATGAATACAGAAAACTTTGTGAAGTAACACAGCAATGCCTTGTGCTCGCCATTGAGGCGGCTTCTGTCAAAGGCGCCAGGATCCAGGATATCGGGAGTGCCGTATACAAGCACGCTACCAAGCATGGGTATGGGGTGGTACGGGACTACTGCGGCCATGGAGTCGGGCTTGATGTGCATGAGGAGCCTGAAATTCCCAACTATACCTCTTCCTACCTTCCCAATCCACGGCTTCGTGAAGGAATGGTGTTGGCGATCGAACCGATGATCAACCTGGGCACCCATAAGATAAAGGTTCTTGCAAATGATTGGACGGTAGTCACTCTCGATGGGTTGCCATCTGCACATTTTGAGGATACTGTTGCGTGTACACACAATGGGCTTGAAATTTTGACAGTTGTTTGAGGACTGGGGAGAAGCTATGGTGATCAAGGAATTTATCAGCTGTGACATGATTCGAGACAGTGCATTGAAGCTTGCCCATAAGATGTACAAACAAGATCGCTTTGTGCCTGATATCATATATGCTTCACTTCGTGGTGGAGCCTATATGGCCAATGTGTTCAGTGAGTATTACAAGATGGTCAGGATCAGGGAACAGGGCAGGCCGGTATTTTATGCCGCCGTTGTCGCCCGTTCCTATGGCTTTCTCAGAAGTCAGACAAATGTCATGGTTGATGGTTGGACCTACTCGCCGGAGCATCTGCGTACCGGTGACAAGATTTTGCTGGTGGACGATATTTTCGATACCGGCAAGACGGTCAATGCTCTTGCACAGATCATCATGCAAAAAGGCATTCCCCGTGAGGATATCAAGATTGTGGTTTTCGACTACAAGGTTCCCTTGTACAAGAAAGAAGAGCCGCTTCCGATCCAGCCTGATTACTACTGCAGAAAACATGTCCTCAACAGCCCCGATGATGAACGCTGGATTCATTACAATTGCCATGAGTTCCTCGGCTTGAGCTCCCAGGAAGTGGATGAGCAGTTCAACGATCCTGAGGTCAGAGAGATCCTGCACGAAGTGAGAGGCGATCAGTAGAGAGGGAATAGATATTCCAGAAAGCGGATGAGAGCCTGTGGACGGGGTGCACTTTCTGGAATTATCATATACATCGATTCAGAAGGCTTATACCTGCTTTGTGACAAATCAAGCAGGTATTCTTTTTCCAAGCCAGCTGCCTGCAAATACGGAGCAAGACGTATGATACTACCTATCAGCATGAATGAAAAACGAGGATGATTGGTTGGCATTCATCTCTTTTCCACCCTGACAACGTTGTTTGGTCATTTCTTCTCAAGTTGTATTGCTTGGCACTTGCTGGTTTGCTTTGGTTTATTCTCAATACACTCCCCATGCTCTTCTTCATTGCGGTAGGGTTGGGTATTCTGGTGCTGTTTACTGCTTTGCATCTCTTTGCGCTGATGAGTATAAA
>ERZ1645192.223-NODE-223-length-43770-cov-11.840810_pt1 | contig 43770 bp, 32 predicted proteins | sample MGYA00575354_ERZ1645192 | MGnify/ENA primary metagenome ERZ1645192 (study PRJEB40844, sample SAMN11349763) | freshwater sediment metagenome | isolation source: river sediment | host: Sediment | place: India: Faizupur Khadar , New Delhi | collected 2017-02-21 ...
ACGCCGAAGAGAAGTTTAAAGAAATCAACGAAGCTTACAGCGTTTTGAGCGATCCCGAAAAACGGTCGGCGTACGATCGCTACGGCTTCCAGGGTGTCAACACCAACGGCATGCCCGATTACTCCACCATGGACCTTTCGGATCTGTTTGACCTGTTTGGGCTTGGGAATTTTGGGGGTTTTGGTGGGACTTCCCGCCGCAGCCGCAACGCGCCGCGCCGCGGTGCTGACCTCAACACACGCCTCAAGCTGACTTTTGAAGAAGCAGTTTTCGGCGCGGAAAAAGAAGTTGAAATCACCCGGAATGAAAAATGTTCCGTTTGCTCGGGAACTGGCGCCGAGCCGGGCTCAAAGCCCGTAACCTGCCAGACCTGCAAAGGCAGCGGTGAAGTCCGCCAGGTTCAACAAACCTTCCTTGGACAAATGGTGCAGGTCGTAACCTGCCCAACCTGCGGCGGACGCGGTGAGATGATTGAAAGACCCTGCCAGACCTGCCGGGGAACCGGGTTGGAACGAAAGACCACCCGCAAAAAAGTTAACATCCCTGCTGGCATTGATAATGGCAATCAGGTCCGCATGATCGGCGAAGGGCAGCCTGGCGCTAATGGCGGTCCGAATGGTAATTTTTACATCGAAATCGAGGTTGCTCCGCACAAATTCTTCCGGCGCAATGGCAACGACATTTTGCTCGATATCGACATCAACATGGCTCAGGCAGCGCTTGGAGACGAAATCAACATCCCCACGCTTGACGGCGACGTAAAACTGCGCATCCCATCGGGCACCCAACCCGGTCGGGTCTTCCGTCTGAAAGATAAAGGCGTTCCCATCCTCCATCGGACTGAACGCGGCAATCAGATGGTAACCGTCAACGTCCAAATCCCGACCTCGCTGTCTGATGAACAGGAAGAACTGCTTAAATCCCTTGGTAAAACCATGGGTACGGACATAAAAATCCAGGAACGCAGTTTCTTCGAAAAACTAAAGGATGCGTTCAGTGGATAAACCTAAAGCCTGGCTCGAAGCCTCAATTATTTGCAGTGGAGAATTAGCCGAAGCGGTCGCCGAGGTTTTCTCGCGGTTTTCCCCCGATGGCGTGGTGATGAACAGCGTCACTCGCTACGACAGCCTTGGTCATGAGGAAGTACCAACCGGTAACATGCAGGTGGTGGCATATTTCCCTCAGGATGAGTCAACCGAATCGTTGCGCAATCAACTCGAACAAGCAATCTGGCACATGTCTCAGATTGTCCCGCTGGATCCGATCGAGTATCAGCTCGTCCTCGACCAAAACTGGATGGAAGCCTGGAAAGCCAACTATAAGCCTCTCAAAATCGGTCGCAATTTGATCGTGCTGCCTGCCTGGGTTGATCCTGCTCTGGCTGAAAACCGCATTCCGATCATTATCTCACCAGATATGGCATTCGGCACCGGAACGCACCCCTCCACCCAACTCTGCATGCTTGCACTCGAAAAATACGGCGTAAAAGAAATGAACGTGATCGATATCGGCACAGGCAGTGGAATTTTGTCCATTGAAGCCGCGAAGCTCGGCGCGGAACGCATTCTGGGCGTGGATAACGACCCGGATGCCATTCCTTCGGCAATCAACAATGCCGCCCTGAACGGTGTGGCAGACAGGATCACTTTCGAAGTTGGAACGCATACAGACGTGCTCAAGCGAACGGATGGTCTCAATCAATCGCCGCGCGTGATTGCCAACATTCTTTCGCCTATTCTGGCAAATATGCTTTCCACGGGTCTGAGCGATCTGGTAAGCCCATCGGGGCTGCTCTTCCTTGGCGGTGTTCTGGATCACCAGGCGCAGAGTCTGGCGGATCTTGCCCGCAGCCTGGGTTTGAGCCTGCGTGAGACCCTCCAACAGGAAGATTGGGTTGTCCTCGTCCTCCACAAACCCGCGTAATGGATCTCGCCGCGCGGGGTTATCCATGCCCCGTGCTGGCAAACAAAGCCAATTCGCCGCTCTTCCAACGCAATGCCAGATCCACCCGCCTTTAAACGAAAAGGCGGTTTTTTGGTTGTACTATATTTTATGATTGTGTCAGGCTGTCCCAGTTGAAAGCTTCACCCTTGCGGGGAAATTGAAGGTGAACTCTCGTACTGTGTGAGAACACCAATTCCATTTATCCCGCTCAACACCTGGCGTTGTGGATTGTCTCTCCCGGGTGAACGCCAGCCATGAGCAAACCGATATCTTCCTTGGTGGCACTTTCGCGCGGTAAGATATCCATGATTTTGCCCTCATAAATCACCGCAATTCTATCCGCGAGAGCCAGAATCTCATCCAGGTCTTCCGAAATCAGCAAAATCGCGGTGCCTTTTTTACGTTCTTCCAGCAATTGCTCGCGCACATACTCGCTCGCGCCGATATCGAGCCCCCTGGTTGGCTGCGCCGCGATGATTGCCCGCGGATTACGCGATAGCTCGCGTGCCAGCAGCACTTTTTGGATGTTCCCTCCCGATAAGCTCTTTGCCAGCGTCTTTCTTGAAGGCGTTTTAATCCGATACTGCTTGATCAGACGATCCGCATGGTCGTTTATGTAGGTTGTCTGAAGGAAGCCGTGTTTTGAAAAAGGCGCTTTATGGTGCTCGCGCAGCACCAGATTCTCGGAGATGTTAAAGTTGCGAATCATGCCGTCTTTCATACGTTCTTCAGGGATATATGAGAGACCCGCCTCGGTGATCTCACCGGGTTTCCTGCCAGTTACTTCTCTTCCTTCGAGGAAGACTTTTCCCTTGGTGGTTGGTCTGATCCCGGTCAGAGTTTCGGCAAGTTCAAGCTGCCCATTGCCCGAAACGCCAGCCAGCCCGACAATCTCCCCGGAACTTACCGCAAGATTAACGTCCTTCAGCCCCTCAACACCGCGGTCGCTGCCGCAGCAGACGTCCTCAAGCGCGAAGCGGACTTCCCCCAACCGGGGTTTTTCCGTGCTTTTAATGAACTCAATCTCATGCCCAACCATCCACTGCGCCAGCGTGTTTTGGTTCACATCGCAAGTTTGGCGCGTGCCAACGTTTCGCCCATCCCGCAGGACGGTGATGCGGTCACTGATTGAGATCACCTCGTGCAGCTTGTGCGAAATAAAGACAAGCCCATATCCGTCGCTGAGCATTTGCCGCATGATCACAAACAGCTCATCAACCTCCTGCGGTGTCAGAACAGCCGTAGGTTCATCCAACAGCAAAATCGCCGCGCCGCGGTAGAGCGCCTTGATAATCTCCACGCGCTGCTGCTGCCCAACGCTAAGCTGCCAGATATATGCGCCAGGGTCTATGCTGAGATGGTATTTATCAGCCAGTGCAAGAATCTTTTCAGAAACCCTGTCCAGATCGGTCAGGGGGCGTCGGCTTGAGGGCAAACCCAACGCCACATTCTCGGCAACCGTCAAAGTCGGCACCAACATAAAATGCTGGTGGATCATGCCAATCCCGTGTTGGATCGCGGAGGTTGGCGAGTTGATTTTTACCGGTTTTCCGTTCAACAGGATTTCACCCGCGTCCGGATGATACATCCCATATAAATTCTTCATCAGTGTGCTTTTACCAGCCCCGTTTTCCCCCAACAGCGAATGAACCTCACCAGCCCGCAGATCGAAGTTGACATTGTCGTTTGCCAAAACTCCGGGGAACCGCTTGGTAATCCCGCGCATTTCGAGGGTTTCGAAGGCAACTTTATCGCTGATAACCTGACCGTTCTTTTGCATACTTGTTCCTTTACGGGTCAGGCATAAAAGCCTGACCCGTTCCGTAATTTTATGAATTATGGTTTGGGGATGACAATGCTGCCATCGTTGATCCCAGCGATGGTTTCCTCAACCTTGGTCTTAATTTCATCGCTGATGGTGACCTCAGGATTGAAGGTGATCACCTGACCGCCGTTTTGGAGAGAGGCGGTGAAGGTATGCCCGCCCAGAGTCCCAGCGGCACGCAGCGAGATGATCTCACGCAGGATGTTTTCCCAGTGGTACACCTGGCTGGCAACAACTGTCTTGGGGGCAAAGCTGTTCTGATCCGCCTGAGTTCCAAACCAATACAGTCCGGATTCTTCCGCTTTACCGATCGCTCCAACCACCATCTGGGCGGAACCCGTCAGGATATCAGCGCCAGCGGCGATATGGGTGGTGGCGGCTTCGGCTGCCAATGCAACATCCGAGAAACTGCCGATGTAGGTAACACGAACATCAATGGTCGGGTCAACAGACTTCGCGCCAGCGACAAATCCATCGACGTAAAGTTTGGCATCGCCGGTCTCGATCGGACCAACCACACCAATGATCTTGGTTTGGGTCAGCATGCCTGCCATAACGCCATTCACATAACCGCCCTGATCGGATGCGGCTTCGTAGGCGTGCACATTTGCCATACCAAACGTGTCAACCGTGGTCCCCCAGGCAAATACGGTTTCCGGAAAGTCCGGAGCAATCTCCTGCAGAGAGGAGCCATATTGCGAGCCATGGGCAATCACGATGTCGTAACCCTTGTTGGCATAATCGCGAATCGCTGCAGCGGCGTCATCCACAACAAACATATTCTCTGAGAATGCGTATTCCAAACCGTCGCCCATTTCTGCCTTCAACACTTTCAGGGCGTCTGAAATACTTTGAGTGAAAGCCAGATCATTGACGCTGCTGGGTGAAACGACCGCAATACGCAGTGGATCGGAACTGGCGGCTGGCGGCTCTGTTGCTGGGGTTTTTCCGCAAGCACCCAGGAACATCGCCATGACTAAGAGCACTGAAACTAAGGCAAATACTTTCTTCATTATTCTCCTTTTATTAGTGGAGGGGGTTTTGTGCCGCCCTCCCAAATTTTATCCTTCACGCTCAAACACCTTGGTCAAGGCGGACGGACCGCGGCTTTTAGAGACGGAAAGGGTCAACACTAAGATGGTCAGAATGTAAGGCATCATAACCGCCAGCTCTGCTGGGATTGGGATACCGAGCACCTGGATCCAAAGCTGCAGCGCATTCACCAGGCTAAAAAGCAGCGCGCCGCCCAGGATCCCAAACGGTTTCCAGCTGCCAAAATAAACCAGCGCGACCGCGATAAAGCCTTGCCCGGCGGTCATATTCTGTTGGAAAACGTTCAACAGCGCGATGGAAAGCGATGCGCCGGCAATCCCTGAAAACACGCCGCCCATGGTGACGGTGAGATAACGGATGCCCGCCACGCTCACTCCCAGCGAGTCGGCGGCTTCGGGGTTCTCGCCCACCGCGCGAATCTTTAAGCCAAGTGTGGTTTTATTCAAGACAAACCAGGCTACCGGAACCAGCAAGAACGCCAGGTAGACCAACGCGTTTTGGTTAAAGAAGATTTCTCCGAGCACCGGAATCTTACTCAGGAGCGGAACCGCTATCCTCTGAAAGCCCTTTACGCCTTCCACCGTTCCAACCAACTTTTGGAACAGGAGGTTGCTCATGCCCATTCCGAAGAGGTAAAAGCCAATGCCGCTGATGCCTTGGGTGGCATGCAAATTTACCGTAACGAATGCCATTGCCAGCCCCATCAGCGCCCCAACGCCCATCGCAGCCAGAACGCCGAGCCAAAGGTTTTGGGTGTTGAGAGTGACATAAAAGGCAACAAAAGCGCCAAGCAGCATTTGCCCTTCCACCCCAAGATTCAAAACACCGCTTCGCTGCCCGAACATTTCGCCGATCGAAGCGAAGAGGTACGGCGTTGCCAGGCGAATGCCGGATGAAACAATACCGATGATGACGGTCGCGCTGAAGAGGTCAGAAATCATGCCCCACCTGCTTCCTGCTGCAAATCAGCGTCCTCTGGCTTGTGCTGCTCCGTGCCATTTTGGCTCAGCCTCCGTTTCTGGCTGCGCCGGCGGAAAAACTCACTGCTCACCACGAACACCACCACAAGACCATTCAAAGCTGTGATAAGCGCGGAAGGCACCTGCACCACGCGCTGCATGGCGTTCGCGCCAACCAATAACCCACCAAACAAAACAGATGCGGGAATGGTGATCAGTGGGTGAAGTTGCCCGAAGAGGGCTGCGACAATTCCGTTGAAGCCGGCATTTCCAGTGAAGCCCGTCGCCGAACCGTCCGTGATCATGCGGTAATTCACGCCATAGACTTGCATCATACCTGCCAACCCGGCGAACGCGCCGCTTAGCAGCAGCGCGACCACAATATGCTTTTTTACGTCAATGCCGCCGTAATTGGAAGCCGGCTGGTTCTGACCTACAGCCCGGATACGGTAGCCCAGCGTGGTGCGCCAGAGCAAAAAATAAACCGCGACTGCCAGCAATACAGCTATCACCAGTCCCAGATGCAGGCGCGTCGGTGAGAGCCGCGGCAGGCGGTAGGCTTCAATCAAACGCGCGGTCTGCGGGATCTGCGAGGATGCCTCTTTTTGGATCGGGTCGATCATCGGACCGCGCATCAGGTAGTTCATAATCTGCACAGCGACAGCGTTCATCATGACTGTGCTCAAAATTTCGTTCACATTGAAATATGCCTTGAGGATGCCAGGAATCCCGCCCCAAATCATCCCGCCCAGGATGCCAAGCAGCATCGCGATAATGATCGCCAGCCAGCCGGGCAATTCGGTGAAAGTTAACCCAAACCAGGTGGAGAGAATCGCGCCGATGATCATCTGCCCTTCACCGCCGATGTTCGTGACGCTGCCGCGGTAAGCGATGCAGGTGCCCAAACCCACCAGGAGCAACGGGATGGCTTTAACCAGAGTTTCAGCGAAAGCATTAAAGCTGCCAAACGCCCCCTGCACCAATGCGCCATAGGCGGTGATCGGATTTGCGTCCAACAAAATCAAAAAAATTGCTCCAACCAGCAGGGCTGCGAGCGTTGCAAAAATTGGCATTAACTGATCAAAAATGGAACCCGCGCGGTCTTTAAGTCGTAATTCCGCTGTTGCTTGTTTTGGCGGCATAGTCAAAACTCCAGGTTGGTTCAGAGCTCAGGTAATCACCCATAAAATCGGCTGGGTTCTCCCCGGCGAAGCAAAACATAGATTATTGATGGATTTTACCAGTAAAGTAAAAAAACCAAATAAGCAAATTCAAGGGTCCGGGCTTCTTTTTTCCATGAACTCAAACCCCTTAATTGGCTGCAAAAATTCAATGATATGACCGACATTTTTTGGGAGGAAAAAAGGCGGTATTAGAAGAAGTGCGAGGGGAAGTAGCCGGTGACGTTGACCGCGTTGTTTTCAATGAAGAAGGCTTTAGGGTCCAAATCCAGCACGCCCCGACGAAGCCGGATCAACTCGTATTTCGACACCACCGTGTTGATTACCACAAAATCCGTGTCGGTGTAAGCGCCTTTGCCGTCCCAATAGGTTGCTCCCCGTTTTATTTCCTGTGTAATGAAGGGCAGGACCGTCCGATTGCGTGTGATGACCATCACGTTGATCTTCACATTTTGGTAATGGGTTCGGTCCATCATGAAGGTATAAATGAGCGTGAAGATCACTGAATAGATCATGATGAGTGGTGGATTGGTGAAAAGAGCATAGCCATAGACGAACAGGCTGATAAACAACCCCACTCTCCCAACGCTAAAGGTGTTGTGCTTGATGCTGATATACACGCCCAGGATGTCCGCGCCGCCAGAAGACCCGCCTGCCCTCAGGCACAGTCCCGCGCCAAACCCCGCCAACGCGCCGCCAAGCAGGCAAACCGTAAGCAGGTCATCCAGCTCCGGAATGAGCATTTGAACCGGAATTACGGACATAGCTATGGTCAGAACAGCGATGGAAACGATCGTTTTCAGCATGAATTTCCGGTTGACCACGCGATACGATATCAGCAGTAGCGGCAGGTTGATTCCCAACAAAATCACACCCGTCAGAGGTCCCAACCCCGGGATCCACCGCTGCAATAATTCAAGGATGATTTTGGCGATACCAGTCAGGTTTCCAATATACAGCCCTGCCGGGATAACCAACAAATTGACAGTTGCCGCATAGAGCACACTGCCAAAAATGACGAGGCAATAATCCCATAGTTCGCTTTTAAAATCTGAATCCTTCAGAACCTTGTTCCATTTGCCTTTGGCTGGCTTTGCCTTTTCGGTTTTTCGCTTACTGGCTTTGGGTTTACGCGAGGCAAACAGCAAAGAGCCCGACACGCGGTCGACAAAAGGCAGCGATTCGCTGCCAGTTAGGGTGGTTTGAACAAGGTCTGTCATATGTCCCAATATTACTCGAGGAAGGCGCGTTTGAGCAAGACCCACGCGCCCGACCTTTGACAATTAATCCTTGGCGGGATACCCAGTGATGTCCTGGATTTCCTTATATAAAGGTGCCAGTCTGGGATACATCTTCAGGTAGACCCGGTTGTAAAGCTCATCATAAAGCTTGTGATTTTCGGTGTCGGGTTCAAAAGTTCTGCTGATGCGAGTCATATCCGCAACCGCGCTTTCAAATGAGGGCTGCAATTTCAGACCGACAGCCAGATCGATGGCAGCTCCCAACCCGCTGGCTTCATAAACATGAGGTCGGCTGACGGGCATACCGAAGATATCGGCGGTAAGTTGGGCGGCGGCGTCGCTCTGCGAGCCTCCTCCGGCTACACGCACTTCCGTGATCGGCACTTTACTGCGCCGGGTGGTGCGTTCCGCGCCTTCACGCAGGGCATAAGCCAACCCTTCCAGAATGGAACGATAGAAATGAGCCCGGGTGTGTACCCCGCCAAAACCTATCACTGCCCCCTTGGCATCTGGGCCAGGAGACTTTAAGCCAGGACCCCAATACGGCTGGAGCATCAGCCCCATCGAGCCGGCAGGCACGGAGTGTACCAGATCATCAAACAATTCCTCCGGGACCACATCCCGTTCGGCAGCCAGCCGTTGTTCGTTGTGCCCAAATTCCTTCAAGAACCACGAAACCATCCAATAGCCTCTGAAAAGCTGGATTTCCAGCGAATAGGAACCGGGCACTGCCGCGGGATAAGGCGGGATCAGAGGAACTACTTCGATGTAGCGCTGGTGAATGGTGTTGATCGTCGCGGCTGTTCCATAAGAAAGGCAGCAGATGTTGGATGCAAGTGTGCCCGAGCCGAGCACTTCGCAGGCTTTATCCGCCGCCGCTGAGATAAGCGGCAGCCCTGCCGGAATGCCTGTTTCCGCGGAAGCCTGGCTGGTAACCTCGCCCAACATGCCAGCAGGGGGCACCAGACCAACCAGTTTTTCTGGTTCAACCGGAACCGCCTGCCATTTCCAATCAAACTTACCAGCCCACGCGTGTTTTTTATAGTCGAACGGCAGGTGTGCCACTTGGCAGCCGGTTGAATCAAGATAGTTACCGGTCATGCGGTGGGTCAAATAGCCGGAAAGGAGCACGACCTTCGCCGTCTTTTCCCAAAAGTCGGGTTGGTTCTTGCGGATCCAGTTGGTTTTTGCTTCCGACTGCAGGTAGCGGATTGTGTCCATCATGCCCGAAAGGGTAAAAAGAACTCCCCAAACGCCGTGCACGTTTGGCAGCCCTTCCGTCCGGCGTTGATCCGACCAATGAATGGCAGGGCGCAGCGGGTTACCATCCTGGTCGAGGTTGATCAGGACGTTGCGTTGAGTCGTAATTGCCACCCCGGCAATCTGATCCTTATCAACACCCGGAGTTGCCCAAAGCTGCTGACATGCCTCGCACAGGCCATCCCAAAAGACTTGCGGCTCAAGCTCAGCCCAACCTGGTTTTGGTGAACGATATGCTGGCAGCGGTATTCTTGCTTTGTAGAGCAAGTTACCTCGCAAATCATAGATCTGTGCCCGGGTAGACTGCGTCCCCACGTCGATTGCCAGCAGTAGTTCTTTTGTCATTATGCCTCCAGGTCTTTACCCCAGCGTTTTTCTTTTTGCGCGGGGCTCATATCCAGCCCCAGTGTACCACCGGGATTCATGATGTTGTTAGGATCAAAATGCTTTTTAAGAATTCGGATCACATCCATCTGGTCTTTACCAATCTGATCCTCGAGCCATGGCGCGGTTGCCTTGCCTACTCCATGATGGTGGCTGATGGAAGCTCCCGATTTCGCGATCGCTTCAAGTATGCCATATTGCAGGTCAAGATACTCACGAATGGTATCAATTTTGGCAATGAAAATGAAGTAAAGGTTGGCACCCTGGGGGTAAGAGTGGGATATATGGGTCATGCAGATCGTATTAGGTCTCGATTTTACGAAAGCTCGCACGTCCTGGTGGACCTTTGGCATTTGGGACCAGGTTACGCCACATTCGAGCGTGTCAATCAGAACGCCGTAATCCTGCAGGTCCTCGCGTAGATAGGGGTCCGTAAAACGCCCTTTTTCCCAGGTTTTCGTGACGCCGGCAAAGCTGATCTCGAAAGCTCCATATTTCTTGAAGATCCGCCGCATTTTCCGGTCCATGTTGCGGCAAAACACTTTTTCGCCATCAGTGAACCCCAGCATAAGGCATTTCTGCATTGGTTTGAAACCGACTTTTTGGAGCAGAGTGTCGGCGATGGAACCTTCGATATGGTATTGCTTCATCATGATATCGGTTTCTTCAGGGTCCGAGATGCGGAAGACTGAAGGGAAGCCAAACTCACCCTGCATCACCTCTCTGCTGGCAGCCTGGGCGTCTTCCCAACTGTGGAACATGTAGCTGAAGCGTTTGCGGTTTTCGGGCTGCCAATGACAAATGCGCAGCGTCACTTTGGTCAGGATGCCAAAGCTGCCTTCCCCACCCATCATCACCTGATCAAAATCGGGTCCTGTCGCTGCACGAGGTTGTGGACAGGTTTTGAATATGCCGCGCGGAGTCACGTACTCCTGGTCGAGCACGATGTCTTCTATTTTGCCGTAGTAGGTGGAGTTTTGCCCCGCCCCTCGCGTTACCACCCACCCACCGACGCTGGAAAATTCAAATGATTGCGGAAAATGCCCAACCGTGTAATTTCGGCTGGCTCCCAGTTTTTCGACCGCGTTTTGGAGCAGGTCTTCGAGCTTGGTTCCCCACATACCCGCCTCAACCGTGATGGTCTGATCAATTTCGTTTAGTTTTATCAGCCGATTCATATGCACCGACATATCAACACAGATGCCGCCTTTGGTGGCTTCGTAACCTCGGGTGACAGTGGAGCCGCCGCCAAAGACGTAGATCGGGATCAGGTGCTCGTTTGCGTAAGCGACAATTGCCTCAATTTCAGCCTGTGAACGCGGCGCAACCACCACATCTGCGATGTTTTCTACAATTTTGCGCCTCAGCCGCAGCGCGTCGATCATGCCCTGCCCGTAGGAACGTTTGATTCGGGTGTATGTGTCGGTTTTCAGGTTCTCCTCGCCGCAGGTGTGAGAAAGAAACGCGAGATGTTCGGGGTCTAAGGAAACCGCGGCACTTTCCTCAACCTGCTCAAGTCCGCAATTGCCGGGTTTGGAGAGCAACTCTCTTGAAAGGTCAAAACGGTCCATAATCAGTTTGGTCAGACCGCTGTTAGGGTGTTTATAGGCGGCAGGGTCACCCCATTTGAAAATGGAGCGCCAGCTTCCAGCAGGTGTGGCTTCTTCGTACCAGGCGGGAACAAATTTCTCTTTTTTTGCCATTATTTCTCCTTTGTAATAAAACTTTCCGGGGTTGGGCTGTATGCTTTGTGGTAAATCTCCTGGTAACGGGATATTTCGTCCTGCCAGTTTTCCTGGGTCCAGGGCAATTCAGCCTCTGTTTGGGCTTTTACCTCGTCAATAATACCCATACCGCCATCCGGCAGGAGCATTCCAAGGCGAGTGCGGCGGAGCAGCAAATCGTCGAGATGCTCAACCATGCCAAAGCGGGCATTAAAGGCTAACTCAGCCCAGCAGAAGGCGGTGTCGGCAATCTGGTCTAACTCTTTTGCCTTCGACATATCCACAAGATCAGGTAAAGCCTGTGCGTATCGCCCAGCAAGGATTTGGAATTTCTCAGCCGGCAGTTCTGTGTTCGGCTGTGAGGTTGGAATGGGGTCGAACCAATGGTCAATCGGCTTTAGCTCTTTACCGATCATCGGTAGAGCAGCCTCCAGCGCGTCTTCCGCCATGATTTCGAAGATCGTCAGCTTCCCACCGGTGAGCGTCACCAACCCATCCTCCTCCAGCACGAGATGCGCGCGGGATTCAGCCGAAGGGTTATTGGCATCGCCCCGCACGATTGGTCTGAGCCCTGCAAAAGATGAAATGATTGAAGCCTCACTTATCCCAGCGTCCGGAAAAATCGCGTTGACAGCTTCGAGCATGTAGCTGATTTCTTCGTTGGTGCAGTGCGGTTCCTGGCTAAGCGGGAAAGGATGGTCGAGGTCAGTTGTGCCAAAGATGGTGCGTCCCTCCCAGGGGATTGCGAACATAGCCCGGTGGTCTTTTGGGTGCATGAGCGTGACCGCGTAGGGAATCGGGAGGGTTTCAAAATCAAAAACCAGGTGCGAACCGCGCAAAGGTCTAACCCGTCCTTCCCGTCCAAGCTGCCCGCGAAGCTGGTCGGTCCAGGGACCGGTCGCATTGATGACCGCCCTGGCTTTCAGTTCGAACGTGCCGAGCTTCGCGCTGGATTGATCTTCCACCGCCACACCGCACACCTGCCCGTCCTGGGTTCTGAGCAGTCGCGCTGCCTTGGCATAATTTAACGCCACCCCACCGCGTAGTTGGGCTTCCTGAATTAGCCGCAGCACCATCCGGCTGTCATCCAGGCGGGCATCATAATAGAGATAGGCGCCAGCCATTCCTTCCGGCTTGAGCAGCGGGATCAACTCGCGCAACTGGTCCAGGTCGAAATGCGAGTGGTTCCACTTTGGCGCCATCAGGTCATAGATAACCACACCAGTTCGAAACATGGCGATTTGCCTTGATTCAGCATTGTGAGGAAGAACAAATCCAAGCGGCGAAACCAGACCTTCCGCCTGTTTTAGAAGTGCTTCGCGCTGTTTGACCGATTCGTAGGTGACACCATACTGCCTGCTTCGCAGGTATCTGAAGCCGCCGTGGACTAATTTGGACGATTTTGAAGAGGTCCCGCTCGAAAAATCCGCCGCGTCCAACAAAAGGGTCTTGAGCCCCCCGCTAATGGCGCGTTTGAAGATACCAGCGCCTGAGATGCCGCCGCCGATGATGATGAGATCCCAGGGCTGATCCAGATTGGACCAAATTTGCTGTCGGGATTGAGGTCTATTCATTTTTTCCTCGCTTAAGAATTAGCGGATTTTTGCCAGTAAAGAATGCTATCTGTCATGACACTGGATGTGCGCCAGGCTGCCGTTTCTGCGTCCCGGCGTTGGGCGTCATCAAGCAGACCCTGGTAAAAGTCCAGAGAAAATTTACGGGTTTCAGGCATGGCGAAATATTTCAAACCAGCCTGCAAAGAAAGTTGGCGGAAGCCATTGTAAATCAATGTGAAAATCGGATTCCCAGAAAGCAGCGTGAGTTGGTGATGCAGCTCCTGATCTGCCTGGGCATAGGCTTCGGGCGTGTCGGGCAGGCATGTTAGCGGTTTCAGCAGGTTGACGACATCTTCACTCGCGTTTTGCACCGCCAAACGAGCATAAACTGGCGCGAGTGCCGCCCGCACCTGAAGCAGATGGTCGATAAAGTCATTGTTGAATGCCTCTGGTTGTTGCGAAAGCGCGTTCAGCATCACAAGGTTGCCTTCCCGCCAATAGTCGGTAACAACGGTGGACTTTCCCTGGCGGATTTGGATCCAGCCATCTCGAGCGATACGCTGCAGTGCTTCGCGCAGGGTTGGTCGGGTGATACCGAGGGCGAGAGCCAGCTCGCGTTCGGGGGGCAGTGTGCTGCCAACCGGAAAGCTGCCGTCCAAAATTGCCGAAAGCAATTGCCGCTCCGCCAGGTCTGTTGGTTTTTGAGGGGTGATCCAACCGGTTTGAATTGACAAGCGAACCTCGCGTGGTAAGTGGTTAGAGGTCTTACCAGTTGAGTATTGTATATTGAGTGTCGGGATTTGTAAAGGCATTCTTGGGGCGTTATTGACATTATTTTTGCAGATTAGCTTCATCTTGATCTTTTTATCCCTCTCAAAATGTTCAGGTCCATCCCGGACAATGCGTCTAAAGGCATATGCACACTCAGACTCATATTTTCCTGTCTCTTGGTTTGTCTGAAGCATGGATTCCACTGTATAATTTCTTTATCGACCGGTTGAAAGGAGTCAATCATGAGTGCAGATGTTGTCGTCGGAGGTTTTTGGGGGGATGAGGCAAAAGGTCTGGTTAGCGCATGGCAGAGTTTTCGCAATCATTCACAGGCAGTTTTTCGCGGAACGGGCGGCACCAATCCCGAACACGGGCTCTTTTACAACATTCACTACATCAAGGTCAATCAGCTCCCGCTCGGTTTCATTCTTCAGGAATGCCCGATTGGTCTGGGACCTGGCACAGCAATTGATCCCGACAAATTTCTTAAAGAAGTGCACCGCTTCCGCCTAAGCCCTGAGCAAGTGAAGGTGGACTTCCGCTGCCCCATCATTACCCCCGCGAACATCCAGGAAGAGATCGACAGCGCTAAAATGAACGCAATCGGCAGCACAAAAAGCGGCACTGGCATTGCCTTTTCGCATGCCGCGCTGCGCATCGCGCCCATCGCGAATGACATCCCGGAGCTTGCTCCTTACCTTGCCGATGTGCCTGCGATGGCAAATGAGCTGGCAAATCAGGGTAAGATATCCCTGGAAAGCACGCAGGGAACTTTCCTTTCCCGCTATCATGGTGAATACCCAAATGTGACCTCAGTGGACGTAACCACTCCCTCGGTCATTGCTGGGGTTGGGCTGGACTGGCGCAAGGTGGAAAATGTGATCGTGTGTGTCAAAGCACTGCCCACCCGCGAAGGCACTGGCTCGTTGGGGGATGTGGAAGAGTTTTCGGTTGAAGAAATGCGCGCGAATGGGACGCTTGAGTTTAGCTCAATCTTCGACCCCGAAACGGGAAAGCGGCAGATCCGGCGGAAAGCAAAGTCCATCGACTATTCCCTGCTGAACCGCATCATCATGCTCAATGGCGTAAATCAAATTGCGCTTACTTTCTGCGAACATGTGGACCCCGAAATCAGAGACGCCACCCGCTGGGCTCAGATGACACCAAAAATCAAGGACCTGGTAAGTGAGATCGAGCGGCGCACAGGTGTTGAGGTGACTCTTCTCAATACTGGAAAAGAGTGGTCCAGTATGGTCAGCAAGGCTGATGATCTTCCAGAAATCACGCCAGAGCTGAACGCGCGTCTGGCAACCTACATTTAAGCTCCTTCAGGCAGACAGATTCGTTTGCCTGTTTTTCCCCCACCCTCCGTTTCCAATTCCCGGAGGATGGGGTTTTTTATATCTATCTTTTGTTTTTGTCCTTGGGTCAAGCAGCCCGAGTTATCTCACACAACCTACCATAAGGAAACCTGTCGGGTAGTGTTAAAGAATCAATTGGTATTCGGTTACTGAGTTGTCCCAACGCGGATTTGAGCCTCGATCCATGCCTGACCTTCAGGTGTCAGGATGCGTATTTCGTTGCCATCTCTGCCAAACTCATTGTAATCCAGCCCATATCCGACCACGAAAAGAGGTTCAATGAACAAACCAACATGACGAACTTCAGGGAGATGATAGTAACCGTTTAGCCCAACTTTTCGCCATTCGATATTAGCAGGTCTCTCTTTGAAGAGGAAGGTGCAGATATTGCGATGGGCAACATTTCGTTTATCGAGAAAGTCGCACACCCTAAGGATGGTCTCAGAAGTGTCGATGATGTCTTCCACGATGACCACAAGACGCCCTTCCAAATCTGGACCCTCGTAGGGGAAAATGTTCACATCCCCGCTGCCTTCAGTTCCCTCATAGATATGGTGAGTCTTCAACCAGGCGCTTTCATAGCTAAAACCGATATCATCAAGCGCGCGGGTCAGATCCCGGTGGAAGGGAATGGCGCCATCCCGCAGGCACAGCAAAATTGGAGTCTGATTGAGATAATCTTTGCCGTAGAAGATTTCTTTCGCCACTCTTTTTACTGTGGCTTGAATTCTTTCGGCGCTTGCAACAACCCCTCCAAGGTATTCATCAGGTATTGAGAACGAATCCATTACTGCTCCTGTTTCTGTTAAATGCATAAAAAAATTGGTGACCCCAAAGAGGGGATTTTGCACCAATTGGGAGTCTCACAAGGTCAACTCCAAACATTACCATTTAATTTTATCGCAATTTGTTTCCAATCGGTAAAGTTCAATGGGGCAGTTTCCGCCTCGACAACCTCTGTGGGTTCTCCTGCCAGGCGAGAACATGATTGGTGTTCCTAATCTTGCCTGAAGAAGGTAGAATCAAATCAATCAAGGAGATACTATGAGCGTCAAACACATCCAGAATATCCCCACCGAACCCGTCCCCAACACAACCGGAGTAACCAAAGCCGTTTTAATCTCTGCGGAAGAAGCGCCTAATTTTGCCATGCGCAAGTTCAGTATCGCGCCTGGCGGCAGCATGCCTTTGCACACAAACAAAGTTGAGCATGAACAGTACATCCTGCGAGGCAAAGCCCGTGTCCAGTTGGGAGAGGAAGTCCTCGAAGTAACAGTCGGTAACATCGTCTTTATCCCTGCCTACCTACCCCACTGCTACACCAACATCGCCGATGAGCCATTCGAGTTCCTTTGCCTCATACCCACGGGTGAGGATGTAACCACTTTCCTTTAATAGCTTGTCATCAAGGAGTTGATAAAATGCCGCGCCCACCCTCTCCGATTTCAACTGACCATGTAATCCTTGCTCTGTTGGACGAGAAACCTATGCACGGTTACGAAATCCATCAGCAGATTGCGTCCATGCCTGGCATTAAGAAAATCTGGGGGCTCAAACAAAGCTTGCTTTACGCAAAGCTGGAAAAGCTGAAGGACGCTACGCTTGTTGAAGACGCGCCGGACCACCCCGAAGCCAATCCAGCTCGACGATACTTTAGGCTAACGCAAGCCGGCAGAGAAGCTCTCAACGCCTGGGTGGATTCGCCCGTTTTAAGGGCACGCGACATCCGCCAGGAATTTCTGGCTAAACTGATCATCGCCCGCAGGTATTCGAACCAACGCGCGCTTCAGCTATTGGACACTCAGCGAGAGGTGTGCCAAGGCTGGTATTCCAGCTTGTCAGAGCAAGCCACTCCGCATGACGCGTCAGAGTTGGACGACTGGTTTGTCACCTCATATCGCTTGTTTCGGGATGAAAACGCTTTGGAATGGCTGGACGAAGTGGAAAGCTGGCTGCGAAAGTTAGGCTAAGCCAGCCCCCTTCGCCTTCCACAGAACGAATTCCAACTAATCTTGCCGTGGGCGGAACTGAACAGCGGCTTCGAACGCGCGGGTGTCATTGCTGACGTTCAATCCCCTGATCCCAAACAAGCCTTTTTGGTCTTCCATGGGGTGCTTGAAAATCGCAAGCTCCTCCCCAAAACGAACCTCCGTGTCAAAATTGACCTGCAGCCACGAAATTTCCTGCGATTGATAGTGGTTCAGGTCAAAAGCATCACAAATCCCTTCCACATAACGGCTGTTGTTCATATGCCCTAAAACATCCAGGTCCGAGAAACGCACCGTTCTGCGGTAACATTCCTCACCGCCATCGGGCATGACGAGCTTCTCCAACGGCTCATCCAAACCATGCTTATCAGGTGAGTTCGGTAGAACCAGCTTTTCAAGCTTTCGGGGAGGTACCAGCTTTCGGTCCTTCCCATTGATCACAAGCCAGGCAGATGTTGCTGCGGCGATCAGTTTTTCCTGCTCGTCGTGCAGATGAAAATCGCGGATGTAAAACAGCCTTTGTTGAAGACTTTTGGGCCAGGTCTGGACGCGTATGCGTTCCGCGGCTCCCGGGTAGCGATAGACCATGAGTTTGATGCGGGCGTATACCCAAAAAAGGTTGTACTCTCCGAGCTCATCCATGCCCGAGCCAAGTTGGGCGGCGTGGTTGCCGGCTGCTTCGGTTAGCTGCTGAAAAATGGCTGAAAGCTTCCACCGGCCAAGGAAATCACACTCATAAGTGCCTATTTCGTGAGTAAGGACGTATTCTTTCGGTTTATCAGGTAACATGCTTATCTCCAGCAAGCATTTTATCACTTTACATGTAATCAACAAGAATATGCAGCTCCGAAACTCCTCACCCCCAGCCATCCTGTTAGCCGGGATTGGATATTTGTTGTAGAATGGAAGCCGACTAAATAACCGAAAGTTGGTAACTTATGACCTCATTGGAAAACTCACAAACACCAAAAACCCAAAGCAGCGCTATCATCTCCTGGGTCGTCCGCCTGGTTAAGGGCGTCCTCGCGGGAGTTGGAGCGATTACCCCCGGGCTTTCCGGAGGAGTGCTGATGGTCGTGTTTGGCATCTACGAACCGCTTGTGCGTTGGTTGGCGGATATTCGCAAAAAGTTCCTGCCAAACCTGCGTTTCTTTTTGCCTGTCGGAATTGGCGGGATTATTGGGGTGATCGCGTTTTCGGCTGTGATTGATTATGCCTTCGACCATTTCGCCGCCCAGTTCACATGGCTTTTTGTCGGCTTCATCGCGGGCACAGTTCCCTCCCTTCTCAAAGTCGCTGGGGAACAGGGGCGCAAAAACTGGCACTGGCTGCTGCTTGGCGGTTGCGCGGTTGCAATTTTCGTCTTTATGAGATGGATGGAAACCATCCACACCGTCACCATGGCGCCGAGTTTCTGGGGTTGGGTGCTAAGCGGCGCACTGACCGGTTTTGGTTTGGTTGTTCCCGGCATGAGCCCTTCCAACTTTTTGCTTTATCTTGGTCTCTACCAACCGATGGCAAACGGCATAAAGAACCTCGACCTGGGTGTGATTCTGCCGCTTATTCTTGGGGTTGTGATTGTGATTTTCGTTTTCGCAAGGCTCGTGAGCTGGCTGTTCCGCAAACACCACACCTTGATGTACCACATCATCATTGGCATCGTGATCGGTTCAACCGCCGCCATTATCCCGACCGGAGTAAAGGGAGTTGGTGTGATTCTGGCATGCATATTACTCTTCCTGGCTGGCGCATCCGCCTCGTTCGCGTTGTCAAAACTGGACGAAAAACACCCCCACGAGTCTCTTTTTTAGATCAGCAGCTTATCTGCTTGTTGCAGCAAAGAAATGGCTAAAACCCCGCTTCCTGGCGGCGCGTTTTAGCCATTCATGCTTTACCTTACGGTCAGTTCCAGGCGGGGGAACCATCCACAGGGACTACATGGCTGGCGCGCAGCAGCTAAAGGATTCCGTCAAGCCCTTGCCAAAGCGGAATATGTGTTCGACCTGCGCGTTACCGTTCGCAGTCTGACAGGCTATCGTCAGGTTATCAAGCCTAAAATGCCACCTTGTAGGGATCTTTTGGAGGTAGCTGGTCACCTCCTCAAGCTTATCCCAGCCAAGATCCTCCAGCGCCAGTGTGATATGCGGATGCCAGGACTCAACGGAGTAAAGAGGGGAAGGCTCACTCGTCAGAGGTAGAAGTTCGTTCCAGAGGGTAGTGTGCAACTGGGTCAATTTCGCCGTTTTTTGCACTTCGATGAAGAGGACAGGTGCCGTGCCGGGAAAATGGTTGAGCCCATTGGTGCGCACCTCAAAGGGTTCCTGCCGTACTGTCAGTTCATGCAGGAGGGGAAGAACCTCCTCTTCGCGGTAGCCCTCGCCCAACTGCCAGGTGAAATGGGGTATGGGGGTGATTTTTATGTAGGTGAGACCAAACTGCTCCTCGAGCATGTTCCAAATCTGCGCGACCTGGAGGCTGTAGGAATCCGGTAACAAAGACATCAGTGCCTGCATCATACCTCCTGGCTTCGATTGTATCATGATGAATATACAGAAAGGCATTTTTTAGGCGAGGATTGCTATAATATTAAGAACAACCGAATGGAACAGGAAAAGAAGCCATGTTAAAAGTCGTCACAAACTATACACCCGAGCGGTCAACGCTTGAAACCGACCGCGCGGTGATTGAGCTCGGTTCCAAAGCCGGCGCGTTTTATCCATACGACCTTTTGTTAGGCGCGTTAAGCTCCTGCTTCTACGCGACACTGCACGACATCCTCGGGAAGCGAAAAGAGACAGTCCCAGCCATTGAGATCATCGTTACCGGTGAAAAGCGCAAGGAGGTTCCAACCACACTGGAATGGGTAAACCTCGAAATCTCCGTGACCGGTGAGGTGGACCAAAAGCAATTCCAGCGGTCGGTGGACCTGGCAGCCAAGTATTGCTCCATCCACGAAACCATAAGCAAGGTGGCAAAAATGAGCCATGAGGTGATATTTAATCCCTATCAATAAGCGAATGCCGGATTTTGTGGAGGATGAAGGACTATCCGCGGAGAATGGCGTTCCGGATTTTAGCTCTCCTGAGAAAAAAGGAACTTTTTCAGCAGCCCGATAGATGATTTCCATTTTTAATTTTATTTCTGAGTATATGAAAGAAAAATGGACACAAGTTCACACCCATCCAAAGAGTTCACTTCTCTAACCGACGCGGAACATGCCGCGAGCTTCCGCAGCATGTTTTTAAGTATGTCGGAGGGTTTTGGGCTTTGTGAATTGATCTACGATGGCAACGGAAAAGCAATCGACTATAAGTATCTTGATGTCAATCCCGCGTTCGAAAGGTTGACAGGGCTTACAAAGCAACAAGTCATTGGCAAGACGCATAGTGAATGTTTGCCGCAGGACAGTCCGATTTGGCTCGAACGGTTCAGCGAGGTGGTTCGCAGCGGGATTCCAGAAAGATTCGAAGCTCAAACCTCCCTAAACCGTTATTACCAGGTGTTTGCCTACAAATTCGACGACCACAAATTTGGCGCGATCTTTTCTGATGTTACTGAAGCCAAACTTGCGGCAGCCCACCAGGAATGGCTGGCATCTTTCCCCGAGAACAACCCCCAACCAGTTATCGAGATTGATAAGCAGGGTCAGTTAGTTTATCAAAACAGCCCAGCTCAACAATTCTGTTCTCTTTCAGGTAAAGCAGATTGTTCCAACTCACTATTAAAGGATATCAGACCTTATCTGGATGACCTGCGTCATGGATGTGATCAGCGCAAGAACCGGGACATCCAGATAGGAAAATCCTGGTTCAGGCAAACCCTTCTGTACCTCCCGGAGATCCAGCACCTGCGGATCTACACGCTGGATATTACTGACCAGGTGGAGGCTAAACAAGCGCTGCGCCTGCTCAACATGCAGCTCGAAGAACTTGTCTCGAAGCGAACTGAAGAGCTTAAAGAGGCGAACAGGATTGCACAACAAAATATCGAACAAAGATTAGCCTCCGAACAAGCTTCTTACGCAAGGGAACGCGAGCAATTCGAGACATTGGTTGATCTCCTTCCGGCTTACCTTGTGCTCCTGTCCCCTGAGAAGGAAATCCTGAGATCCAACCGCTATTTCCGTGAACAATTCGGGGATCCGACTGGCATGAAATGTTACCAACACCTGTTTCGACGCGATCAGCCTTGCGAAGATTGCAGCTCTTTCACGCCGCTCAAAACCCAAGGCTCACACCAATGGGAGTGGACAGGTCCTGATGGCAGGATCTACGATGTTCACGACTTTCCCTACAAAACTGATGACACCACAATGATCCTTGAAGTGGGCATCGATATCACCCAAATCAAGCAGGCTGAACAACACCTTGATCAACTCAATCGCTATAATCGCTCGCTTATTGAAATCCAAACCGACGCCCTGATGACTGTCTCCAGGGATGGTAAAATCGCGGATGTTAACCTCGCCGCGGGATTCATCACCGGACTTGGTCGGGAGGACTTAATTGGCGCTGATTTTCTTGAGTTGTTTTCTGACAGTAACGAGGCAGCCAAAGCCTTTAATCTGGTACAGGAAAAAGGGAGTGTGCGCGACTTTGAGCTGGAGATTAAGCACAGGGACGGCAATGTTACCCCCGTTACCTTCAACGCGACTGTGTTTGAAAACGAAGCTGGAGATACAACGGAAGTGTTTGCCAGCATACGGGATCTGACAGAGTTTAAGCGCAAAGAGAAAGACTTGAAGCGTCTCAATCAGGATCTTGAAGCCTTGATTGCTGAAGATCTGCTTGTGCAAAACCAGCTGGTGCAGGCTGAAAAAATGGCTGCTCTTGGGCGAATGTTAGCTTCTATCACGCATGAGATTAATAACCCGCTGCAGACAATTAAAAACAGCCTTTATCTGCTCCAACTGGATAGCGATCGCAATCATCCGGATTGGCAGTATCTCGAGATTGCATCCAGTGAAACCAATCGCATCTCCAACCTCGTCGCACAACTCCGGGAAATCTACCGTCCAACAAAAATCCCCTCTACCGAGAGTTTTGACCTGCTCGCCTTGACGAAGGAGGTTCAAGAATTGCTACGAGGGCAATCTGAAAAAGGCAGGGTGGAGTGGTCGATCAGTGTGCCAACAAAAGATATCTGGAATGTCCATGGAGAGAAGGATCAGATCAAGCAAGTTTTTATAAACATCTGCAACAACGCGATTGAAGCCATGCAGCCAGATGGCGGTCGATTGGAAGTAATATTTTCTCAAAACGATCAGGAAAACCCAGAAATTGGAGTTTTAGTCCGCGATACTGGTCCTGGGATCTCAGGTAATTACTTGGTTAGAATTTTCGAACCGTTCCAGACCACGAAAACGAATGGCATGGGTCTTGGAATGGCAATCAGTTATGAGATCGTGCAAAGGCATAATGGCAGACTAACAGCGCGCAACTACGGTGATGGAGCTGAGTTTGCTGTTTGGTTACCTTCAGCAGCGGAAAGAGATGAGAATGGAGGGTAATAACGTGAAAAAAATATTGATTATCGACGATGAGCCAGCGCTTCGCCAAACTCTTGGCGCGATCCTGAAGAGAGAGGGATACACGCCTTTCATGGTTGGCACTGGGCATGAGGGTATAAGCAAATTGTGCGAGGAGCACTTTTCATTGGTGTTTCTGGACATCAAGTTACCTGATGGAACTGGCACGGACCTGCTTCCACAGATCCATCAAATCCAACCTGAGGTACCCGTCATCATCCTGACAGCCCATGCCACATTGGAAACTGCCATGCAAGCGGTAAAGGGAGGCGCGCGCGACTTCCTTTTAAAGCCCATCGATCCACATGCGATACTCGAACGCGTCGGTCAGATCCTACAGGAAGTCCAGGAGCCGCTCAGGCAGCGTGAAATCATCTCTCAGTTATGCGATTTGGTTGCAGAATTAGGTTCACCGGACCCCACTGAGCTGACGGCTAAAAAGACCCTACCTTCTCCGGAAGAACCAAAATCTGATCGGTTTCTTGACTGTGGAGACATGAGAGCCGACTTGCACACACGTCACATTTTTATCGCCAATGAAGCTGTTTCACTGCCTTCAACCTCATTTGATTACCTGGTGACCTTGATGCGTCACTCACCAGATCCGGTTTCTTTTGAGGTTTTGGTAAACGAATCTCAAGGCTTTAATTACACCAAAAACGAAGCCCGGGATATTACCCGATGGCACATTCATCAAATTCGCAAAATGATAGAAAAAGACCCATCCTACCCCCAACACCTGATCACAGTACGGGATGTTGGTTATCGTCTGGTTGCTTAGGTAAGAAAAAACTCGACCCCCGCGTTGTAACTGCTGAGATCCAGCAGTTTAGTTCCAAATTTCAATTACACACCACTAAACACCGCCTGGCTGGTTGCCACACTCTGACAAAACCAGCCCCGTGCAGGTTTTGAATTCCTCCCTTCCAAAATTTTCACCAATTAAGACAAATCTTTTCAAACAGCACGAGGTTTGCCGTTTTCCTATAATCTCAATGGAGGTGAGTGTAAATGCACTGTTTAACAGCAGTTAACTTCACGAAACAGCATCCAGAGACCTGGTTGATGTTTCAGGTTGCGATTCGACTCACCCATTTTTTGCCAACAAAGACATCTCAAACCTATTTTTTCTCTCAGGCGGGAAACCCGACTGACTTTCCATAATCAAATCTAAGCAAAGGAGATTACCATGACCAAGCAAAAAATACTCAGCACAACAGTCCTGATACTGTTGCTCGTATCCCTGGTTTCAGGGAGTTTGCCCATTAAGGTTGAGGCAGCGCAAGAAAAACTTCCAGCCTCACCGGTAGATGAGAGCCTAGTCCCTCATTATTTCGGACCTTATCCCAACTGGGGCTTGAGCGCGTTGACCAACCCCGATGTAACCGTCGCCATATTGGGTGATGGAAGCGGGGCGACAGCCACCGCCAAAGTCGGCGCAAACGGCGCAATCACCAGCATCACAATCACCAATCCCGGCAGCAATTACACCTCTGCAACCGTTCAATTTACTGGGGCGGGTGCAGGCGCGGCTGCGACTGCGGTTGTAACATCAACTCAGACCGTTGTGGCTGTCAATGTCACTAATCCGGGGATGAGTTATGTGCAGCCTGCCGTGGCAATCACTGGCGGAGGTGCAATCACCCCGGCTACAGCCACCGCTTATGGCAGCGTTGACAGCCTTACTTTGACCTATGGTGGAAGTGGATATACCCTGCCGACTGTTGACTTTGATTATCCAGACGGACCAGGCGGTGTTCAAGCGAAAGGTCATGTGACCTGGAACACAACCACCGGTGTGATTACAGGCGTAATCATCGACAACCCTGGTTCCGGTTACTCCCGCGCGCCGAATGTGGTCATCCGCGATGGCACTCTGTTTAACCCACTCAACCGCCGGCAATTCAATGCCGCTCAGGCTGCCAGGGAACAGAATATCCTGAACCCCCAGGAAGGGCAATTCCAGAGCCTGCCGCGAACCAATGTTTTGGACGATGCTTTAGTTAGCTCCACAATCAACGTACAATCCATCGCCGTCGACACCTACGGTGCCGGCTACACCAGCATTCCCACGGTCACCATCAGCGACACAATAGGAGGTGGAATGATGGCAACCGCGGTTGCGCAAATCGATATCGGCGCTGTCACAGCAATCAACCTCACCAACCCTGGTTCAGGTTATGTGGTCGGAACTGGTATTAAGAAATTCCAGGATTCATTACCTATGCTTTGTGTCCCTTCGGCGGCTGGTAGTTGTGCTGCGGCATCAAACAATCTTGGGCAATACATCCCACTTGCCGTGCCGGATACAACCACTTTCCCTGGCGCTGATTACTACGTGATAGCGGTTGTGCAGTACCGTGAACAGATGAGCTCCTCACTGCCTGCCCAAGGTACACTTCTGCGGGGATACGTTCAGCTTGAAACCGCCGCCAACGCTTCTTGGAGCGCGAGCGTGCCTCTGGTCAACCACTTAGTGGATGGCTCCACCACCCCAGCATTAATGCCGGATAACTCACAGGCAGTGGCTGTTGATAAGCCTCACTATCTCGGTCCGGTTATCCAGGCAAACAAAGGACGTCCTGTCCGCATCGTTTTCTACAATCTTTTACCAACCGGGGTTGACGGTGACCTATTCCTGCCTGTCGACACCACCTTCATGGGCTCTGGAATGGGTCCGATGACAATGCCAGATCCAGTGGATGAAGGGTCAGTTCTCGATGAAGTCCGAAACCCAATATGCGGCGAGCCAAACCTCAGCATGATGGATCGGATGATGTGCTTTTCGCAAAACCGGGCAACTCTCCACCTCCATGGAGGCATATCGCCCTGGATCTCGGATGGCACGCCTCATCAGTGGATCACTCCTGCAAACGAAATGACAGGTTGGCCTGAAGGTGTTTCCGTTCAACAGGTGCCAGACATGGTTGGGTTAGACCGCCCTGCTGGCGTGCCCGACTGCTCCGCGCCTGATGACGGTTGTATGTCTTTCTATTACACCAACCAACAAAGTTCCCGCTTTATGTTCTACCACGATCATTCCTGGGGTATTACCCGCCTGAATGTTTATGCTGGTGAAGCGGCTGGCTATGTTATTCGCGACGATACGGAAACTGCCCTGATCAACTCTGGATTGCTCCCAAGCGGTCAGTATGAAATACCTCTGGTTGTTCAAGATAAAACTTTTGTTTCTTCTCCGGCTCAAATGGCTGAGCTCGACCCCACCTGGGATTACAGCCGTTGGGGGTCTGAGGGAGATCTCTGGTACGAACATGTGTATATGCCCGCCGAAAACCCGGCTGACCCTTCGGGTATGAGTTCTTATGGACGCTGGTTCTATGGGGCATGGTTCTGGCCTCCAGCCAACCCTACCTATCCACCGATTGCAAACCCATATTTTGGTCTGGACCCCGAAGGTCTGGATGGCATCCGCCATACCCCGGATGATTGGGGAATTGCCCTGGCAACCCCCTGCGATCTGGACGACCCAGCCACCTACCAGTACGACACTGACCCCTTCTGCGAACCGCCTTTCATCCCTGGCACCCCCAACAACTCCGCCGGCATGGAAGAGTTCAATGATACTCCGGTGGTGAATGGTACTGCTTATCCAACATTAACAGTTGACCCCACTGCCTATCGTTTCCGCATCCTGAACGCCGCAAATGACCGTTTCTGGAACTTACAGTGGTATGTGGGTGACCCCACCACTGCAGATCCGCTTTTGGGGCCCACAGAAGTGGCGCTAAACCCGGCTGAAGTGGCAGCCGCCCAACTGGATCCGGTTGTCTTCCCAACCCCTGATCTGACTTTGAGCCCGGCTGGTCCTGATTGGATTCAAATCGGGAATGAAAGCGGTTTCTTGCCGCAGCCAACAATTGTCCCCAACCAGCACATCACATGGATTACGGACCCAACCCGCTTTGACGTAGGGAATGTGGATCTGCATGCAGTCCTGTTAGGCCCTGCAGAACGGGCTGATGTGATCGTGGACTTTTCGCAATTTGCGGGACAAACACTCATACTGTACAATGACGCCCCTGCCGCCTTCCCGGCACGCATTGCGACCTATGACTACTACACAGGCATGCCGGATATGTACCCGAATGCGCCGGCGCTTGTTTTGCCAGGCTATGGTCCAAACACCCGTACCATTATGCAGGTGAAAGTTAATGATATCGCGCCATCCCCTGCCTACGATTTCAACAGCCTCCGTTCCGCCTTCTTACATAAAGCTGATGGCTCGGGCGTGTTTGAATCTGGCCAACCTCCGGTTATCGTCGGTCAGGCGCCGTACAATGGATCGTATGCCACCGACTTTACCACAGGCGGCTGGTGTAACGGTCCGATTAACCCAAGCCCCCGCTGCGATGGCTATGCGCGTATTTCAGAACAAGGCGGCGATATTTTCAAGTTCGACACCCTGCTGGGCAACCAGCTCGGCATCACAATTGAACCTAAGGCACTTCATGACGAAATGAACGATACCAACACAGAGGCCTATGGCAGAATGCAAGGAAACATAGGTCTCGAAGCCGTGCCTGCAGTGCCAGGGTTGCAAAATGTAGTTTTGTATCCTTACATCAACCCGCCATCAGAGATTTTTGATGGAACGAATTTGCCAACCACAGCAAGCCTCACTCCCATCTCAACGGAGGCTGACGGAACGCAGATTTGGAAGATAACCCACAACGGTGTGGACACACACCCGATCCACTTCCATTTGTATGACGTGCAACTGCTAAACCGCGTGACGTGGGACAACATCATCATCCCACCCGATCCGACCGAATTAGGATGGAAGGATACGGTGCGGGTGAGCCCGTTGGAAGATACCTACTTTGCCATCAGACCGATCATACCGGTCTTCCCCTTTGAGATTCCCAATTCAATCCGTGCAATGGATCCGATGATGCCTTTGGGGAGCACAGCCATGTTCAATTCCAGAGATCCCAACGGAAACCCCGTTGACCCGATTGTGAACAGCCTGATTAACTTTGGCTGGGAATACGTGTATCACTGTCACATCCTCTCGCATGAAGAAATGGACATGATGCGTCCGAACATTGTGGCAATGCCTCCGATTGCGCCGAATGGACTGTCGCATTCGATTAGCGGGAATTCCCTTACCCTCATGTGGCAGGACAACTCGATCACAGAAACTGAATTTGAAGTGCTGGCGACCAATGATGGCTTCAACTGGATCAGCCTCGGCACGATCCCTTCGCCATTAGACCAACCAAACACACACGGCCCGCGCAGCTTTACAGATCTGAACTATAACGGTACACGCGTTGCCTACCAGGTTGTAGCCAAAAACACCGTTGGATACTTGCATACGACGGAGCAAAACTTGAACATCACCTATACCACTGACTTCCCATCACTAACGGTCCAATCCACATCCGGACCGTATTTCCTGACAGGTCCGATGCTCCAGATGTTTTTACCGCTGATGAAAAAGTAAAGGACCACTGCTTAGTCGGATTGCGTGTGCACTAAAAACTCACTTCCCTGCCCTGCAATCCGTTGCCAGACAAAGAGGCTTCCCTAACGAATAGGGAAGCCTCAATGATTCTCCCGATCTTTCAATAATTCTTGACGCGGGTTATTTCAAGATAAGTGGCAAAGATATTCGATAACCTGGAACAACGTTCATGCTGTATAACACAGCCGTGCCAGTGAGGTTTGCAAAGGCAGGTTCGACCTTAATATAGACAGTTTCGTTTTTCGGAACCATCACTCCCAGGCTCGTGCTCATGTTCATGCCACCCGCGGTGGCACTTCCCAGTAGCGTGATTCCATCAGCCGCATAAACTGACACCTTCACCGCGGAGCCAGCTCCAATAGACCGGGCAATGAGCATGTAGTGTTCCAGATCGCCTGACGGGAACTTGAACCAATCCGCGTCCCCCAAACCACAGATGTTGCGCTGCAATTGCAACCCGAAGCCGATGTTAACAGCGGTGGCGGAGGTGTCATCCTGCTCAGCGGGATCTTCCTCGCAAGTCGTGGGCGTGGTAACAGTGACCTCGGCTGCGTCGCCGGCTGGCCAGGCTTCAGGCTGCCCATTGTTGTCGATCGCGCGCATGCGAAAACCATAACTACCCCCTGGCACCCCAACAAACCAGCCTGCCCGAGCACCAGAAGTAAAGGTCATCTGGCGTGAGTCAGACCATGCCTGTGTGCCGCTGCGCCACTGAACCTGGAACGAGGATATACCAGCACCTGATTCTGCGGCGTTCCAATGGAGCAAAAACGCGGTTCCATCAAAAGTAGTGGGGCTTGTCATCTGGCTGCCGGGCGGCGGGCATGCGTGGTCCACCTGGATGGTGCGGCGGGAAATCAAACTGACCATGTTACCTTCATGGTCCCAGATCTTCAGAGCAACCTCAAACGGACCATTGAGCATCCCAGCCTGGCATAAATTCACATCCCAGTCGAAAACACCGGAAGGATTAGGGTTGCTGTCCCGCGGCGCGATCTCGCGCCAACTACCCCCAACCAGTCCCTGTAGAACCGCAACGTCAACTCTCACATCATCCTGCGTGCTGGCAGTAACGTCCATCAGCGGATTGCTGCCTTGCGCCACCACTGCCCCAGGCACAGGGCGCGTGAGCTGCCCGGTGGGTGGATTCGCGCCAACATTCCCGGAGGTGAACCAGTCGTTGTTCGGGTTCAGCGGGTCAGCAGGATTTCCGTTGCATTGGGTTGCGTCACTGTAGATGGGAAGATATACGACCTCGTAACAGGAGCGTGGAATACCATTGTTGATCGAGACGTCCGAAAAGCGGACGTCCAGCGAATACCCCCAGGGGTATCCATCCCCCGCGTACCAGAACGAAGGAACAACCATGAAATGCACATGCTCAGAGGTGCTGTAGCCAGTGTCATCGGTGTCCCCGATATAGACTCCCCTGCCAACATAACTGCCCGGAGATAGGTGGTCGGGGATGGTACCATAGGCAAGATGTAGGTAAACCTGATATACCCCATCTGCCGCACTTTGCAGGATGATGTAATTCGTGCAGCCAGTATTGCCATCAGTACAGCTATCACGCAGGGAAATGACTGTGCCTGCCTTGGCTGCAACCAGCGGAAATTTATCAGCGTCGGTGAAGTCGTAAGCATATCGGCAGTAGGCTTGGTTGCAGCTTGGATATCCTAAAGGCGGGTAATCATGGAAGTGGAGCACGGAACCTTCGAGCCTGTGGGCAGTGCCGGCAACATAAGGAAGGGAATAGCCCCAAATGGTTTGCGGTCCCTCAGCCGGAGCTTGCGCACTGGCATTTTGTAATTCGGCAGGCAGGTACCCTTCTGGCAGCACATCAACCACCTCGTTCCAACCTGGATCCCCCCTCAACAGCACCTGCCAGCCGCCGTCAGTCAGGGTCGCCAGAGCGAAGCCGGGTTCGGTCGAGAGGGTTCGCCCATTGTAGTCGCGCAGCGCCAGCCAAAGAACAGCAGTCCTCCCATCCGGGGAGATGAAAGCTTCATCAAGGATAGGTTCAAACAAGCTTGCGATCGGGTCTTCTTGATCTAATTCCAAAAATTGTCCATAGCGGTCCTGGTACGCTTGCCAAAGCGACTGCTTTTCAACATCGCTTGCGATCTGCGGTGGTGGCGGCGCGGCAGCCAAAAGCGTGAATGACACAATGAACGCCAGGGTACCTAAACCGACTGATTGGAAAATCTCCAATAAATAAAATCTTTGAAATCGTAAGAATGTCCTCATACTGTCACTTTAGCAGATTCTTAGCCGGAAAAGGATCCGGTAATTCTGGCGGGATACTCGGGCAATAAACGCAGGTTTATATGCTCCACATATATTATATGAGAGACGCAGCCCGAAACATAATATGGATGTTCTTGACAATCTACGTGGGTAAAAATAATTGCTTGTTGCTTACGACCAATTCGCCTGCCTTCTTAAACAAAACACGATGGCGAAAGGATGCCATCGTGCGGAAGGTAGATGAAGACCAGACGAGCAGAAGCTGCTCGACGGGAATGGCTAAGTTGTTGGGGTTCTTTTACGTCTGTTTCACAACAACGCAAAACAACCATTCTGCGGAAATCAGATTAAATCTTGATTTCAATATCGACGCCAGCAGGAAGGCTGAGGCGCATCAGCATGTCGATGGTTTTTGAATCGGGTTCAAGCACATCGATCAGACGATTGTGGGTGCGGATTTCAAAATGTTCCTGAGAGTCCTTGTCGATGAAGGTCGAACGGCGAACTGTAAATTTTTCAATGCGGGTGGGCAGAGGCACAGGTCCTACCACTTTTGCGCCGGAGCGCTCCGCGGTCTCGACAATACGCTTCGCGGACTGGTCGAGGATGCGATGATCATATGCTTTCAAACGAATTCTTATCTTTTGCTTTGCCATTTTCTACCTGCTTCTATAGTTTTTCATTCAGGAGTTAATGCTCCTGGGAATGTCATGTTAATCTCAGCCGCCTAAACGACCGAGGATTTTCTTCATATACCCGTCCGAAACCTGGGAGTAGTGCTTGAACTCCATGGTGAACACCCCTCGCCCCTGTGTTGCTGAACGTAGTTCGGTTGCGTAGCCAAACATCTCCGAAAGAGGCACTTCAGCGTGGAGGGCTTTGGCATTGCCAAAACGATCTTCCATGCCGAGGATGCTACCCACACGGGCATTGACCTGACCGATAACATCGCCGGTGTATTCTTCGGGGACCGTAATCTCAACCCGCATAATCGGTTCGAGGATGACCGGACCTGCCTTTTCTGTTGCCTCACGCACCGCCATCAAGGCTGTCGTGCGGAACGCCATTTCGCTCGAATCCACTTCGTGATACGAGCCGTCAACCAGAGTGACCTTGAAATCCGTCATCGGGAAGCCAGCCAGCGGACCGCTTTCGGCGGCATCCAGAACACCTTTTTCAATCGCGGAGAAGTATTCCTTCGGAATAGCGCCGCCGCGGACTTTGTTTTCGAAAACGACACCGGAACCGTTTGGTAGAGGTTCAAGGTCGATGACCACATGCCCAAATTGTCCATGCCCGCCGGTCTGCTTGCTGTAGCGATAGCTAAAGTTGCTGATGGGCTTGGTGATTGCTTCTCGATAAGCCACACGGGGTTTGCCGACATTCGCCTGCACTTTGAATTCGCGCAGCAGACGGGTTACGAGCACGTCAAGATGGAGCTCGCCCATACCTGAAATCACGGTCTGACCCGTGGCTTCATCCTGTCGGATCTGGAAAGTAGGATCTTCCTCTGCCAATTTGATCAGAGAGTCAGCCATTTTGTCCTGGTCGGCTTTGGTTTTGGGCTCAATCGCGATTGAGATCACAGGCTTGGGGAAACTTATCGTCTCCAACAGCACTGGATTGGTCGGATCACACAAAGTATCGCCAGTGAAGCTAAATTTCAAACCAAGGATTGCGCCAATATCGCCAGCACCCAAATCATCAATGTCTTCGCGGCGGTCAGCATACATACGCAACAGGCGACCAACGCGTTCCTTTTTATCTTTGGAGGCGTTGTATACCATGCTGTTTTGTTTGATTGTGCCAGAGTACACCCGAATATAAGCCAGGCGTCCCATGTATGGGTCAGTGACGATCTTAAAAACAAGCGCGGAAAGCGGTTCAGAAGGGTCCGCATGGCGCTGGACCTCACTGCCATCGCGAACAAGCGTCGCGTCTACCGGAGGAATATCCAGCGGGGATGGCAAATAGTCGATCACAGCATCCAGCACGTACTGCACGCCTTTATTGCGCAGACTGCTGCCGCAAAAGACCGGAGCTGCCTTGTTGGCGAGCACAGCCGCCCTCAGAGCCCGTTTCAGCTCATCGAGCGGGATTTCTTCACCTTCGAGGAATTTGACGGTGAGTTCATCGTCCGTCTCGGCGATGCGTTCAACCAACGTAGCGCGCTTAGCCGCCGCCAAACTGCGCATATCGGCAGGGATTTCGGTGACAGTTGGTTCAACGCCAAGCTCATCCGAGAATGTGACGGCGGTTTCTTCGAGTAAGTTCACAAAACCGATGAAGTTCGATTCTTCACCGATCGGGACCTGCATTTCAAGCGCGTTAGCGCCCAGCCTCTCGCGGATACTCTGCACGGTACGGTCGTAAGAGGCGCCGGTGCGGTCCATCTTGTTGGCAAAACAGATGCGGGGAACAGCATATTTATCAGCCTGGCGCCAGACGGTCTCGCTTTGCGGTTCCACGCCCTGGACTGAATCAAACACAACCACACCACCGTCCAACACGCGCAGCGACCGCTGCACTTCGGCTGTGAAATCGATATGTCCGGGAGTATCGATCAGATTGATGCGATATCCCTTCCACTCTGCTGTCACGGCGGCGGAAACGATTGTGATTCCACGTTCGCGTTCCTCGGGCATCCAGTCGGTGACGGTCGTGCCGTCATCAACATTTCCGAGGCGATAAGTTTTGCCGGCGTAAAACAAAATCCGCTCGGTAGTAGTAGTTTTACCTGCGTCAATATGGGCAATTACGCCGATATTACGGTATAGTTCGAGCGGATTTTGGGTCATAGTTAAACCAGTAATTAGTTAAGGTACAAACCTGCTTACATGCGGAAGTGGGAGAAAGCACGGTTGGCTTCAGCCATCTTGTGTGTTTCTTCCTTGCGGCGGATAGAAGCACCCTGATTCTCATAGGCGTCCATCAATTCACCAGCTAACTTCTCTGAGTAAGATTTACCAGATCGTGCCCTGGAGGCAGTAATGATCCAACGCATAGCCAGGGTCAGGCGGCGTTCAGGAGCAACTTCCATTGGCACCTGATAAGTGGCACCACCAACACGGCGGGGGCGGACTTCCATCATTGGGCTGACGTTTTTAAGCGCCTGCTCAAAGACTTCGATGCCGTCTTTACCGGTTTTCTGGCTGATTTTGTCAATAGCATCATAGACCAGGCTGGTCACAGTGCTCTTCTTGCCGTTGAGCATGATGCGGTTGATCATCATCTGGATATGCAGGTTATTGAAACGCGCATCCGGAGTGACTTCTCGCTTTTCGGGTTTAATTCTTCTTGACATAATTGCTCCTCAATAATTCCAGACCTGCTTAATCGACCAACCGTATTGGTTCAAGCCAAAAGCCCAGGCTGCAAATGACTACTTCTGTTGCGCGCGTTTGGCGCCATATTTCGAACGAGCACGCTTGCGATCCGCAACACCAGTCGTGTCGAGGGTGCCGCGCACGATGTGATAACGCACACCGGGCAAGTCCTTAACTCTACCGCCGCGCACGAGCACAACACTGTGCTCCTGCAATTGATGACCTTCACCAGGAATGTACGCGGTTACTTCCAAGCCATTGGAGAGGCGTACACGAGCGATTTTCCGCAGGGCGGAATTCGGCTTCTTGGGGGTCATCGTGCGGACGATGGTGCAAACACCGCGCTTCTGAGGTGCACCTTTGGGTTGGCGGGTGCGGCGTTGCTTCTCAGAATTGAGTGTATATTGCAAAGCAGGTGACTTGCTTTTGCGGCTTTTGGTCTGGCGACCACTTCGAACCAGTTGATTAATTGTTGGCACTTCTTTGCCTCCGTGCAGCTAATTACTTATTCTTCTCATCAACATGGCCATCTTTTTTTCGATGACCAAGCGTTTATAACCTAACGCCAGGCGGGTTAACATAAACCCTGCCTGGCAGAGCGAAGCATGATTCTATCATGCTTCAACGGATTACGTCAAGCAACTTCCTTCAACGATTTGAAGAAGTCACTCCCCTGATCCAGCAATCCGGTTGGGACGCGCGTGCTGTGAACCCGCTCGTCATCCTTGCCGAATCGCATCACTTCACCGTCTTCCATGATCGCCTCAACTGCCAGGCTCAAGGATTGAAGCTCCTTTACGAGCACCCTGAACGCCGCCGGGATGCCGGGAGCTTCAATCGGGGTGTCCTTAACAATCGCTTCATACGTCGCGGTTCGACCGGCAACATCGTCCGACTTGACCGTCAGCATTTCCTGCAGGGTGTGCGCGGCGCCATAAGCTTCGAGTGCCCACACTTCCATCTCGCCAAAACGCTGACCGCCGAACTGAGCCTTACCACCAAGCGGTTGCTGGGTGACCAGACTGTAAGGTCCGGTTGAACGGGCATGGACTTTATCCTCAACCAAGTGGTGCAGTTTGAGCATGGTCATTACGCCGATCGTAACCGGCTGGTCATAGAACTCACCCGTGCGACCGTCGCGTACCCGTTGCTTGCCAATGGTGGGCATGGGGTTGCCAGTCTCGAGCATCAGTTGCTTTGCTTGCTTATCGAGTTCAGCCAGGTCAAGCTCGCCAGAGAATGGTTGACCCAGACTCTTGCTCCAAAGCACCAGACAAGCTTTCATCGCATTCTCGTCCTGCAAAGCCCGATCCTTAACCGCGATTTTATCTTCGGGGAAGGAAGTAATGGTGGCGGGGTCGTAACCTTCCTGCTTTAACCATTCGTTCAGAGCCGCGCGGCGAGCCTTAATTTCATTTTCTTTAATGCCGAACACGTCTTGTTCCCGACCTTCGAGCAGGTGCTCAAGGTAAAGCAAGCGCACTTCTTCGTCATCAAGGATCATTTCGGGATCATGTTCGATCGTGCTCAGCCATTCCCAGCCTTTTTCGCCGATGACGCGCCAGGCTTCATCAATCAGCCAGGCTCTCGCCAGTTCAGCTTCAATTTCCGCTTCGGTTGCGCCGTCAAAAACGGGGGTAACCGCCCTGAAACCCAGGCTGCGGGCTGCCCAACCAAGCTCGGCTTCGAGCACCTGACCGATATTCATACGGCCAGGAATGCCAAGAGGGTTCAAAATGATGTCCACTGGAGTTCCATCTTCCAGGAAGGGCATGTCTTCAACTGGCAGCACCATCGAGACGCAGCCCTTATTGCCATGCCGTCCAGCCATCTTGTCACCAGCGGTGATCTTGCGCCGCTGGGCAACGGAGACGCGCACCATCTTGTCGACGCCGGCGGAAAGGTCGCTGTTTTCTTCGCGGGTGAAGACTTTTACGTCCACCACGATACCACGTTCGCCATGAGGCATACGCAGAGAAGTATCCTTAACGTCGCGTGATTTTTCGCCAAAAATAGCCCGAAGCAATCGCTCCTCAGGAGTCAGTTCTTTTTCACCTTTGGGAGTGATTTTTCCGACCAGGATGTCGTTTGGACCGACTTCGGCGCCGATACGAATGATGCCGGATTCGTCCAGATCGCGGATTGTGTCATCGCCAACGTTGGGAATTTCACGCGTAATCTCTTCAGGTCCGAGCTTGGTATCGCGAGCTTCCACTTCGTACTTTTCGATGTGGATGCTTGTGTAGCGATCTTCCTCGACCAGCCGTTCAGAGATCAGGATGGCGTCTTCAAAGTTAAAACCTTCCCAGGGAAGCAGCGCGCAAACGACGTTCTGCCCCAGCGCCAGTTTTCCATCTTCCGTAGAAGAGGAATCAACGATTACATCGCCCTTGTGAATCATCTGCCCCTGCGAGACAGCAGGACGCTGGTCAATACAAGTGGACTGGTTGGAACGTTGATACTTGCGTAGTTTATAGAGCTTCAGATCGCCCGAAGTCTGTTTGACAACGAGGCTATCACCGGTGACGGACAGCACTTCGCCGTCCTCTTCCGCGATGACAACCTGCCCTGAGTCCGCCACTGCCGCTTCTTCCATGCCGGTAGAAACAATCGGCACTTCCGGGCGTAATAAAGGCACAGCCTGAGTCTGCATGTTCGAGCCCATCAAGGCGCGGCCAGCATCATCATGCTCAAGGAAGGGAATCAGCGCCGCGGAGATGCCCACGACCTGGTTCGGAGCGACATCCATGTAGTCGATATCCTCGTAATCTCTGATAACGAACTTCTCACCGTCACGGCAGGAGTTGCGGCGCAAGAACTCATTGTATTCGTTCAGCGGCGCGTTTGCCTGGGCGATAACGAATTTGTCTTCGGTGTTGGCAGACAGATACTCATACTCGTCGGTCACAAAAGGCCGAACAAGCACATTCTCAATGCCAAGGTCGCGGATTTTTTCCGCCATTTCTTCTGTGATCCGCGTTTCAGCCTCGAAAATTACCTCACCGGTTGAGGAATCCACGATGTTCTGGCGCAGGAGGTGATTCACCAGGTTGGGGTCGTTGCCTTTCAGCGAACGGAGAACCTTCCGATAGGGGGTCTCAATGAAGCCGTATTTGTTTACAGAGGCATACGCCGCCAGACGACCGATCAGACCGATGTTCGGACCTTCCGGGGTCTCAATCGGGCAGATACGACCGTAATGCGAATAGTGAACGTCGCGGACGTCGAAGCCGGCACGTTCACGGCGCAGACCGCCGGGACCCAAGGCCGAAACGGTGCGTTTGTGGCGCAGCTCGGAAAGCGGGTTTGTTTCTTCCATGAATTGGGAGAGCTGGCTTGAGCCAAAGAACTCACGCAGAGATGCCACCAACGGACGGATGTTCACCAGGCTGACCGGTGAAAGCGATGTGTTTTGGTCGCGAATGGACATACGCTCTTTAATGACGCGTTCCATGCGGCGCAGACCAACGCGCAATTTATTCTGAATCAATTCCCCAACGGTTTTAACGCGGCGGTTTCCGAGGTGATCAATATCATCCGGAGGGATTACGCCGTTGTTGATCGCAATCATCCGGCGGATCAGGCGCACGATATCGTGCTTCGTGATGGTGCGGTGCGATCCAGGTACAACGCCTTCCAAACCGAGCTTATCGTTCAGTTTGTACCGACCGACGTCTTCGAGGTCATAATGACGTGGATCGAAGATCTGTTCGGTCACATAAGTTTTTGCGTTATCAATCGTGGGCGGTTCGCCCGGGCGTAGTTTCTTGTAGAATTCGATCAAGGCGGCTTCGGCAATCGAGTGATTGCCGCTAATGTCGTACTCAGGTTCCTCATCGAATGAGTTTTGAATGTAGAGGTGATCCGGATTATTATCCACGTCGTTAAACAGGTTGAGGATTTCTTCATCCGTGCCCTTAACAATCAGAGATTCAGGCATACCGTCATTCAGGCACGCCAAGGCACGCAAAAAGACCGTGATCGGCACTGTGCGTTTGCGGTTGAATTTCAGGATAATGTAGTCGTTTTTGCGGGTCTCGAGCTCCATCCATGCTCCCCGGTCAGGGATCAACTTGGCGGTCGACATCATACGCCCTGTGGCGCGGTCCAGCTCAGCTTCGAAATAAACGCCAGGAGAGCGGATTAACTGCGAAACAACCACGCGTTCGGTTCCATTAATAATGAAGGTTCCCTTTTGGGTCATCTCAGGGAAGTCGCCCAGGAAGAGCTCCTGCCTCTGCTTCTCTCCAGATTCATTACCTTCGAGAAGGACTGAAACATACAACGGGCAGGCATAGGTTAAATCACGCTCGAGGCATTCCTCGACCGTGTTTTTTGGGGCTTCAAACCAATACTTCAAATCAAATTGTTTGGCTAATGGATCATTGCTGGGGAAAAACAAGCGCAAATCGCTGCCGTAGGATGTGATTGGGGAAATCTCATTAAACAGACTTCCCAAGCCCTCATCCTTGAGGCGCTGAAAAGAATCGCGCTGAATCTGGATAAGCTGGGGCAACTCCAACCCTACTGGGATCCTCGCATAGTTTTTGGGCGGCATCAGGTCAGTCATCAATATCTCCTAACATGATAAAAGCGTGGGGCTATACGCATTCCACGCGTTGGTTCAGGTATTAAACGCAAGCGATAAGTATAAAACAAATCGGTGTGTGAGTCAATAGTTTTTTGGCTTTTTCTATGTTATACAGTGAACTTGGCATTATAGCACTGTTCACAAGTGACCGCAAGAGTTTTGCGGTTTTCGATTGTTTGCCCCACGCGGGATGGGCATGTTCTGAGGCTTTTAGATGCACATCCATCTTTCTTAATCTACAATTCCAGTATCGTTCAGTTCAAGGAGCATGCGAAACAGGTAGCGGTCGCTCCGATAGCGCGACTCCACGAACTCAATCACGTTGTTATCCACGTCAAATGTCTGTCTGGTGATGATTGCTGTACTGCGCGGGCAATTCCTCCCTAACAGGTCGCGCTCCACCTTCTCGAGCGAGCCCACTTCGATCGTCTGCATGGCGTACTTTAGCTGGATTCCGCATTCCTCCGCGAGCAATTTATACAAAGAAGTGTTATCCACCAGCAAATCAGAAATATGTTTTCCAACATCTTCGCGTAAAAAACAAGTTTCGATAGCCATCGGAGCGTCGTTTGCCGTGCGCAGACGCTTCAACATAAACACCTGTTCCTCGTTCTGGATCTGCATCTTCCCGCTGAGGAAGGGCGTGCAAGGGACAAATTCTTTCTGAAGGACCTTCGCGCCTGGATTCATGTTGCGCACCAGCATGTCCTGAGTGAAACTTGTTAGGCGGGAGGTGTTCTGATTGACTTTGTTTTTACTTACGAACGCGCCTTTGCCCTGCATGCGATAGATCAGCCCCTCGTTTTCCAGCTTTTCAAGAGCTCCGCGGATAACCACCCGACTGACATTAAACCTCTCCCCCAACTCCCTTTCGGAAGGAAGACAGTCCCCGTGCTGCGTTTCGGGGCGGTTGATTTCAGAAAGAAGCGTCTCCAGGACGCGGGCAGTCTTCGTGATTGCTGACACTTGGTTTTCCCTTCATGTTACATGTCAATTAGTTGTATTAATTGATTATAACGGTTAAACCAGCAAGCTTGAAATATGACACTCATTCCCATGAAATTGTCATATAGTGCTGACCTCCATACGATCCACTCTCGACACACCATTGAACTCGCCCCGCTAATGTGCTATGATCACTGCATCAACACGGGGAGCCGCAAGGCTGAGAGGGACGCACAGTCCGACCCGAATAACCTGATCCGGATCATGCCGGCGGAGGGATGTGCAGCCAGTACCAAAAACACCCTCCCGGCGGAAGGTGTTTTTTGATGCAAACGGACAAACGCGCGGTACTTTTCGTGAACGGTCAAGCCAAGCCCGGCTTTGAGGTTAGCCTTTTGCCCGGCGATTTCCTCATCGCTGTTGACGGCGGGCTGGGTCACCTCCGGCGCCTCGGGCTCACACCTAACCTCTTAATTGGGGACCTGGACTCGGTTGATGCCGCCGAACTGGCAGATATCGCGGCTGCCGGGGTCGAGATCCGCCGTTTTCCGCCCGCCAAAGACCAGACCGACCTCGAACTTGCGCTTGACTACGCCCTCGATTTCGGCTACACGCAGATTGTCATCGCATACCCCTTTGGCGATCGGGTGGATCACACTCTTGGCAATCTCAGCTTGCTTTCCCGCCCGGATCTAAACAGCGAGTCTCTCTCGCTTGATGATGGTCAGGTGGAAGCCCGCCTGCTCCGCTCTGGCGCCCGCTTTTCCAGCCAGCCTGGCGAACTGATCTCACTTTTTGCGTGGGGTGAACCTGTCCAGGGGATAACAACCCAACGGTTGGAATACCCACTGAGAGGTGAAACGCTCATTCCATGGCAAACCCGCGGTATCAGCAACGTGGCTCTGGCTGACTCATTTGAGATTAATTTCCATCACGGCAGATTGCTTGTGATCAAAACAAAACCCAATTAAGAAGGATGATGCAATGGATAAAAAGATTTTCTTTGTTACCCTCGCCCTTTCGCTTCTGCTGGCAGCCTGCACCCCCGCGGCTTCACCCACCACCCAGCCTGGCACTCCCACAGCTCTGACGGTCATGACGCATGACTCGTTCTCAGTTAGCGAGGAGGTCCTCTCAGCATTTGAAACCGCCAACAATATCAAGGTTAACTTCGTCAAAGGCGGTGATACCGGCGCGGCGCTGAACCGTCTTTTGCTCGAGTCGCTTTCTGATGGCACTCCCAGCGCGGACGTGTTCTTTGGTCTGGATAACACCTTCCTCTCCCGCGCCCTGGAACAGGACTTGCTCGAACCCTACAACGCTCCCCAGCTGGAACTGATCCCGGCTGAGTTCAAACTCGACTCTGAGAATCGGGCTCTACCGGTGGATTATGGCGATATCTGCATCAATTATGATAAAGCCTGGTTTGAGAAAAACGCGCTGCCTGTTCCGACCACATTAACCGAATTGACTGATCCTCAATATGCCAATCTCCTGGTGGTCGAAAATCCTTCCACGTCTTCACCCGGGCTGGGATTTATGCTGGCAACCATCGCCGAATTCGGCGAGGATGGCTGGTTGGACTGGTGGCAGGCGATGAAAAACAACGGTGTTCAAATCACATCGGACTGGGAAACGGCTTACTACACCAACTTCTCCGGCTCCTCAGGCAAAGGCGCGCAGCCTATGGTGGTTTCGTATGCTTCCAGCCCTGCCGCGGAGTTCATTTACGCCGAAACTGCGCTGAGCGAGTCGCCAACTGCCTCGCTGGTTGGGGCTGGCATGTGTTGGCGCCAGGTTGAGTTCGCCGGAATTCTCAAAGGCACAAAAAACCGCGCCGCGGCTGAGAAGTTCATTGACTTCCTCCTCAGCCAATCCTTCCAGGAGGATGTGCCTATGCAGATGTTTGTGTTCCCTGTTCTGCCTGCCGCCGCCATCCCAGAAGCATTCCAGTTAACAGTCGAATCTCCCCTTGAGCCTGCCAGCCTTTCCCCCGAACTCATCGCGTCGCAAAGGGATGCCTGGATCAACGCCTGGACGAATTTAATGCTCAACTGACCCTGAAATGATGACCAAACGCCCCGCCCTGCTGACGCTCGCCCTCTGGTTGATACCTCTGGCGTTCCTCGCCTACTTTTTCTATCAACCCCTGGTTGCCATTTTCAAAGTGGTCTTTTCGGAGCGTTTCAGCCAGGGCTGGGAGCTTTTTAGGTGGTCACAGGTCAGCAAACCGCTTGGGTTTACCTTCTTTCAGGCATTCCTCTCAACCGTTCTGACCCTGGTTGTGGGTTTACCGGCTGCCTGGTTATTCACTCGTTTCGATTTTCCGGGTCGGAAAACCCTCCGTGCCATCAGCTTGTTGCCGTTTATCCTGCCAACAGTTGTGGTTGCGGCGGCTTTCAACACCTTGATCGGACCGCAGGGATGGATTAACCAGGCGCTGATGGCGGTTTTTGACCTCTCTTCCCCTCCCTTGAAGCTGCTGAACAGCCTGCCAGCCATTTTGCTTGCACATGTTTTTTACAACACCTCGATCATCATCCGAATTGTCAGCTCCGCCTGGAGCCGACTAAACCCACGTCTCGAACAGGCTGCCCGCCTGATGGGAGCCACACCCTGGCGAAGTTTCACCAAAATTACCTTGCCTTTGCTGTTGCCCTCGTTGGTGAGTGCGGCTCTGCTGGTTTTTCTATTCGATTTCACCAGTTTTGGTGTGGTGTTAATGCTCGGTGGCCCGCAATTCAACACCATCGAAGTGGAAATCTACAACCAGGCGATGAACCGCTTTAACCTACCGGTGGCTGGTTTGCTTTCCGTAATTCAGCTGGTCATCACCCTGCTTGTGACACTTTTGCAAAGTCGCGTTAACAAGCCGCGTTATGGGAAGGCGGCTATCAACCCCGAGAGAACGGCTCTCAGCCGTCCCACAAAGAAATGGCAAAAGGTTTTTGTGGTGTTTATGGCAGTTAGCCTGATGATGTTGTTTGCGATGCCAATCATCAGCCTTGTCTCACGCTCATTTGTGACCCTGGATGCGGACAGGGGACAGCGCGGCGAGGTGGCGCTCGGTTTTACCCTCCGCTATTACCGCGAGCTTTTCCAAAACCGCTCCGGCTCAATTTTTTACGTGCCGCCTGTCCAGGCAATCCGTAATTCGCTGCTCTATTCAGGGGTCACCATCCTGATCTCGGAGATGCTTGGAGTGCTCACCGCTTATGCCATGGCACAGCGAGCCAGTTTCAACCGGTTCCTTGAGCCTCTGTTCATGCTGCCATTAGGAGCCAGCGCGGTTACGCTGGGGCTTGGTTTTTTGCTGGTCTTTAACCGCCCGCCCTGGGCAAACAGCAGCTTTCCGCTGCTGATCCCCATCGCGCATTCGCTGATCGCCTTGCCTTTCGTAGTGCGGACGATCCTGCCAGCCATTCGGGCAATCCCCGAAACGCTCCGTGAAGCCGCACGCTCGCTCGGCGCAAACCCTTTGCAGGTACTGCTGAAGGTGGACCTGCCCATCCTGCTGCGCAGTTTGCTCGTGAGTCTGGTTTTTGCTTTCACGATCTCGCTGGGTGAGTTTGGCGCATCCAGCTTCCTCAGCAATCCCCAAACGCCAACCATCCCTGTGGCAATCTATCGTTACATTTCGCAGCCTGGCGCGTTAAACTATGGGCAGGCATTGGCAATGTCCAGCCTGCTGCTTTTTGTTTGCGGGCTTGGCAGCCTGCTGATTGAGAAAATCCGTCTCCCCGGAGAGGAGTTGTTTTAATGCTTGACGTAAAAAGCCTGACCAAGGTGTACGAAAACGAACCCCTGTTAAGAGGCGTTAGTTTTAGTGTCGGCAATGGCGAATTGGTATGCCTGTTGGGGTCTTCCGGCTCCGGAAAGAGCACACTGCTTCGCATCATTGCCGGACTTGAGGAGCCGGATTCCGGCTCGGTGCTATGGCAGGGAGTGGATCTGCGTGAGGTGCCAACCCACAAACGCGGTTTTAGCCTGATGTTCCAGGACTACGCTCTCTTTCCCCATAAAACCGTGGCGCAAAATATCGCCTTTGGCTTGGAAATGCAGGGAATCGACAAAGAGGAAATTTCGAGGCGCGTAAAGGCGGGGCTCGAAAGCATCCGCATGCAAAGCTTTGCCGACCGCCCCATCACGGAGCTCTCCGGCGGTGAGCAGCAGCGTGTAGCGTTGGCTCGAGCCCTTGCGCCTTCGCCAAAACTGCTGATGCTTGATGAGCCGCTCGGGGCGCTTGACCATACCCTCAGGACGCAGCTCATCCAGGAACTGCGAGCCATCCTGCATCACAGCCAGATCCCGGTCATCTATGTAACACATGACCGCGAGGAGGCTTTTGGTCTGGCAGATCGACTCGTAATCCTGCACGACGGGGTCATCCTCCAGCAGG